>ERZ773003.11-NODE-11-length-181596-cov-16.805851_pt1 | contig 181596 bp, 161 predicted proteins | sample MGYA00580668_ERZ773003 | MGnify/ENA primary metagenome ERZ773003 (study PRJEB29015, sample SAMEA2738002) | human oral metagenome | biome: human oral; feature: human-associated habitat; material: dental | place: China | collected 2126 ...
GAGCATCACGGACAACACGGGCAAGATCAACAAGAACGCGAACTCTGTTCTCGATAACTTCTCCGAGTCCATCCGGGCCCAGAACAAGTCGGATGACAACTCCATCGTGCTCCAGGTCGGCACGAGAGCCAACCAGGCCATCAAGGTCGGCATGACGGATATGCGTTCCGTTGCTCTTGGTCTTAAGGGTACTGACGGTGTGACGCTGAATGTTTCGACGCAGGGTAAAGCCAACGCGGCGATCAACGTTCTTGACAATGCTCTCCAGAAAGCTCTGGATCAGCAGACGACCATCGGCGCCGTCGAGAGCCGCCTCGAATACACGAGCAGCAACTTGACCACGGCTTCCGAGAACGTCCAGAACTCCGAGTCCACGATCCGCGACGCCGACATGGCGAAGGAAATGACGGAATACACGAAGAACAACGTTCTTCTGCAGGCCGCTCAGTCCATGCTGTCTCAGGCGAACCAGAACTCCAGCTCGGTTCTCAGCTTGCTCCAGTAATCTGGACTACCAGACTTCAAAAGCCTCTTCCGCAAGGGAGGGGCTTTTTTCTGTGTTTTTGCCGGCGGTAAAGGAAAACGGCGGTTCATGGCGAATAGAAATATCATGTGAAGCAGCACAAAACTAAAAAAGAGAAAGAGGCGAACTTGATGATCCATGTAGCTTACGCGGTCCATGATGCCTCGGGAGGGTACAGTAAATTCGCGGGGGTCAGCATAGCATCGCTTCTCCATAAGACGAAAGAAAATGTGACCATCCATCTTCTCGGGGATAAGACGCTGAGCCGGGAAAATCGCGAGCGCTTTCGAGAGTTGGTGGCAGCGGCGGGGCAAACGATTTGTTTTTACGATATGGAAGAGCGGCAGGCAAAGGAATTAGCGGAGATTCATCGGCAATTGCCCGGTCTTATGACGTCGCGTTTCAGCCCCGCTTCCGTTTACCGCTTACTGGCGGCCGCGGTCCTGCCGCCGGAGGTTCATCGGCTCATTTATCTTGATTCCGATACCGTACTTCACTTGGATATTGCCGAGCTTTGGGCGGAACCTTTGAGGGGTAGCGTCTTAGGCGCGGTTCCTGAGGTCGCGCTGACCTATGGAATGCCAGCGCCACAGCCGCTGGTGGAAGCGGGGCTGGTTGATCGGGCGCGGTATTTTAATTCGGGGGTCTTACTCATTGATCTGGATCGCCTGCGGGAGATTCCCGAACTGGCGGTGGCGGGCATTGAGGTGCTGCGGGCGCATCCCGATTGCTTTTGCTACGATCAGGACATTTTAAATGTGGTCTTTGCCGATTCTTATCAGCCTCTGGATGTGCGTTACGATGCTTTTGTGGTCGCGGAACGCCGGCTTGGCCACCCCTTGTCTGCTTGCCTTTACCATTATGCGGGGCGGGCGCTTGATTTCTTTTTGCCGGGAGATCCTTTTAATCAACTGTTTCTGCGTTATTATCTGCGATCGCCATGGTGGGAGGAAGCGGCCTTTGAAAGGCTCTTTGCCGGGTTGGCTCGCGTATATGATGGCTGGCGGGCGCACAGCCGCCAAATATTTTCCGAAACTGCCGGGCGGCAGAGAATTTTTTTCGGGCCGGAAGCGCGGCGGGAAGAGTTGCTCAAACTTCTGGCGCCGGCGGGGGGCGCGCTTTTTCAGGCGGCGATGGACGCGCAGGGGCAGCTGTTCGTCAGCCGGATATTGGATATGGTGAAGAAGAAGCGGGGGGCGCTGTTCATCTTTTGCCTGCCGGCGGCGGCCTATGAAGCGCTGCGCCCGTATCTGGAGCGCGTGGGATTGGCAGAAAATCATGATTTCATTGACGCGGGACAGTTCTTGCCCCGTGGTGCGGGCGGTTGGGAACTTTCGAGCGGTGAATTTTTCGCCGCTCTTTGAACGATAAAAGGCAGACAGGATGCCACGGCTGCATAGGGGCACCATCGCCCTTCAGCCAGAACGAGGAGAGCCAAGGGAATGAAGATTTCGGTTTGCTATATCGTAAAAAATGAGGCAGCCAATTTGCCTCGATCATTGGCGACGGTGACAGGCTTTGCCGATGAATTGATCGTCGCCGATACCGGATCAGAGGACGTTTCCAGAGAGATAGCGGCGAAGGCGGGGGCGAAGGTCCTGGATTACGTCTGGCAGGATGATTTTGCGGCAGCACGGAATTTTACGCTGGATGCGGCGACCGGGGATTGGATCATCTTCCTTGATGCGGACGAGGGGTTTCTGCACCCGGCGGCGGTGCGGGGCGCGGTGGAGGAGCTGGACGCCGTGCGCCCGTCCCTTGACGCGGTGATGGTGGAGGTGGTGGAAATGGATGCCGACGAAAAGCATCGGGAAATAGGGCGGGATCGCCTGCTGCGCCTTTTTCGCCGCTCACCGTCCTTACGGTATCGGGGCCGGATCCACGAGAATATCGCGCGTATCGATGGACAGCTGCGGCTGGGATTTGCCGATGCTCGGCTCAGCCTGTATCATACGGGGTATTCTTCGGGAATCATTCGCCGGAAGGTAGAGCGCAATCTGCGGCTTTTGCAAAAGGATATGGCGGAGCATGGGGAGGGGCCGCAGCATTATCCAGGATTGGCCGACTGCTATTTGGGCCTTAAGGATTATCGAAAGGCGTTAAAGTACGCGATTTTATCCTTAGATTCACCGATTGACACGGTAGCGGCGCGCAGCCATTCTTTCCACACGGCGATTGAATCTATGCGGCAGCTTGATTGGGATTTGGCGGAGATGCTGGCGCTGGCGGAGCGGGCGATAACAGAATTTCCTAAAAAGCCGGAATTTTACGGCGAGCGGGGGATGATTCTCTGCGGGATGGGCCGCCTGGACGAAGCCCGGGTTTCGCTGCAAAGGGCGGCGGCGCTTTACGAACGGCCGGAGGATGACGGCCTTGAGGGCGGGTATTATTCCCCGCGGACGGCGTCTATTGTCTATGCGCGGCTGGGGGAATTGGCCGCGCTGGCGGGAGATGCGGCGGAAGCGGAAACATATTTTCGGCAGGCGTTGACGACGGATCCAGCGAATGAGGCAGCGCGGCAGAAGTACGGGAAATTTCGCCGGGAAGGGGAACGGCATGAACGAGAAGGGTGAACCTCGCCTTGCGGGATGTTACATCGTCCGCAACGAGGCGGCGGTCTTGGGGCGGTCGTTGGAAAGTATCAAGGGGCAGACGGATGAGCTGTTGGTAGTGGATACCGGCTCCACTGATGATACCGTACAGATCGCGCAAAGTTATGGTGCGCGCGTGCTTTCGCATCCCTGGCAGGATGATTTTTCCGAGGCGCGTAATTTCGCTTTGGACGAGCTGACAGCGGACTGGGTAGTGTTCTTAGATGCGGACGAATACTTTACGCCGGAAACCCGGGGGAATCTCCGGGGGGAAATTCAGGCGGCGGATGCGGCGGGAACGGATCTGCTCCTCATCCAGTGGCGCAACATCGACGCGGACACGGGCGCCCACTTGGTGGATGTCTACACCCCGCGTATTTTCCGGAGGAAACCGACCCTGCGCTACGAGGGGCGGATTCATGAACAGCTCCGGGAAAACGGGGAGAACGTGAAGCGTGTGGCCGTCATCCCCGAGGAACGGCTGCTGCTCATGCATACCGGGTACTCAACCCATTTGTCCCGGGGGAAAGCGGAGCGGAATCTGCGGCTGTTGCTCATGGATTTAGCGGAGAGCCGTCATCCGGAAACGCTTTATATGGCGCTGGCTGAGGCTTATGATGGGCTGGATGACGAAGCGATGGCCATGAAATACGCTTATATGGACATCGCCAACGGGCGGCAGTCCTCTACCTACGCCAGCCGTTCCTATCGCCTTCTCTTGCGGCGGTTGGCGCGGCATCCGGCGGCCTTTGACGAACGGCGGGAGGTCGCCCGGCGGGCAACCGAGGATTTTCCCGAACTGCCGGAATTCCATGCCGAATATGCGGAGTGTCTGGCGTATTTCTTTGACTACGACGGAGCCCTTCGAGAAGCCGGGGCAGCCCTTCGCGCCTTTGCTGCGTATCACGGCATAGAGCCGTTGCAATTCGATGCTGCCATGGGGGCGGCGGTGGAGAAGCGGCGAGGGCTGTGGGAGAAGATGCAGGCGCGGGAACGGAAGATCACGATATCGGCCTGCCTCATCGCTCGGGATGAAGAACGGGACATGCCTGCCTGGCTCCGAAATACTGCGGTTTACAGTGACGAACGCCTCGTAGCCGATACCGGCTCCGCGGATGATACGCGGGCGCTGGCGGAGGCGGCGGGGGCGAAGGTGTATGATTTCCCGTGGGAGGATGATTTCGCGGCGGCGCGCAATTTCGTGCTTTCCAAGGCGAAGGGGGACTGGGTGGCCGTCTTAGACGCCGACGAAACCTTTACGGCACCGGAAAGGGTGAGGGCTCTCCTGGCAGAAGTTGAGGTATTGCACCCGGAGGCGGAGGCGGTCAAGGTGATGATCGCCAACGTAGATGAAGACGACGGAGGGCGGGAAGTTCAGCGGTTCATGGCGGTGCGGCTCTTTAAGCGGCGGTCGGGCCTCGGCTACCGGGGGCGGGTGCATGAGATGCTGGTAGGGGAAGACGGGCAGCTCCCGGCCTTTTATGAGGAGAAGTACCGGCTCTTGATACAGCATACGGGGTACTCGGCGAAGCGTATGGTGCAAAAGGCGCGGCGCAATTTGGCGCTCTTGCAGGCGGATATCGAGACCCATGGGGAAGGGCCGCAGCACTATCGCTTTTTGGCGGACTGCTTCGCTTCCTTGGGACGGCCGGAAGAGGCCCTCCATTACGCGCAGTTGGCCGTCACAGCGCCCTTGCAGGCCGTCGGTTCCCAAAGCGACATGTATTTTCTTATTCTTCAATGCCTGCGCTGGCTGGAACGCCCGGCAGAAGAACGCCTGGCGGCGGCACGGGAGGCGCGGCGGCGCTTCCCTCTCCTGCCGGAATATCAGGCCGAAGAGGGAGCCATCCTCTGGGAACTGGGGGAGGCGGCGGAAGCGCGGACGCGGCTCTTGCGGGCTTTAGCACTGTATCGGCAGCCGGAAGACACCTCCGGCGAGGCTTCCCGCTTTGCGGGCATGGCCGCGTGGACATATGAAAAATTGGCGGAAATTGACTGGCAGGAGGGAAGGAAAGCCATGGCGGAAACGAATGTGGAGCAGGCGCTGCATCTCAATCCTTATGATGAGGAGGCGTTGAATCTCTATGCCGAAATGCGGGGAGAAGCCCCTATAGAAAAGACCGCGGCGGAGCTGCGTCAATTCTTCGGCCTGGAGGAGGCGGATCTGCAATATCTCCTGCGATGGTCGGAGGGAAACGGTTGGATTCGCCTCTATCAGCAGTTTGCCGCTCAGCTGCAGGCAGAATTTCAAAAGACGGCGCCGCGTCTTGCCCTTTATGAAAAAGCGCAGCAGGGGGATTTGGCGGCGGTCTATAACGATGTGGTGACGGGACTGGCGGAGGTCTTTCCCCAGCTTGTCACCAGCCTCTTGCTTTTGGAAAAGGAAGAGGGGGTGGAGGCCCGGGATCTGCGCCGCCGCTGTGCTCAATTGCTCCCGCCGCGCGCGGCGGCGGTGTGGGCGGCGTACGAGGGACAGGAGATCGAGTATCAGGAGGACGGCTTCAATGCTCTGCTGCCGGTTTTCCTGCGCCAGGGAGACGACGGCCAGATCGCCCGGTTTGGAGCGCTGGCCGAAGGATTTTCTGCGGAGAAACTCTATGATACGGCGAAAAAAGTGATGGAGGAAGAGCGCTGGGCGCCGGCCTTCACCCTATTCAGCCGGATCCCGGGGGAGTCGCCGGTGGTCACGGCCGCTTTCTGGAGGGAGGTGGCGGTATGCCTCTATCACTTGCAGGAGTGGGAGAGTGCCGAGGAATGCTTCGCTCAGGCGGAAGCGCTGGGCGGCGAAACGCCGGAGATCGCTTCCTATCGCGGCTGGATGCGGGAGGCCGCGGGGCATGGTTAAGATATCGGCCTGCGTCATCGTCAAAAACGAGGAGAAGAATCTGCCCCGCTGGCTGGAGAGCGTGAAGCGTCTGGCGGAGGAGATTATCGTCGTCGATACCGGATCTTCTGACGCTACGGTTTCCATTGCCGAAGCGGCGGGAGCCAAAGTGTTCCATTTTCCCTGGATCGACGATTTCGCGGCAGCGAAAAATTTCGCGCTGGAGCAAGCATCGGGGGATTGGGTAATTTTTCCCGACGCTGACGAAGCGTTTACGGCGGAAGATGCGCCGAAAGTGAGGGAGTGGATCCGCCGCGTCCACAGAGATCGCCGCGTCATCGGCCTCTTGTGCCGCTGTGTCAATTTAGATATGAGCCGCGGCGGCGCGGTGCGAAATGTTATTCTGCAAGCGCGGATCTTTCGCCGGCGCCCTGATCTCCGCTATCGCGGGGCGGTTCATGAGGTGTTGGAATATCAGGGGCCGGAGGCGGGCGAGCTGCGTTCGGTAACGGATTTCTGCCTCTATCATACGGGTTATTCGGGAGATGTACTGCCGGAGAAACTTCGGCGAGATTTGGCTATCCTCCTGCGGCAGCGGAAGAAGAACGGGCCTCAGCAGGGTGACGCCTTTTATTTAGCGGATTGTTATTATGGCCTGGGGGATTTTGAGAAGACGGTAGAGTACGCGCGGGAAGCCATTGCGTCAAATCTGTGTTTGGTGGGGCGGGAAAGCCGTCCCTACGCACTCTTGATTCAGTCGCTGGTGTCCCTGGGGCGGCCGCTGGCGGAGATACGCGCCGCGGTGGCGGACGCAGAAGAAGCTTATCCTACGGTGGGCGATTTTGCCGTTTTAGGCGGCTTCGGCGCCCAGCAGTCGGGCGATTATCGGCTGGCGGAGACGTACTTTCGGCGTGGGATCGATAAATATGCCCAGGCGGAAGAGGCTCCAGCTCGTATTTTGACGGCGGATGATCGGGAGAATCTCTGGGGGCGGGCGCTGGCGCAGTTAGGATCATTGGCCCGGCAGCGCGGAAATGACGCCGAAGCGTTGGACTATTTCGTGGCGGCGCTGCGCCGCGCTCCTTACCAAGGGGAGATATTGACGGCAGTGGGGCGGCTTTTGGCCGGACTTCCGGCGGTCGATATCGTCGCTTTTCTGCGGTCTGTTTATTCGCTGCCGCAGGACGCCGCTTTTCTTCTGAACCAGCTTTTGCCGATGCCGCTGCCGGAGGTCTGCCTTTATCTTGACCGGCAGGCCGGGGAACGCCTGCCGGCCTTCGATCGCTATCGGCTGGCCGGGCGCTCCATGGCCGCGGCGGCGCTGGCGGCGGAGACGGCGGCCGCTTTTGCCCGCTTGGGACGCTGGCTGTATGCGCGTGACCCATCACTGGCGAATTTAGCAATGCTCCTCTCCCGCACCGAGGAGAAAACAGCGCTGTCGCTCTGAGGAGTGCGAAGTTTCTGTTGTCTTGCGCATTGGCAAGGGGAGCGGGCGATAGAAAGAGTTTATTGGGGGAACTGAAATGAAACTGTCGGCTTGTGTGATCGTCAAGAATGAAGCGAAGAACCTGCCCCGCTGGTTTGCCTATGCGAAGGCGGCGGCCGACGAGATGATCGTAGTGGATACGGGCTCCACGGACGATACCGCAGCGCTGGCCAAGGCGGCGGGAGCCAAGGTATATTCCTTTGCCTGGCAGAATGATTTCGCGGCGGCGAAGAATTTTGCCATCGCGCAGGCGACAGGGGATTGGGTCGCTTTTTTGGACGCAGACGAATATTTTCTGCCCGCCGCCGGTCCGGCGGTGCGGGCTCTTTTGGAAAGGGCCGCCGGGGAGACAGAGGCGTTTTTGTTTCGCCGGGTGGATTTAGATGCGGATCGGAACGATGCTTATCTTGGGGCCTCCATTCAATGGCGGATCTTTCGCCGCCGCCCGGGGCTCCGCTACGTCGGCGCGGTGCATGAAGAGCTGGCCGACGAGGCGGGGCGGGAAATTCGAGCCGAGTTCGTACCTGATTTAACCATCTACCATACGGGATATTCGGCGTCGGTCGCCCGCCAGAAATCCGACCGCAATCTGGCCATCCTTTTGGCGGAGCGGGAGCGCCGCGGCCCCAAGGCGCGGGATGCGTTCTATTTGGCAGATTGCTACTATGGGATGGGCGATTACGAATCGGCGGCCCGGTTCGCCCGGGAGGCGGTGGAAAGCCGACTTCAAGCCCAGGGCATGAACAACCGCCCTTACGCAGTTCTGCTCCAATCCCTCATTCATTTAGCGCGCCCGGCGGATGAAATCGAGGCGGCTTATCGGTTAGCGGCGCGGCGCTATCCGTTATTGGCGGAATTCCCTTTGATGTGGGGAGGCTATCTCTGGCATCAGAAAGACTATCCGGCAGCGGAGAAGATTTTGCGGCAGGGCGTGGCACTTTACGAGAAAGGAACGGGGCAAGACACAACGGATGTGTCGGCGGGGGAGCAGGCGAAAAATTTTCTGCCGGCGGCCTTTTGGCAGTTGGGGAAAGTGGCTGCTTGGCGCGGGCAGGCGGGGGAGGCGCTGGAATATTACGCCCGCGGTCTGCGGGAAGCGCCTTATGAAGAGGTGCTGCTGCGGTCAGCGGCGGGGCTTTTGCAGGCGGTTCCCGCGGCTGACGCCATTGCTTTTTTCAATACCGTTTACGATAAGCGGCGGGACGCGGCATACCTGTCGCAGACCTTAGCCCGGACGCCGCTGCGGGAGGCGGCGCTGTACTACGATCGGCAGGCTAAGGGCAGGGCTTTGCCCGAGGCGGAGACCTTTCGGCTGGCGGGCCGGGTGGCGGCTTATGCGGCGGCGTCGCTGGAAGCATCGGAGAGCATGTCACGGCTGGGCGTGTGGGCGGAACAAAGGACAGATTCTTCCGGAGGACAAGGGGCTTTGGCGGTGCTGCTCCCGGCTATGCTTCGCCGGACGGCGGCCGGAGACGCGGTTACGGAGAGGGAAAAGAAAGCGGCGAAGGCATTTGGGCGAGAAATGCGGGGGCTTGGTGCCGGGGAGGAACGGGGATGAAGATATCGGCCTGTGTGATCGTGAAAAACGAGGAACATCATTTGCCAAAGTGGCTGGATTGTGTAAAGCGGCTGGCGGACGAGATCATCGTCGTGGATACCGGTTCTAATGATCGGACGGTGGAATTGGCGCGGGCCGCCGGGGCCAAGGTCGTTTTCTTTGACTGGATCAATGATTTCGCGGCAGCAAAAAATTACGCGCTGGATCAGGCTACGGGGGAATGGATCATCAATTTGGATGCGGATGAATATTTTCCGCCGGAAGACTGCCCGAAGGTGCTGGCCCTCATACAGCGCTATCATCCCGACCGCCGGGTGGGCGGCTTTCTCTGCCGCCGCATCGATATCGACCCGGATCAGGACAACAAATATTTGGATGATGTGACCGTACTGCGGGTATTTCGCAACAGCCGGTTTCTGCGCTACGAGGGAAAGATCCATGAGCTTCTTGTCTATCAGGGGCATCGTCCCCTGGAAATGAAATTGGCGACGGATATCCGTTTGATGCATACCGGGTACGCCGAATCTGTATCGGCGGAAAAGGCGCGCCGGAATTTGGAGATCCTGTTGGCGGAACAAAAGCGCCGGGGAGAACTGCCGGCGGATAATTTTTATTTGGCGGACTGTTATTCGGGGTTAGGGGAATACGATAAAGCCATCGCCTGCGCCCGCCGGACGATCGCCTCTGATGTACGTTTTTTGGGGATGACAAACCATCCGTATCTCTTGCTCATCCGCCTTTTGATTTTGGAAAAGCATCCAGCGGATGAGGTGGATGAAGCGATTGCGATGGCGCGGAAGCGATTCCCGGCATTGCCCGAGTTTGCCATGATGGAGGGCATGACGGCGTGGCAGCGGCGGGAATATTACCGGGCGGAACAAGAATTGCGGCGGGGATTGGCGCTTTATTGCCGATGGCAGGCGGAGCCGCATCAGGATTTTTACGTGGGGGATCAGGCGACGAATCTTCTGCCGGAGGTGTATGATGATTTAGGGCAGTTGGCCGCTATGAAGGGCGATACCGATGAGGCTCGGCGCTGTTTCACCGAAAGCCTGAAAGAACGGCGCAGCGACGACCGTTTGGTATATCTTTGCCGTACCTTGCGCGGCGTTTCTGCGGAGCAAGCGGTGGCGATTTTGAATGATTTGTACGATATTCCGAAAGAAGCGGGGCTCTTGGCGCGAAAGCTTTATACGCTGCGGCTGCCCGCAGTATGCCTCTACTACGAAACGCAATCTGGGGCGCCGGTCTATCCGGCCTTTGACCGCCATGTTTTTGCAGGGGAAAGCCGGGATGCGGCCCGATTGGCGGCGGATACGGCAGCGGCCTTGGCCGGGATGGGGCATTGGCTGCAGGGGAAAGGCGTGTCGATGGCTGAGGCAGCGCTCTTATTGCCGGGGGCAAAGGAACGAGACGCAGCGGATCGGGAGGCGCGGCTGGGTTCACAGTTGGGCTGAGACGTTTGACCGGTGGGAAAAAGGACAGGCGGGATAGGGATGAACAGAGAACAAGAAGCGCTGGAGGCGCTGCGCGAAAGCATATACGCGGCGCTGGACCGACGGGATTACCCGGCGGCCCGGCAGGCCATTGATCGGCTGCGCCCCGGACATGAGGCGGAGGCGCTGGGGCTTTTGGCGAGTCTCGCCATCGAGAGCGGCGACGCGGCGGAAGCGGAAAACGCCGTGACCGCCTTGGAAAAAATCGCGGCGCAGGATGTGTACACGCGGTTTTTGGCGGCGCGGGTGGCGTTTCTGCGGGGCGAAACGGTGGCGACGGTCCGGGATTTGGCGGTTCTGGTGAAGCGAAAGGATATTCCCGCGGTCTACCAGGAGAAGATTTATAATCTGTTGGGGCAGTGCTGCCGCTTTTTAGGGCGTAATGAAGAGAGCACGGCAGCCTACTTGGCGGCCTCTCAGGCGGCGGGGGAGCCTCGTTTAGCGGCGCTTGAATACAGTGATTACCTGTTTAATACGCACTATTTACCGCCGCCGGCTGCGGCAGAGCGGCGGGAGAGGGCGAAGCGCTACGACGACTTTTTCCGGGACACGCCCCGCTTTTTTCACCGCTGGCGGCAGCCGGAGAAAAAGCTGCGGATAGGCTACATCTCTCCAGATTTTCGCCATCATGTGGTGCTGCGTTTTTGCCGGGTTTTGTTGACGGCGTATGATCGGGAGAATTTTGAAGTCTACGCCTACATGAACGCCCCTGAGGATGAGGAAAGCCGGGCTTTGGCCCGCGGGGCAGACGGCTGGTGTAATATTTTCGGCTGGGGAGCGGCCGAGGCGGCACGGCGGATCTATGAGGATGGCGTGGATATTCTTGTTGACTTAGCCGGACACACCCGGGGGAATGCGCTGCCGGTCTTAGCGTATAAACCGGCGCCGGTGGAGGTGTCGGGGATTGGTTATTTCGCGTCCACGGGGCTTTCAGCCGTGGATTATTTTCTTGGCGACGTCTATTTGGACAATGCAGCGGAGCAGGCGGCCTTCACGGAAAAGCTTCTCATCCTGCCCCACAGCCATTTTTGCTATACGCCGCGAGGCGATGAGCCGGAGCCGGCCGCGCCGCCCTGTCAAAAAAATGGCTGTGTGACCTTCGGCAGCTTCAATAACTTCACGAAGGTGACGGATGAAGTGCTGTCGGTTTGGGGCGAGATCTTACGGCGGGTGCCGGAGTCCCGCCTGCTGCTCAAGGCGGAAGTGTTTGGCCGCGAGGACAGCCTCGCTTACACCCGGGAGCGGCTGCGCCGGATGGGTATCCCCCTGGCGCGAACGGAACTTCGTCCTTTGACCCGAAGGTATTTAGAAGAATACGGCGATATGGATATTGCCCTGGATCCCTTTCCGTACCCCGGCGGGGGGACGACCTGCGACGCACTCTACATGGGGGTGCCGGTGGTGACGCTGCGGGGCGGGGATCACGGCGGCCGCTTTGGGGTCAGCCTGCTGGAGAATATTGGTCTGGGCGAGCTGGCAGCGGATACGGCAGAAGATTATATAGAAAAAGCGGTGGTACTGGCGCAGGAGAAAACGTTTTTGGTCTCGCTCCGCCAAAAACTCCGCCCCATGATGGCTCGGTCGCCGCTGATGGATGCCGCCGTTTACCTGCGGGACGTGGAAGCAGCCTACCGTCAGATATGGAATGCGTATTGCGCCGGACAGGTTCCGCCGGATTACGGGAGGGGGCGGGATTTGGCGGCGCAGGCGGATTCGTGGGCAGCGGCGGGAGACATGACCCAGGCCTTGGCGGCGGCGGATCACATTTTGGCGGCGCATCCGGCGAATCGCCCGCTGCTGGAAAAATTGGCGGTACGCTATCTGGACGCCAGGGAGGCGGCGGGGACAGAGGCGGCCGTGGCGCAGCTCAACGCGTCGGGTACGCCGAACGGATTTGCTCTCTTTTTAGCGGCGGGGGCGGCGTCCTTGCGCGGCGACAGAGAGAAAGCGCGCCGCTTGGCGGAAGCAGCGCTGGCGCGGCCTGATTTAGAGCGCTGGCAGCGCGGCGCTGTCCACCATCTTCTGGCGGAACTTTATAAAAAGTCCGGTGACCGGGACAGGGCGGCGGATGAATACTTGGCTTCCAGCCGGGAAAAGGAAGTCGAAAACGGGCGGCTGGCGGATTACAGCAATTATCTCTTGCAGCTGCATTTTCGTGAACGTTCGTCGGAGATCATGTTGACGGCGGCCCGTGGCTACGGGGCACTGTTGACGGGGCTGCCGCCTTATGCGCATTTGGTGGAGCGCCATACCCATGATCGTCTCCGGGTGGGGTACATCTCCCCTGATCTTTGCCGCCATGTGGTGGCCGGGTTCAGCCAGGCGCTGTTTCATGATTACGACCGGCGGCGCTTTGCCGTTTATGCGTACGCGAACTGCGAGGAAGACGCGGTGAGTCGGGATTTAGCCGCAGTGGCGGACGGCTGGCGCAATCTTCGCGGCCTCTCTCCGGCAGAGGCCGCCCGGATAATCTATGAGGACGAGATCGACATCTTGGTTGATTTGGCAGGGCATACGGGGAATAATCTCCTGCCCGTGCTGGCGTACCGTCCGGCGCCGGTGCAGCTTTCCGGCATCGGCTACTTTGCGACGACGGGGCTTTCTGCTGTGGATTATTTTCTGACGGATGAAACGACGGCCCTTCCCGGGGAAGAAGCCTTTTTTACCGAACAGCTCCTGCGCCTTCCCCACAGTCATCTCTGCTATACGCCCCTTGACGCGCCGCTGCGTCCTGCCACGCCGCCGCCTTTTCAACAGGCGGGGTATGTGACCTTCGGCAGCTTGAACCAGTTTGACAAGGTGACGGAGGAGGTGCTTTCCGCTTGGGGGGAAATCTTGCGGCGGCTCCCCACGGCGCGCCTCTTTTTGAAAGGAAGCGTTTTTGACGATGTGACGCAGCGCAACAGGATCGATCAGCGGCTCATAGACAGCGGTTTGCCCCTCGACCGGGTGGATCGGGAAGGGTATACGGCGGACTATTACGCGGCTTATGACCGTATTGATATCGCTTTGGACAGCTATCCTTATCCTGGCGGCGGAACCACGTGCGATGCGCTTTACCGGGGCGTTCCGGTCGTTACCCGCTACGGGCGTCATCACCACCAGCGCTTTGGCCTCAGCCTGCTGAAAAATATCGGGTTGGAAGCGTTGGCGGCGTCCTCGTTGGAAGAATATATCGTTAGGGCGGTGGCATTAGCGGAGGATGCGGAACTTTTGGCGGGGCTGCGGCCTAAGCTGCGGGGGCTCATGCGGGCTTCGACCGTGATGGATGGTCGGCGCTATATGCGGGATTTGGAAGCGGCGTATGAGAGGATATGGGCGCGGCACCGGTGACTTTTTCTGTTTCGGCAGGATTTTGTGAGATTTTGCCGTATACATTAAAGGAGGCACTGATAAATTCAGCCGCATCATCTTGGCACATCTTTTTCGCCCTGCCATCGTCAACAAATCCTCCACATAGCCTTGCTATGCGTCCGGTTTGTTTCCTTGACAGGACAAAGAATCTGTGCCAAGTCTGAAGGACTTCATTTTATCAGTGTTTCCTAAAGATAGAGAGTTTGAGGTTTGAAGTGGAGGCTATAGCATGGGAAAAGCGGCGCGGAAGATGAAAAAGAAGCAGGTGCAGGCAGAGACGGCGCAGTCGCGGCAGGCCAACGCGCGGTGGGAGACGCTCTTGGCCGAGCAGATGAAGGCGGGAAAATACGCCGAAGCCATCGAGACGCTGGCGGAGTTAGTGAAGGGTGACGATATAAAGCCGGAATTTATGTATGACGCGGCCTATGCCTATTTCATGGTGGGCGATTACGAGCGGGCCGGACAGTGGATCAACCATACGTTATCGTATGAGCCGGGGCATATTCCGGTGCGGATCCTTTTGGCGCGCCTTTTGATTTTGCAGGAGCGGCAGGATGACGGGCTGGCGGTGTTCGATTTCGTCCTGGATAAAGGGGCGGATACGCTGACGGAGGCGCAGCGGGATGAGATTGAGGAGATTGTGGAATTCTACGGGCGCAGCGAGGGCGAAAAGATCCGGCGGTCGTATCCGCACATCGCCGCCCTTTTGAAATTGGAAGCGCCGCCGGCGGGGACAAAGGACGTGAACCAGATTTTGGCGAGCCTGCGGCAGAAGGTAGCCGCCGCAGGAGCGGCGGCTGGAGAGGCCGTCGAAGAAGCTGCGGCTGCGGTGAAGCCCATGGCCGAGGCTGGGGTCGCGGCGGCCGGGGAAGCTGTGGCGGCAGCCAAGCCGGTACTCGAAGCAAAGGCGGCTGCCGCCGCGAAGAAACCGGCCGATATTTTGGCCAGCCTTAAGCAGCGTCTCGCGGCCGTCAGTCAGGAAAAGGCGAAGGCGGAAGGAGCATCCGGGACAGCAAAAGTTTCGGGAGGAAGCGGCGGAGCGTCCCAGGGCGTTCAGCCAACAACGGAAGGCACGGTTTTATCTTCGGCCCGGCCACAGCCGGCAGCGGCTGCCGCGAACGTATCTGCAGCGGAGAAGACGAAACAGGACGTGCTGAAAAAAGCGCTGTCGGCCGTTCAGAAAGCGGAGATTCTCACTTCGTTTGCGGGGGGCTATTATTATCAAGGCGATCTGGCATCGGCGGAACTTTTGCTGCAAGCGGCCCTTGCATTGGACGCATCGGACGGCGTCCTCCGCAACATGGCATTGGTCCAGCAGGACGCGGGGCGGCGGGAAGAGGCGCTCCAAACCGCGGCGCGGATGAAGCTGGCGGACTTCACGCTGCTGCGCCTTTTGCGGCAGGGATGAAGCTGTCGGAGGAGGCGCAACGGGAGGAGAGCCGGAGTCTTTACGATCAGGCGTTGTCCGCCTATGCGGCACGAGATTTTGCCGCAGCGGATCGATATTTACAGGACCTGCAAGCGCTTACGGGCGGGCGCAGCCTGCCTTCTCTTTTGCTGTCCGCTTACCTGGCGCGGGACAGGGGACAGCCGCTCTCCGAGATACGTCTCTTGCAGCAGGCGATTGAACTTTATGAAGGGGATGCCCATGTTCCGCTGCGGCTTTTAGCCACGGCGTGGAGCCTCTTGGGAGCGGCGCTGTCTTATCTGGGAGAAAGCGCGATGGCCAGCGCGGCCTTTCGCAAAGCGGCTCGTCTGGAACCGAACCGCGATCAAAAATTAGTGGAGTGCAGCAACGCCATTTTTACGGCGAATGCGGTGGAAACGCTCACTGCTGTGGAAATGCAGGGGCTTTACCGGGAATATCGGGAGCTGTTGGCAGATGTTTCCCCGTGGCCGCGCCGCTGGTACGATCATCGGCGGCTGCGGATCGGCTATCTGTCGGGAGATTTTGGGCTTCATCCGGTGGCCTATTTCGCCTACGCGCTGCTGCGTTATTTTCAACCGGAGATTTTTCAAGTCTATTGTTATGCGGTAAATCAGCACGAGGATCTTTTGACCGAGCGCCTGAAGCGGCTTCCCGTGTCTTGGCGGAGCATTCGGACCAAGGATTGGGCGGAAGCGGCGGCGGCCGTCCGGGCGGATGAGATCGACATCTTAGTGGATCTGTCCGGCCACACGGCGGGGAATTGCCTTCCGGTTTTTGCTTATCAACCGGCGGCGGTACAGCTTTCCGGCATCGGTTACATGAACAGTACGGGCCTTTCTAATGTGGACGGGTTTTTGTCGGACGTTTACTGCGCCCCGAAAGCGGCGGATCCTTTTTTCACGGAGCCGCTTCTTCGCCTGCCGCAAACCCACCTTTGTTACACCCGCCCCCACGCTTTTCCCGAGGTGGTAGACAAGCCGCCGTCGAAGCGCAGCGGCTATGTGACTTTCGGCTGCTTTAACAATTTCTCGAAGGTAACGGATGGGATGCTGAGCCTGTGGCAAAAGATTTTAGAGCGGACGCCGGGGGCGCGTCTGCTCTTAAAACATAAGATTTTCGACGGCGAGGAAGGGCGCGCTTACGCCGACGGGCGGCTGCGGCAGGCGGGGCTGGATCGGTCCCGGGTGGAGTATCGGGGGTTTTCGGCGGATTATCTCGCTGAGTACAATGACATCGACGTTGCCCTCGACACCGCGCCTTATACGGGGGGGTTGACCACCTGCGAGGCGCTCTACATGGGAGTGCCGGTGATTTCCTTGACCGGGCGCCGCCACGGCGCGCGTTTTGGGTACAGCCTTCTCCATAATGTGGGCGTCGGTGATTTAGCTGCCGCCACGCCGGAGGCCTACGTGGAAACGGCGGCGGCACTGGCGTCGGCACCGGAAACGCTGACGGGGCTGCGCCGCGTTCTGCGCTCTATGATGGCGCGATCACCATTAATGGATGGGCGGGGCTATGCTCGAGCGGTGGAAGAGATGTACCAAAGGGTGTACGCCGCCTGCCGGGGAAGAGCGGAGGGGGAAAGACGTGGGCGAAGGGGATAACTTAGGACTGCTGCGGTTTTTGACGCCTTCGGACGCGCCCCGGCGCATTTTGACGGTGGAGGGAAGCGCGTATCTTCCAGCGCTGCGGCTCCTCTATCCGGTGGCGGAACTTCACGCCGTAGAGGCGGAGGATGAGAAGATAGCGGATATACCTGCCGAATTGAACGCACAGACCCTATGCCTCGATTATCGGGAAACGCCGCTGCCGTATCCAAGGGAGAGCTTTGATATCCTCCTCGCCCCCCACGGCTTGGAAACCGTCGTCAATCCTCAAGACATTGCTGCCGGATTGGGAACCTTCCTCAAGCCCACGGGGTTTCTTCTCATCAGCTTCACCAATATCCGCTATTGGCGCATCTTGGAAGAACTGATGGGGGGGCATTATCGAGCGCTGGTGCGGCGGCTGTTTGCGAAAGCGGAATTTGAGATTCTCTTGGCGGCCTCCTTTTACAAGGACGTGTTCTTTCTGCCCGGGGGAGGCGAGGCCGTTCCTGCTTCCCTTGCCCAGCGGCTCCGCGCGGCGGGCTTTGAGGGGCCAAACGACATGGCGACGGAAGTATGGCTGGTGCAGGCATGGCGCTCTACCCGCGCCGTCGCCCACCTCAAGGCGGAATATACACCGGAGATTCGGCGGCAGTTGGTGACGCTCTGCCGCCGTTTGGAATACGGCATTGACCCGGCGGAAAATTGCGCCCGCCTCCGGGCACTCTGCCGGGAGGCGGACATTACGCCGCGCTACCTGGCGGCCTTCACTCGGGAAACCATCGTCCATCGGAAGGATTTTCATGCCGCCCTGACGGAGAAAGAGGGATGGGAAGAATACGCCGCTTTCTTGGACGAAGACTGGGAAAAAGGTGAGGCGGAGGGAGGCGCGGGGGATGAAGAATGAGAAAGAGATTTGTTTCATCACCTGCGTGAACGATGAGGCGTGGTACGAAGAATCTCTCCTCTATCTGAAGCATTTGGTGCTTCCTTCCGGCATGACGGCGGCGTATCTTCCGGTGCGGGGAGCGTCTTCCATGGCGGCGGGCTATAACCGGGCGATGGAGCAGTCTGACGCCAAGTATAAGGTCTACCTCCATCAGGACACCTTCGTGGTCAATCAGTATCTGGTGCGGGATCTTTTGCAGCTCTTTGCCGATCCCGTCATCGGCATGGTAGGGGTCATCGGCTGCCGGTCGCTTCCCGCCAGCGGGATCTGGTGGGACGGGCGGCGCACCTATGGACGGGTGCTCCACGCCTGCGAGGCGGAGAGCGTGGTGGATTCGGAACTACAGGAACCCCATGGCCCTTACGTCCCCGTAGAAGCGGCCGACGGCCTCTTTTTAGCGACCCAGTATGACATTCCGTGGCGGGAAGATCTCTTCACAGGTTTCCACCTCTACGATACCTCCCAGTGCCTGGAGTTTAAACGCCAGGGCTATCAGGTGGTTTTGCCGAACCAGACATCAGGCTTTTGGTGCATCCACTGCCCGGTGGGAAAGTCCCTCGATCCGAAATACAAAGGGTATCAGAAAATATTTTTAGAAGAATACGGGGGAGAACTCTCCCCGGAAGTGTGAGGAAGGCGGGAGAAGAGGATGGGGCGCGTCATATCGATCTCGATGGTGAAAAATGAAGCGGACGTCATCGAGAGTTTTGTCCGCCATACGATAAGTTTTGTAGATCAAATGCTCATCGCTGACCATAGCAGTACAGACAAGACGCCGGAGATTCTGCGGCAGCTTCAGGCGGAGGGGCTGCCGCTGACGGTACGGCGAGTCTATGCGGCGGGTTACGTGCAGGTGGAAACGATGAACGCCCTGCTTCGGGAAGCGGCGATGGAAGAGCGGGCCGATATTGTGCTGCCGCTGGACGCCGATGAATTTCTGATCGCGGACGAGGGGGCGGCGTCCTGTCGAGAAATTGTGCAGGGCTTAGATCCACATTATCTTTACAGGCTCCCGTGGCGGCTCTATGAGCCGGTTTATCCCCACGAAGAAGAGGCGCGGTTCCTTTTGGCGCGGCTCCTTCGCCGGGGAACGGATTTCGCTTCGGGACAAAAGATCATCATTGGTGGGGCCCTGTATCGGTCAGCTCCTTTTTATCTGTCTGAAGGCAGCCATTACGGTTGGCGGTCCGGGCCGTCGGGAGAAGAGAAGGTAGCCTGGGTAGACGCCCCTCAGCTTCATTTGGCGCATTTCCCGTGGCGCAGCAATGAACAATATCTCTCCAAGAGCCAGACGATTTGGCTGAACTCCATTGCCAAATATTCCTATGAGACGCCAACGACCCTGCTTTCGCCGCGTTACTGGAAGATCGCGGCGGGGGAAGGGGAAGGCTGTACCTTCGAGGGGCCGTGGGAATTCGTCGACCTCTCGCATGTGGCAGAACCGGTGCTCAAATACAGCGAAGATGTGCGCCCCGACCCGGCGCGGCGGTTATTGGATGTGGGCACCCAGATTGCCGCAGCGCGGGCTGAAGAGCGCGTGTTGATACGGCGGAGACGGGCGACCATCGTATTGCCCTATTTAGGCGACGAGAAAGCGCTGCGCCAGTCCATCCAAGCGGCGTATGAACAGCTTTATCCCTACAAAGAAGTTTTTATCTTGCCGTTGGTGTCGCCTGACGAGGCCGTCCAGGCGGCTGCGGCGGAGGCGGCTGATTTCCCCACGCCGATGGGGGACGATGCTTTCGCCCCTGCGGAGACGATGCCCGTTGTTCTTCTGAACAGCGCGGCAGGGGACGTCTTTGAACAGTTGGCGGCGCAAGCAAAAGGGGACTATGTGCAGTGGCTTTTCCCCGGGGATCAGCCGCAGCCGGATAAGATCACGAAAATGCTGGCCTGCTTGGAGTTACAGGATTTTCCACTATCCTTCGCGCTGACGAACGACCGCCGGCAGTATGCTGACTGGCTGCCTTGGATACGCCTGCCGGACGATGACCGCTTTCAGATGACCAGCCCCGAGGCTCTTTGGCGCTTTTTGCTGACGCAGGGGAAATATCCGGCCTGCGGCATCGGCGGAGCGCTGTTTCGCCGCGAGATGATGGAGACTCGCCGGTGGTTGGCGGATGGATTTTTAGGAGATCGCCCGCTCTTTTTGACGATGTGGCGGCTGCTCCTCACGCCGCAGCCAGGGGAAACCCTTCGCCAAGACGTCGCGATTTTGCCTCATGCCTACGGGCAATTTCCCCGTGATATCATAGACCTCAGCGACTGGATCTGGCATCAGATCGAATGGTTCTGCCTTTTGGAACAAGATCGGAATTTCCTTGGCAATGAGGCTTATCGGCAGGCGCACACTTGGCTTCAGGAAAACGCCGCTGTCGCCGCTGACCGGCAGGCCGACATTCAACCAGAACTTTGGGCTGAATACCAAGCTGTATTAACACAACTTTGAGGGGCAGAAAGAAGAGTTAAGAAAAGCTTTTCATGTTTCGATAATTTATTATAGGGCCAAAATGGAAAGGGAGCGACGAGATGCTGTCAAGGAAGACGCGCCAACAGGTAGTAGAACTGCTGGAAACGGTGGATGCGGGACTCGTGCGTTTTTCTTCGGCGACCGAAAAAGCCGCAATGCTGGAGGACTGCATTGCGGCTTTTTCAGCAGCACAGGATATCTGCCATGAGGCGCTTTCGACGGCGCGGTTGGCATTTTATCGTGAAACGCTCGATACTCTTTCGGCGGCGCTGGAGCAGCTGCCAGTAGCGGGAGACAGTGCTGATATCGCATCGCTTTGTCATTCCCTTTTGGGATGGTTTCTCGACGCATTGCGTGAGGAACCGGTCAAGAAGGAGATCGTATTTCTCCCCTACAAGGCGTCCATGTGGGACAGCTTGGAAAGTATCTGGCAGGCGGCGGTCAACGATGCGGAGCATTGCAACGCCTATGTCATTCCCATCCCTTACGCCGATCTTACGCCGGAGCATACGGCAAAGGAATGGCACGTAGAAAAAGAGCTTTTTCCCGACTACGTCCCGGTCATCGACTTTCGTTCGGTGGATCTCGAGAAACTGCATCCTGACGTAATTTTTATCCATAATCCATACGATTGGGCGAACCATGTGACTTCTGTCGATGCGCGTTATTACTCGGAGCAGCTGAAAAAGTATACGGATAAGCTCGTTTATGTCCCCTATTTTAATGCGGGAGACAGCGCAACAGCGGGGGTCTGTCAGGCTCCGGGGATTGTGCATGCCGATTATGTTATTGTCGAATCGGATCCCATCAGAAACCAATACGAATACTATTATCCCGGTGGGAATCCACCATCGGGCAAATTTTTATCGTTGGGTTCTCCTAAATATGATAAAGTGCAAAAGGGGACAAAAGCGGAGTATCCACTTCCTAAAAGCTGGCGGCGGCTCGTGGAGAAGAAAAAAATCATTCTGTATAATACCAGCATCAATGCCGCGCTGCAATATAGCGATAAGATTAATGCGAAACTTCGCTATGTGTTTGATTTTTTTCGGCAACGCGACGACGTCGTCCTTTGGTGGCGGCCGCATCCGCTCTTGAAGGCCACCCTTGATGCCATGCGTCCTGAATATGCGCGAGAGTATCGTCAGTTGGAGGAGCAGTACCAAAAAGAAGCCTGGGGGATATATGATGATACCCCAGATGTAACTCGGGCTGTTATCTGGGCTGATGGGTATTATGGCGACAATAGCTCGGTGGCGTATTTGTACCAAGTGACGGGGAAGCCGACATTGATGGAACATCTGCCTTTCCTCGAAGATCCGGTATACAATCGTTGGTTTCCCATGGCGGCTGTTGATGAGGAGCGGATCTTCTTTGTCACATCGGCGACGCTTTTTTCCGGGCTGTATCAGTTAGAGAAGAAGACAGATACACTGACCCTGTTGGCGGAGCTGCCGACGCCTTATATCAGATCGGTAGAATACGCAGCCATTGGAAAAATAGGAACCAAAGTGATCCTTATGCCGTTTTATTGCCATGAAGGTGCTTTAGAATATGATCTAATACAACGGACATTTCGGACGATTCCCTTGCCGGTGGGAACCTGGTGGGAGGGAAGCGATGTGGAGGCGTTTACGAATGTCTTTCGCTATGGGGATTCCTTATATTTTATTGGGAATGGGAATGGGCTCATAGTAGAATATGACAGCATAAAGGGACAATACTTTTTCCATACGTCATGGGCAGAGAACCTGCCGGTGGGAAAAAATGCGTTGCGGTTTTTCCTGAATGCGGGGGTACAGGTAGGGAGGTATGCTTATCTGCCGGTGATGGGTACCAATCAAATTTTGGCGTTGGAGCTTACCACGGGGAAAGCGGCGCTTCATGTATTGCCGGTTTCCTTCCATGCCCTGTCGCTTTCTTATGACCCTCATCGAGAGGCGTTTTGGGTAACGCCGCTTCAGGGAAATCAAGTCGTTTGCTGGAATAGGAAAGAGAATCACGTGCAACCCTATCTGCTCCCGATTCCTTCCGATACCGTCATGGGTTTTGCTAATTCCATATCCATTGGTGGGCGGCAGATATTTTTCCCTTTCTTGCGGTCGGAATTTTTTTCTCTGTCGAAAGAAGATGGAAAAGTGCAGCGTGAATACGAATGGGAAAAACGGTATGATACGGTATTACACGATGATAATTGTTGGGCTGTCGAGCAGGCTGACACGCCGTTTGGCATTGGCCTGGCGTACATGTATCGGGATCGTTCCCTGTTGGAGATCGATTCACGGAACAACTTGGTAAAAAGGCATCAGATGCGATTTTCTTGGGAGGAGGATCTTGACTGTTATAAGCATTCTCAGGCTCAGGCCGCGAACGCCATCCATTTCGAGCGGTATGGTATGAGCCTGCGGGAGTTGCTGCTGTTGATCGAACAGATTGATCCTGTCCCGCTGCCCGAACGGGGGGAAGCAGGCCAGCGTATATATGACTGGCTGCAGTGTGACGCAAAGCAAATGGGATAGGAGCAGTTGCCATCGTAGATACAGGGGATTTGCAGAGGAGGATAGGCAGCATGAAAATTGTTTTGTTTGGCGCCGGTGAGAATGGGGCAAAAGCATTGTTAGACATTGGGGTGCAGCACATCTTTGGTGTGGTCGATAATCATAAAACGGGGATGTTATACGGCTGTCCCATTCACAAATTGGTCGACCTTGAAGTGAAGGATAAGGAGGAAGTCCTTTTCCTTATTACGCCTTTGCAATATAAAAAAGAGATCGCCGATGAGCTGGTTCGTCATGGGTATCACAAATTTTTAGCGTATACGCCGGTTCATGGGACGCTGCTTCATGAAGCCTTAGAAGCGGAAGGGTGGAGCCGGTTATACAACGATTTTCTTTTTAATGACACGATACAGGCGGTTTTAGCCGACAAACTGAATTGTTGGACCCGGGAAATGATAAAAATTACTGAATGCGGTGGTGGATTCAGCCGAGTTTTAGAAATTGGCTGCGGCAGTGGAAAAAGCACGTTGGCCTTAGCCAGGCAGGGGCGTATATGCACCGCCATCGATTATTCCGAAGCCAGCATCAAATTGCTGAATCGCGCCAAAGAGAAGCTAAACGTCGAAGTCACGGCCAAAGTGGTCGATGCCCGGAATCCTTTGCCATTTGCAGACGGTGCCTTTGACTTTGCCTTTCAGGCGGGGCTGTTAGAGCATTTTGAGCGAGAGGAAAGAATCCGTTTGCTGAAGCTTTGGAAGCCGGTTTGCCATACGATGGTGTCGATGATCCCCAATGCCCATTCGGTTCCCTATCGTCTGGGAAAGGCGATGCAGGAGAAGTCAGGGGAGTGGCCTTACGGGAAAGAACTGCCGCAGCCCACGCTCATTGAAGAATTTATGGAGGCGGGCTATCATGAACTGCGGGAATATACCATCGGGGTGGAAGACGCGTTGACCTTTTTGCCGGAGAACCATTATATGCGGGCAGCGTTTGAACGTTGGTATGCAGAGGGGCATGATGAAGATAATTTTGGGCAGGGCTATTTGCTGGTCACGATAGGGAAAGCTTGAGGTGGCTTCTGTCGGCAAGCTGCAATCGATCCTGTGGGCACGAGGCTTTGCCAGAAAGAAATGACAGCAAGTTTCCGATAGGTGGCACATGGATTTTTATTGCTATATGAGCCTATCTTAACCATGAGGAGATTGTATTGTATGGAAGATATCAATCAAACGTTAAACGACATCATCATAAAATACGAGCTTGACGCATATTATCCTAACTTTCAAAAGCGGCTCCAAGCGGAAAAAATTATGGGAGACTTTTTTCGGGGAAAAAAAGGCCGTATAGCTTTCATTGCTTCCTTCGCGAGCGATTTTTATCATATTCGTCATTTTGTGCGTGACGGTCTCCAAGGGGAATATTTTTTGTGCGAGCGAACGCATGAGTATACCAAAAGCTATGAGGAGGCGTTTGCCGTCCAAAAACTGGCCGACGTTGACTGGAGCCAATATGATGAAATCATGGTCGTTTCCCTCGAAGGATCCTCGTTTTTGAAACATTGGCTTCGGGCGCGTGGGATTCGCTATACGTTCCTGTATGACCTGTTTGAGCGGAATGGGGTTGTATTTGATAAAGAATGGGATTCTCTTTTGCCTGATCCCGCGATGGAATGGTGGACATATTATGACGGTGATCCGCCCAAGCAAAATTATATCATGATGGAACTTTCTGAGCAGCTTCGGGAGTATCAGACGGCGCAGGATGAGGCGGTTCGGCAGCTGCACCTTCATAAAACCTATTTCCTCGCCCTTTACGTCAAAGATTTTATTCTCGCTGCGCAATGTGCCGCTTGGCTGGGGGAAAGCTCTTCACGCCAAGCCGCTTCGTGGCGGGAGATAGAGGACTTGCTCGCAGCGATTAAAAAAAGGCTGGCGGAGAGGGAAACAAAAGATGTTTTGGTTTTATGGACAGATGCGATGCCTTACGAGGACATTTCCTGGATACCATTTTTAGCAGAGAAGATGGGGGCAGGGATTTGCTTTGATCATATTTTTACGGTATGCCCCTATACAAACCCTACACTCAAGGCCATTTTATGCGGGAAAATGCCAATCGATGAGAATACGTACGCCATTAAGGTGATAACGGAAGAGAATAGCCCTGTCTACCAGATTCTAAACCAGTATGGCTATACGCGCCGCATCATTGGGGATTGGCTGTCCATACGGCCGGAAGACAGCTCTTCCCTTTGCCATATCCCCTATGAACCGGCGACGTTAGGGCTTTGGGATTTATGGCGCAATCTTTTGCTCAGCGAGAAACCGATCTTTTGCCTTGTCCATAATTTAGAGGAGACACATACGCCGCATCTTTCCCCGCTGATTTCGGACAGTGATATGGATCATGCCTATTCGCGTTTTGAGAAGTCGTGTGCATGGCTGAGTGAGCAGTATGCATATTATCTGCCGCCGCTGTCACAAAAGATGTTGAAATTCTATCTCACGGATCATGGGAAAAGCTTATACAAGAATCGCTTCCATACTTACTTGGTGGTAGAAGGGGAGGCAATTCAGCCGCGGCGTATTGACCGCTTGTGTTCTCTTGTGGATTTCCATCGGCTGCTTGGGCAGCTTTTGGAGAAAAATGAGGTAGACGAAGAGCGGCTTCAGCGTGATTATGTTGAGGTACAAGATTTAGATGTTTATAACGCTGGATATTCGGCGCGGCTGATTGCGGACAAGGGTGCGATTGATACTTATTTTTTTGGTTACCATGGAATCGTTACCGACGAGTATATGTATTTGCATTTTAACGATGGACGTGAGTGGTTCGTACGGCGCGGAACCTATGTCCCTGAGCCAAATCTGTTTGGCAGCTATATTTGTGATGCGTCAAACATAGAGCCTTTTCGTCGGCTCGTGGAGGCAAAGGAAAAAAATGTGCCGTCGTTCAAAGAGAAATTAAAATATTCTCGCTATGTGTATCAAGTTTTTACTCGGGCGAAAGCGCGTAATCAGCGCAAGCAAGCGCTCTTAAATGATTGGTTGCGGCAATATCCTCGCGGTAGTGTCCTGCTACGAACGGGCGGAGATTATGCACTGCGGGTTTATGGATTGCTGTCGCCGGAAGTTCGCAGCTGCATTGGCGGTTTTATTGACGTGAATCTCAACTGTTCGGGGGCGGAGTTAGGGCTTCCTGTATACGCCGCTTTGGCAGATGTCCCGGCGGCCACGCAGGCGGTTCTCTTGGCCGGGCGGAGGACACTGATGGGACGTTTGCGGGAAGAAGCGGCTGCCTGGGAAGGACAGTTTGCGATTCTTGATCCCTATCATTTTTTGGCAGAACACGGGATTATCTGCCGACATGGGGTCGGCGATTTTGAACCGGCGGACGAGGATTACGACGTGGGATTCCCTTTCGATGAAGTTGTATATTGAGTGCCGTGCTGGATGCGGCACAGGGAAGGGCGCACGCTGGAGGATGGGGATGAATCAGGTGACGGCGGGAACAGTTTATTGGATTACCGGCCTTTCGGGGGCAGGGAAGACGACCATAGGGACGCTCCTCTACCATATCATGCGGGAGAAGAAGCCGAATGTATTTCGCCTCGACGGCGATATTGCCCGGTGGGCGTATAATGATGTGACGGATTTCAGCATCGAGGCTCGTCGGGATTGTGCCTTTCGCCATGCGCGGGTTTCCAAGATGATCGCTGATCAGGGCATCGATGTGATCTGCTGCACCGTCAGCCTCTTTCATGACGTGCAGGCTTGGAACCGGGCGAATTTTGCCCGGTATGTGGAGATATTTCTTGATGTCCCCATGGACATTTTAGAACGGCGCAATCAAAAGGGGATGTACGCGAAGGCGAAGGCAGGGCAGATGAAGGACGTCATGGGGGTGGATCAGAAGATGGAGCTGCCCCTTCGCCCCGATGTGCATTTCGTCAACGACGGGCGTTTATCGCCGGAGGAGGCGGTGCGGCAGCTCTATCAGGAAATCCTTCTGGTCGAAGGGAAGCGCAGTCAGCCGATGGAGGTGGAGAAATGAACGAAGAAAAGAAACCCCTCGTCTATACCTGTTTTTGCACGGACAACATCCATGAGGGACACCTCAATATTTTGCGGGAGGCGCGAAAATTGGGGGAAGTGGTCTTAGGCGTCCTCTGCGACGAGGAAATGGTACGCTATAACCGCTTTCCCATCAAGACGACGGCGGAGCGGGTGGCCATGGTGGAAGATTTGCCAGGGATAAAAAAGGTCATCGTGCAGGACAACCTCCTGTACGATAAGGTTATTCGTGAACTTCACCCGGACATTGTGGTGCACGGCGATAACTGGAAGACTGGCCCCATATCGGTGATCCGGCAGAATCTTGTCAACCTTTTGGCGGCGTACGGGGGAAAGTTAGTGGAAATTCCCTATACGGTGAACCCGGCAGTGCAGAAGATCGACCGGCAGATGAAGGAGAAAATGGCGATGCCGGAGCTTCGTCGGGCGCGTCTTCGGCGGCTTTTGAAGCTTGTCCCCATCGTCAAGACCATCGAGGTGCACAGCGGCCTCACGGGGCTTATCGCGGAAAAGACCATCGTGGCCACCGACGGCGCCATCGACCAATTTGACGCCATGTGGATCAGCTCCCTTTGCGACAGCACGGACAAGGGTAAGCCGGACATCGAATTGGTGGACATGACCAGCCGGTTTCACACGATCAACGACGTGATGGAGGTCACCACGAAGCCGATTATTTTCGACGGGGACACCGGCGGCATGATCGAACATTTCGTCTATACCGTGCGCTCCTTGGAGCGTATGGGGGTCTCGGCCATCATCATCGAGGATAAGACGGGGCTGAAGCAAAACTCCCTTTTCGGTACAGAAGTGGAGCAGACGCAGGATACCATCGCGCATTTTTCCGAAAAGATCGCTGCCGGGAAACGGGTGCAGCTTTCCGACGATTTCATGATCATTGCCCGCATCGAGAGCCTGATTTTAGGCAAGGGACAGGCGGATGCCTTGGCGCGGGCGGAGGCCTATGCAGCGGCGGGAGCAGATGGGATCATGATCCACAGCCGGGAGAAGGATCCCAAGGAGATTTTAGATTTCTGCGACGCATTTCGCGCGAAGAATCAGGAGATCCCCCTCGTCGTCGTCCCCACGTCCTTCAACACCGTCACTGAAGAGGAACTGGCAGCGCACGGGGTGAACGTCGTCATTTACGCCAATCAGCTCATGAGGGCCGCATTCCCGGCCATGGAGAGCGTCGCCAAGCGTATTTTGCAGCACCATCGGGCGAAGGAAGTGGACGATCAGCTGCTCTCCATCAAGGAGATTATTACCCTCATCGACAAGATATGAGAAACACGGAGGCGTGCAATATGGCGATGGATAAGGAGAAGATGGGCAAAGAGGTGGATTTGGCGGAGCGCGTTCGCCTCAAGAAAGCGGATCGCGACAATCTCTATTCCTTGGAGCCGCCCTTTCCCAAGACAAATTTTTTGATGGAGCTGTCCAACGTCTGCAATCATGCCTGTATTTTCTGTACCCACCAGAAAATGCAGCGCAAGGTTGGCCGCATGAATCAGGCGCTGGGCTTTGACATTCTGCGGCAGGCCTACGAATTAGGCACGCGGGAAGTGGGCTTTTACGCCACGGGGGAGCCGTTCCTCATCCCGGAACTTCCCGCCTACATTAAAAAAGCAAAGGAGCTTGGCTATACCTACGTCTATCTCACTTCCAACGGCGCCATGGCGACGCCGGAACGCATCCGCGCCGTCATCGACGCGGGGCTGGACAGCATCAAGTTTTCCATCAACGCGCCCCAGCGCAAGCTCTACAAGTTCATCCACGGACAGGACGATTTCGATAAAGTTATGGAACATCTTCGCTATTTGAACGACTATCGGAAAACCTCGGGGCGCTCTTATAAGATTTATGTTACGGGGATTTTGACTCGGTTCACAGAGCATTTGCAGGACAAATACCATGAACTTTTTGCCGACTTGGCGGATCAGGTGGTCTTTAAGTATGTGTACAATCAAGGGGGCTACATGCCGGAGATTGACACGCTGCTCCGCTGTGACTGTGACCACGAAGAGCGGCGGCGCTGTAATCTCCCCTTTGACGCCATTTCCGTCACTCAGGAGGGTTACCTCTCCATTGAAAACGCCGATTATGAGAACATGCTCATCGTGGCCGACCTGAACAAGGTTTCCCTGCGGGAAGGCTGGTACGGAGAGAAGATGAAGGAAATGCGCCGCCGCTTCTTAGAGGACGATTTAGGCGGCACCCTCTGCGACGGCTGCATTCATCATGAATGTCGTCCGGCGCGCCCCATCACGCCGGAATATTCTTCTGTTAAGGGCGAGTACGTTTTCACCGACGTTTTGGTGCGCGGCCGCATCGAAAACTCCGATCTCACGGTGTATGTGCCGATGGCGGCGGACATCGTGCATCCCGGCCACGTCAACATCCTCAAAATGGCGGCGCGCTACGGCAAGGTCATCGTGGGGCTGTTTACCGACGACGCTATCGCTTCCTACAAACGTGTTCCCTACATGCCTTTCGCAGAGCGTAAGGCCGTAGTGGAAAACATGAGGGGGGTGGCGGAGGTGATCCCGCAGGAAACGCGGGATTACGAGGAAAACCTGCGGCGGCTCCAGCCGGATTTCATGGTGCATGGAACGGATTGGCGGGAAGGGCCTTTGGCCGATGTGCGGGCGAAGGCCATCGCTATCATGGCGGAGTGGGGCGGGCAAGTGATCGAGCCGGCCTACACGGCGGGGGTTTCGTCCACCCTCATTCAGAAAAAAATCGTCGAGCGCGCTAAGCAAGAAGGAGCGGGGAGACAATGAAGGTACAGGAGTTTGTGGGGCTTCTGGGCGCGGAATTTTATACGGGGGTGCCGGACTCTCTCCTGCGGCCTTTGGGCGACTATCTGATGGACATCTACGGAACGGATCCGTATCACCACGTCATCGCCGTGAACGAAGGCAACGCGGCGGCGTTAGCGGCGGGCTACTATCTGGCCACGGGGCGGTATCCTGTGGTTTACATGCAAAACAGCGGCGAAGGAAATGCCCTCAATCCCGCCGTTTCCCTGCTTCATAAAAAGGTCTACGCCATTCCTGAGATCTTTGTCATCGGCTGGCGGGGAGAGCCGGGGAAGAAGGACGAACCGCAGCACGTCTTTCAGGGGGAGATCACCACGCGCCTCTTAGAGGTCGTGGATATTCCCTTTTTTGTGGTAGGGGGAAATACGTCCGCCGAGACTATGCAGGAGGCAATGGCTACGTTCCGCCCCCTCTTGGCGGCGGGGCGGGACGTGGCCTTCGTCGTGCGCCAAGGGGCTTTGACGTACGAGAAAAAAAGAGCCTACCAAAATCCGTACCCCTTGACGCGGGAAGAGATATTACAGGCGATCCTTACCGTTTCCGGCGACGCCCCCATCGTTTCCACGACCGGCAAGGCCAGCCGCGAACTCTTTGAACTGCGGGAAAACATGGGGATGGGACACGAACGGGATTTTCTGACGGTGGGCTCCATGGGACACAGCTCTTCCATTGCTCTCTCTATCTCCATAGCAAAGCCAAAGCAGACGGTATGGGCGGTGGATGGAGATGGCGCCGCGCTCATGCACTTAGGCGCGATGGCGGTCATCGGTCAGGCGAAGCCGCAAAATTTCATCCACGTTGTGGTGAACAACGAAGCCCACGAGAGCGTGGGGGGGCTGCCAACCGGGGGAACGCATGCCGACTTGATGGCCATCGCCCGCGCCTGTGGCTATGACCAAGCGGCGTGCGTGACAGAGCGAGAATCGCTCAAAAAAACGCTCTCGACCTACGCGGCGGGCAGTGGGCTGCGCTTTTTGGAAGTCAAATGCGCCATCGGGGCGCGGTCTGATTTAGGGCGGCCGATTACTACGCCCCGAGAGAATAAAGCCGCCTTCATGGCGTATTTGGCGGAAAAAGAATAAAATATAGGGGAATGGTTTTGCGATTGCGAAAAGATGGAAAAACTTTGGGGAGGTGAGACTATTTGGAATGTGTAGGAATCTATGGCGCAGGCAGCAATGGCGTCGCCCTGCTGAAAGAAATTGGAGCAGCACGGGTCAGTTTTTTCATTGATAGAGATGAGCATAAGAGCGGGACGACGATGTATGGGAAGCGTATTCTTGATCTGCCGGAAGGTATAGCTCGGGCACAAGCGGAAAAAATCCGGTTGATCGTTTCCGTGGAAAATATAAAAATCTGCGAAGCTTTACAACAGGAATTTCCCGCAGTGACTTTTATCCATTTGTCCCAGTATCTGGCGGAAGCGCCGGTGGCTCAATCTCGTATCGAGAGAGTGCGTGAGGATTATTTACACGATTTTTCTTTACGCGACGGTGTGTTTTTGAGAAAAGCAATAGATTCTTTTCGGCAGGAATATTATAATGAATTTAATTGTGCGTTGTGTGAGGCGATGGAGCGATACCCGGAACGGCTCGCCGACCTTTTCGCGCAGAATGAGCATGAGGTAGAGAAAGAGATGCTGGCCTCGCCCATGTTCGCCCGCGATGCGGATGGAATGTATCCCGATGAACATTATGAGAATCGGTTTAGCATGCAGCTCATTCATGGCCTCTTGCGTGGGTTTACCGGGAAGGTTTTGGAAATCGGCTGTGGGCACGGCGCGCTCCTACAACATTTGAAACAGGATGGGATGGATGTATACGGCACCGATTTAGATAGGGAGCGGATACGATTCCTAAAGGAGAAAGGCATACCATGCTATCTATGCGACGCCGCAGAGACACCCTTCCCCGATCACTCCATGGAGGTTGTCATTTGCTCCGAACTTTTGGAACATGTGTCGGATCCGCAGCGGGTCGTACAGGAGATTCGCCGGGTTCTAAAAGAAGACGGGCGCGTCTATTGCAGTGTTCCTTACATGCGCCATTGCGACTGCCATGAGCATGTTCGATTCTTTTCCGAGAGTGATCTGTGGACACTCTTCGCACGGGAAGGCTTCGCGGGGGAGAATATAATCCGTATTCCGTATATCCATACCGCGTTCACGATGAGTATCTTTCTGGGGGCAAGGCTGCCCATGATCAATCGATGAGGATGGTGTTCCATGAATAACAAGCGATATGTAATTTTCGGCGCCGGAGATTTTGGGCGGCAGGCGCTGGCGATGTTGGGGAAGGAACAAGTGGCGTTTTTCCTTGATAACGATGCGGCTAAGGAGGGAACGATGATTGAGAGCCTTCCTGTCTACTCGTTGGCAAGCCGGAAAGACGAGCTATGCCGCTATGAGATTATCATTGCCGTGGCGCATAAGTATATTGAAGAGATCACAGTACAGCTTTCGGCATGCGGACTTACGGCGGCAAATACTTTTGTCACCATGAAGTATCGGGAAACGAAGAAAAAGATTGCCGAGCGGACGGATTATCTCGGCATCTATCACCGGGCGATCAGGTGGATTAAAGAACATACCTTGCCGGAAGCAGAGGGAAAGGCAATCATCGTTTCGACAGCCACGCCATTGGGGTATCCTGAAGTGACCGGGTACTACATCCCTACGCTGCTGCGCTGGGGGTATCGGGATTTGGCGGTGGAGTATGCAAAGTGGCTTATTTCCATCCAGAAAAAGGATGGTTCGTGGTGCGATCCAGATAACCAAAGTCCTTATATTTTCGATTCAGGGCAAATCTTAAAGGGGCTTATCGCCGTGCGGGAGATTTACCCGGCGGTGGATGAAGCCATTCAGAAAGGTGTCACGTGGATACTCAGCAACAAGCAGGCGGACGGGCAGTTGACGACGCCGGATGAAGCCGCGTGGGGCGATAAGAAAACTTGTTCTGAACTCGTTCATCTCTATTGTCTGTCGCCGATTCGCGACGCGGCGAAGATTTTTCACCGTGATGATTGGGCGCAGGCAGTGGAGGACATCCTGCGCTACTATGTAGCCAATCGGCGTGAGGAGATAATGAATTTCGATCTTCTCTCCCATTTTTACGCTTATGTCATGGAAGCATTGCTGGATTTAGGAGAAACGGCGATGGCACGGGAAGCCATGGCGAAGATAGCCGCGATCCAGACGCCGGAAGGGGCGGTGCCGGGATACAACAATGTACAATGGGTCTGCTCCACAGGCCTTTTCCAGTTAGCGTTGGTGTGGTTTCGGTTAGGGGAGAGAGAACAAGGCGAAAAAGCATTTCAGTATGCCTGCAAATTACAGAATGATTCCGGCGGATGGTATGGCAGCTATCCGGTAGAGGAGGACATGAACAACGATTACTTCCCCGCGGCAGAGATCAGTTGGGCGGTCAAATATTTTTTAGATGCCCTATACTATAAAAATAAAGCGGATTTTGACGAGTCTGCTCCGCTTTTTATGACACACATTGATCCGAATGACGGGCGTTATCAGGCGCTTCGGCAAACGGTTGAGGAAGCGTGCCCATTGGGGGGGAATAATAAGGTCTTAGACGTGGGCTGCGGGAAAGGCCGCTATTTGAACAATCTTTTGGCGGACAGATCGGATATTCAATTCTTTGGTGTCGATATCTCGCGAAGTGTCGTGGACGAGAAAACGGAGCACCGTATCGATTGGCGAGAAGGCTCCCTCACCAATCTCCCTTTTCCCGATGACACTTTTGCGGTGACTTACTCTTGTGAATCCTTAGAGCACGCGGTAGATATCGAAAGCGCGGTGCGGGAGATGGCGCGAGTGACAAAGCCGGGCGGGCGGATTGTCGTTATCGATAAAAATGCTGTGGCGTTGGGGGCATTGGAGATTACGCCTTGGGAGCAATGGTTTGATGAGGAAGGGCTGGCCGATATGATGCGGCCCTTTTGTTGCGACGTTAGCATTGTGCATGACGTAGATTATGAGGATCACTTCCAGAAGGATCTGTTTTCTGTCTGGATTGGAACGGTGAAGGGATGAAGCTTATGGAACAGCAGCGACCGGTCGTTTCCATCGTATTGCCGTCGTATAACGGCGAAAAGTATATCCGGGAATCGATCGACAGCGTTTTAGCGCAGACATTTCCCGATTGGGAGCTTATTTTAGTGGACGATTGCTCGACGGATGGGACAGGTGCCGTGATGGACGCTTATGCGGCTAAGGAGAGCCGGATTAAGGTGATTCATAATAAGTCGAACCAACGCTTGCCGCAATCCCTCAATATCGGCTTTCGAAAAGCACGGGGGAAATACTTGACGTGGACTTCGGATGATAATCGTTATCTGCCAAAAGCTATGAAGGTAATGGCACGTGTTTTGGACGAAGATGCGGCTATTCCGATGGTAAGTTGCGATATGGAATATATCGATGCAGAGGGGCGAGTAATCGGCAAACATCCGCCTTATGATGATTATCTGTTCTGGGCGGCAGATATGGTAGGCGCTTGCTTTATGTATAGAAAAGAAGTATTAAACATCGTAGGGGAATATGATCCAGCGAAGGTTTATGTCGAAGATTATGATTATTGGCTCCGGATTCGTTCTCGAATGGGGAAATTTAAAAGAATTCCTGAGATTCTTTATCGTTACCGCCGACACGGCGCTAGTCTTACTGTTACCAAGGAACGCGAAGTGAGGCGCCAACGGGCCAAGTTATATTTGGAATATCAGGGAAATATCCTTCAAACATATCAAAACGATCCTAAAATTTTATGCGCTGTTTATTATGACTTTCTGATGTCGGGCCGGACAAATATTGCTTTTGAAACAGCACTCTATGATCGGCTTCCCGAACTTCAGCACGAGATGCGAGATTTTCCAGAAGAAGCGCCAATCTTTGTCTTTGGGGCGGGGGAGTTTGGTGAGAAAATGGCAGAATTTTTCGGGCCGCGCGTTGTGGGGTTTATTGATAATGATCAAGCGAAGATCGGTGGGGAGAAAGATGGGAGACCGATCCTTTCGCTGGGTGCATATCAGAAGAAGGGCACGGGCAACGCGATTGTAGTCGTCGCTGTGGGGATGATGAATATCTATGATATTATTCATCAGATATTGATAGAAGGAATCGGTGAATTTTGTGTCTACCATCGGATTGTTGGAATGATGGACAGGGAACGAGTACAGGTCGAGGGTCTATAGGGATACCTTGATGTGAAGCGTTGGCTTCGTGAAAATATATAGACTGAGTTCGAATGAATGTGCGAGGTAGAGGCATGAACGTGATTTTTATGGGAGCGGGAGAAAAGTTAAGTTTTCTCCTGAAAGCATTGCCGATTGTAGGAAAATCTTATCGTTTGGCGGAGATATGGGATAATAGCTTAGAACGGCAACGAACGAAAATAAACTTTCAGGGCGTTGACTTCAAAATTTCAGCGCCGCATTCTGTTTCGCGAGATATGTTAGTACTTATTACTGCCGATCGTTATGAAGCGGTGATCCGGCGGCAATTAATACAAGAGATCGGCTTAAAAGAAGAACAGATTCGTACTTGGCGCTTTTTGTTTGACGGAGTTCGTCGGGAAATTATTTCCCGATATGAAGGATCAATGGATAGAGATCTGTCTGCCGCAGTAGATTATTTGCGTCATCACGAACTGGATGTTTTTGTGGACGGTTTGCGGGAGAAATATCACGGACAGGAAACGACAATTCAGGTTTTGCACGATGAATCGGCAGGGCTTTATTATGTGATGTGGCATGGTCGGAAACTCTATATGAAAAGAAGCGCTACCTCCGGATGGGTTCAGGATTATATGAATGATATTTACCGGGAACAGGATCGAAAGTCGCCGCATTGCTATGGGCAATTTATGTCCGAGGGATTAAAAGACGCGGTGCTGGTGGATGCGGGGGCGGCGGAAGGCTTCTTTGCTCTCGATTTTGTGGAGGAAGCTAATAAGATATATCTTGTCGAGCATGATCCGGAATGGGTTGAGGCTCTTTCCCATACGTTTGCCCCTTATCGGAAGAAAGTAACACTGGTGGACAAGTGGCTTGGTGATCAGCTGAATGATGAATGTACGACGCTGGACCGTTTAGATACGTTGGGAGCTCCTATATCGTTTATTAAAATGGATATTGAAGGTGCTGAGGAATCTGCGTTTAACGGCGGGGAAAAAGTTTTTTCTGACAATCGGACATTACGAATCTTGGCTTGTACTTATCATCGTTCACAGGATGCAAAGGTTTTAGCCGAACATTTACTGGCACGCCGGTTTACGGCGCGATTTTCGCCGGGTTATATGTTTTTCCCTTATGGAGAGGACGTGGCGCCGGAGCTTCGCCATGGTTTGCTCTATGGGGAAAAGAGAGAAAGAAAGCGTGTCGCCATATGGGGAGTCGGAGAATCTTTTAACGACGTATTCGCAGCCATACGGCAGGATACATGCGAATTGGCAGCAATCGTGGATATGGGCTGGGAAACGTTTTCAACGGTAAGAGGGATTAAAGTAAGCTCTCCGGAAATCTTACGCGACAGTAAAGTAGATTATGTTGTCTTGACGCCAAAAGAAGCAGAGTCTATGCGAGAACAAGGACGGGAGCTTGGATTACAAGAAGGACAGATGCTGTCCTTCTGGAAGCAAGATTTGAGTCGGTATCCTTTTATTTATGCGGATGCTTGGGAAAAATCCCGAGTGTCGGAGACGAAACGGCGAATAGCGATGCGTTTACGCAACGCTCCTTATGAGTATGGGGCGTCGGGATTTCCTTTACTTCGTTCGGGAGAGGCGGCGTTAAAGGAAGTAATTCAGTATAAAAAATCGCTTTGTCGCTTGGGGGACGGCGAATTCGATATGATTCGACGGCGGGAGCGCCCTTGGTTCCAAAAAACAAGTGACACTTTGGCGATTCGTATGAGGGAGGTTATCGGTGCAAACCGATCCAATTTGTGTGTAGCGCTGGCGGATAATTTCGGCAGTTTACAAAAATATACGGAAGAGGCGGCGGATGCGATCCGTTCCTATGTGACGGCAGGGAATACGCGCCAGGAGGTTCGGGACCTGCTGAATGATGAGGTCACGTATTATGACGCCTATGTTTCTCGTCCTTATCTGATTTATCAAGACAAATCAAATGCTCCAGCTCTGTTTAGTTTATGGAAACAAGTATGGGAAAAGCGGGATGTGCTCCTCGTCGAGGGGAGCGCTTCCCGGATGGGGCGCGGGAACGATCTTTTAGCGAATGCGAATACGGTGCGGCGGATATTGTGCCCTGGAAAAAATGCTTTCGAAGCCTATGCGCGCATTTGGGAACAAGTAAGAAAATCCGTCCGAGAAGGGGATCTGGTTTTGATCAGTCTCGGTCCGACAGCGACTGTCTTGGCTTATGATTTGGCGGCAGAGGGAATCCAAGCGATAGATGTGGGGCAGCTTGATAACGAGTACGATTGGTATCGTATGGGCGCTCAGACGCGTCAGATAATCAAAGGGAAAACAGTGGCGGAACTTTCTGAAGGACATCATCCGGCAGGGATAGAAGATAAGGAATATGAGCAGGAAGTAATCGCGCACGTTACTTTATGAACTGGGGCGAGGAGATGAGACTTGATGGCTCAGCCGGTTGGGATCGTGATTCCGCTTTATAAAGAGCGGCCGGATACTTTGGAGCATTGTTCTTTGGAACGATGCGCCAAGGTGCTGAAACATTATCCCACCGTGCTTTTGGTGCCGGAACATTTAGATGTCTCCTTTTATCGGGGGCTTTTTACAGATATTGATGTCCTGCGCCTTCCCGGTAGTTGTTTTACGGGGTTAGAGAGTTATAACCGGCTGCTCCTTTCGCCGGGATTTTATGAGAGATTTTCCGGGGAATACGAAAAAATCTGCATTGTGCAGCCGGATGTATTTCTTTGCTATGATGCGTTAGAGGAGTTCTGTCGGCTGCCTTACGATTATTTTGGCGCGCCGCTGGGACTGTTTCGCCATGACCGATACGAGCTATACGGGGGAAACGGCGGGATTACGCTGCGAAATGTTGGGGCCTGCATAAGGATTCTGCGGAGCCGGGAAGTGGCTGAGAGTGATTGGAAACCTCTGGAGGAGGATGAGTTTTTCTCCTATTGCGGCGAAGCTTTTCCCGAAAAATTTCGGGTAGCCCCCTTGCACATTGCGATAAAGTTTGCCTTCGATCGCTTTCCGCGGCTTTTACTTCATCTCAATGGGGGGAAGCTCCCCATGGCGATTCATAGCTGGTATACCCACGACGCTTACTTTTGCCGGAAACTTTTGGCTGCCGAATTGCCGGAAAACCTCGCTTTTGGGCAAGAGAATGCCGATGAATTGGCGCTGGAAGAATTTCATGCTTTTATGCAGGCGTATCCGAGCGTCGTTTTTTACGGCGCGGGTGATTTTGGAAAGTCTTTCCTGCAATACGTCCAGATGGCCGGTTTTGATATCGATCGTTTTTTGATTTCGGACGGTCAGCCGCGAGAAGAGGCGTCTTACCGCAGGAAATCGATCGTGTATTTTTCCGAGTGGCAGGGAAATAAATCCGAGATCGGCGTAGTCGTTGTGATGAGTCGCCTCATTCGGGAACAGATCGCGGAGCGGCTCCGGCAAGAAGGCTTTCAAAATGTTTTTGTTATTTCCGAAACGTTGTGCAACGCTGTTTTGGAACAGCTTCTGACAAATCGCTTCCATGAGGCGGGAAGATTGGAAGAGATCGAAAGGGGAAAGAGGCTTTCGTCGCGGTTAAAAGTTTTGGCGAAACGTCCGATATAAGATATAATAGGTAGTGTCATTTGAAAATTAAGGGGGATCACAGGTGAAAGCGATTATTATGGCGGCGGGGGTCGGCAGCCGGATCAGCCGACACGTAGATAAACCGAAGTGTTTATTGGAAATTGAGGGGAAGGCGATTCTCCGACGGACCTGCGAGATGCTCCTCCGAAATGAGATTCAGCCGACCATTGTGGTGGGCTATCAGCACCAGATGATCGAGCGGGAGATTGCGGAGATGGGGGTTTCTACTCTGTATAACCCTTTTTACCGAGTGACGAACAGCTTGGGATCGCTGTGGTTTGCGCGGGATTTTATTCCTGATGATGAAGATTTATTTCTCATGAATGCCGATGTATTCTGGGAGCAGGATATCTTAGATATCCTCTTACAAGAGGATAAAAATGCCCTCCTTTTAGCGGACTCGTCGCTGGTGCGCCTCAACGAGGGGGATTATTTCTTTGGCTGCGAGGGGAATAAGATCGTGAAGTACGGTAAAGAGCTGGAACGGGAAATTCGTACTCATGAATATGTGGGGGTGGGGCGCGTTAAACCGGCGTTTATGGCGTCCTTTAAGGCGATGATGCACTATCTTATCGAGGCGGAGCAGTATAACTGCTGGTGGGAAGATATCCTCTATCGGTGCAGCGCCGAGCAGGATGTTTATGTGCGGGACGTGGCCGGGCATTTCTGGGCCGAGGTGGATTACATCGAAGATTATGAGCGCATCATGGATTATATTTGGAAAAGGAATAAGCAGGGCGACACAAAGTAAACGGAGTGGAGCAATATGGTGAAGATAAATCCGGTGTTGGAAAAATTGACGCGTGTTTTTCCTGAAGGAGGCCGCGGCGATTTTTTGCGGCTGGATATGAATGAGAATCCCGAAGGTCTGCCGGAAGATTTCGTGGTGGAGGTACGGGCCAAGATAACACCGGCCTTTTTAGCCACTTACCCGGAGCCGGACAGGCTTTTGGCGGCGTTAGCGGCGTACCACCATTTGCCGGAGGATCGGTTCTCCCTAACGGATGGGTCGGAGATGGCCATTAAGCATGTCTTTGAGGTGTTCGCCCTGCCGGGGACGCAGGTGGTGACGGTAGCGCCGTCCTTTGCGATGTATGAAGTATACTGTGAGATGTTTGGCGTCAACCACCGGGGCGTTCCCCTCGGGGAAGATTTCGTGTTTCCGACGGAGGCGTTTTTAGCCGCCATTGGTCAGGATACGTCGATCGTGGTGCTTCTCTCGCCGAATAATCCGGCGGGGGGGGTATTGCCTCGGGAAGCGGTGGAGCGCATCATCAAGAAAGCGGCGGAATATGACGCCGTGGTACTCATCGATGAAGCGTACCACTATTTTTGTCAGGTTTCCTATTTGGATTTAGCGGAACGCTATGACAATGTGGTGGTCTTGCGGACGTTCTCCAAGCTGTTTTCGCTGGCCGGGCTACGGTTGGGCTATGCGGTGTCGCGACCAGAGATTGTGGCCTATCTCAATCGGATGCGCCCGACCTTTGAGGCAAATTCCGTGGCTCTCTTGTTCGGTGAAGCGCTGCTGCGGCGGCCAGACATTATTAAGGCATTGATTCAGACGGAAAAAGAGGGGCGGCTGTATCTCATGGAGGCTTTGACACGAGCTGGGTATGAACCGCGCCATGACCATGGCGGTAATTTCGTCTTGGTGAAGCCGAAAAAATGCCCAAGGGAGGTTGAAGCGGCGCTGAAAGAGCGGAAGATCTTGGTCAAGACCTATGGGGACAAGCATCTTCTGCGGGATTATATCCGTATCTCTACGGGCAGCCGTCGGGTCATGGAGAAGTTTGTGGCAGCTTTTTTGGACATCGACCAAAGATGAGGAGAGAAAAAATACGTGAAGGACAGCCGGGTGAGTGGAGAAAAAATTGCGGTCAATGTAGCGCGTATCCATGATTTTTACGCGAAGCGGGCTGTGGAGAAGGGCGGTATCCATGTAGACGCGCCGGTGGTTCTTTGTGGGGATAAAGCACCGGAGAAAATCACCGCTTGGACAGACTATGAAGTCTCGGAACGACTGCCGCTTTTAGAACTTACAGGAAACAGCCGAGTGCTGGAGTGGGGATTTGGAACGGGACGGATTACCAAACATATCTTAGAAACCGCGTCCCATTACGTTGGCGTGGATTATGTCGAGGACTTTGTGACGCTGGCAAAAGGCCGTGAGGATATTCGGCGGACGGAACGCACACATTTTCTTTGCGGTTCCTTTGAAGATTTGGCGGAAGGGCGGTTGGAGCTACCACAAGGCGTACTGTTTGACCGCTTCGTCATCGCGGGCGGAGTCATGATGTATATCAACGATGATGTCCTGAAGAAGTGCTTGGCGAAGCTGCCCGCGCTGCTGGCTCCTTCGGCCATTCTCTATATCTCAGAACCGATTGCTATGGAAAAGCGGCTGACACTGAATCAGTTTTATTCTGATGAGCTGGCGGCAGAGTACAGCGCTATTTATCGAACTCGAGAGGAATATGACGGGCTTTTTGCTCCTCTTTACGCGGCAGAGTTCCAAATGGTGCGAAGTGAGGAATTTTTTGTCGAGGATATCAAAGCGCGGCAGGAGACAAAACAGTGGCTGTTTTTGCTAAGGCGAGATTGAGTCAGTTTGTGGCGGATGGGGAGTGAGCGGGATGGATGATAAGCAGGCGGTAAAGCTTGACGAACCTCATCGGCGCAAGTTTCAGCGGGAGTTATTGGAGATATACAAAGAATTTGACCGCATCTGCCGTGTTTGCGGCATCTCGTATGCCATGTCTGGAGGAACGCTTTTGGGGGCGGTGCGCCATAAGGGTTTCATTCCATGGGACGATGATATGGATGCCGATATGTTGCGGGGCGATTATGAGACGTTTTGCCGTGTCGTAGACGATGTGATCGATCATGAGCGGTTCTTTTTCCAGAACGCGGCCAATGATCCGGGCTATCGCTGGGTCTATGGCAAACTGCGGCGCAAGAATACGGAGTATATCCGGATCGGACAGGGCGTGCTGACGCAAAAGACGGGGCTGTGTATTGATATTTTCCCGCTGGATGAGGCTTATGACGATTGGCGGCAGCCGATTGCTAACCACGGCTGTCGGATTTTGCGCAAATTTTTGTGGGCGCCGGTAGGGGCGCATGAAGGTACGTCCGTGACCGAGCGTCTCTTTTTTCAGGCACTTTCGGCGATCCCACGGGATTGGAGCATGGCTTGGCACCATAAGTTAGCCGTTTGGGCGCGCACCGGGCAGCCGAAGCGGTATCTGATTTCCCATAATACGGGGGATATTTGGGGGCGTAAATACGAACGGGCTTGGTTTGAGAAGACTGTGGAAATGACGTTTGAAGACTGCAAATTTTTGGCGCCCCAAGGGTACGATGGCGTGCTGCGGGTCAATTACGGCGATTATATGGCGTTGCCCCCGCTGAAGGATCGTCACGGAAATTCCGCTGCCGCATGCCTTCGCTTTTCCGACGGCGAAGAATTGTGCGCGGACAGTGGAGCGATATAACGAGGGAAAAACGGTGGGCGTTGGCGTTCGCCGTTTTTGTTTTGGGATGAAGGGCTTTTTAAAGTGGATGACGAATATTTTCTAACGTATTATTTTGATGCGTTATGCGATGGCTTCGGGGAGAGAGATCGGATGGAAGAATATATTCGTGATTTGTATCGCGATGAGCTGCGGGACGGATTTTTGGTGACGTTTGACCGTAAAAAGGTCTGGAATGTGGAACTGAATTTAGTGGCGGTGTTTGATCGGATTTGCAAAAAATATGGGCTCACGTATTTCATGAGTTACGGGACGCTTTTGGGGGCGGTACGTCATCAGGGATTCATCCCCTGGGACGATGATATTGATCTTATGATGCCGCGCCCCGACTATGATCGATTGAAACAGGTGATCGTCGGGGAGCTGCCGCCATATTATTTTTTTCAGGATCTTTATACGGATAAGCGCTTTGTGTTAGGGATGTCAAAACTGCGGGATAGCCGAACTTCTGCTATTCAGTACCCGGAGGTCAAGGACATCCATCAAGGGATTTTCATTGATATTGACGCCTTGGATGCTGCGTCGGATGGGTCGCCGGCGGAAGAGGAGATCCTGGCGATGCAGGGAGAAATTTGGGCGACGGTGTATAATCCTGATGGCATTATCGAAGGGATTCGGCAGGGAGCGAAGAGCTATCTGCCCACTAAGGATTTGCTGGCCTTGGTGGCGATACCCCGGGAAGAAAGGCTGCGTCAGTTCGAGGCGATAGCGGCGGAGAGGTATGGAACGTCCCGCATGGTGAACAATTTGGTGTCGGCGATCTGCGGCAACAGCGCAAGCTGGGAGCGTCAATGGTTCGACGAGGTCATCGACCTTCCCTTTGAGACGCTGCGGCTGCCGGCGCCGGCGGCGTACGATGAAATCCTATCGTGTCATTATGGCGATTACCATGCTTTTCCGGATCCCCTGCCACCCTTGACGCATGATTTTTTGTTCAGTGCAGATATTCCTTATACCGAGTGTTTGGAAAAGATCGATTTTTCCTGACTGTGAGAGCGAGGCTATCCTGTGAGGAGCCCTTGCGTTAGGCGTTCAGGAGCATGGACAAAGGAAGCGATGAAGGCGTGGCGTGGATTCGTGATCTATATCGGGATGAGATACGGTCAGGCTTTTTGGTGACGGCTCACCGAAAACGGATTTGGGAAATTGAGCTGATGATGTTGGCGGAGTTGGAGCGGGTCTGCGAGAAATACGGACTTTCCTATTACGCGGACGGCGGAACGCTGTTAGGCGCGGTGCGTCATCAGGGATTTATTCCTTGGGATGACGATATTGACGTGATGATGCCGCGCCCGGATTATGAGAAATTGCAAGAGGTCGGCCCGACAGAATTTGAAAGCCCGCTGTTTTTTCAGAACGTCTATACAGACGGCGCGTTTTATCACATAACGAAACTGCGCCACAGTGGGACGTTGGGCTTGGAACATCCAAAGATGCGCAACCATCAGGGCATTTTTCTCGATATTTTCCCTTTGGATGCGGTGCGCGACGGATCGCCGCACATGGAGAAGGTGGCGCTGATCCAGATGGAGATGTATCTCCTTTCGGTACAGGAGGAGTTATATCGTTATCTGGTGGCGCATGGAATGAAAACCTATATTTCGACCGCGGTGCGCGAAGCGCTGCTGCAGCTGCCGCCAAAAGAACGGTATCGTGAGTATGAGCGGTTTCAGACCGAGCATTTCGCGGAGTCAGAACGATTAAACTTTTTCGGGTTTGAATTGGAGGGAAGGTATCCGCATATCGACCGGGCTTGGTATTCGGATACGGTGCGCCTGCCTTTCGAGGGAAAGATGATCGCGGCTCCTGCCGGTTATGAGCCGCTCCTCCATGAGCTTTTCGGCGATTATCATCAATTTGTAAAGTTTGCTTCGGATCACAATGGCGATACTTTATTCAGCCCGGATGTTCCCTATACCGACTACTATGCGGTCTTGGACGCGAAGGGGCATTGACAAAATTTTAATGGGCATGAAAGTACGGAGGGAGGGGCAAGATGGAATATCCGGCGGGCAGCGTGGAGGGGAAACGGTTGTTTGCGTCTCTTTTGGATAGGATGGAGCGCAGGCAGTACGATGATGATTTTTTAGCCGAATTGGTGGCGTATCAGGCGCTCTGTCCCGCTTCGGAGAAATTCGATATCTTTTTCGCCCGGTACGCGCTGGCCCATGGCAATACGGAGGTGGCGCTGGAATACGCCCGGGCGGCGGAAGAGAAGCGTCCCCTTAATTATTTGGTGTGGCGGCTGTTGGCGGAGATTTTAACGGCGCGCCGCGAGACGACGGAGGCACTGCTTTACGAGGGGCTTTGTGCAGCGTTTTACGGGGATCCTATTTCGACGACGCTGCCGCGAAAAGATTTGGCCGCTTCGCTGGCAATGTTGTCGAAAGCGATGGGGCTGGGAAATTATGCGCCGTTTATGAGCAGCTGGATGGTCATGACCGAAGCGGGATTACGCGCCCAAAAGCATACGCTGATGGGCGAGTTCTTGCATTCCCGGCCGGGGGAAGAACCGGTGTGGTGGGTCGGCGCGTACGTGGAGCAGGAACCTTTGGGAGCGAAAAGCTGGCTGGCGGGGCAGCATAAGGAGAACGATGAAGGGTTCCTCAAGCGCTGCGGTGCCGATTTCGTGTTTGATTTCCAGCGGGCGGCGCTTTCGGCGGGGCGGCTGGCGGTGACGGAAGCGACGCCGGTGGTTCTCCCTCTGTCGGGGACCGAGGAGGAGCAAGTGATCACGTTTCGTGCCGAGGGAGTCGAGGATTCCGCCTGGCTGAGCAAATGGGAGACCAGCTATTTTCGCATAGATGCCTCGACAGAGATATGTTCCCCCGCGCCGTTCGTGAGTGGAGCGCCGGTGGTGCTGCGTCATAGTCCGGCTCGCCGTCGGGCTGTGATCAATATTATGTTGGACGGGCTTTGTTGGAAGGAAATGATCCGGGAGAATTACCGCTATGTACCGAATTTGGTGCGGTTTTTCTCCCAGGGGATTATTTTTAACGACCATTTTTCGGTGGCCGAGTATACGTTTCCGTCATTGGCTGCCATCAAGACGGGGATGTACCCTCACCATTCGCATATTTTTAATGAGCGATCCGCCGTGGAACTGGGACGGGAATACCTTACGCTGTCCGAACAGATGAAGGGATGCGGCTATCACTGCGTGACGCTGATGGGGGACGGAACGGGGGTGTTTTGCGGCTGCGACCGGGGATTCGACCGCATGATTGTCAATTCGTATGCGCTGCCGACCTATGTCGGCGTCGAGCGTACCATTCGCCAATTAGAGGCCTTTGGAGAGACGGATCAATATCTTTTTGTCCATACGACGGATACACATCCATGGACTGCGCGCAAGCATCCGGTGCCGCTGACTGCGCAGACAAAGCTCGCCCTGCGGGATCGTCTGGCAGGCAGCGCCACGCAAAAGGCCAGCGTCTATCTTCCCCACGCGCCCCTTTATACCTGTGCCAATCAGGAGGGGATCGCGGCGGCGGATCGAAGTCTCGGGGTTCTTTTTGATTATCTTACCACCCACTACTCCGAGGAGGAGTACATCGTGCAGGTCTTTTCCGATCATGGGGTACCGATCTACGATGAGGCGCCGGATATCCTGAGCGAAAACCAGGTGGGGGCGGCGCTGATGATGCGCGGGGCGGGGATCCCGGCCTTGGGATTTGTCGATGAGCTGACCAGCGCTGTGGATATCTACCCTATCATGGGACATCACGCGGGGTTTTCTGTGCCTTTTTATGTGGATGGGCATTTGCCCAAAGCTTTGGGGGGCGAAGGACGGGCGTATGCGGTGAGCGCGTCCGTGTACCCGGGGCAGACGTATAAACTGTGCCTTAGGACGAAGACTCATGAATTTCGGTTGGAGTCTAAAGAGGCGGTGGATGAGGACGGGACGGTGGACATGACCGGCGCGGCGCTGGGGCTTTATACCCGGGGGACGGAGCGGAAAGGAGTAGAGGATGCGGCACTCTGGGACTACTTTTTAGGGATTGTGCGGGATCTGACCTCATCCTTTAACGACGAGGGGCATCACTGGCCGGACATGCGGGCGGCGCGGCCGTTGTGGTTTAAGAACGCAGAGGAGAGGTGAAGCCGTGGCTTGGGTGAAGGATGTATATCGCGATGAGATCCGGTCAGGCTTTTTGGTGACGGCGCACCGTAAGCGCATCTGGGATATCGAGCTCAATATGCTGGCGGAATTGGAGCGTATCTGTGAGAAATACCATCTGCGTTATTTCGCCGCGTGGGGGACGCTTTTGGGGGCGGTGCGTCACGGGGGTTTCGTGCCGTGGGACGACGATATGGATTTGGTGATGATGCGGCCCGATTATGAGCGGCTCAAGGAGGTGGCTGCTCAAGAATTGGCGGAGCCGTATTTTTTCCAGACGGCGTATACGGACGGGGCGTTGTTTGGCATTGCCCGGCTCAGGAATAGTGCGACCATGGCGATGTTGCCGGACATCAATTATTTTAATCAAGGGATTTTCATCGATATTCATCCGCTGGATGCGGTTCATGATGGCGGAACGCGGATGGAGGAACTGCGTTCCTATCAGATGGAGCTTTACGCGCTGGCCATGGAGGAAGATCGGTATCGAGAGGCGATGGCGGGAGGCGCCCCGCTGGTGATTGCGCCAACGGAGCGGGAACGCATCTTGCGTTTGCCGCTCCGGGAGCGATTTCGGCTCTATGAAGAGTTTCAGTTGGCGCATTTTGATGATTCCCAACGCGTGAATTATTATCCGCAAGAGTTTCCAGGGCGGCAGATGACCTTGACAAAAGAACTGTTTTCCCGGATCCTTCGGCTGCCCTTTGAGCAGACGACGGTTCCGGTGCCGGCAGCGTATGAGGAAGCCGTGCAGATTTATTATGCAAGCAGTTGGCGGCAGCTGATTCGCGGGGATTCAACACATGAAGGCTTATTGTTCAGTCCGGATGTATCGTATCAGGCATATCAAGCGGTGCAGCAGGAGCGGCGTTTCCCCATGTCATGAGAGGAAGTGAAGCCGATGGAAGGGCAGTTTCCCATCAACGAGGAGGCGCAGCGCTTGTTTCAATTTCTGCTGCGCCGGGCGGCGGCAGGAAAGTTTGATGAAGCCTTCTTGCTGGATTTGGTACGGTATCACAAGGCGTTCCCCGAGAGTGAGCGGTACGAGACGCTTTACGCCCGCTATGCACTGGCGCAGGACGCGCCGCTGGTAGCATTGGAATACGGGGAAAAGGCGTGCCGCCGGCGCCCCTTTTCCCCGGCGATCTGGCGGCTGATGGCGGATATCTATCGCGCCTTAGGGCGAAGCGTGGAGGCGGAACGCTTTGCGGAGTGGCTGGTACGCTGGGAGAGGAAAGCGGATGTGGCGGTGTTGCGGCGGGCAATTGAAGCGGATACCGCTGGGGGAAGTATTGCCTCGGGCGATGCTTCACCGAAGAAAACAGCGCTGGACGCAGGGAAGGACGCTGCTGGGGGTGAGGATGCACCGGCGTCACCGGGGACGAAGGAGCGGCGCTACGAGATTGAAGTGTCGGCGATTCCTGATGAGCCGCTGCGCCTTTGGATCAGGACGAAATCTCATGAGTTTCTCTGGGAAACGAAGAAACACGTCGCCTTTGACGGGCGGGTGGATAGAAGCCGGTTTAGCTATCAGCTTTACACTCGGGGGAAAGCGCCTCGGGCGGTGCGCGACGCTGTGCTGGAACACCGCTTTTTGGGCATCGCCGAGCGCCATACCCGCGCCATGGCGGAAAATGGCGAGTTTTGGCCGGAGGAAAAGCGCGGCGAGCCATGAGAACCCGCGAAGGGGGAGTATGGCGAGGGAAGGAGCGAGCTTGATGATTTTGATTGTGGGCGGCGCCGGATACATTGGCAGTCACATGAATAAAATACTCAGCCGAAGCGGCCGGGATACGTTGGTGCTGGATAATCTGCGCTGCGGGCATCGTGAGGCGGTGCGCTGGGGAAAGTTTATTGAGGGAGATTTGGCGGATACAGCCCTGTTGGATCGCATTTTCAGCGCATACCCTGTGGAAGCGGTGTTTCATTTTTCCGCGTTCATCAATGTGGGAGAGTCGGTGACGGCACCGGCGAAGTATTACGAGAACAATGTGGTGAACACCCTCCACCTTTTGGACGCTATGGTGCGCCACAATGTTCAAAACTTCATCTTTTCCTCAACCTGCGCGACCTATGGCGAGCCGGAACGGATTCCCATCGTGGAAGAAATGCGGCAGTGGCCCATCAATCCCTACGGTTGGACGAAACTCATGGTAGAGCGTATCTTGGCAGATTATCATCGGGCGTACGGACTCAATTTCTGCGTACTGCGCTATTTTAACGCCGCCGGAGCCGACCCGGAGGCGGAGATCGGGGAGAGGCATGATCCGGAGACGCATCTCATCCCGTTGGTGCTTGACGCCGCCAGAGGGCGGCGAGAGTCGATTTCCGTTTATGGGACGGATTATCCCACGCCGGACGGCACCTGCGTGCGGGATTACATCCATGTGAACGATCTGGCCAAAGCGCATATTTTAGCGCTTACGTATATCCAGAAGGAAGGCATCTCGGCGGATTTCAATTTAGGGAACGGCGTCGGTTATTCGGTGCGGGAAGTCATCGAGATGGCTAAGCAAGTGACGGAGCGGGAGATCAAGGTGATTTACGGAGCAAGGCGGCCGGGGGACCCGCCGGAATTGGTGGGAAGTTCGGAAAAAGCTCGGCGGATCCTTGGCTGGCAGCCGGAATACGATCTTCGGGCGATCATCGAAACCGCTTGGCGGTGGCACGAAAAGGATCGCAAAGAGTGAGAAACATGCTGTGCAGAGAACCTTGGGAGACGTATCGGTATTACAATATGGATCAGGTCATTGAGCAGGCTTTGGCGGCGGTGGCACAGGAAACGGGAGAAGCGGAATGAATCGGATCGTTGCGATTTCCATGGTGAAAAATGAGGCGGATATCATCGAGTGCTTTGTCCGCCACACTTTGACCTTTGCCGACGCCATGATCGTGGCGGAGCAGGAGAGTTTTGATGGAACCGGGGGAATCTTGGAAAAGTTAGCGGCAGAGGGGCTGCCCTTGACAGTGCGGCGGATCCATCGTACCGGGCACATTCAAGAGGAGGTGATGAATACTCTTTTAGATGAGGCGATGACGGCGTTTGACGCCGATATTGTGGTGCCGCTGGACGCGGATGAATTCCTTGTCAATACCGATACGCCGCAGTCTTGCCGGACCATCTTGCAGAAACTTTCCCGGAACGCGCTGTATCCGGTGCGCTGGCGGCGGTATGAACCGCTGGAGAGCGAGGGGGTATTTTCCCTGGCGAGGCCGTGCCGGCGGGCAAAAAGTGACGAAGAGGTCATTAAGGTCATCGTCGGCGCGGGGGTGACGGAGGTTCGTCCCTTCCATTTGGTGCAGGGGCAGCATTTTGCCTATTGGCAGACGGGGCGAGGCTGGGAGCCGATCCCGCTCTCTGCTGCGCCGCCTTTTCACATCGCTCATTTCCACTGGCGAAGTCCCGATCAATTTGCGGCCAAGGTGGCGGTGGGCTGGCTGAACAATGTGGTGAAATACTCCGTGTATACGGTAGTGGCCGAGGAGTGGAAGCGGGCCTTTGACGGCTTGCTGCGGGACGAGGATATTGCTGATATAGGGCGGCTTTCGGCGGATGAAGCCGAGCTGTTCGATTTACGCCCTCACGTTGCGGATCTTTCCCTTCGCTATACCGGCTCGGCGCAGCCTTCGGTGTTGGCGCGGGTGTTAGCGACGGGAGAGCGTATCGCCGAGTCCTTGGCCGAGGAAAAGGCGCGGCGCCGCAATCGGCGGGTCACGGTAGTCATTCCCTTCGGCGGGGACGAGGCGGCGCTGGCCGAATCCATTCAGACTGCATTGGCGCAGGAATACAGCAATAAGGAAATATGGATCCCGGTGGTGGGCGGCGCTAATCCAAGGCGTGCGGAGGCCGTGGGGGCATCCTTTAAGGACGAGGGAACGCCGATTGGGGTGCTTTCGGCACCGTCGGGGGCATCGTTAGGTGAAAGGCTGGAACAGGTGACTGCGGGGGACTATGTGCAGTATCTTTTTCCCGGCGATTGTATCGCAACGGATAAATTCCTGCGGATGCTGGCCTGTCTGGAATCTCAGCCGCCGCTGGATTGGGCCTTTGCCAAAACCGAGAGCGGTCGGATGTTCGGGGGGCCTTATGATGACACGACGAGGGCCGCAAACTTCGCTATGGTTAATGGGCAAGCCTTTTGGCGGCAGATGTTTGTTGGCGGGGCGTATCCGGCGGAGGGAATCGCGGTGGGCTTTTTCCGACGCGCTTTCATCGCGTCGCGGGATTGGCTGATGGGTGATTTTTTAGACGAACAGCCGCTTTTTTGGCACATGTGGCGCACGGTGCTGCTGCCGATCGAGGGCCGACCGATCCCTACGGTGGGAATATTGCCGCCGGGGCACGATATGATATTCGTGAGGGCAATGACGCCCCTTGACAGGCTGTGGCGCGAGGTGGAGTGGTGCTGTTTGCTCCGAGAAGTATGGGAACAATTCAGCGTGGAAGAAATACGGCAAGCAGGCGAAAGTCTTCACGCCGCGTGGACGCGGATGCAGGGGCAGCGGACGGCGATACCGGATTCTCTCTGGGAAACGTATGAGGACGCCGTGAAAGCACTCGCGGAAAAGGCAGATATTGGGGGTGGAGTGCTATAAACGGCCCATACATGATACGATTTTTGGGAGTTGCGCGTCGGATAAGGAAAAGCGCGTGATTTTGTAGGGGTAGCGTAATATGAGAAAAACAGATATAATAGGGACACTTAGCGAGCGCGACGGTTGGACACCGCGAACGTAGTGGAAATATGGATCTAACCACTTAGCAGAGGAAAGGGGCACACCGCCTGTGTTTAGCGGTTAGGTATAGTGAAAGTAAAGAACACTTACGAGAGGAGAAGACAATGAAAGCCTATCGCATTCACGAAGAAAACGGCGGCTTTACCTTTGACGACATAGAGCCGCGCCGGGGCTGCACCTATGATATCGTCAATATCCATTTGCCCGAGGGCGCGGTTATTTTTAATTTCGGTGGCGCGCCGGACGTGTTATGCCGCATTAAGTTGGCAGATAATACGTATACCCACTTGGAAACGGATCAGAGCCAACCTGTTTTAGTGGGGGAGGCAATCAAAGATGGTGTCGGACTTAACACCAGCGAACGTATTCCGCTGGAATACGTTCCTGTTGAAGAAAATCTGCGCTGCGATTTTGAGTGCCTCGCGACACACAATGCGCCGGACAATATCTACCATTTGAATTATGTCGATGGCAAATATTGGCTCGATGATCTCTACGAACGGCGTATCATCAGTAAACAAGAAGCCATGCGCTGCAAAGCAGATTGGGATTAAGGATGCAGCAGGAAATTGCTTTGACAGCACGGGGCACCCGTTGTGGCCCGTGAAAAAGTCTTCATAGCAAAGGGCCGTGATTTCTTGCTCAAATCACGGCCCTTTGCTATAATACATATCGGTTTATTCTGCGGTTGTAGCTCACAAGGATAGAGCGGCCGCCTCCTAAGCGGCAGGTAGCGAGTTCGACTCTCGCCAATCGCACCATTTGGCAAAGGGAAGCTCTCTGACACGTCAGGGGGCTTTTTGTGTCGGCGTGCGCGCAAAATAGGAGCGAAACAGTTTATTTTTATGGGATGAAGGAGGGAATTCGCATGTGGCTGGCCTTGGCACTGTTGTCGGCGGTTTTTGCCGCCCTGACGGCAATTTTGGCGAAGATCGGTATTGAAGGGGTTAATTCTCATTTGGCAACGGCGATTCGCACGGTGGTGGTGCTGGCGCAGGCGTGGGGTATGGTATTTTTTACTCAAAGTGCGGGGGGGATCACCGCAATCAGCCGTCGTTCCTGGCTGTTTCTCATCCTTTCCGGCTTGGCGACGGGCGCGTCGTGGCTTTGCTACTTCAAAGCGCTGCAAATGGGAGAAACCTCTGCCGTAGTGGCGGTGGATAAGCTGAGTGTCGTCTTGACCCTTCTCCTGGCGGTCCTCTTTCTACACGAGGAATTTACACTGAAATCAGCCATAGGCGCGGCCCTCCTTACGGCGGGCACATGGCTGATGATACGCTGATCATAAATAAAGAAAGGGCTGGCGACAGGAAGGAGGATTTTTTGTCGTCAGCCCCTTCTTGTATGTCCTTCCCGATTAGATCGGGGGGGAGAAAGTTAAAGGTATGAGCCTTTAAAGGAAAAAGAACCTTTTTGTCGAATAGCTTCACTCTGATCTAATCCGAAGGGACACATAATTTTTCGGGAGAATTTCCTATTCGCGGTGATTTATATTATAATAGGGAAGCATTGTATCGAAAAGGAGCGAAAGCATGCATAGAGAATATCTGATGGGCAACGAGGCGATGGCGCTCGGGGCGCTTGCGGCAGGTGTGAACGTCGTTGCTGGCTATCCCGGCACCCCTTCGACGGAGGTGCTCGAAACGGTCGCAAAGCATAATGCAGGCGGGCGCATCCATGTCGAGTGGTCAACGAATGAGAAGGCGGCAATGGAGGTCGGCGCAGGTGCGGCGTACTCAGGGGCGCGCGTGCTGGTGACGATGAAACAGGTGGGGCTTAATGTCGCCGCCGATCCTTTGATGAGCCTTGAATATATTGGCGTTGAGGGCGGCATGGTCGTGCTCGTTGCCGACGATCCCGGTCCCATTTCTTCGCAGACGGAGCAGGACACGCGCCATTTTGCCGCGTTCGCGAAAGTGCCTTGCTTCGATCCGTCGAGTGTCGCAGAGGCATATGCGATGATTCAGGAGGCCTTCGACTTCTCGGAGCGCTATCATACGCCTGTGTTCTTTCGCCCGACGACGCGCATTGATCACGGCTATGCCTCGATTGAGGTGAAGGATGAGGCGGAGTACGCAGGGCACGAGTCGCGGGGCTTTATGCGTGACCCGTCAAAATGGGTGATTTTCCCGCGCCTGTCTACCCAAGCGCACGCCGCGATTGAGGCGCGGAACGTGGAGCTGGCGAAGGTGTTTTCGGGTTATGCGCGCAACACTATCGAGCATGGGGCAAGCCTGAGCCGCAAGGGAATTGCGACACACGGCGTAAGCTATTCCTATGTGCAGGAAACGATTGCAGAGCAAGAGGAAACGGGGGCAGAGCTTCCGCGTGTCTTCAAGGTTTCGACGCCGTTCCCGTTTCCCGAGCAGCAGGCGGTCGCTTTTTTAACGGGGCTTGACGAAGTGCTCTGTATCGAGGAACTTGATCCTGTCATCGAGCGCGAGCTGACATATGTCTGCGGCAAGTACCAGATTCCCGTGCGGATTCGCGGCAAGCTGACGGGCGATATTTTGCCATCGGGCGAAAATACGCGTGATGCAGTGGATACAGCAGTTGCTTCTTTTATGAATTGGCCGCATGAGGCGGCAGCTTCTCTTCCTGAACCGCCGGTCTCGGTCGTGCGCCCACCCGTGCTCTGTGCAGGCTGCCCGCACAGAGCCTCATTCTACGCGGTCAAGCAGGCGATGAAGGGTAAAAAATGCGTTTTTGCGGGTGACATCGGCTGCTACACGCTGGGCAACGCGCAGCCACTCGATATGGTCGACACATGTCTCTGCATGGGTGCGGGGCTTGGCATCGCACAGGGCATCGGCATCGCGACGAAGGATACGAAGTGTTTTGCGTTCGTCGGCGATTCGACGTTCTTCGCGTCGGCGATTACGGGTGCAGTGAACGGTGTCTACAATCAGGCGGATTTCACACTTGTCGTGCTTGATAATTCGACGACGGCCATGACGGGCCATCAGCCGCATCCGGGAACGGGGCGCACGATGATGGGGGAGGTGGCACAGAAGATCTCCATTGAGGAGACGCTGAAGGGCATCGGCGTGCAAACGATTCGCAACCTTGACCCGCTGAAACTGGACGAGTGCGTTACGGCCGTGCGTGAAGTTGTAGAGGAAAAGGGTGTCAAGGCGATTATCTTTCGCTCGCCGTGCATCGCGATTGTGCCTCCTCTTGGCATGGCGCATATCGCGGAGGAAAAGTGCACGCGGTGCAGGAAGTGCATTCGCGAGATTGGCTGCCCCGGCATCGTTACTTGTGACGGCGCTGTGAAGATTGATCCCGCGCAGTGTACGGGCTGCGCCCTTTGCACGGAGGTATGTCCCTTCGAGGCCATCTCCGTTGTGCCGAATGTGTCACAGAAAGGGAGCGAGGCGTGATGGCATACAATATCTTGCTGACGGGCGTAGGAGGGCAGGGTACGGTGCTCGCCTCGAAGCTCCTTGCGGCGGCAAGCATGGCAAAAGGGCTGCCTGTCATGAGCGCGGAGACAATCGGCATGGCGCAGAAGGGCGGCTCAGTATTCAGCCATCTGCGTATCGGGGCGGGAGCCAAGAATCCGATGATACGGCGTGGTACGGCCGACCTCCTGCTCGCTTTTGAGCCTGCCGAGGCAGTGCGAATGCTGCCATACTTAAAAAAGGACGGCGTGCTCGTCGTGAATGCCTCGCCCATCATGCCCGTAACGGCGGCGCTTTCTGCTACGAATTACACAGGGCGCGAGATGATGGACTATCTGAAGGAACACATAAAACAGATTCACGTTGTGGATGGTGAGGCTGCCGTCCGCGCCATCGGGAATCCAAAGGCCCTCAATGTTATCATGCTCGGCGCCGCGTTTGCGGCCGGGGCGCTTCCCTTCTTGACGGAGGAGGATGTGATCGCGGCGATTCGCGCGCACGTGAAGCCAAAGTATTGTGCGCTCAATGAACGCGCGCTTCGCTACGCGCGTGAAGCCTTTTCCTAATAGAAAGAGCCGGAGGAGATTGTGATGGAGATTACGAAAGAGCAGCTCGCGCTGGTTAATGATCGGATCCGCGCGATGCGCAAGGTAGGGAGCTTTTACGGCAAGCGGCTGGAGGACCATGGCATCGAATGTGTCGAGACCGCGGAGGATTTTAAGAAGCTGCCGTTCTCGGAAAAGAAGGATTTGCGCGATGCCTACCCCCTCGGCCTCATGTCCGTCCCTGAGGAGGAGATTGTTCGGATTCACTCCTCGTCGGGGACGACGGGAAAGCCCGTCATCGTACCGTATACGAAGAAAGACGTCGAGGACTGGGCAATCCAGTTCGCGCGCTGCTACGCGATGGCAGGCATTACGAAGCGCGACCGCATCCAGATTACGCCGGGCTATGGCCTTTGGACGGCGGGCATTGGTTTTCAGGCGGGATGCGAGCGTCTCGGCGCGATGGCCGTGCCGATGGGGCCTGGCAACACGGACAAACAGATTCAGATGATGATCGACATGAAGAGCACCGTCCTCTGCGCGACCTCGTCGTATGCCCTGCTGCTTGCCGAGGAAATTGAGAAGCGCGGCGTGCGGGAAAAAATCCATCTCCAAAAGGGCGTTATCGGTTCGGAGCGCTGGGGCGCGAAAATGCGTGAGGCCATCGAGGAAAAGCTCAGAATTAAGACGTACGATATCTATGGACTTACGGAAGTCTATGGACCGGGCATTGGCATCACCTGCGACGAGCAGGCGGGCATTCATTACTGGGACGATTATATCTATCTCGAAATTATTGACCCCGTGACAGGAGAGAACCTGCCCGACGGGGAGTGGGGCGAAATCGTCATTACGACGCTCAAAAAGGAGGGCGCGCCGCTCATCCGCTTCCGCACCCACGACCTCTCACGTATCCTGCCGGCTCCCTGTGCCTGCGGTCAATCGTACCCGCGTATTGATACAATCGAGGGACGCACGGACGACATGGTGAAGATCAAGGGCGTCAACCTCTTCCCCAGCCAGATTGAGGAAATCCTGCATACGTTCCCCGAAGTGTCGAGCGAGTACCAGATCCATATCTCCCATCTCGACGGCAAGGATACGATGCGCCTCTACGTCGAGACGAATGGACACGTCGATTTCCTCGCACTTGCGCAGCGCATTGCAGAGTGCGTTAAGAGCCGCATCGGGTTCACGCCGCTCGTCAAAGTCGTCGAGATCGGTGTCCTGCCGCGCTCGGAAAAAAAGACGAAGCGCGTCATCGACACGCGCTACGAGTAAGGCGATAGTCACTTCTCTCCGGCGAATTTAGAGCCGGGAAAGGTGAGGGTGGAAAAGTAGTCGGCGAGGGTTTCGGCGCGGCGGATGAGCTGTACGGAGCCATCCTCTTTGAGGAGAAGTTCGGCGCTCCTGAGTTTGCCATTGTAGTTGAAGCCCATGGCGTGGCCGTGGGCGCCGGTGTCGAAGATGACGAGACGGTCGCCGATGTGGATTTCCGGCAGCCAGCGGTCAATGGCGAATTTGTCGTTGTTTTCGCAGAGGGAGCCGGTTACGTCGTAGACGTGATCGCAGATGGCGTCCTCGCGGCCTACGACGGTAATATGATGATATGCGCCGTACATGGCGGGGCGCATGAGATCAGCCATGCAGGCGTCAAGCCCGATGTAGTCTTTATAGGTCTTCTTTTCGTGAAGGACGGTGGCGACCAGCCAGCCGTAAGGGCCGGTGATGGCACGCCCCGCTTCCGTGGCGATGGCCAGCCCGTCAAGCCCGGCGGGTTCGATAATTTCCTGATAAACTTTGCGGATGCCTTCCCCAATGTGTTCCAAATTGACGGGATGGTCTTCAGGATGATAGGGGATGCCGATGCCGCCGCCCAGGTTGACAAATTCTAATTTTATGCCTAAGTTTTGATAAATTTCCACGGCGGTGGCAAACATCAGCCGCGCCGTGTTGATAAAGGATTCGGCGTGGAGCTCGTTGGAGATGACCATGCAGTGGAGGCCGAAGCGCTTGACGCCGCGCTCTTGGGTGATCTTGTAGGCTTGCAGCAGCTGGTCGTGGGTAAGACCGTATTTTGCCTGCTCCGGCTTGCCGATGATGTCGTTGCCTGCTACGCAGGCTCCGGGATTATATCGGAAGGAAAGGCAGTCGGGAAAGCCCGCGCATTTTTCCAGATAGTCGATGTGGGAGATGTCGTCTAAGTTGATGATCGCGCCTAATTCATTGGCCTTCTGAAATTCGTTGGCGGGGGTGTCGTTGGAGGTCAGCATGATCTTTTCCCCTCGGATGCCAGCCATTTCCGCTAAACGAAGCTCGGCCAGAGAGGAACAGTCGGCACCGGCGCCTTCTTCCCGCATGATCTCCAGAAGGTAGGGGTTCGGCGCGGCCTTGACGGCGAAATGTTCACGGAAAGACGGGGCCCAGTGAAAGGCGGCAAAAAGCCGCCGCAGGTTGGCGCGTATGGCGGCTTCGTCATAGAGATGAAAGGGCGTGGGATATTCACGGATGATTTCCTCTAACCGTTCGGGACGGAGCGGAAAGATTTTTTTCGGCATCATGGTTCCTCCTTTTCCAGCGGGGCGAGGTGTTTCGCTTTCGACAGCGGGACTCGTCCCTGGCGCGTGTCATCTGATGCGATTGAGGCGGCGCGCAGATTTATTATAACTTACTATGATTGAAAAGCAAAGGAGGGGATCAGATTTTTCCAGGGGAGAAAGAGCGGAAGTGATCCGTATTTGGGAAATGCTGTGCCGGAGTGAAAGTTTGCTTTCCCGCGCAGTGTGATACAATATGAACACTTAGCGAACATGATCGAAGGGAAATGTGAGAATATGTACCACCACTTAACAAAGGCAAGCAGAGTGCCGCCGGCGTTTAGCGGTTATGGGACAATACAAGGATAAAGACTTATGCGAGAGGGAAAGGATGATCTGTGATGAAATGGCTGGGAAGACTGTGGCGCTTTTTTCAGGCGGAGCTTTTGGTGCTGGCCTCGGCAGCGTTCAACCGGCGGACACCGCTGAAACTGCGGGTGCTTTTGGGACTGGCGCTGCTCTATTTTATCAGTCCGGTGGATATCATCCCCGACGCGATCCCCTTAGCGGGGATTTTAGACGATGCCATCGTGGTGCCGGCTCTTTTGGCGGCGGTGCTGAATCAACTGCCACCGGGCGTACGGGCGGAAAGTGAAGCCCATGCGTCGCGCATAGAAAGGAAAATGCCCTGGATTTTGCTGGCGGTATCAGCGGTGCTGCTTTTATGGATGGGGCTGTTCTTGTGGGCGGCCTATTCCTTCATCATGTGGTTGGCGCATTAAAGGCGGTGGTTCTTTTGGCTGCGGGCAGCAGCCTCTTTGTCGGAGAAATACGTGCTGTGTATTCGGGGATAGGAAAGGATGTATCCGATACGGCGCAAGTGAAATGGCGCTCCGTGGGTTGAGGTGAGAAGAATTTGCGGCTGTACATAGCAGAAAAGCCCAGCATGGGGCTGGAGATCGCGAAATGTCTGCCGGGGCCGCTGCGGCGTGGGGACGGCTTCATTGAAACGGGGGGCGGTATTGTCACCTGGGGATTTGGGCATATTCTGCGGCAGGCGGAGCCCCATGAATACGAGGAAAAATATAAAAAATGGCGGGCCGAAGATCTTCCCATTGTTCCCCAGGCGTGGAAACTTTTGGTAGAGAATTCCTGCACCAAACAATTCGGGATTATCAAGGGTCTCATCGCCCGGGCGGATGAGATCGTTCATGCCGGGGATCCGGATCGGGAAGGGCAGCTCCTCATCGACGAGGTGCTGGACTATGTGGGGAATACAAAACCGGTCAAGCGCATCCTCTTGAACGCATTGGATGAAAAGAGCATTCGCGAGGCCAACGAGGATCTTCGGGATAACCGTGATTTCGCGCCCCTTAAGGAATCAGCGCTGGCCCGGGCGCGGGCGGATTGGCTCATCGGCATGAATCTTTCCCGAGCTTACACGTTGGCGGCGCGGCGGGCTGGGCACGATATGACGCTGCCGGTGGGGCGGGTGAAGACGCCGACTTTGGCGCTGGTGGTGCGGCGGGAGCGGGAGATCAAGGCGTTTCATCCGGTGGCCCATTATGTGATTAGGGCAGAATTTCACCATGCCAATGGGACGTTTACCGCCCTGTGGAAGCCGGAAGAGGAGCAGCCCGGCCTCGACAGTGAGGGCCGACTCGTAGATAAGGGGACGGCGGAGGCAAAATTAGCCGCTTTTGCGGCGGGGGGCGAAGGGAAGCTCGTCGCTTACGCGAAGACGCGAAAGGAAGAACCGCCGCGCCTGCCGTTTTCTTTGTCGTCCCTGCAGGTGTTGGCCGGTCGCCGCTTCGGCTACGAGCCTCAGCAGGTGCTGGATACGGCCCAGCAGCTTTACGAGAAAAAATTGACCAGCTATCCCCGCTCGGATTGTGAGTATTTGCCGAAGAACCAGCTCTCCGCCGCAAAAACGATTTTAGCAAATTTGGCGGACGGAGCGGAGCCTCAGCTGGCCGCGTGGGCGAGAGAGGCCGACGATTCCCTGCGCAGCCGGGCCTGGAACGATAAGAAGATCACGGCCCATCACGCCATCATTCCCACTACGGTGCGGGCTGATATGACGAAGCTTTCCCCGATGGAGCGGAATATTTATTTCCTCATTGCCCAGGCGTATTTGGCGCAGTTCTATCCGGCTCAGGTCTATGATCAGACGAAGGTGGGCGTTCTCTACGCTGACGAAAATTTTTCCGCCAGCGGACGCGTGGTGCAGGCCATGGGGTGGAAGGCGCTCTATGGAGGAAAGAACGCCGATCAGGGGGATAAGGAAGAGGACAAAGAGGAGGGGACGGCTTCCCTTCCTGCTATGAGAAAAGGAGATGCGGTGGCGTACGGCGGGGGGCGCATGGAAGAAAAGCAGACAAAGCCGCCCCAGCGCTTTACCCCGGCGACGCTTTTAGCGGCTATGAAGGATATTCATAAGTACGTCAAAGATGCCGAAGCGAAGAAACGCCTTCGCGCCGTCAGCGGTATCGGCACCGAAGCAACCCGGGCGGCGATCATCGACGATCTGATTCGGCGGCAGTTTTTGAAAGCGCAGGGAAAGAAAAAACAGCTCATTCCCCAGCCTTCCGCAGAACTTCTCATTGACGCTCTGCCGGATGACATGACGTATCCCGATAAAACGGCTGTCTGGGAGGATGAACTTCATGCCATGGCGGCGGGAGAGGGAGATATAGTGGACTTCCTTGCTGAACAGGTGGAGTTTGCCCGCCGTCTCTGCGGGATGGCCTTGGGGACGACGATGAAAACGACGGGGGCGTATCCCTGCCCACGTTGTCATCAGGGTGTTTTAGTCAAACGCCACGGAAAGAAGGGGGATTTCTGGGGCTGTACGAATTTCCCCCGCTGCCGCATGACCTGTGACGATCGAGAGGGACAGCCGGACTTAGCAGGTGCGGCGCAGCGATACGCTTGGTTGATGGGCGCAGGTACGGCGGAGGGGGATGCGGCCGCGCCGGATATAGGGCCGAAAAAGGCAGGCGACCCATCACGGCAAGACACGGCTGTCATCGGACGGCAGCGGGCACCGGAAGTCGGTGAGGGGGCTATCGCGGCCGATGATGCGCCGCCCCTGAGCGAAGAAGAGATGGCGGCTTTCATGGCGGCGTATCGGCCGGAGATGTCGGCCCGATCTTTGCTGGCGCAGACCGCATCGCGCCGTTCCTATGACAATGGGCCGAAACCTTCGGCGGCGGCTCTGGAAGATATGCCACAAAATGCGCCGCTGAGTGAATATCTTTGTCCTGCGTGTCACGTGGGGCACCTGCGCCTCGTGCAGGGACGCAACGGAAATTTTTGGGGCTGTTCTCATTATCCTCAGTGTACGGCGACCTATGACGATCGAGAGGGAAATCCTGCCTTTTGAGACGAGATGTTCACCTTGGGGAACGAGGTGAGTTGTGCAATTAAGTAACAGATAAAAGGAAAACGTGGTTGAATTATTTCTAATAATATTTAAAATAAAGCAGGAGATATCCCGTTGATTATCGAAATACTTTATCGTATGCCGTGACGGTATTTTTGCCGGGGCGGTCAGTATGATGATTTATGGGGTGATAGAATAATGAAGTTGCGGATGAAAATGCTGGTTTGGATCGGGACGCCGGTGGTGGTGATTTTTATCGCCATGAGCCTTTTCGTTTATTGGGAAGCGAGCCGGATGATTGAGACGGCGACGCAGCGCGAAATGCAGGCACAGGCGGCGTTCTATGCCGAAGAGATCCATCGGGTTGTCGACGGACAGAAGGGGATTCTGGAAGGAGCCACGCAGGCCTGGTCGGAACAAACACCTACCGGTGAAACATTTTTACCGGTGGCGAAGGAGTTTGCCGAACGGCCAGAGATCGACGCGTTCTTTATCGGGTATCCTGACGGTCTGTTTGTTGACAGCCGTGAAGGGATTGTACCAAAGTCGGAGTTTGACGCGACGACACGGGATTGGTATAAATCGGCGGTGCAGCACAGCGGCGTGCAGATTTCTGAGGTCTATGAGGATAAGTTTCAGAAGATCAAAGTGGTCACGCTCAGTGAAGCGATGAAAAGGGGAGGCGCGCTGCAAGGCGTCGTTGCCTTCGACGTTCTTTTCGCCGATGTGGAGAAACGGCTGGCGGAGATTAAGATTCGCGATACGGGCGCGGCGGTTCTCATTGATAAGGCGGGGCGCTTTCTCTACCACAGCAGCCTGACTTTGGACGATAATATTCGCAGCCAGATGGGCAGTACTGCGGACCGGTTTTTGGGGACGGAGCCGGTATTCTTTAAGGCGGATTATCAGAATGTCGAAAAATATTATGTGGTTCATCCCATTGGTGATACAGGATGGAATCTCATCTTGGCGGTGCCGAAGGATGAGGTTTTCGCCGATGTTGATCGGCTTAAATGGGCGCTGATCGGCGGGTCGGGGCTCTCACTGGCTGTTCTGGGCATACTGCTCTTTATGACAGCTCAGTCCATCGCCCGCCCCATTGAGAAGGTCAATGCCGTTGCGGCGGAAGTAGCGCAGGGGAATCTCTCCGTGGATATTCGGCCTACGGACCGGCAGGATGAGATCGGCAGTCTGCACAACAGTTTCTGCACCATGGCCGCAGGACTCAAGAAACTCATTGCTACTACGGTGGAGACGGCCCAGCAGTTAGCGGCGGCTTCCGAGGAACTGACCGCGTCGGCGGATCAGTCGGCGCAGGGTGCGCAGCACACCGCGCAGGCCATCACGAAGATTACCGGGGACACGATGGAACAGGATACGGTAGTGGATGAATCCCTGAAGACCGTGGATGGCATTACCAACGCCATGAACGATATCACCGGAAGCATTGCCGACGTATCAGCAGCGGCGCAGCGGGTGGAAACGGCCACTACGGAGGGACAGCAGGGCCTCAACGTGGCGGTGCACGGTATGGAAGTTTTGGACGAGAGATCCAAGAGCGTAGCGGACGCGGTCACGGCCCTTTATGACAGCTCAAAGCGGATTTCGGAGATCATGGAGATGATCAGCAGCATTGCCGGACAGACGAATCTCTTGGCGCTTAATGCTGCGATCGAGGCGGCGCGCGCCGGAGAACAAGGCAGAGGATTCGCTGTGGTGGCGGAAGAAGTACGGAAATTAGCGGAACAATCCGGAAATTCCTCCCAGGAGATCACGAGCCTTATTACCGATAACGCCAATCGTATTGAAAATACCTTTAAGGTCATGCAGGAACAAAAAGAGCAAGTCGCGGAAGGTGTGGCGCAAGTGAAGCAGGCCAGTGAGAAATTCGACCGGATCGCGGCGGTGGTGAAAGAACTGACGGTCAAGATCGACACCATCTATAAGAGTACCGAAGGGATAAAGACGGGGAGCGAGCGCATGGTGGGCTCTGTGGAGGCCATCAAGAAAGTATCCGGCTCGGTTCACAGCGAAGCGGAGAACGTGGCGGCGGTCTCGGAAGAGCAGGCGGCTTCCATGGAAGAGATTGCCTCCGCTAGCCAGACATTGGCCCAGTTAGCACAGGATCTCCAAAAGGGCGTAGGCCGATTCCGGGTGTGAAGCAGATCAATGCCAAGCAGATTCCCCGGTAAAAAGTTTCAGTAGTATTCCCAAAATCTCACAGGGAAGAGGATGGCAAAAGGAGATAAGGTCTATAGTTTAAGCGGTGGGCAACCACCGCTTTTCTCGTTCACGATAACGGGAATAAAGTTTTATTTTTCCTCGTTGGCCCGAATTTATCTTGAATGTTCAGGAAAGCCGTGGTAGATTAAATATTGATGAGTAAAATTTTTCCGCGGGAAGAAGGAAAGATTTGATCATTAGCGAAATATTCATTAAACTACTTAGGGCAGCGAAGGAAATTACTTCATTTTACTATAGGAGTATAAATATTGTATGACAAAAATGATTTATATGGCACGGCCTGTGAGGCAAAGTAAAGGGCGTGGGTCGTTAAACAGCCAGCGCGCGGCGCTGACGCAGCATAGAGGCTTAGAGAATGCAGGATATATGGGGGGAGTAAAATGAATTTACGAACGAAAATGTTGGTTTCTATCGGCGTTCCGCTTTTGGTGATTTTCCTTAGCATGTCGGTGTTTGTTTACTGGGACGCCAGCACGCGGATTAAAGAAGGAACGCAGCGCGAGATGGAAGCTTCGGCGCAATTCCACGCGGAGGAAATTCACCGTATCGTGGACAGCAAGACAGGGCTTCTTGACGGGTTAGTACAGGCGTGGTCAGGAGGATTCCCGGATAATGCCCGCTTTTTGCAGATCGCGGAGGATTTTGCGAAGCGGCCGGATATCGCTTATCTTTACGCCGGATTTCCTGATCGGGATTTCTTGACCAACGGCGACGGCGTCGTTCCCCGTTCAGAATTTGACGCCACCACGCGGGATTGGTATAAAAATGCGGCGGCGAAGGACGGCATCCAGATATCTGAGGTTTATGAGGATGCCTTTACGAAGAAAAAGGTGGTTACCCTGAGTCGGGCCCTGAAGATAAACGGGCGTTTGACGGGGGTGGCGGCCATTGATGTGCTGTTTTCTGTCATTGAGGATAAGATCCTTTCCCTGCGGATAGGCGAGCACGGAGAGGCCTTCCTGCTTGATGATCAGGGGCGCTTCATCTCCCATGCACATTTGACGATCAATGATAACATCCATGCGCAAGGAGAAGCAAAAGCAAACCAGTTTTTGAGCAAGACCCCCAACTTCTTTGAAGATGATTACATGGGAACGAACTACTACTATGCCGTTCACCCGGTTGAAGGAACGGGCTGGAACATCGTTCTCTTCGTACCGGAAACAGAAGTACTGGCCGATGTGGCGCATCTTAAATGGCTGATGCTCATCGTTTCCATCGTTTCCCTAGTGCTTCTGGGGAGCATCCTCTTCATGACAGCCCAGTCCATCGCCGGGCCCATTGAGAATGTCAATAAATTGGCGGCCGAGGTGGCGCAGGGGAACCTCGCCATCGAGCTTCATCCCACGGATCGGAAGGATGAAATCGGCGGCCTGCATAACAGTTTCTGCACGATGGCGGAGGGCCTCAAAAAGCTCATCTCTACCACGGTGGAAACGGCCCAGCAGTTAGCGGCGGCTTCTGAAGAGCTGACGGCTTCGGCGGATCAATCGGCACAGGGGGCGCAGCATACGGCACAGGCCATCACGAAAATCACCGGGGATACGATGGAACAGGATACGGTGGTCAATGAATCCATGGAGACAGTGGACGGCATTACCAACGCCATGAACGAGATCACCGGCAGTATCGACGACGTATCAGCGGCGGCTCAGCGGGTGGAGACGGCTACGACGGAAGGCCAGCAAGGGCTCAACGTGGCGGTGCGGGGCATGGAAGTTTTGGACGAAAGCGCCAAGGGGGTGGCGGACGCGGTCACGGCCCTCTACGACAGCTCTAAACGCATCTCGGAGATCGTGGAAATGATCAGCAGCATCGCTGGACAGACGAACCTCTTAGCGCTTAACGCGGCCATTGAGGCAGCCCGGGCCGGGGAGCAGGGACGGGGCTTCGCTGTGGTAGCGGAAGAAGTGCGGAAATTGGCCGAGCAGTCGGCGACGTCTTCCCAGGAGATCACATCCCTGATCACTGATAATGCCAATCGTATTGAAAACACCTTCAAGGTCATGCAGGAACAAAAAGAGCGGGTCAGTGAGGGCGTGGCGCAGGTCAATCAGGCCAGCGAAAAATTCGACCGCATTGCGGCGGTGGTGAAGGAATTGTCGACGCGTATCGACACTATCCATCAGAGTACAGAGGGCATCAAGATGGGCAGCGAACGGATGGTGGGCTCGGTGGAGGCCATCAAAAAGGTGTCGGCTTCCGTTCACAGCGAAGCGGAGAACGTGGCAGCCGTATCCGAAGAACAGGCGGCGTCCATGGAAGAGATTGCTTCCGCCAGCCAGACCTTAGCTCAGATGGCACAGGATCTGCAAAAGGGCGTGGGTCGTTTCCGGGTCTGACAATAAAGGGGCGCAGACACAGACAAAAAGCGGCGGGCAACCGCCGCTTTTTTGCCCCCTGCGGGGAAGTATGATATAATCTGGAAGATATTGCAGTGTTTTTTGGAGGTTGTTTTTATTGGACGCTTTTGCCGTCACCGGGAATGTTCTTCTGATCCTGTTCCTCATCGCCCTCAACGGCTTTTTTGTGGCGGCCGAGTTCACCATTGTCAAAGTGCGCTCCTCAAAATTGGAAGAGCTCATCGCCGAGGGCAGCCGTCAGGCCCGCTACGCGAAAAAACTCACCGATCACATGGACGTTTCCCTTTCCGTGACCCAGCTGGGGATCACCTTGGCGTCTTTAGGACTCGGCTGGGTGGGGGAGCCGTTTTTGGCGGGGATTCTCCGGCCTTGGCTGGCCCTTTTGGGGATCACCGGCGCGCTGGTGGATACCATCGCCTTCACGGTGGCATTTTCCGCCATCACGGCGGCGCATATTATTTTGGGAGAGCTGGCGCCGAAGAACCTGTCCATTCAGAATCCCTTGAAGATTCTTTTGACCATCGCTCCGCCCCTCCTTTTCTTCCAGCGCCTTACTTATCCTTTCGTCTGGGCGCTCAATCATGTGGCTAACTGGACGATTCGTCTCTTTGGCTTTCGGGTGGCCGCCGAAACAGAAGCTGCGCACTCTGAGGAAGAGATTCGGATTCTCATGGCGGAGAGCCGCCGACAGGGCTATATTGATAAGACGGAGTACGATTTCGTGGATAATGTCTTTGATTTTTCCGATAAAGAAGTTCGGGATATCATGACGCCTCGCACGGATATGGTCTGTCTGTATCTGGAAAACAGCGCCGAAAAAAATATTCACATCGCTTTGGAAGAGCGCATGACCCGCTACCCCCTCTGTCGGGAAGACAAGGATAACATCGTGGGATTCATTCATATCAAGGATCTCTTGGATCCCCTCTGCCAGGGCCGCCAGCCGAATCTGCGGCGCATGGCCCGGCGAGTGCTGGTGGTGCCGGAAACGATGGCGGTGAGCCGCCTTTTGAAAACGATGCAGCAAAAGCGCGCCCAGCTGGCCATTGTGGTGGACGAATACGGCGGCACGGCGGGGATGGCGACCATTGAAGATGTGGTGGAAGAGATCGTGGGGGACATTCAGGACGAGTTTGATCAGGAGCGTCCCGTGGTGGAGCGGCGGGGGCCGCGCCTCTATTCTGTGGATGCCAAGCTTCTCTTAGACGAAGTCAATGATATCTTGGAGCTTCATCTGGAAGCGGAAAACGTGGAGACCATCGGGGGATGGCTCTACGCCCATGTGGATTCGCCGCCCCGCGTCGGACAGCGCATGTCTCAGGACGGGAACGCTTTTTTCGTGGAGGAAACGGAAAATCTTCGCATCACGCGGGTCCTCATCAAACTGGCCCGGGAGCTGCAAGAGGAGCATGAGGAAATCCAATGAAAGCGGCGTAGGTTTGGTGAAGGGATATCTCCCTTTATGATCCACGGCGCGGCACGATAAGATACAAGTGATTAGGGATGCGCGTAGGGAGGTATCGGTATGCGGTTTTCTTTCGTTCACAACAGTATTCACGTGTTAGATCTTGACCGTTCCTTGGCATTTTACGCGGAAGCCCTGGGATTACGAGAGGTTCGCCGGCGGGAGATTCGTGGCAAAACTTTCGTTTATTTAAGTGACGGACACTCGGGGCAGGAACTGGAGATGATCCACGTCACGGACCGAACCGCGCCTTATGATTTAGGAGAAAACGAGTTTCATTTGGCCTTCTCTGTCGACAATTTTGCGGCGGCTCATATGCTTCACGAACAAATGCAGTGCGTTTGCCATGAAAATCCTGAGCAGGAGATTTATTTCATCAGTGATCCTGACGGTTATTGGGTGGAGATCCTGCCGTCGGACCATACCAGCCTGCGCTGATTGGAGCGGGCCATGGGTTGGGACGAGGAAAAAGCGGAGCGCGCCCAGGCCGCGTTTGCTTTGCCGCGGCGGGAGATGGACGCGGCGGCGAGAAGTTTTCAAGGAGAGATCGGACAGGGGCTTGCGGGGAAAGAAAGCTCGCTTAAATTTTTGCCAGCTTACGTCGGCCTTCCCACGGGGGAAGAGACCGGCGAATTTGTGACCGTGGATTTCGGCGGCACCAATGTCCGGGCAGCGAAGGTCCGTCTTTTAGGAGGAGGCCGCTACGAAGTGACGGCCCGGGCGGAAAAGCCTCTGCGCCTTTTGGGAACGTATGATTTCACGGGGAAAGATACCTCCGCCGTAACGCTTTTTGGCGTTTTGGCTGATTTGGTGATCGAGGCGGCGGGGGGCGATAAAGAGAAAGTGTATCGGTTGGGACATACCTTCTCTTTTCCTTCCGAGCAGGCGACACTGGCAGATGCGCGGCTCATTCAGTGGACGAAAGAATTTGCCGTCAGCGGTGTAGAAGGGGAATTGGTGAATGCGCTTCTTTCTGAGGCGTTGGCGGTGCGAGGGTTTCACAATATTCGTCCCGTATCGGTGATCAATGATACGGTGGGCGTTCTTTTGGCGGCTGCCTACCAGATGCCGGGGACTTTTATTGGTGCTATCTACGCTACGGGATATAATGCCTGCTATCATGAAACTTTTGAAGGAAACCGACGGGCGACCATTTTGAATCTGGAATCCGGCGGTTTTGTTCACGTGGCGCAAAATGACTATGACCGTCATCTGGATGAGGAGTCGGAAAAACCTGGGGCGCAACGCTTAGAAAAAATGACATCGGGGCGTTATTTGGGCGAGCTGTATGCGTTCGCGCTGGCGGATATTTTGGCCTTGGAAAAACCGCCGCCGTTTAGTGCCGTCGAATTAGCCGCTGTGGTTTCTGGGGAGAGGGAGGCCCTGGAAAAGATGGCGGCTCTTTCTGGAACGCCTTTAACGCCGCGGGCTACGGCGCAGGCGGTGGGGCTGGCAGCAGCGATTGCCGGACGGTCGGCGGGACTGGTGGCGGCTTCCTTTGCCGGTATTCTGCGCCATCGGGCGGCGGAACACATGCCGTCTTCTCGCTGCATCGCGGTAGAGGGCGCTCTGTATGAGAAATTTCCCGGCCTTTCTGTGACCGTCTCTCGGGCGCTGACGATTTTTTTGCAAGGGAGCGGCATTACACCGCCGTCGGTCTGCCTCGTGCGCGGCGGGGCGACCATCGGCGCAGCTCTTTCCGCGGCGATGGCAGAGGAGGCGTGAGGGTGGATTCTTCGCGGTGGCTTTCCCCGCGCGGGAAGGGGATCGTGTATGCGCTTTTGGGCGGAAGCCTGTGGGGCGTTGGCGGCGTGGCCGGGGAATACCTTCTGGTGGAGCGGGGGGCATCGGCGGCGTGGCTCACCGCCACCCGACTTCTCCTCGGCGGATTTCTTCTTTTAGCGGCAGAGGCTCTTCGAAAACGGCGTCTGCTTTTTTCCGTTTGGCAGGAACCGGGTCTTTGTCAAAGCCTCTTTCTTTTTGGGATCTTGGGGATGTTGGCCACCCAGTATTGCTATTTTGCTGCCATCAAGGCCAGTAATGCGCCGACGGCTACCATCCTGCAATTCTTGAATCCCATCCTCATCCTTGGCTGGTACTGGCTGAGTGAGCGGCGTTGGCCGCGGGGGCGGGAACTCTTATGTATTTTGGGCGCACTCGTAGGGACACTTTGCCTCGTCACCCGGGGCAATTTTGGGACGTTGGCGGTTTCGGGGGCGGCGCTTTTTTGGGGTCTCTTGTCGGCGGGGGCGGCGGCGGTTTACACGATTCAGCCGCGGCACATGATCACGCACCATGGTACGCCGCTGATCGTCGGCTGGGGCATGATGGTGGGAGGCCTATGCTTTTTGCCGCTGGCGCGGCCCTGGGGGGAAGCTGTGCCGGGGGATATCGCCTTTTGGGGCGCGTACACATTCGTCATTATTTTTGGGACGGTGTTGTCCTTTTCTTTGTACTTAATGAGTACCACCTACATCGCGCCGGCGGAGACCAGCCTCTTAGGCGCGGTAGAGCCGGTGGTATCGGTGCTGTTTTCCCTGTGGCTCTTTTCGTTCCTCTTGAACGGGTGGGAACTTTTCGGCATGGCGCTCATTTTGGTCACCGTGATCACGGTGACGAGGGGGTAAGGGTGTTGGCTGCGGAAGAGAGATTGCGTTTGCCGGAGACAGTGGTTAGTGTGATGCGGTAAACAGCTGCGGCGTTTAGGTGACCGCAGGTTTCTAAAGGATAGTCCGGGTAGCCGTAGTGACGGTTGATGACGTCGAGGCCGCGGATCTTTTCTGCCTGCGTTGTGAGTTCTTGGCAGCGACCGCGTCCCATTACACATTCGTAGCGTGTGGTAGGGCCTTGTTTGGTGTCTTCGACGGTGTGGAAGATGTCGCTTTCAATGGTCACTTCTGGTTGCCTTTTCAGGAGGGTACATTTTCGGCCGACTTTGGCGCTGTGGAAATAGAGATGGATGGTGTTACCTTCTCTCTCTGCTCCGAAGGATAAGGGGACGATATACGCGCCCTCGTCATCTTGTAAGCCGAGGCGAAGGGTGACACAGCGGGTTAATATGTCGAAAATGTCTTCTACTTTCTGGACTTCTCGCTCTTTTCGGCGCATGGCAATCCCTCGTTTCTGGTTTTGTGACTTTATCATAGCATGATCGGTAGGTGCCTTCCAATAAGTTTTTAGTGGCAGAATGGTCGGGGCGGATTGCCTAAAGGGGTTCATCGGTGCTATACTGTCTAAGAGCGTCAGAAGATTTTGACCGAGGGTTCGGAGAGCGGAATGGAGGTCATCGTTTGGGGACGGGAAAGTATAAGCGGGTCGTATTGAAGCTGAGCGGCGAGTCGCTGGCTGGGGAGCAGGGCTTTGGGATCAATCCCGACGTGGTGGAGGATATCGCGGTGCAGATCCGGGAGATTCGCCGCCATGATATTGAGTGCGCGGTGGTAGTCGGCGGCGGCAATATTTGGCGGGGACTGGCGGGAAGTGCCAAGGGCATGGATCGGGCGACGGCAGACTACATGGGGATGCTGGCCACAGTGATGAACGCGCTGGCCCTTCAGGATGCCTTGGAGAACAAGGGCGTGGTGTCCCGGGTGCAGAGTGCCATCGATATGCGGCAGATCGCTGAGCCGTATATCCGGCGCAAAGCGATACGTCACATGGAAAAGGGGCGGGTCGTCATCTTCGGAGCGGGGACGGGCAATCCGTATTTTTCCACAGATACGACGGCAGCTCTGCGGGCGGCGGAGATTGAGGCGGACGTCATTTTAATGGGGAAGAAGAACACGGACGGCGTTTACGATTCCGATCCCAATAAGAACCCCGAGGCGAAGAAGTTTGACGACTTGACGTATATGGAAGTTTTGCAGCGAAAGCTCCAGGTAATGGATTCCACGGCGACGAGCCTCTGTATGGACAATCAAATTCCCATTGTGGTTTTTAATATTGATCGGCACGAGAATTTGGTGAAGGCAGCGATGGGGGAAGAGATCGGAACGACGGTCGGAGGGCGAAAAAAATGATAAAGGATATCATGGCGTCCCATGAAGAACGGATGCAAAAGACGTTGGAAGCGTTAAAAAAGGAGTTCGCCTCTCTGCGGGCAGGGCGGGCGACGCCGGCGCTCCTGGATAAAGTGGCCGTGGATTATTACGGGACGCCGACACCGGTCAATCAGGTGGCCAAGATCTCGGTTCCCGAGCCGCGGATGATCGTGATTCAGCCATGGGAAAAACCTATGCTTCACGAGATTGAGAAGGCGTTGATGAAGTCTGATTTAGGATTGACGCCAAATTCGGATGGGGCGGCCATTCGCTTGACTATCCCCCAGCTCACCCAGGAGCGGCGGGAGGAACTGAAAAAGAGCATCAATAAGAAGGCGGAGGAGGCAAAGGTGGCTTTGCGCAATCTGCGCCGGGACGCCAATGATGCCATTAAGAAACTGGAAAAAGCGAAGAGTATCACCGAGGACGAGTCGAAAAAGGGGCAGGAAGACGCGCAAAAATTGGTGGATAAGTATGTGAAGCTGGTGGACACAGCCAAGACGGCCAAAGAGAAAGAGGTCATGGAGATCTGATGGCAGCTCCTGACGTGGTGGGACGCTCAAAAGAGGAGGCGGAGTGCCTTTTGCGGGCGGCGGGGATAGAGTTTGAAGAGGAATTGACGCGTCCGCCGCGGTATGTTTTCCCTGTGGACGAGAGATGCCTTTATGTGGTGCGTCAGGTGTTTTTGGCTGACGGCCGCCAGCGTTTGACGTTGGCAGGAAAACAACGAAAGGAGGTGTCTGAAGATGGCTTATAAGATTGGCGACGACTGCATTTCCTGCGGTTCCTGCGCGGGTACCTGCCCGGTGGGCGCGATCTCGGAGGGCGAGGCGCATTACGAGATTGATCCTGAGAAGTGTGTGGAGTGCGGGGCTTGCGAGGCGGGATGTCCCGTGGGGGCGATTTCCGCTCCCTGATGGCAAAGACCCCTCTTTCGTATTGGAGAGGGGTCTTTTTCATCAGGGAGCGGGATCGAAAGTCTGCGTGCGGGAGTTATAAAGTTATGTGGAAAAAGTGGTTTCGCGGGACACCGCCGGTGGATTCGGCGGGAAATAATGCGTTATACGGTGCTGTGGACAGGAAGCGCCTGCCGCGCCATACGGCCATTATCATGGATGGCAACGGACGCTGGGCCGAAGGGCGGGGCCTCCTGCGGACGGCAGGACACACGGCAGGGGTGGCCGCCCTGAAGCAGGTGCTGAAGGTAGCCATTGATTTAGAACTGCCCGCGCTGACGGTGTACGCTTTTTCCACCGAGAACTGGAAGCGTCCCCATGCTGAAGTAGATTTTCTCATGGGTCTCTTTTCCGATTATTTAGCGCGAGAGATCGACGAGATGGATGAAGATAACGTGAAGCTGCGCTTTTTGGGGCGTATGAAGGAGCTTTCTCCGGCGCTGCAAGCGCAGGCAAAAGAGGCGGAGCGGCGGACGGCGGAGAATACCGGGGTCAAGTTCAACGTGGCTATGAATTATGGAGGGCAGGACGAACTTCTCCGGGCGGCGCGCCGTTTGGCAGCGGAAGCGGCGGCTGGGCAGATTCGTCCTGAGGACATTGACGGGACGAAATTTGAAGGCGCTCTTGATACGGCAGGGCTGCCGCCGGTGGATTTTGTCATCCGCACCAGCGGGGATCTGCGCCTCAGCAATTTTCTTTTGTGGCAGGCGGCTTACGCGGAGTTTTGGTTTACGGAAACGAATTGGCCGGATTTCACGCCTGCGGATTTCGTGGCGGCACTGCAAGATTTTAGCGGCCGTCAACGCCGGTTCGGCGGGTTGGAGAATCAATAGACGACAGGAGGAGAACCCCTTTGCTTACTCGCATTCTTTCGGGGATTGTCGGCATCGCGATAGCGGCAGCGGTCATTCAGACCGGCGGCGCTGTTTTTTGCGCGGCAGCGATCGTGCTGATGATGATCGGCTGGCATGAGTACGCAAAGGCGTTCGCTCACATGGGACAGCCTTTGGCGTATGTGAGCGGCATGGCAGCCATGCTCCTCATGGGCGGCGCGGCGTGTACAGCGCAAGTGGATCTTTTCTGCGCGGCGGCGCTGTCGGCCATCCTCTGGGTGCTGTCCCTCGCAGTGTTTCGCCATCGTTCGTTTTCGGTGCCGCAGGCGGCGCTGTCGGTCGCCGGGATCGTCTACGTGGGCTTTACGCTGGCCCATCTGATTTTTCTTCGGATGCCGTTTTTTCCTTGGTCGATGGATACACCTCTCGGGAAAATGGAGATGGGCTGTGTCTGGCTTTGGGTGGCGCTCATCGGGACGTGGGCCAGCGATACCTTCGCCTATTTCACCGGCATTACGTGGGGACGTCATCGGCTCTGCGAGGCCATCAGTCCGAAGAAGAGCGTCGAGGGGTTTGTGGGCGGCCTTGTCGGCACGGCGGCGACCGTAGCGGCGCTGGGGGCGGCACTTTCTTGGCCTATCTTGCCCATGGCCGCCTTGGGCGTCGCTATCGCGCTCTTGGCCACGGTGGGGGATTTAGTAGAATCGGCCATCAAGCGCTATACGGGCATCAAGGACTCTGGCGTCCTCATCCCCGGCCACGGCGGTGTGCTGGATCGCTTTGACAGCGTGATGTTTGTGGTCCCTTTCGTACATTATGTTTCGTGGTTTATTTCGCTTTTGCTGATGAATTAAGGACACGCGGATAATAGGAGAATGGCATGAAAAGTTTGGCGATTTTAGGCTCCACCGGTTCCATCGGCACCCAGACCCTCGATGTGGTGCGTGCCCATCCCGAAAGGTTTCGTGTCACAGCTTTGGCGGCCCACAAGAGCGACGGCCAGATCGAAGAACAGATCCGGGAATTTTCTCCGGCAATAGCGGTTTTGACCGACGAGGCGGCGGCGGTGCGGCTTCGCGCTCGTTACCACGGCGCGACGGAGATTTTGAGCGGGGCGGAGGGGCTTTTGGCGGCGGCAGTGCTTCCTACCGCCGATACCGTGGTGACTTCGCTGATGGGATTTGCGGGGCTGGCTCCTACCTTGGCAGCCATTGAAGCCGGGAAAGACATTGCCCTGGCCAATAAGGAGACGCTGGTTGTGGCCGGAGAGCTGGTCATGAATGCGGCCAAGGCGCACGGCGTGGCGATCCTGCCGGTGGACAGTGAGCATTGCGCCCTTTTTCAGTGCCTGCAAGGGGAAAAGCGAGAAGCCGTGGAACGCCTCATTCTTACTGCTTCGGGGGGGCCTTTTCGTGGGAAAAAACTGGCGGCCTTGAAGGCGGTTTCCTTGGCGGACTGCCTGAACCATCCCACTTGGGCCATGGGGAAGAAGATCACGGTGGATTCGGCGACCCTCATCAACAAGGGGCTGGAGGTCATCGAGGCGCATTGGCTCTATGATATGCCTTATGATAAGATCGAAGTCGTAGTACATCCCCAGAGCATCGTTCATTCTTTGGTATCGTTTCGCGACGGGGCGGTGATGGCGCAATTAGGGCTGCCGGATATGCGTCTGCCTATTCAGTACGCGTTGACGTATCCGGATCGAGTGGCGTCGGATTTTCCGCGCTTGGATTTTTCCCGTCTGGGGGCACTGACCTTTGAACCGCCGGATACCGAAACTTTTCGGGGGCTGGAGATTGCCGCCGAGGCGGGGCGCACTGGGGGAACGGCCCCCTGCGTTATGAACGCGGCCAATGAGATCGCGGTGGAGGCGTTTTTAGATGGTTTCATCGGATTTTTAGATATCTACCATATTATAGAAAAAACGTTGGCTGCCCGTCCCGTCCGGCGGGCGGCTACTTTTGAGGTCTTGCAGGAAGAGGACGCTTGGGCGCGGCAGTATGCACGGCAGTTGATCGCGGTACGGAAATAGGGGGAACGTATGTTACTGACGGTGTTGGCTTCGATTTTTGTTTTTGGCATGTTGGTGCTTTTCCATGAGTTAGGCCATTTTCTGATGGCGAAGGCCACGGGGATGCGGGTGGATGAGTTTGCCATCGGCTTTGGTCCGCGCCTTTACAGTTATACTTATGGGGAGACGGTGTATTCGATCCGCGCCGTTCCCTTGGGAGGCTTCAACGACATCGCCGGTATGGATCCCGAGGAGAATGACGCTGGCGATCGCGGCTACTGTACGAAACCGGTGTGGAAGCGGATGCTGGTTATCGTGGCCGGCCCGCTGATGAATTTTATCCTGCCGGTGGTGATTTTCTTCGGCCTGTTCCTTGCTGTAGGGGTCAGTACGCCGTCGGATCGCCCCGAGCTGGGGGATATTCTGCCGGATAAACCGGCGGCCGCCGCCGGCCTTAAAAAGGGCGATGTCATTGAGCGGATGAACAGCCAGGCGACGGAAAAGTGGGAGGATATTGTCAATATCATTCTCCAAGAGGGGGAGCGCCCCATCAAGGTGGAGTTTCGCCGCGACGGCGTACCGCAGACGACGACGCTGATCCCCATTTACGATAAGAATGCCGAGCGCCCTTTAGTGGGGATCACCAGTTCGTCAGATTTTCGGCAGCCGGGCTTTTTTGAGGCCATGGGGCTGGCCTGTTACAAGACGGGGTACGTCATCTACAAGATGGTGGAAGGGCTCTGGGCCATGATCACCGGCAGCGCGAAGGCGGAATTGGCTGGCCCCCTGGGGGTGGCGCAGATGGCCGGGGAGGTGGCGCAGATCGGCTTTGCCGCGCTCTTAAATTTCGCGGCGCTTTTGAGCCTGAATTTAGGTATTCTCAATCTTCTGCCGGTACCGGCCCTCGACGGGGGCCATCTCTTGCATCTCGTTTTGGAAAAACTCCGGGGGAAACCTTTGGGGCCGAAAGCTTTGCAATATACTCAGCTGGCTGGCATCACTCTCTTGGTCATGCTGATGCTCTTCGCCACGAAGAACGACATCGTAAGAATTTTCTTTGGGAATTAGGAAGCACTGATAAATTCAGCTCGCCAATTTGATGGACCTTAGTTTATCCGTGCTTCCTTGGGAGCTAATACCAATGGAACGACAAAAGACGCGGCAAATTCATATCGGATCGATCCCCATTGGCGGCGGCGCTCCTATCCCCGTGCAGTCCATGACGAATACTCGGACGACGGATACGGTGGCCACCGTGGCGCAGATTCGATCGCTCTCGGAAGCGGGATGCGACATCGTTCGCCTCGCCGTGCCGGATATGGCGGCGGCGGAAAATTTGGGTGCGATCCTTCGCGCCGTGGAAGTTCCGCTGGTGGCGGATATTCATTTTGATTATCGCTTGGCCCTCACCGCTATCGAGCAGGGCATCGCGGGGCTGCGTCTCAACCCCGGCAACATCGGCGGTGCGGATCGCGTGCGGGCGGTGACGGCGGCGGCCAAGGCGGCGCATATTCCTATCCGCATCGGGGTCAACGCCGGTTCGCTGGACAAAAGGCTCTTGGAAAAATACGGACATCCCACGGCGGAGGCGCTGGTGGAATCAGCCTTGGAGCATGTACACCTTTTGGAAGCCGAGGACTTTCATGACATCAAGATTTCCCTCAAAGCCCATGACGTGCCGCTTACCTTGGCCGCTTACCGGCTGATGAGTGAGCGGGTCGATTACCCGCTTCATTTGGGCATCACGGAGGCGGGAACGCCCCAGAGCGGCATGATCAAATCTGCCGTGGGCATCGGCGCCCTTTTAGCAGAAGGCATCGGCGATACGATTCGCGTCTCTCTCACCGGCGACCCGGTGGTGGAAGTGAAGGTGGCCAATGAGATATTGAAATCCTTGGGGCTGCGGGAATACGGCCCGACCCTGATCGCCTGTCCCACCTGCGGCCGTACCGCCATCGATCTCCCGAAGATCGCGGCGGAGGTGGAGGCGCGGTTAGCTGGGGTTAAGCGCCCCCTGCGGGTGGCGGTCATGGGCTGCATTGTCAATGGCCCGGGGGAGGCGCGGGAAGCCGACGTGGGCATTGCCGGGGGGCGCGGGGAAGGGCTGGTCTTTAAGAAGGGCACCGTCTTGCGCAAGGTACCGGAAGATCAGTTAGTGGCGGAACTCTTTAAGGAGATTGACGCAATCATCGCGGCAGAGTAAATATTTTATGTTGGCGGGGAAAGAAAATTTTTTCCGCGTCATTTTCGTTTATCCGAGGGATGAATCAGATCGCGCCGCCAGGCAGTCCGGCGGCAATTTACGAGGAAGGGACAGGATGCTATGCGTACCACACAGCTTTATGCGCCTACGCTGCGGGAAGTACCGGCGGAAGCGGAGGTGATCAGCCACAAGCTGATGCTTCGGGCGGGCATGATCCGCAAGGCGGCAGGCGGCATTTACACCTATTTGCCGTTGGCTTGGCGCACCCTGAAAAAAATCGAGGCCATCGTTCGGGAGGAGATGGACGCGGCGGGAGGGCAGGAGATCGCCATGCCCATCCTTCAGCCTTCGGAGATTTGGAAGGAAACAGGGCGGTGGACGGTTTACGGCGAGGAAATGTTCCGCCTCAACGACCGGCACGACCGTGAATTTTGCTTGGGGCCGACCCACGAAGAGTTGGTGACGGCGCTGGTGCGGGACGAAGTGCGCTCCTATAAGCAGCTTCCCTTACTGCTCTATCAGATACAGAATAAGTATCGGGATGAAATCCGGCCCCGCTTTGGTCTCATGCGGGGTCGGGAATTTATCATGAAGGATCTCTATTCCTTCGATAAAGACGAGGAAGGGCTGCAGGTTTCCTATCAGAAAATGTTCGACGCCTACAGCCGTATCTTTACCCGCTGCGGCCTGCGCTTTCGCCCGGTGGAGGCGGATAACGGCGCCATCGGCGGGGCGCATTCCCATGAGTTTACTGTATTGGCGGAGGCCGGGGAGTCGAATATCGTCTACTGTGAAGCGTGCGACTATGCCGCCAGCGATGAAAAGGCGGAGCTGGAAAAAATCGAGGCGGCAAAAGAAGACCTGCACCCGCTGGAAAAAGTCTCCACCCCGGGGGCGCACACCATCGAGTTGGTGGCGGCCGCCCTTGACGTCCCGGTGGAAAAGACCATCAAGGCGGTGGCCTACCAAAACGAAAAAGAGGAAGTTGTCTTGGCCTTTGTGCGCGGCGATCACGCGGTCAATGAGGTCAAGCTGCAAAACGTCACCGGCGCCTTGACCCTTCGCATGGCGGACGACGCGGCCATTCGGGCTGTGGGCAGTGCGCCTGGCTTCATGAGCCCCATCGGCCTTCGCGAAGGGACGACGATCGTCGTCGACGCCACGGTGATGGCGATGTATAACGCGGTGGCCGGAGCCAACGAAGCGGACGTTCACTATGTAAACGTCACCCCGACGCGGGATTTCAAAGATGTTACCGTGGCCGACATCCGGCTGGTAGAGGCGGGGGATCCCTGCCCCCGCTGCGGTGCGCCCCTTTGCATGACGCGCGGCATTGAGGCGGGACAGGTATTCACCTTGGGCACGAAGTACAGCGAAGCCTTGGGGGCGACGTTCTTAGACGAGAACGGTAAGGAAAAGCCGCTGGTCATGGGCTGCTACGGCATCGGCGTCAGCCGGACGATGGCAGCGGCCATCGAGCAGAGCAACGACGCGGACGGGATCATTTGGCCCCGCGCCATCGCTCCCTTTGAGGTGGTGGTAGTTCCCGTCAACGCTAAAGTACCCGAGCAATTCGCCTTGGCGGAGAAGCTCTACACGGAGATGAAGGCGGCCGGGATCGACGTACTCTTGGATGATCGTCGGGAACGTGCCGGGGTTAAGTTCAAAGACGCCGATCTCATCGGGTATCCCCTCCGGGTCACGGTGGGACCGAAAGCCGTCGAGGAAGGCAAGGTGGAAGTGCGGGTGCGCCGCACCGGCGAAGTAAAAGAATTTTCGGCGGCGGATTACTTAGCGGGGGTCAAGGCGCTTTTGGAATCACTGTGACGGCAGAGGGCGATTTCTTTTGCGGGTGCCGAAAAAATGATTGATATTTGATTTTTTCGGAGGCTTTCTATATACTTAATGAAAATAAACGATGCCTTCCTCAGATTTGAGGAGGGCATTCCTGTTATGGATGGGTAAATGTCATTTGTATTCATTTTCAACGGAAAGGAGCGAGGGGCATGGGCACTTTTTGGGGGTATTTCTTCCCGGCAGGGGCGGATATTACCGATCCGAAGATGCGGGAGCAGTGCGGGGCACGGGCTGGACAGGTGGGGATTGGGGTTAACTTGCTGCTGTTTGCGGTGAAATTAGCCATCGGCCTCATAAGCGGCGCCATTTCTATCGTGGCCGACGCCCTCAATAATCTTTCCGATGCGGGGTCTTCCCTCGTCATGCTGCTGGGCTTTCGTATCGCTGCTCGACCGGCGGATCCAGAACACCCTTTTGGACATGGCCGCGTGGAGTATCTGACGGGGCTTTTCGTCGCCGTTGTCATCCTCTTTGTGGGCTTTCAGCTCCTTCAATCCTCGGTCGTGAAGATCCTGCACCCGGAAGATCTGGCGGTGGATTGGGTGACGGGGGGCGTATTGCTGCTTTCCGTTTTTGGGAAATTGGCCTTGGCTCATTTTTACCAAATTGTGGGGGATCGCATTCAATCGGCGGCCATCCGAGCCGCCGCCGCAGACAGCCGGAGCGATTGCTTGGCCACGGCGGCAGTGCTTCTTTCACTCATCCTCTATGTGGGAACGGGGTGGAATGTAGACGGGGCAGCGGGGGTCTTTGTGGCGCTCTTTATTCTTTACAGCGGGTGGGAGGCGGTGAAAAGCACCGCACAGCCTCTCATGGGGGAAGCCCCCGATCCGGCACTGGTGTCGGCCATTAAAAAGTTCGTGCTGGCGACGCCGCCCATCATCGGCGTACATGACTTGATCATTCACGATTATGGCCCCGGGCGCGTCTTTGTTTCCCTTCATGCTGAAGTGCCGGGGAATATGGAGATTATGGCAGCTCACACCGCTATAGACGCTTTGGAGCAGCGATTGGAGGAGCACTTTCACGTTGAAGTGACGGTGCACATGGACCCAGTTCTCTTAGATGATCCCGAGACGAATCGTCTGCGCCTTTTGACGGATAATATCGTTCAGGCCATTGAACCGACCCTGACCACGCATGATTTTCGCCTCACTACTACGGCGGAGGGAGGCCGCAACTTCATCTTTGACGTTGTTGTTCCTTACGGTGTTCCCCTTAGCGATGAAGAGATTGCCCACGCCATAGGCGAACAGCTAAAGGCGTTGAATCCTCACTATCAGGCCGTCATTCACTTTGATCACCAGTATTGCTGAGTAAAGTAGATTTGAAGGGCAGGCAGGAGAGGAAATTCTCCTTTTTGGTCGAAGTATTTACTTTAATAAGAAAAGGCAGGAGGCGGCGATATGAGGAAATGGATGGCGGTTCTGGCAATCTCGCTGGCGTTGGCAATGCCGACGGTACAGGCGGCAGGCGGGGTGAACGGGGTCGTTAAGCTGCGGCCGGAACTGAATTTCACGGCGATGGGCAGTGGCTCAACGAGAAACGGCGAACGCGGGACAACTGTTGGCATCGGCTGGGCGGTCAATCGCGAAAAAGGAGCGCGGCGCGATCGGGTGACAAGAGTGCAGCTGATTTCTCGCGATATGGACATGACGGCGCTCACCACTGGGGAGATTGAGGACTGGTATCAAAATGACATAGCGCCGGCGGAACAACCGATCTTTTTGACGGAAACACAAGAAAACGGTTCGTATGAGATCGACGATGTGCCGGAGGGACGCTATTATTTGGTTATCGTTGCCGGGCAGATGGATGACGGCTCTGCTGATCCATTGCGGACGCGGAGCGGGGAAGCGCTGTCGAAGTATCTTCCTTTGTGGGATCAGTATGCGATGTTCGTCATTGGCATGAACAGCTGTGTGGTGCAGGAGATCGAGATAACCGATGGGGCCATGACGCGAGCCGATTACGATTTTGGTGAGATCATCGGCAAGTGATGAAGACAAAAGAGGGGTGAGACGAAAAAAACCTACGAAGCGCAGGGGCTTCGTAGGTTTTTTTCGCCTCTCAGCCGCTGACGGCGGCTTCCAGCGCGACGCGGGCCATGTCATTGAAGGAGGTTTCCCGTTCTTCCGGTGAGGTCTCCGCGCCGGTGAGAATATGGTTGCTGACGGTAAAAAGGCCCAGCGCCTCTACGCCGTGTCTGGCGGCAGCGAGATAGAGGGCTGCCGTTTCCATTTCGGCGGCCAGTATGCCGTAGGAGGCCAGCTTATCAAGGTCGATCTCGTCGTCATAGAGGCGATCCTGCGATAAGACGTTGCCTACATGAAAGGGCACGTTCAGTTCGCGGGCGGCGGCTACGCCCTTTTCCAAAAGATGGAAATCCGCTGTGGGCGCGAAATTGATGCCATGACCAAAGGTGTTATGGGGCATGTTGGAGTCCGTGGTGCTGGCTTGGGCAAAAATCAGATCGCGCACGGCAATCTTTTTTTGCAGTGCCCCGCAGGTGCCGATGCGGAAGATCCGTTTGACGCCGTACTCGGCGATCAGTTCGTTGGCGTAGATGGCCATGGACGGCATCCCCATGCCGGAGCCTTGGATGGAAACGGGAACGCCCTTATAAGAACCGGTGTAGCCCAACATGTTGCGGATATGGGTATATTCTTTGGCTCCGTCTAAAAACTGTTCGGCGATGTGTTTCGCCCGAAGCGGATCGCCGGGCATCAGCACCCGTTCGGCGATTTCCCCCGGCTGGGCTGCGATGTGCATACTCATAAAAATGCCCCCTTTGGATAAAGTTTCTTCTCAATTATAGCGCAGGGCGCGTTGTTTGGAAAGCGCCGCGTTTCACTCAGGAAGAGAAAAGACCTGCTCGCCGTTATCAGGCAGCAGGATTTGTGAAATAACAGGTGGTTTTCCTTGCGGTGGGTATCGCCCCACGAGCCAGTATGATATAATATGAACACTTAGTGAACACGACCGCAGGGAAGAGTGAACTTAGTGAGAATATATACCTGAACACTTAACAAAGGCAAGCGCAGCGCCGCCTGCGTTTAGTGACCAGGTGAAATATGAACACTTAGTGAACACGACCGCAGGGAAGCGGGCGCATAGTGAAAATAAGAGCGCTGGTTTTACTTCGCGAAGGGTGGTAGGCAGCGCCACGGCGAGCAGATTTGGATGGAGGAACATGAAGTGAAAATTTCTACGCGGGGACGGTACGCGCTGCGGTTGATGATTGATATCGCCATCAATAGCGACGGCGCGCCGGTACGAATCAAGGATATCGCGCGGCGGCAGATGATTTCGGAGAAATATTTGGAGCAAATCGTATCCGTTTTGCATAAGGCGGGCTTTGTGCGCAGCAGTCGGGGCCCTCAAGGGGGCTACCGATTATCTCGGGGGCTGGAGGCGTATACGGCGGGTGAGATATTGACGCTCATTGAGGGGAATTTGGCTCCGGTGACCTGTTTGGAGGCGGAGGAAAACGAGTGTCCCCGGCAGGAATATTGTGCGACGCTGCGCCTGTGGGAAATGGTAAACGCCGCGATACAGAATGCAGTCAATGGAGTGACTCTGGCAGATTTAGTGGATTGGCAGCGGGAGATGACGGCGAAGGGGGAAGGGAGCCGAGAGCCGTGAAAAAAGCGGGGAGAAGGCGGTGGATGAGGATGAAGAGAACGCGGCTTGAGAGCAGGTGTGGATATGCGGCTCGCTAATGCGGAGTTGTTTCGGGTAATCAAAGCGGATTTGTCAGTCTTGGAAGAAGCGCTTTTGGAGGCGGTGGCGTCACCGGTACCCCTCATCAGGGAGGTGGGAACTCATTTGGTCGCGTCGGGAGGGAAAAGACTCCGCCCGGCCCTGTTTCTTCTGGCGGCCCGCAGCGGCCCGGCCTTTGATCGGGAGAGAGCCATGCCACTGGCCGTGGCATTGGAGCTTATTCACATGGCCTCACTGGTCCATGACGACGTCATTGATAGTGCCGATACGAGGCGGGGGTCGCCTACGGCGAATGCGAAATGGAGCAATCAGATCGCTGTTTTGAGCGGCGATTATCTCTTTGCCCAGGCCTTTTCCTTGATGACGGGGAAGCATTACGGTGAAGCGATCGCCATGCGGATGGCAACATTGGTGCGAGAGCTGGCGAGCGGCGAGATCTTGCAGGATTCGGCGCTCTTCCAGGCTGAACACGATATAGAGGAATATGAGCAGCGCATCGAGAAGAAAACGGCAAATTTTTTAGCGCTCTGCTGCGAGATGGGGGCTATCGTGTCCGGGGCGGCGGCCGAAGTGGCGAAGGGGCTGTACCTTTACGGCCACGCCATCGGGATGGCCTTTCAGATCACCGATGATCTTTTAGATATCACAGGTGAAAAAGTGAAGTTGGGGAAGCCGGCGGGGAACGATATTCGGCAGGGGGTGGTGACACTGCCGGTGATCCGGGCGCTGAAGATGAGTCCCCATCGGGAAGAGTTGGCGGCCATCCTGCGGGATCGGCAGATGTCGGAAGCGATGGTGGAGCGGGCGCTATCCATCGTGCGGGCGTCCGACGGCGTGACTTTTGCCCGGGCGCGGGCAGAGGCCCAGATTCAGCGAGCGAAGGAGGCGCTGCCGACTTACATCCCGGCAGCGATTCGGGAGACGTTTATACAGGCGGCGGATTACATCAGCCGGCGGGATTTCTGAGGAGGAAAACGTTATGTTTGGTATTGGTGTGCCAGAATTAATCCTTATCCTGATCATCGGGCTGGTGGTATTTGGCCCGGGGAAATTGCCAGAGGTGGGTCGGGCTATTGGTAAGAGCCTCAATGAGTTTAAGCGGGCGACCTCTGGCGCAGGGGAGGAGCGTCCAGCCCCGCGGGCGGGGGAAGAGAAAACGAGCCATGATGACAAAGCGTAAGGGAGCGTTTGCCCATGGCCGAAGATAAGGAAAAGAATACGCTGCCGGAGGGAAGCGAAGCCGAGATAGGTGCGGCGCGTTCTCAGGCGTCGGTTTCTTCTCCGGCAGGGGAAAATGAGGCTGACGCAGCGGTTCCTTTGCCGTCGGCGGAGAACACGGATGGGGTGCGGGAGGCAGCGCCGGATTTAGGGATGTCGGAGGAAAATGAGACGGTAGAAGGCAATATGTCTCTCGTCCGCCATTTGGAGGAGCTTCGCCAGCGGATCATTCGCTCTTTGATCGCCATCGGAATCGGCTCCGGCGTGGCCTATTACTACATTGAAGACATCATGGGCTACATTACGATGCCCACGGGACGCCTCTATTATCTGCAGCCGGCGGAAGCCTTCTTTACTTATTTGAAGATCGCGCTGGCGGCGGGGTTCCTTTTGGCGCTGCCGGTGGTGTTTTACCAGCTCTGGAAATTCGTGCTGCCGGCCCTGACGATCCGGGAGCGAACCGTCGTCGGGGTCTTGGTGCCCTCATCGGTGCTGCTGTTTTTCGCTGGACTGGCTTTCGCTTTCTTTTTGGCGCTGCCGGCAGCCATCAAGTTTTTCGTGGGATTCAGCACGGAGAATTTGCAGCCGATGTTCACGCTGCACCAGTATTTTGATTTCGTTTTATCTTTCGTATTGCCTTTTGGGGCGGTTTTCGAACTGCCCTTGTTCATCATCGTCTTTGCCAAGTTAGGCTTTATCGGGTCGGATTTCTTGCGCCGCAAGCAGCGGCTGGTCATTTTACTCTCTTTCGTGGTGGGGGCCATTGTGTCGCCCACACCGGATATTTTCAATCAGTCTATGATCGCCGTGCCCCTCATTGTTCTGTATGAGATCAGCTACGTCACGGTGCGGTTTGTTATGGGGAAATAAGGGGGAAGTCCTGTTGGCGTACAAAGATTTGCGGGAATTCATCGCCGCCTTGGAGGCGCGTGGCCAGCTCCGGCGCGTTACGGCCGAGGTGGAGGCGGAGCTGGAGATCACGGAGATCACTGATCGGGTGTCCAAGATGGCCGGATCGGATAATGTGGCGCTCCTCTTTGAAAACGTTCGGGGGTACGATATGCCCGTTCTGATGAACGCTTTCGGGAGCTACGAGCGGATGGCTTTGGCCTTGGGCGTGGAAAAATTAGATGATATCGCCGAGGAAATTCGTGCTCTCATGCGCCTTCCCTATATTTCCTTTTCCCATAAGATGGATCTTGTTTCCCTCATTCCTATGGCGCGGAAGGCCATCAATTTCCCCAAATATGTGAGCCACGCCCCCTGTCAGGAAGTGATCGAAAAGGACCATCCGTCGCTGGATATCCTGCCGATTTTGAAATGCTGGCCGGAGGACGGCGGACCCTTCGTGACGCTGCCTCTGGTCTTTACGAAAAATCCCGAGACGGATAAGCGCAATGTGGGCATGTACCGGCTGCAAAAATACGACGCGACCACTACGGGGATGCACTGGCACATTCATAAGAATGGGGCGGAGAACTATCGGGCGGCCAAGGCGAAGGGCATGACCCGGCTGGAGGCGGCGGTGGCCATCGGCACGGATCCGGCGGTGACGTACGCGGCGACAGCGCCCTTGCCCCGCGATATCGACGAAATGGTCTTCGCCGGCTTTCTGCGCCATAAGTCAGTGGAGCTGACGAAATGCGTGACCGTTGACCTTGAAGTTCCGGCCACCAGCGAGATCGTGCTGGAAGGCTATGTGGATATCGATGAGCGCCGCCGGGAAGGCCCCTTCGGCGATCATACCGGGTACTATTCTTTAGCGGACGATTATCCGGTGTTTCACGTCACCTGCGTGACCCATCGCCGCCATCCCATCTACGCCGCTACGGTGGTGGGCCGTCCCCCCATGGAAGACTGCTACCTCGCCAAGGCGACGGAGCGGATCTTCCTGCCCCTTTTGCAGCAAATGATCCCCGAGATCGTAGACATCAATCTTCCCTTGGCGGGGGTGTTCCATAACTGCGCCATGGTATCCATCAAAAAATCATATCCCCAGCAGGCGAAAAAGGTCATGCAGGCCATCTGGGGGATGGGGCAGATGATGTTCACGAAAATGATCATCGTGGTGGATGCCCACGTCAACGTGCAGGACGAAAAGGAAGTCTGGTGGCGGGTATTCAATAACATCGACGCCCGGCAGGATTTGGTGCTGACGGACGGACCGTTGGACGTTTTAGATCATTCCTCCCCCATGCCGAAGTGGGGAACGAAGCTTGGCATCGATGCTACGCGGACGTGGCCGGAAGAGGGACATGCCCGGGAGTGGCCGAATGAGATCACCATGACCGATGATATACGCGATCGGGTCACCCAACGCTGGAAGGAACTTTTTGCATGAGGGGAAAAGTTCAGGCGCATATAGAAAACATCGCCCTTCATCATACCGTGTTTGACCTTCCCTTTGCCTACATGGGGGCTTTTTTGGCGGCGAAGGGACACCCCGGCTGGGGGACGCTTCTCTGGATCACGCTGGCCGTTACGGGGGCGCGGAGCGCAGCGCTGGCCATTGATAATTTCGTCGATCTCAAATACGATAAGGTGCATCCCCGCTTTACGAAGCGCCCCATGGTGAGGGGGGCAGTGACGAAGGGAGAAGCGCTGCTTCTCATCGCGATGAGCCTGGCCCTCTGCCTTTACGCGGTGGCTAAGCTGCCGCCCGTTTGTTTACGCCTCTTGCCGTTGGCGGCGCTGCCCTTCGTGGTGTATCCCTTCATGAAGCGTCTGACGGGCCTCTGCCATGCCGTCTTGGGCGTTGCCATCGCCATGGCACCGGCGGGGGGCTGGATGGCGGCGGGGGGACAAATTGATCCCCCCATGCTGCTCTTGTGCTCGGCGGTGGGTATTTGGATCGGCGCTTTTGATGTGATTTACGGCGTGCAGGACGAAGCTTTTGACCGCACTCATGGGCTTCATTCCTTGGCCACGGAAGTGGGGGCGGCGCAGGCGGTGGCCTTGGCCCGGATCGGGCACTTCCTTTGTATCCTTTGCTTCGCCGCCTTAGGAGCGCTTCTGCACTTGGCGTTCCCCTACTACATCGGGGTGTTCCTTGCGGCGGCGACGCTTTTTTATCAGCACAGCATCGTGGATATTCGGCAGTTTCGCTGGCTGACGCAACGGTATTTCATGCGCAACGGGGTTGTCGCCGTGGCGATGTTTCTCTGTACGGCGGCCAGCTTTTATTTTTGATTTTTCCATCGAGATGAAATGGAGTGGCGGATATGACGGCAAGAATTTTATCGGGGAAAGAATTTGCCCAGCGCATTAGGGAAGACGCGAAACGGCAGGCGGAGGCGCTGATGCGGCGTACCGGCGTCCGCCCGGGCTTGGCGGTCGTCATTGTGGGCCATGATCCGGCCTCGGAGGTGTATGTGCGCAATAAGCACCGCGCCTGCGAAGAATTGGGGCTGTATTCGGCAGCGGTGGAGCTCCCGGCGGAGACAACGAAGGAAGAGTTGCTGGCTAAAATTGATGCCCTCAACGCCGATGACCGGGTGCATGGCATTTTAGTTCAGCTTCCCTTGCCCGGGTTCTTAACAGCGGCGGAACCGGAGGTTTTGAATCGCATTGCCCCGGAAAAGGACGTGGACGGCTTTCACCCGGTGAATGTGGGGCGTCTGTCGATAGGGGAGCCGTCTCTGGCGCCCTGCACGCCGGCGGGGTGCCTTCGCATGTTGGAATTGGCGGACATCCCCATCGATGGGGCGCGGGCGGTGATCTTAGGCCGCAGCAATATCGTGGGCAAGCCCATGATGGCGCTGCTCTTGGCGAAAAATGCCACGGTCACGGTTTGCCACTCTCATACGAAGGATATTGCTGCCATCGCCCGGGAAGCGGATATTTTGGTGGCGGCCGTAGGAAGGCCGAATTTTGTCACCGCTGATATGGTGAAGCCCGGCGCTACAGTGATCGACGTGGGGATCAACCGCGTCGCGCCGAAAAAGTTAGTGGGCGACGTGGATTTTGAGGCGGTGAAAGAGGTGGCGGGGGCCATCACGCCGGTGCCGGGGGGCGTGGGGCTTTTGACCATCGCCATGCTCATGCAGAACACGATAGCAGCGGCGCAGCGTCAAATAGAGAAATAGGCGCGGCATAGATAGAAAAATGTGTGAATAGGGAATATAGGACGAGGAGGCTGAAACATGAAATCGGATGTGGAGATCGCCCAGGAAGCGACGATGCAGCCCATCGGAGAGATCGCGGCAGAACTAGGTTTGACGGAGGATGAGATCGAGCCTTACGGCCGTTACAAAACGAAAATTGCGTCAGCGGCGTGGGAAAGGGTCAAAGACCGCCCCAATGGGAAATTGGTGCTGGTGACGGCCATCAATCCCACCCCCGCGGGGGAAGGAAAGACGACCACCAGCGTCGGCTTGGCGGACGCTTTCCGACAGCAGGGAAAAAAGGCGGCGGTGGCGCTGCGGGAGCCGTCCTTAGGGCCGTGTTTTGGCCTCAAGGGCGGCGCCGCCGGCGGCGGCTACGCGCAGGTCATTCCCATGGAGGACATCAATCTGCATTTCACCGGGGATTTTCATGCGGTCACCACGGCACATAATCTCTTGGCGGCGGTGGTGGACAATCATTTGCAGCAGGGGAACGCGCTCCAGATTGACCCGCGTCGGGTGGTCTGGAAGCGGGTACTGGATCTCAACGATCGGGCGCTGCGCCATGTGGTCATCGGGTTGGGAGGCAAAGCCCATGGCGTTCCTCGTGAGACCGGCTTTGACATCACCGTGGCCTCGGAGATGATGGCCATTCTCTGCCTCGCCGACGGGTTAGAAGATATGAAGCGGCGCTTAGGGGAGATCGTGGTGGCCTATACCTTCGAAGGGCGGGCCGTCCGGGCGAAGGAATTAGGCGTTACGGGCGCCTTGGCTCTCCTCTTCAAGGACGCCATCAAGCCGAATCTGGTACAGACGCTGGAAGGCACGCCGGCATTCATCCACGGCGGCCCCTTCGCCAATATCGCCCACGGCTGCAACAGTATCATGGCGACGAAATTTGCTTTGAAGTTCGCCGATTACGTCGTCACCGAAGCGGGATTCGGCGCGGACTTGGGAGCGGAAAAGTTCTTGGATATCAAATGCCGCTTCGCCGGCTTTCATCCGGATGCCGTGGTCATCGTGGCTACGGTGCGGGCGCTCAAAATGCACGGCGGCATGCCGAAAGAGGCGCTGGCGCAGGTCGATGAAAAGGCTCTGCAAAGGGGAATGGATAATCTCTTGAAGCACATTGAGAATATCCACGCTTTCGGGCTTCCCGCCGTGGTGGCAGTGAATGTATTCCCTACGGATACGCCGGAGGAACTGGCCTTCGTGGAGAAAAAGTGTCAAGCTCTCGGCGCGGCGGTAGCCCTCTCCGAAGTTTGGGCGAAAGGGGGAAAAGGCGGCCTCTTGCTCGCGGAAAAGGTCGCGGCGGCAATGGAAAAGGGCGCGGATTTCCGCCTTCTTTATCAGGTGGAGGAAAGTATCCCGGCGAAGATTGAAGCGATTGCGCGAAAGATTTATGGAGCGGAAGGGGTGGACTTTACCGCCGCGGCGCGTCGGACGATGGAAGAGATCGAGGGGCTGGGGATGGATAAACTGCCTGTCTGTATGGCGAAAACCCAATATTCTCTGTCCGATGATCCGGCGAAGTTGGGACGCCCCCAAGGGTTTCGGATCACGGTTCGGGAACTGCGCCTCTCCGCCGGGGCGGGGTTCATCGTAGCGCTCACCGGCGATATTTTGACGATGCCGGGACTGCCGAAGCATCCGGCGGCGGAAAACATGGACATCACAGAAGACGGCCGGATCACCGGGCTCTTTTGAGGAGGCAAGATCATGAAACGCATATCGGTAGAGCTGGTGCCGCGGGACGCTTTGCGGGATGAATTGGCGGTGCTCAAGGAGAGCGGTTTTTCCATTGACCTGATCAATATCCCTGACCTCTTGCGGTTTCCCACGCGCAGTTGGGAGGGGGCGGCGCTGGCACAGCAATATTTCCCGACGGCGATGCCTCATATTCGGGCGATGGACGTGGATTTGGAACGGCCGCTCTCCATGGGAGAGTATCTGCGCCAAAACCAGATCAAAGAAGTTCTGATCATCGAGGGCGATCCTCCGCAGGATATGACCCATACCGTTTATCCGACGGTGACGACGGATGTCATTCGGAAATTTCGGGAAGAATTGCCGGAAATTCGGGTGTATGCCGGAATCGATCAGTATCGGGGCAGTATGCAGCAGGAGCAGTATCGAATTCGGCGAAAATTACAGGCCGGGGCGGCGGGTTTCTTCACCCAGCCGTTTTTCGATCTGCGGCTTTTGGCGATGTACGCCGATATGTTAGAGGGGCTGGAAGTCTATTGGGGGGTATCCCCCGTCGAGTCGGAGCGGGCGAAAAGCTATTGGGAGCTGAAAAATCATGTGGTGTTCCCGAAAAATTTTGCGGCGACCTTGGCGTGGAGCGTTGAGTTCGCCCGGGAGGTGCAGGCCTTCGCCCAAAGCCGGGGAGACAGCGTCTATCTCATGCCCATCCGAACGGATTTGACGGCGTATTTGACGGGCGTTTTTGCGTAACGCGCCGGGCGGCAAAAGGAGGCGATGGCGCGATGTTTACGATACGGAAAAAAGAGTGTCTGTCGTCGGGGATTTACCGCTATGAGATCGAGGCGCCCCGGCTGGCACGAAAGACGCAGCCGGGGCAGTTTGTCATTTTGCGCACCGATGAACGGGGAGAGCGCATCCCGCTGACGGTAGCGGATTTCGATCAGGATAAAGGAAGTATCACCTTGATTTTTCAGGTGGTAGGCGCTTCGACGGAACTTTTGGCGCGCATGGAAGAAGGGGACGCCCTCCTTGATTTGGTGGGGCCATTGGGACAGCCCTCCCATATCGCCGCCGGAATAGGAACCGTCGTCTGCGTTGGCGGCGGTATCGGCATCGCACCGGTGTATCCCATTGCCCGGGGCATGAAGGAGGCCGGGAATCGGATCATTTCCATCTTGGGGGCAAAAAGCCGGGACATTCTCATTATGGAAGAAGAAATGCGGGCGGTCAGTGACGAGGTACTCGTTACGACAAACGACGGTTCCTATGGGATCGAGGGCTTTGTCACCACGGCGCTGACGCAGCTATTCGAGCGGGGAAAAAAGATCGACCTCATATACGCCATCGGGCCGGTGGTCATGATGAAAAATGTGGTGGAAACGGCGCGGCCATGGGGCGTTAAGACCATCGTCAGCCTGAATCCCGTCATGGTGGACGGAACCGGCATGTGCGGCGGCTGCCGCGTCGAAGTGGGGGGCAAAACGAAATTTGCCTGCGTCGACGGGCCGGAGTTTGACGGCGCCGTCGTGGATTTTGCGCAGCTTTCCGCGAGGCAAGGCATGTATCGGGAGATGGAAGCGGCGGCTCGGGCGCATGTCTGCCGGATCGGGCTGGGGAGGTGACGGATATGGCGTTACCTTTGAAGAAACATCCCATGCCGGAGCAGGATCCGGCGGTTCGCGCCCAAAACTTCGACGAGGTGGCGCTGGGCTACGACGAAGAAACCGCCGTGGCCGAGGCCGAGCGCTGTCTGCACTGCAAGGTTCCTTTGTGCCGCCAGGGATGTCCCGTGGGGGTCGATATTCCCGGGTTCATTGACCGAATCAAGGCCCGCGATTATGCGGGGGCCATTACCGTCATCAAGGAGACGAACGCGCTCCCAGCGGTCTGTGGGCGCGTCTGTCCCCAGGAGAACCAGTGCGAAAAAAACTGCGTCTTAGCGAAGCGCGGGGAGGCCGTCGCCATTGGACGGCTGGAACGCTTTGCCGCCGATTGGGACTTGGCGCGGGAACAAACGATACCGCCGATAACGTACGCAGACGACGCCCAGCGGGTGGCCGTCATCGGGGCCGGGCCGGCGGGATTGTCGGCGGCGGGCGAATTGGCGCGGCGGGGTTATCGCGTCACCGTTTTTGAGGCGCTGCACACGGCGGGGGGCGTACTGTCCTACGGCATCCCCGAATTTCGCCTGCCCAAGGAAGGGATTGTCGAAAAAGAGATTGACGCTCTAAAAGCGCTTGGGGTCGACATCGAGCTGAACACCGTCGTGGGCCAGCTCTACACGGTGGACGAGCTTTTGACGGAAGAAGGGTTCGATGCCGTCTTTGTCGGCACCGGGGCGGGACTGCCGCACTTCATGGGCATTCCCGGGGAAAACCTCAACGGCGTTTATTCCGCCAATGAATTTTTGACCCGCTGCAACCTCATGAAAGCCTATCGTTTCCCCGAGTACGGCACCCCCCTTCGAGTGGGGCAAAATGTGGCGGTGGTGGGGGGCGGCAACGTGGCCATGGATGCGGCCCGTACCGCGCTGCGCTTAGGCGCGGCTAAGGTCTCTATCGTCTACCGGCGGGGGGAAGAGGAGCTTCCGGCGCGGAAAGAGGAAGTACACCACGCCAAAGAAGAGGGCATCGAGTTTCGGCTCCTCCATAATCCCGTGGCCGTCCTTGGCGACGGAGAGGGATGGGTGCGGGCGCTTCAATGTGTCCGCATGGAGTTAGGCGAGCCGGACGATTCGGGTCGCCGCCGCCCGGTGGCTGTACCCGGATCCGAAGCCGAGCTTCCGGCGGATACCGTCGTCATGGCCATCGGCCAAGGCCCCAATCCCATCGTCGCCTCCACCACACCGGGCATGGAGACAAATTCTCGGGGCAACATCATCGCCGATCCCAGGACCTGCGCCACCACTAAACCCGGCGTCTTCGCCGGCGGCGACATCGTCACCGGCGCGGCCACCGTCATCTTAGCTATGGGAGCCGGGAAAAAAGCTGCCGCGGCAATTGACGACTATTTGCAGAGCAAGCGAAAAACGCGTCCCCGATAGGCGTGTGGGAGGGTGGCGCAGAATCGGATCATCTTGCGATCGTACAGTACATAGAAAAACGCTTTCTGTTGTGGGGAAATACAACGGAAAGCGTTTTTGTTTGTGCGCCGAAAAGGCCGGAATAACAGATGTGGCCGTAACAAACCTTTTTTGCAGGAGAATTTCCCGGCGCGGCGAAATAAAATTTTAATAGAAAATTTATAAAATAAAAAGCCATTGCCTCTCGGCAATGGCGCCATTTACGAAGGCGGATTAACGGGTTACCGCCATACCCCACGGCCCGCTGCCCGAAGACAGAGCCTTATCTTAGAACACGATGGATATTGATAAACGGATACGTTTACCGAGCCTATACACACTGATGGATATTGATAAGCGGATATCATCACGTCTAAGTTCTTCTCTATCATAAAGGAAAATGATCAAAAAAGCAAGGGGGAAATGAAAAATGGGAGAGCGGAAATTTCGCATTGGGTTGGACATTGGGATCGGCTCGGTGGGGTGGGCGGTCATCTCTTATACGAACCGTGAGGATGCCCGGATTGAAGATTTCGGTTCGCGGATTTTCGTATCCGGGGAATTGAATGACGGACGAGCGCGCACAAGTCAGGAACGCCGAGCCTTTCGCGGCGTGCGGCGGCTGGAGCGGCGGCGTAAATGGCGCAAGGAACGCCTGAAGGAATATTTTATCAAATTAGGGCTTTTGACGCGGCGAGAGATTGAGGAGATGGGAAAAGCGCCCTGTCAAGATATTTTTTCGTTAAAGGTTCGGGCGTTGGAGGAAAAGGTGCGCCCAACGGAACTTTTGCAGATCCTTTTGCATAGTGCGAATCATCGTGGCTACCGTGATTTTTATGAGGCAGACAGCGATGTTTTTTCCGATGCGGATAATTTGGAAGATGAGAAAGAAACGCGAGTAAATAAAAAAGCGGCGCAGGACTTTGATCGGGAGTTTGCCGCCAGCGGTTGCCGTACCATTTCAGAATATTTATGGAAACATTGCCGTAATGATGCCGGGCAAGTGGATTTTCGCAATCGGTCGCACCGAGGCGTTCTGCGGCTCATTCGCCGTTGTCATGTTGAGGATGAAACGAAAAAGATTTTGGCGCAGCAGGGGCGTTTTTATCAGGAGTTGTCGGCGTCGGTGCGGGAAATCATTCCGTCCATCATTTTTGCACAGCGCTTTTTTGAAGATGGGCCGGGCAATAAGAATGATCCGACACGACGCTATACGGGCTTCTTGGATAAGTTGGGGATGTGCCCCTTCTATCCGACGGAACGAAGAGGGTTTCGCAATACGATATTGGCGGATATTTATGCGGTCACGAATGCTTTATCCCAGTATCGGTATCAAGGTAAGGACGGGCGTTCGGGACTTCCCTCCCCCGCGGCGCGGGAGATTGTGGAGACCACGCTTCGGGACGGGAATATGAATCTTACGATGGCCAAAGCCATCTTGAAAAAGCATCAAGTATACTTGTTCAAAAGCGCTTATCTTGACGAAACAGCGCTGGGAAAAGCCATTAAATTTTTACGCCCTATGAAACGGATTGCCGAAAAAGCGGGCATCGCCTGGACGTCCCTGTTGGGGGATGATCCTTTAAGCATGGAAGATCCGCCGCTTCTCCATCAGATTGGGGAAGTGTTGGCAAAATACAAAACGCCGCGGTACCGAGACGACGAGCTCAAGAAGCTTTTTACCGGGACGACCATAGAGGGGAATCGAGGTTTCCGTGAGGAATTGGCCGCTACTTCTTTCAGCGGGGCTTCCGCTTGCTCCTATCATTACATGCATGATGCGATTGAAGCTTTTATGGCCGGGGAGATATACGGCGATTTTCAAGCGCGGCGGATAAAAGAAGAAAACGAAACTTCCGCTCCGCAAAGAGAGCGTTATGCACAGCTTCCGGCACGGCTGCTGGAGAAAGATGAGGATATCCGGGACAATCCGGTTGTGTATCGCGCCATCAACGAGGCGCGACGGGTGGTGAATGCCATTGTCCGTCTCTATGGTGCGCCGGAATATATCAATGTCGAAGTGGGTCGTGATTTGGGGCGCAGTTTTGCAGATCGGGAGCGGTGGAAAAAGCAGAATGACGACAATCAAAAGAAAAGGGATAAGGCGGTGGAAGCGATTGCCGGGCATTTACACTGCGCGGCGGATAAGGTCAAGCCGATCCAGGTTGAACGGTATCGGCTCTATCAGGAGCAGGACGGGAAATGCCTCTACAGCGGTGAGGCCATTGATCTCAAAGACGCGCTGGATCCGAACGGCGCTTATGAAATTGACCACATCATCCCGTATTCGTTGATTCTTGATAACACGCTGAATAATAAGGTTTTAGTCAAGTGGGGAGAAAATCAACGGAAAGGACAACGTACACCGCTGATGTACATGGCCGACTCACAAAAGGCCGCCTTCCTGGAACGGGTGAACAGTATATTCAATAAAAAAAGTAGCCCGTGGAGCAAACGAAAATATGACTATCTATTGCAAGATACTTTGGATACGACTAAGACTGAAGTCCAGCAGCTAATTGACGCGTGGAAGTCGCGCAATATCAATGATATGCGCTATATCACCAAGTATGTGTTTAATCTGTTTCAGCGCTATTTACAATTTGCCGCCGATGGGAAAGGGGAGAACTCCATTCATGTTCATGCCATTCGTGGCGCTATCACGGCAAAATTTCGCAAGACATGGCTGAACCCAAAAACGTGGGGAGGACAGAAAGAGCGGGAGAGCAATCTTCATCATGCGGTGGATGCCGTGGTACTGGCGAATTTGACGCCGGCTTATATTGAAATTGCTTCCGATAATATGCGGCTGCAGCAGATTTTCCGCCGTTATCATAAGAAAGAAAGTACGGAATATCTTGATTACATGAAGCGATCCGTCCAGAAAATGAAAACGTATTATGGTTTTTCGGAGGAATACACACGCTTCCTGCTGCGTTGTCATGACCGGGTTCCGTCCTTTGTGTGCCGGTTGAGTGAGGAAGTCGATATTCGCTTTAATGATGAAGACGCGGAGCGATTTGCCATCCAAATGAAGGAATTTTATGGAGATAGCGCAAATTTTCTCGTCCCGCCGCACATGCCATTGACTTCTCATAAGGCGGAACGTCGTTATCGGGGCGCGATCGCGGATGCCAATCCGATCAAAGTACGAGAGATCGACGGCGTGCCGCATAAGATCTCGCGCCAATCAATTTTTGCCATTCGTAAGAAGGATTTGAATACACTTTACTCTTATGATCGCTTATTGAAAGATACACTGCATCAGATTTTGGATGGGGAAAAAGAAAATTATACCATAGAAAAATACCTGAAAGAGCAGGGGCGAACTGTGTTTACCTTACCGAATGGCACCGTGGTTCATAAAGTTTCGGTGGTAAAGGAGGCCGTCAGTAATTTTCATAAGAAACAGATTTCGGCGGAGAATTATACTATGCTGGGAAAATTAAAGTATTATTGTGTGGAGATATACCAAGATATCAAGGGGACAAATCGTTGTCGAGGTATTCGGTATATTGATCTTGTGAAGAGGGATAAAAAGCTGTACCTAAAAGAGAAGGAGCCGCCGATAGGGTACGAAAAGCACATCATGTACTTGTTTGCCGGGGACTATGTTGAAGCTTTTGATGGCAAAGGGGCGTGCTACTTACGGGGGACATATTGCTCGGTAGCAGAAATCAAAGCACAACGCTTTTGTTTTAAGTGTGGGAATGCAGTGGATCCTATAAGGATTGCGGTAAAAACGAAAGGCGTGATAAAGAAATACAGCGTAGATTTGTTGGGGCATAAGGGGGGCGAAATCAAATGCAGCGTACCCTTATCATCCATACCGGCGAACGATTGATTAAGCGGGAAAATTGGCTCGTCCTGCAAAGTGAAGGGATAGAAAAACGTGTTCCCATTGATGATCTTTTTTGCGTGGTGATTGACAACCTGCAAATGGTCATGAGTACCGCCCTCGTGACGGCTATCACGGAGGCAGGCGGGCATGTCCTTTTTTGTGACGAAAAGCATCTGCCCACGGCTATCCTCTGCCCGCAGTCAGGCTATTACCGTCCTTACCGTATTCTGGAGCTTCAGCTTTTGATTGACGAAGATTTTCGCGAGGCGCTTTGGGCTGAGGTAGTTCGGGCCAAGCTGCTCAATCAGGCCAAAGCCCTGATGATTGCTAAATGTCAAGATAGGAAGCGCTTGTATCGCTTAAGACAATTAGCGCAGCAGGTAGAGGCAGGGGATAAAGGAAACTGCGAAGGGATCGGGGCTAAAATGTTCTTTCGTTTGATGTATGGTGCGGATTTTATTCGTATGCGCGATGATGGCATCAATGCGGCCTTAAATTATGGTTATACCATTATCCGCTCTACATTAGCGAAATTATTGGCTGCCCATGGCTTCAATACAGTATTGGGGATTCATCATATCAATAGCGCAAATTATTTTAATTTGGTTGACGATATGATGGAGCCCTGGCGCCCATTGGCGGACATGTGGACGGATCTGCATCATGAGGAGTTGTTAGATGGAACTCTGACAAAGGAACAGCGGACAGAGCTTATTGGTCTACTGAACCGTATTGTGTTATTTGGCGGGAGAAGGATGAAGGTGCGGGCTGCTATGGACCGGTATGTGGCCAGCTTAGTGGCGACCGTCGAAAAGAAGGATGTGCACTGTCTGCGATTCCCAGAACTTCTGCCCCTTGCTATGGAGAAAGAAGATGAATAATCGGACGATGCGTATCCTCGTATTATTTGATTTACCTACGGCAACACCGGCAGAACGCCGGGATTATATGCAGTTTCGAAAGTTTCTCATTAGGGATGGTTATGATATGCTGCAATACTCGGTGTACAGCCGAATTACTGCCAATCACGACGATGCCAATTTTCATTTATCTCATATCCGTTGTCATCTTCCGCCCACCGGTTCTATCCGCGCCCTTTTGGTCACGGAAAAACAATATGCCTCGATGTATATTTTATTGGGAAGGAGGACTGCCACGGAAAAACTCCTAAAAGATAATGATATTGTTGAATTTTGATGGTTTTCTGCTATACTGAATTTAAGGTTTTAGTTCACTGATGGATATTGATAAACGGATACGTTGCTTTCCATCCATCCGGATGTCGCCTCGTTTTAGTTCACTGATGGATATTGATAAACGGATACATTACCTATTAATAATGGATACTCAATATCGTTTTAGTTCACTGATGGATATTGATAAACGGATACCGATGAAGACAAGCAGGACGGCCAGAAAGTGTTTTAGTTCACTGATGGATATTGATAAACGGATACTCATGACCCAGCGATTCTTTAGGACGGCAGTTTTAGTTCACTGATGGATATTGATAAACGGATACATCGCCGTTTAGAGCCTCCGCCCCCGCCGGTTTTAGTTCACTGATGGATATTGATAAACGGATACCCCCCCGAAGAAGGACAGATATGGGCGGCTGTTTTAGTTCACTGATGGATATTGATAAACGGATACTCCAAACCTACTTCAGTTTCTTTCATCTCTGTTTTAGTTCACTGATGGATATTGATAAACGGATACCAACTCATGAGACCAGCAGTCATTGATTCCGTTTTAGTTCACTGATGGATATTGATAAACGGATACTCAATTACTGTAGCCGTGTGTAATGTTGCTGTTTTAGTTCACTGATGGATATTGATAAACGGATACTACCATTGCTTGCGGCCACCATTGAGACTCGTTTTAGTTCACTGATGGATATTGATAAACGGATACTACCCCATAAGATTGAAGGGCTTTCTTGGTGTTTTAGTTCACTGATGGATATTGATAAACGGATACCGTAGCGCGGATCGCGAACGCAGAGGCCCAGTTTTAGTTCACTGATGGATATTGATAAACGGATACGTCGCCAACGCCTTTCAGGATGACTTCTGTGTTTTAGTTCACTGATGGATATTGATAAACGGATACATATCTTCCGATATGTCCTTTGCGTTATAGGTTTTAGTTCACTGATGGATATTGATAAACGGATACTCATCAACTATCCACAATACACTACCATCAGTTTTAGTTCACTGATGGATATTGATAAACGGATACACATATAAAGCTGCCGTGATGTTTTGCGATGTTTTAGTTCACTGATGGATATTGATAAACGGATACTACCGGGCAGATAACGAAACCGTCTATAGAGTTTTAGTTCACTGATGGATATTGATAAACGGATACTGAACGCAGATTATCCAGTTGAAAAAAGTAGTTTTAGTTCACTGATGGATATTGATAAACGGATACATTGGTGAGGACTGGGGAAGCCGACAGATTGTTTTAGTTCACTGATGGATATTGATAAACGGATACTGCGAATACACGGCGGATATCAAGGATTGCGTTTTAGTTCACTGATGGATCATCAAGCTGATCTGTAAAATAAAAGCCGTTGCCCAATCATTTTCTACGTTTCCGTATCTGCGGTCAAAAACGGCAAAACCTCCACCCGTAGTCCTGTGGTACACCACCAGCGGCTCCCCGTTCTCATCAACGACCTTGGAAACGTTATTGACAGAATCAAAGAATTTTGCTAATCTGTAATCAATAAAAGACGTCTTTCTCTCTTCGCCCGGGTCACTAACCCCGATACGTTGAGAGGAAGCGCCTTTTTTATTTTCCTGGTAGATTCGGATGGCACTGATTCCTGTCGAATGGAGAATTCGTTTTGTGCTTGGCTTACCCGTCAAAATAATCTCAGCCGGAACAAGGTCGAGAATCTCACGCGCCGCCGCCTCCTCTTCCCAATCGCCAAATCACGCCTTAAACGCCGGTGTCCGTACCGCGAGCCACTGGTCTTCCGTGAGGTTCGTCGGCTGCCCATTCGGGGCTTTCATCCACATGTCCGTGCCTTCGTACTGACGGCGCACGGCTTCTTTTTGCGATTCTACGGCTTGAGCAAAGCGCAGCGCCGCTTCCTTCTCCTGCCCCATCTGCGGCGTATTGGTCAAAAGCTCCGGTAGGGCGTCCATGGCCGTGTAGCCCGCTTCTCCCGCTTCACGATGGAAGGAGACAAGACGATCCGTCATCCGTGCCGCTACGAGTGCCGCCGCCCAGGCGCTCTTTTGCACTTCCTTATTTCCCTGCTCCAAGCCGGACAAGAGATAGCTATACACCTGTCTCGCTTCCGGAGAGAGCGTCGCTGCTATGATAACGTCTCCAGGACGCACGTCCCCCAGTACCTTTCCAATCTTGTTCAGCGTGGACATTTCTTCGTCAAGGGCGGATAACTGTTTTTCCACCCCGGCGAAGTATTCCTGCGCTTCCGGCGTGCCATCGTTCGTCGGATAGTCAGAATATGACGTCGGTATTGGTTTTTAAGGAGCATAATGTATGAAATTTACTTTTTAAACATACGGATGGATATTGCTAAGGGAATGTTTCACGTGAAACATTAAAAAGGAAATGGGAGGGATAATATTTTGGGAAATGATGGGAAGAAGAAAGAAATAGAAAAGAGAAATGTTCATTTTCCCAGTGTTGGCGGGACTGATGACGGAAAGGGGTGTTTTTTCGGTAACGATAGTTCACGAAACGGGAAAAGTGTGGTAGAATAGTAACGATTTCATGGAAATGATTTTGCCGGGCGGAGGGGCGGTATGCGAATCATCACGGGAACGGCCCGGGGCGCTCGCCTGAAAGCGCCCAAGGGATTGGATACGCGTCCTACGGCGGATCGTGTCAAGGAGTCGTTGTTTAGTATTTTAGGGGAACGAGTGCGAGGAGCTCGGGTTCTTGATCTTTTCGCGGGAACGGGCAGCTTGGGCTTGGAGGCGTTGTCTCGCGGCGCGGCGTCGGCGGTTTTTGTGGATCGAGCGACAGTTTCCGTGATTCGTGAGAATGCGGTTCATACGCATCTTTTAGCGAGCGCGCAGTTTTTGCGGCAGGATGTTTTGACGGCTTTGCCTCGATTAGCGGCGGCGGGGGAGAAGTTTGATCTGGTTTTTTGTGACCCGCCATATGAGACAGGTTTGTGGCAGCGGGTGCTGCTGGCGCTGGATCGTTTTCCGCTTCTTTCCCCTGAGGCATTGGTGGTGGTGGAGCGCGGCGCGGCGGAGAAGGAACTGCCGCCGTTTTCCACACTCGTTTGGCAGCGAACCGTGCGATATGGGCGGACGACACAGATCCTCATTTTAGAGTCGCGCGAGGCGGAGCAGGAGGCATAGCGATGGTCAGGGCGGTGTGCTCAGGAAGTTTTGATCCCGTTACCTGCGGCCACATTGATATTTTCGAGCGGGCCAGCAAGATGTTCGATGAGATCATCGTCAGCGTCTTTCATAATATCCGCAAAGAGCCGTGGCTGCCGGTGGAAGAGCGGGTGAGGCTGATTCGCGAGGCGACGCGCCATATTAAAAACCTTCGGGCCTGTTCTTTTTCCGGGCTGTTGACGGATTTCATGCGGGATCAGAAGGCCAGCGTGATCGTGCGTGGCCTGCGCTCAGTAACGGATTTTGAGTACGAGATGCAGGAGGCGCAGACGCTGAAACATCTTGATAAGAATATAGAGACGATTTTTATCCTGACAAGTCAGGAGTATTATTTCGTCAGTTCTTCGGGGATCCGAGAGTTGGCGCTCTTTAACGGGAATGTACATGGGTTGGTTCCGGCTTGCGTCGAGGAAGCCATTCGTGCCAAAGTAGGCGCGAATGGGGATGGGGCAGCCGGTTTTAAGGAAGCACGGATAAAATGAAGTTTGTCCGATTGAGGCAGAATCTATCGGTGCTTCTTTAGCCGCAGGAAAAAGCGAAACAGAAAGTGGGCTGGTGAGCGATGACGGTAAGCAATATTTTGGATGATATCGAAAATCTGGTGGTGGACGGCAGGCATATCGTGTTCACGAATAAGAGTATCATTGAGGAGCCGGAGCTGATCCGGCTGGTGGATGATCTGCGCAACGAGCTGCCGCTGGAGCTGCAGCGGGCGGAGCAGGTTATGCAGGAGAAGGATACGATTCTGTCGGACGCTCGGGACGAAGCGCAGCGCATCGTGGAACAGGCCAAGGAGTACGCCAATCGATTGGTGGACGAGAGCAGCGTGGTGAAGCAGTCCCAGGAGAAGGCGACGCTGATTTTAACACAGGCGCAGGCGCAGGAGAAAGAGATCATGGAGCGTACTATGCAGACGGCGCAGCAGCGGTGCGACCAGGCGAATCAATATGCCAACCAAGTATTCGATCATATGTTGGCCCATTTGGGAAATTCCATGACGACGCTGGAGCAGGGGCTGGATACCTTACAGCAGGCCAAGGCCGCGCTGAACCAGGCGCCGGTGGAACCGGCGGCGCCGCAGCAGGCGATGACACCTGCCGAGGAAACGCTGGAGAGTTGAGCTGCGCCTTGGCGGCCGATTAATTTTATAAGATATCGGGCAGGGGGCTTGATCCATTGGGCGATTCAGCGCCGTCGGAATTTTTGGCGGCGGGGGCGGCACGGGTCAGCCCTCTGTATGTTTGTAGGATTTAAATCTGGGAAGGGAAGTGGCCTCCTTGGATAGAGACCGTCTCCGACGGCTTTTGGAACGTTGTCAAAAGGGGGATGTATCGCTGGATGAGGGCGTGGAATCTCTCATGAAGCTGACGGGGGAGGAGTTAGGCTTTGCCCACATTGACCACCAGCGGGAAGCGCGGCAGGGATTTCCTGAAGTGGTCTACGCGGCGGGAAAAACGGCGGCGCAGGTGGCGGCCATCCTATCGAGACTCGCGGCCGATTCCCAGGGGAGTGTCATGGCAACACGGGTATCGCCAGAGCAGGCGGCGGTGGTGCAGGCGGCTTTGCCGGAGGCTGTTTACGATGAAGTATCCCGTATCGCTTACCTTCGGCGCCCTATCGCGCCGGTGGATGAGGCGCGGCGCATCCTCGTTTTGACAGCGGGGACCAGCGATATCCCTGTGGCGGCTGAAGCGGCATTGACGGCGGAGCTTATGGGGAACGCCGTGGATACTTGCTACGATGTGGGTGTGGCGGGGATCCATCGCCTTTTCGCTCATGCGGAGGAAATTCGCCGGGCGAATGTTCTCATCGTGGCGGCGGGGATGGAAGGCGCGCTGGCCAGTGTGGTAGGCGGCCTTACGGCAAAACCGGTCATCGCCGTTCCCACCAGCGTCGGGTATGGGGCCAGCTTCCATGGATTGTCGGCTCTCTTGGCCATGCTCAATTCCTGCGCTGCCGGCGTGGCGGTGATGAACATTGACAACGGCTTTGGCGCGGGGGTCTTGGCCAGCCGGATCAATCACATGAGGTGAGATCATGAAGGCAATCTATTTGGACTGTTTTTCCGGCCTCAGCGGTAATATGCTCCTGGGGGCGTTTTTGGCGGCGGGAGTTCCGCTCTCATATTTGGAAGGAGAGCTGCAAAAACTTCTCGGGACGGAAACGTTTCGGCTGCATGCCTCAGCGGTGAAGCGCAGCGGGATCGCAGCGACGTATGTAGAAGTGGAGGATATTTCCGCGGCACATGCTCATGGGGAACACGGCACTCATGATCACGCCGGGCAGGGGACGCATCCTCATCGCACCATGAGAGAAATCCGAAATCTTTTGGCAGCGTCGCCTCTAGTGGAAGCGGTGAAGGAAAAGGCATTGGCTGTTTTTTCCTGTCTCGCCGAAGCGGAAGGGGAGGTTCACGGACTGCCGCCGGAGGAAGTGCATTTCCATGAGGTAGGGGCGGTAGATTCGATTGTCGATATTGTGGGAACGGCGCTGGCTCTCGAGTACCTGGCGATCAAAAAAGTGTTTGTTTCCCGGGTCAATACGGGAAGCGGCTACGTGGACTGCGCCCATGGGCGCATGATGGTGCCGGCCCCCGCGACGGCGGCGCTTTTGCGGGAGATTCCTTTTTACCATAACGATGAGCAGCGCGAACTGACGACGCCTACGGGGGCGGCGGTGGTACACGCGCTGGCGGCGTACGCAAATTACCTGCCGGCGGGATTTCAGCCGGATCAGATCGCCTACGGCGCTGGGACTTGGGAATTGGTGACGCCGAATGTCCTTCGGGTCTATGTGGGGGAATACGAAGAACGGCAAACGGTGAAGCAATATATTATAGAAACGAATATTGACGATATGAATCCGCAAAATTACGAGTATGTTTTTGACCGGCTGTTAGCGGCGGGGGCTTTAGATGTTTGGCTGACCCCCATCATGATGAAGAAGAGCCGCCCGGCGGCAGCGCTGTCGGTATTGGTGGAGGAAGCCGGGCGGGAACGCTGCGTGGACATCCTCTTTCGGGAGACCACCAGTATCGGGCTGCGGGTGATGCCGGTGGCCGAGCGCTGCGAAGCGGAACGCCGTATGGAGACCGTCACGACCCCTTACGGAGCAGTATCCTGTAAAATCAGTACCTATAAAGGGAAAATCGTGTCTTTGTCAGCGGAATATGAGGATTGCCGGCGCCTGGCAAAGGAAAACGATGTGCCGCTGAAAGAGGTGCGGCAGGCAGCGCTTCAGGAAATAAGACGCCGCTTGGGAGAATGAAGATATGGATACGGCGGAGGAGTTTTTGCTTCGGCTCAAAGGATATCGACGGCTTGCCGTTGCTCTTTCCGGCGGGGTGGACAGCGCGACCTTGGCTAAAGCAGCGGCTTTGGCTTTAGGAGATCATGCGGTGGCAGTCACCGCGGTGTCGCCGTTCACGTCCGCAGAGGAACGAAGGGCGGCTCGCGAGGTTGCGCAAAATACCGGCCTTCGGCAGGTGGAAATCGAAACGCGGGAGCTGGAGGATCCCCGCGTAGCGGCTAACGATGAGGAACGCTGCTATCATTGTAAGCGGGATCGTTTCGAACAGCTTGCCGCTTGGGCGGAAGAAGAGGGGGTCGCGCCGGTGGCCGAGGGCAGCAATCAAGACGATCGCAGCGATTACCGCCCGGGCCTGCGGGCGGTCGCCGAGCTTTTTCCCCGAGTGGTCTCCCCTTTTTTAGAGGCGGGATGGGGGAAAGCGGCGATTCGCCGGCAGGCAAAGACCTGGGGCCTTTCGGTGTGGAATAAGCCCAGCGCGGCCTGCCTGGCTTCCCGCGTGGCCTATGGCCTTCCCCTGACGGCAGAGCGGCTGGCCATGGTGGAGGCGGCGGAGCGGGCGGTACGCCCTTTTGCCGCGGGACAATTGCGTGTACGGCATCACGGTTCGCTGGCTCGGATTGAGGCCGAACCGGAGGCGCTGCCGTGTTTGATTGCGCATCGAGAAGAAATTGCGGCGGCGCTTCGGGCGGTGGGATTTTCCTATGTGACCCTTGATTTAGCGGGCTATCGGACGGGGAGTGCCAATGAAGTCTTAGCACTTTCGGTGCGGCGGTAGCGATTTTGCCCCGCGCATTATTTTGCGTCCAGACAGAGCAACGAAGCGTGAGGGAGCAGAAGGCACGATTTAGGAGCGGCATACGAAAGAGAGGAGAATCTATGAAAGAAAAAGCAGCAGCGGTCTCACCAAAAATTTTTCCGGCGTCGTCCCCTAAGCGTCCACCGCGTACCCTGCGGAGCCATTTCGGAAAATATCTGACGATCGTTGTGGGTGCTGTTATTGCCGCCGCAGGATTAGAGATATTTCTCATTCCCAATCAGATCATCGACGGCGGCGTGGTGGGCGTTTCCATCATGATGTCGGCGGTTACCGGCATGCCGCTGGGTGTTTTCCTGGTAGGGCTGAATCTTCCTTTTCTCTATATTGGCTACCGGCAGCTTGGCCGGAGCTTCGTCGTAGCCACAGCGGTAGCGATCCTTTGCCTGTCCCTATGGTCGGAGGTCTTTGCCCCGCTGCCCCGGATTACCGAAGATTTCTTTTTGGCGGCCATTTTCGGCGGGATCATTGACGGCATTGGAGTGGGCCTCATTATGCGGGCTGGAGGTTCCCTCGACGGGACAGAGATCGTGGCCATTATTTTGGATCGCCGGACGGTGTTTTCCGTGGGCGAAGTGGTCATGTTCATCAATCTGTTCATCCTTTCGGCCGCGGGATTTCTCTTTGGCTGGGATAAAGCCATGTATTCTCTCGTGGCCTATTTTGTCATCGCCAAGATGATCGACGTGGTGCTGAAAGGACTGGATGAATCCTACGCCGTCATGATTGTCACGCATCATAACGAAGAAGTGGCCGAGGCCCTTCTTCACCGGCTGGGGCGCGGCGTGACCATTCTCCATGGTGCGGGCGGCTATTCCGGCGAGGATCGGGAGATCCTTTACTCGGTGGTCACCCGGCTGGAACTGGGGAAGCTCAAAGAAGTAATCTTAGAAGAAGATCCGGAGGCTTTCGTCACCATCCATCAGATTCACGATATCGTGGGTGGTCGGGTGCGAAAAAAAGCCATTCATTAGACATAGGAAAGCTGTGGGCCAAGGCGCTGCCATGCCGACAAAGTTTCTTGACAAGGCTGGGGGCGGTCGCTATAATAGATTGAGGTTGATGCCGGATGGGGATGTTGATAAAGCTTAGTGGCGCCTTGGCGCCCTTGGGAGCACAGGCAGAGTTTCACTTTCAGACGACGGCCGACGCGCTGGATGCGGCGCCGGAAAATGCCGTCCTCGCGGGAGAGATTGCTGTGTCTGGAACGTGCGTCAATACAGGTCGGTCCTATCGGGTAGAAGGCGCGGTTCGCGTTCTTCGCTCCTTCGTTTGCGATCGCTGCTTGGGAACATTTTCCCAGCCGCAGGCCTATCCCTTCGGGGAGGATTTTGTGCGATACCGCGAAGGCGATCCTCAAGAGGACGGTGTGGAGCGATTTACGGACGAAGCGATTGATATCGCGCCTTTGGTGCGGGATACAATCCTCACGGCGCAGCCGCTGCGCAATCTCTGCCGCGATGACTGCCGGGGCCTTTGTCCTCGCTGCGGCGCGGATCTTAACCGGGGCGATTGCGGCTGCGACCGCCGCTCGATAGATCCGCGGCTGGCCGCGTTAGCGAATTTGTTAAAACAAGACGATTGAGAAGATAGGTGGATTCTTAAGGAGGTGTACCCCAATGGCAGCGCCAAAGCGTAAACTGTCGAAGGCTCGCCGCGATTCGCGCCGTTCGACTTGGAAACTGACTGCGCCGGGCTATGTGCTTTGCCCCCAGTGCCATGAGCCGAAGATGCCGCATCATGTCTGTATGGAATGCGGTTACTATGACGGCAAAGAAGTTATTGCCCAGGGTGAATAAGATTGATCGAAAGAGAGCAGGGTTTTGCCTGCTCTCTTTTTGCTTGCATTTTCCCTGAAAAGCCGATATAATATTTCACTATGGTTGCTGAAAAGGAAAAGAGAAGGCTGCGCTGTCCGATATTTTGCAGGGACGAGGCAACAGTTTTCCTTCGGGGCAAAGGGGACAGAAGGGATTCCTGATGAAGATTGCGGTAGACGCTATGGGCGGCGATTTTGCGCCGGAACAGATCGTGTTCGGGGCGCTTCGGGCCGCTAAGACCATCGACTGTGAAATCGTCCTGGTCGGGAATGAGGCACGGCTGCGTTCCCTCCTTGATAAGGAACGGGACTGGGAGAAGCTGCCCATCACCGTTCACCCGGCTAGCGAGGTCATCGGCATGGATGAGCATCCTGCGGACGCAGTGCGTCAGAAAAAGGATTCGTCGGTGGTGGTAGCGACGCGCCTCGTGCGTGACGGTGTATGCGATGCGGTGATTTCGGCCGGCAGTACCGGCGCAGCGGTGACGGCGGCGCAGCTCATCTTAAAGCGAATCCGAGGGATTAAGCGTCCGGCCATCGCCACGCCGATTCCCACGCCCAAAGGCGTAACGCTGCTTTTGGATTCGGGGGCCAACGTGGATTCCAAACCGCTCCATCTTTTGCAGAGCGCTCTGATGGGGTCCATTTATTCGGAGCTGATCTTCGGGGCGGAAGAACCCCGAGTAGGGCTTCTCAATATCGGCGAGGAGGAAACGAAAGGCGACGAGCTCGTCAAGGAAACGTACCCCCTTCTGCAAAGCATGACTACGGTGAATTTCGTGGGGAATGCCGAAGGACGGGATGTGCCGAAAGGGAATTTCGATGTGGTGGTCTGCGACGGCTTCGTGGGAAACGTGGTCCTGAAGTTCGGCGAAGGGTTGGCGAAAACCATTGGACGCTTGGTCAAGGACGAGGTGAAGGGGAGCGGATTTTTTACGAAATTGGGGGCGTTTCTCATTAAGCCGGCCCTCATGCGATTGGCGAAGAAATTAGATGTTACCGAATACGGGGGAGCGCCCCTTTTGGGCGTTGACGGCTGCTGTATTATCAGTCACGGCTCGTCCAACGCTAAGGCGATTTGCAGCGCGATCCGGGTGGCGAACGATTTCGCCAGGAGTAAGGTTTTAGACAGGATACGCGATGCGATCGTGAAGGAGGAGATGCTGCGCAATGACGTCGAAGAAAATTGACGCCGGAATCTTGGGAACAGGATTCTATGTGCCGGAGCGTGTCTTAACGAATTTCGATTTGGAAAAAATGGTAGATACCAGCGATGAGTGGATCGTAGAGCGTACCGGGATCCGGGAGCGGCGCATCGCGCCGGAAGAAACGCCGGTGTCGGAACTGGCCTGCCGGGCGGCGAAAAAAGCGCTCTCGGACGCGGGCGTCGCAGCGGAGGATTTGGACCTTATCATTTTTGCCACTCTTACCGCCGACTGTGTATGCCCTTCCGCGGCTTCCGTGGTACAAAACCGCTTAGGGGCCAAGCACGCCGCGGCCTTTGATCTCTCAGCCGCCTGTTCCGGCTTTGTCTACGCTTCTACCGTGGCGGTGCAGTTTATCACAGCGGGGGCGTACCGCCGGGTCTTGGTCATCGGCGGCGAAACGCTTTCGAAATATGTGGACTGGCAAGATCGAAATACTTGTGTCCTCTTTGGCGACGGGGCCGGTGCGGCGGTATACGGGCCGGTGGAGCCGGGGTACGGGATGCTTTCCTTTGACTTAGGCAGTGACGGTTCGGGGGCGGATTATTTGGGTATTCCTGCCAGCGGCAGCCGCTGTATGATCACGGAAGAGACCATCGCCAAGCGATTGAACCGCATTCACATGGACGGGCCGGAGGTCTTTAAATTCGCCGTCCGGGCCATGCCGGCAACGCTCCAGCGTTCCATGGAGCGGGCGGGGATCACGGCAGCGGACGTCGATTGGCTGGTCCCCCATCAGGCCAACACGCGCATCATCCGTTCCGCGGCTAAACGGCTTGCCATGCCGCTGGAAAAGGTTATAATAAATATTGAAAAATATGGCAACGTATCGGCCGGTTCCATCCCCATGGCATTAGCGGAGGCCGCGGGGGAAGGACGATTTAAAAAAGGCGATATCGTGGCGATGGCCGGCTTCGGTGCCGGACTGACTTGGGCATCCTGCATTATGAAGTGGGCTAAGGAGGATTTATAATGTTTGAAGAAAATGTGGTTTGTAAGCTGCTGCAAATCAAATATCCGATATTCCAAGGCGGCATGGCATGGCTGGGCACGGCGGAGCTGGCCTCCGCTGTATCCAACGCGGGGGGGCTCGGCATCATCGGCGCGGGGCACATGCCGCCGGATGTGCTGCGGGCCGAGATTCAAAAGACAAAAGCGGCGACGGACAAGCCCTTCGGCGTCAATATCATGCTCATGTCCCCCTTCGTCAAGGAAGTCATGCAGGTCGTCGTGGAGGAAAGGGTACCGGTGGTGACGACGGGAGCCGGCAATCCGGGAGAGTACATCCCTGCGTTAAAGGCCATCGGTTCTAAAGTGATTCCGGTGGTGGCCTCGGTGGCCTTGGCTAAACGGTTGGCCCGGACCGGGGTTGACGCCATCATCGCCGAAGGCATGGAGAGCGGCGGACACATCGGTGAAATCGCGACGCTGCCCTTGGTGCCGCAAGTGGTAGACGCGGTGGAAGTACCGGTCATTGCCGCCGGCGGCATCGGTGATTCCCGGGGGATCTGCGCGGCTTTCTCTTTAGGCGCGAAAGCGGTTCAGATGGGTTCCCGGTTTGTCCTCTCCAAAGAATGTATTGCCCACGAGAATTATAAAAACATGGTCTTAAAAGCCCGGGATCGGTCCACGGTCATTACGGGAAGGGCCACGGGGCATCCGGCGCGGGTCCTGCAAAATAAGCTGTCACGCATTTATCTGGATCGGGAGAGCCACGGCGCTCCCATAGAAGAGTTGGAAAAGCTGGGCTTGGGCACCTTGCGTCTGGCGGCCCGAGAGGGCGACGTGGAGATGGGGTCGGTGATGATCGGCCAGATCTCGGGAATGCTTTCCGAGATCGAATCGGTGGAGGATATTATTCAGAATCTGGTGAAGGGCATCCCCCATGTTTTGGAGGCGGTGCAGGAAAATTTGCGGTAACGGGCGAGGAGGATTGTGCATGGGGAAATTAGCGTTTGTTTTTCCGGGACAGGGCGCTCAGACGGTAGGCATGGGCAAGGAGTTTTATGAGGGGTACGACCTTGGTAAAAAACTTTTTGATGAAGCGGACGAGGCGTTAGGCTATTCCATTCGCAAACTCTGTTTCGAAGGCCCGGCGGAGGAACTGACCCTGACGGCGAACACCCAACCGGCTATCCTGACGGTCAGCGTCATCGCGGCGTCTCTTTTAAGGGAACGAGGTATTATGCCTGAGGTGGCGGCCGGCCACAGTTTAGGGGAATATTCAGCGCTGGTCCTGGCCGGCGTGCTGGACTTTCAGGACGCGGTGCGGCTCGTGCATAAGCGCGGCGCTTTCATGCAGGAGGCCGTTCCCGTGGGAGAAGGCGCTATGGCAGCGGTGTTAGGCTTGGAACGTGATAAAATCGTGGCCGTTTGTGAAGAGATTTCCCAAGAATCGCCGGTACAGGCGGTCAATTTCAACTGCCCGGGGCAGACGGTCATCGCCGGAGCCAAAGCGGGGGTGGAGAAGGCCACGGAAGCACTTTCCGCGGCGGGGGCGGCAAAATGCGTCATCCTGCCGGTGAGCGCTCCCTTCCACAGCACGCTGATGGCGCCGGCTGCCCGGAAATTGGCGGCGGAATTAGACAAGGTGGAGATTCGCGACGCGGCCTTCCCGGTGGTTTCTAATTATACGGGAGAACTGGAAAGCAAGGCGGCGGAGATCAAAGAGAATCTGGTTAAGCAGGCCGACCATCCCGTGAAATGGGAAGACTGTGTGGCTGCGATGGTCGCTTTCGGCGCGACACATTTCGTGGAAGCAGGGCCGGGCAAAACTCTTTGCGGATTCAATAAGCGGATTGATCGGACGCTGAAGAATATGAACGTAGAAAATCCAGTTTCGTTAGAAAAAACCCTTGACACTTTGAAGGAGGTCAGATAATATGCTTCTTGACGGCAGGCACGCCCTTGTGACGGGGGCCTCCCGGGGAATCGGCCGCGCGGTAGCCCTGGCCTTCGCGGCGGAGGGTGCGTCCGTGGCCTTGAATTTCGCCGGGAATGTGGCGGCAGCGGAGGCCGTCCGTGCCGAGATCGAAAGTGCCGGGGGAAAAGCCATCCTCGTTCCCGCCGATGTTTCGGATGAAAACGCGGTGGAGGACATGGTGAAGACCGTGACGGAAGCTTTTGGAAGCATTGATATCCTGGTCAATAATGCGGGTATCACCCGGGACGGCCTGCTTCTTCGCATGAAGGAAGAGGATTGGGACGCGGTGCTCAATACGAACCTCAAGGGCGTATTTCTCTGCACAAAAGCCGTATCAAAGTTCATGATGAAGAAACGCTACGGGCGCATCGTCAATATGGCTTCGGTGGTGGGGGTTACCGGCAACGCCAGCCAGGCGAATTATGCGGCGGCCAAGGCGGGCGTCATCGGCTTTACCAAGGCTATGGCCAAAGAATTGGCCAGCCGGGGGATTACGGTGAACGCTATCGCGCCGGGCTTCATCCGCTCGGATATGACGGACGTTTTGCCGGATAAAGTGAAAGAGGCCATGCTGGCAGAGATCCCACTGGGGCGAGCCGGCGAACCGGCTGACGTGGCGAAGGCGGCGCTCTTCTTAGCTTCTGACCAGGCGGCCTACATCACGGGGCAGGTCCTCAAGGTGGACGGCGGCATGGTTATGTGATATAACAAGAGTAACAGATTTCTCGGAGGGAGGTGAACGACATGGCAACTTTTGACAAAGTCAGAGACATTGTAGTTGAGCAATTAGGAGTCGAGGCGGACGAAGTCACGCTGGAATCCACCTTTATTGACGATTTGGGCGCTGATTCTCTGGATATTGTTGAGCTTATCATGGCATTCGAGGAAGAATTTGGGATTGAGATTCCTGACGAAGCGGCGGAAAAGATCAAAACAGTCCAGGACGTAGTTACCTATATTGACCAGAATAAGGAAAAATGATCCTGATTCCCGTACCTTCCTGATAGAACAGTCCCGTGATGTTACTTCACGGGACTTTCTAAGGTAGCACTGATAAAATGAAGTCCGTCAGATTGGCGCGGATTCTTCGTCCTGCCAAGGAGATAAACCGAATGCATGGGCAACTATGCGGAGGATTTGTCGACGCAGAGAGAGCGGAAAAGATGCGCTAAGATGGCGGTACTGAATTTATCAGTACTTCCTAAGGTAGGGCGGACGGATGGGAGGAGTTGCATTTGAAGCTTCCAGAACTCAGGATCGGCAGCAAGGTCGCCAAGGTGCCAATTATACAAGGCGGTATGGCGATTCGTCTTTCCACGGCGCGATTGGCGGCGGCGGTGGCGAATCAGGGCGGCATTGGTCTCATTGCGGCTTCCGGCATGTCCGAGAATGAACTCCGTTATGAGATTCGACTCGCGAAGTCGCTGACTTCGGGCATTGTTGGCATCAATATCATGGTGGCGGCCAGCAAATTCACCGAAGTCGTAAAGACGGCCATCGACGAAGGTATTGATGTGGTGGTGGCAGGCGCCGGGTTTTCCCGGGACATGTTCGGTCTGGGTAAGGAATCGGGGACGCCGATCGTTCCGATCGTATCGTCCGTTAAATTAGCGAAAATATCACAACGGCTCGGCGCGACGGCCATTGTCGTCGAAGGCAAAGAGGCCGGGGGCCACCTGGGGACGTCTTCTTCCATACGGGAGCTCATTCCCGACATTTGCGCGGCGGTAGACATTCCCGTCATCGCCGCGGGGGGCGTACTCCATGGGCAGGACGTTGTTGATTTGATAAAAATGGGAGCGAGCGGCGTCCAGATGGGATCGCGGTTCGCTACCAGTGCCGAGGCAAATTCCGCCCCGATGCTGAAGGAATTCTATCTGAAATCAAAGCCGGAGGACGTAGTGGTCATCCACAGCCCGGTGGGCTTGCCGGGGCGGGCGGTACGCAATCCTTTCGCCGAACGCATCATGGTAGGGAATGTGCCGCCGACGGTCTGCGACAACTGTCTCAAGGCATGTAAGCACAATTTCTGCATCATCCGCTCCCTCATTCGGGCGCAGCAGGGTGATGTGGACACGGGGTTGGTCTTTACCGGAGAGTATATCTCCAAAATCAGGAAGATCCTGCCAGTGAAGGAAATTTTTGATCAGCTTTTGGCAGAGATTGCCGTGGCGAATTAGATTGGAGAGGTGTTGGGATTGGCGAATCGGGTAGTTGTGACCGGCATCGGCGTGATCACGCCCATCGGCACTGGCCGGGATACGTTCTGGCAGGCGCTTTTGGCGGGGAAAAACGGGATCGAGCGGATCAGCCGGTTTGACGCGGCCGATTATGGCGCGCAGATCGCCGGAGAAGTGCGCGATTTCGATCCGGCGGTGTACATTGACAAAAAAGAAGCGAAACGTATGGACCGCTATGCACAGTTCGCGCTGGCGGCGTCAGCCATGGCGATGGAGGACGCGGCGCTCGATCTGGAGAAAGAAAACCGGGAGCGCATCGGAACCTATATCGGCTCCGGTATCGGCGGGATCGAAACGATGCACGCCCAGTATGAAAAGCTCTTCTCCAAGGGGCCGCGCCTCATCAGTCCTTTTTTCATTCCTATGATGATCGCCAACATGGCGGCGGCACATACGGCTATCGCCTTCCACCTCCATGGGCCGTCGAGCTGCAATGTCACGGCCTGCGCTACGGGGGCGAACTGTATCGGTGACGCTTATCGCGTTCTTCAGGCGGGGGCGGCGGATGTTATGCTGGCGGGCGGTACGGAGGCCAGCATTTCTCAGGCAGCGGTGGCCGGTTTTGTATCCATGAAAGCGCTCTGTACCGATCATAATGACGATCCGGCGCACGCCTCGCGCCCCTTCTGTAAAGGGCGCAGCGGCTTCGTTATGGGCGAGGGGGCCGGAGTCGTGGTGTTAGAAACCTTGGAACATGCCGAAAAGCGTGGCGCTAAAGTTTACGCGGAAGTGGCGGGGTACGGCATCAATTCCGACGCCTATCATATCACCAGCCCGGCACCCCACGGGGAATTTCAGGCCAAGTGCATGGCGCTGGCCATCGCCGACGCCGGCATGACGCCGGAGGATATCGACTATGTCAACGCCCACGGAACCTCTACCCACATGAACGATTTGGGGGAAACGGAAGCCTGCAAAACGGTTTTTGGCGCTCGGGCGAAGGAAGTCCCCATCAGCTCCATAAAATCCATGACCGGCCATCTTCTGGGGGCAGCCGGAGGGGTAGAAGCCATCGCCACCGCCTTGGCGATACAAAATGACATGCTCCCTCCCACCATCAATTTCACCGAACCGGATTTAGAAGAGGGCTTGGATTTGGACTATGTTCCCAATCAGGCACGGCCTCATCATGTGCGGGCGGCGATTTCCAATAATTTCGGGTTTGGCGGACACAATGCCTGTCTCGTCCTGAAAAAGTTTGCGGAGTGATCATGGCGCGCGGGTTGACGGCGAAGCGGCAAAAAGCGCTGGAAGAACTGTCGGCGCGCTTGGGCATCGCTTTTCAGGAACTGTCGCTTTTGGATCAAGCCCTGACCCATACGTCTTACGCTAATGAAGCCGTTCGCCAGAAGGTCGTTCATAACGAGCGGTTGGAATTTTTAGGGGACGCGGTACTGGAGCTGGCTACCAGCACCTATCTCTTTCGGCGCTTTCCAGAACTGCCCGAAGGGGATCTCACCAAGGCCCGGGCCTCGGTGGTTTGTGAAGCAGCCCTTTATCGGCGGGCTTCGGAAGTGAATTTAGGAGACTATTTACTTTTGGGCCGCGGAGAATTGGTCACCGGGGGCAATCATCGGCCTTCCATTTTAGCGGACGCTTTTGAGGCCGTTATCGGGGCACTGTACTTGGATCAAGGGTGGGAAACAGCCTCCGGCTACGTGGTTTCTCAGCTGAAAGAAGAACTCTTGGAAGTGGAGCACGGTCAGAATATTAAGGACTACAAGACTGCTTTGCAGGAGAACATTCAGCGTCATCCCGGCCAGCATATCGTCTATGAACTGTTGGCGGCGGTGGGGCCGGATCATGCCAAGGAATTTAAGGTGGCGGTGCGGATCAACGGCCTTGCCTACGGCGTAGGGATCGGCCACAGCAAAAAAGCGGCGGAACAGCACGCGGCGCAGCAGGCGCTGGACAAACTCGTTCGGTAAAAAACGCAGGGGCAGCGCCTTGTCTTGGCACGCAAGTCGTGCATAAGACAGGGCGCTTTATTTTGGAGGGGAAAAGGCATGGAACATCGGCAGCTCATCTTATTGGGCACCGGGGAAGCGATGGCTACGGAATGCTACAATACCTGTTTTTTAGTTAAGACCCCCGAGGGAGAATATTTCCTCACCGACGCGGGGGGTGGTAACGGCATTCTGCGGCAGATGAAGCGGGTGCAGGCGGATTTTGAGTATCTTCATTACATGTTCGTCACCCACGGTCATACGGATCATATCGTGGGGGTGATCTGGGTGCTGCGCCGGATCGCTGCCCTGATGAACGAGGATATCTACGGGGGCGAGTTCCATATCTACTGCCACAGCGTGGCCCTTCAGATCATTGAGATGATGGCGGAGCTTCTCTTGACCAAACAGGATCTGGCCCATTTAGGGAAGCGCATTCTGCTGCATGAGATGCGAAACGGGGAAGAAGTGTATTTTTTAGGCATGAAGCTGACGGCGTTCGATGTGATGTCCTCCAAGGCCAAACAATTCGGCTACCGCCTGCGTTTCCCCAATCGGCGGACGCTGGTCTGTCTGGGGGACGAACCTTATGACGAGCATAATCGCGTCTACGCGGAGCGGGCGGATTGGTTGCTTTCTGAGGCGTTCTGCCGCCATGCGGATCGCGACCGATTTAAGCCCTACGAAAAGCATCACAGTACGGTAAAGGAAGCGGCGCAGCGGGCCGAGAGCCTTCAGGTCAAACACTTAGTTCTCTATCACACGGAGGATGAAACCTTGCCCCGAAGAAAAGCACTTTACACCGAGGAGGCGCAGGAATTCTACCATGGCCCTATTTATGTACCTGACGACTTGGAGGTCATCGATATCGACTGACGAGGCCGAGGCGCCGAGGGGCAATAGCAATAAAGAGAGGCTTTCCCGTAGAATTGGGAAAGCCTCTTTTTATGTAGTTCCCTCTCAGCGGGGAGGCAGCGGCGTTACTGCCAAATGATCAAGAAATTTCCGCAGGGTGGCGGTGGATGCTGTGACAGCAGCGACCTGCGCCTCGGAAAGGGTGTGCAGATCGCGCTCAATACGCTGGCGCAGTATTTCATCAAAGGACGCGATGATCTGCCGCCCTTCGTCGGTGAGAGAAATTTCGATGAAGCGTCGGTCAGAGAGCATGGGACGGCGGAGGATACAGGCATTTTTTTCTAACTTATCCAAGATGGGGGAGAGCTGCTGCTTGGAGATGGCTAGCATCTCTCCCACGTCGCGCCCGGTGAGCGGCCCCTCATTATCCAATACCTTGAGGACGGAAAACTGATTGATGGGTAGGGGAAGTCTCATCTGACGGAAGAAATTGCGATGGATGGCGACGACGATGCCCATGAGGGTTTCGGACAGGATCTCGTATTCGTGACTTTCCATGATACACTCCTTGTTGGTCGCGGGAACGGTGTTCCCCACAGATGACACGTCTTGACTTTTGCTTAAAAGTATAATATATTACTCACGGATAGTAAATAATTATTTACTATTTTCTTTTTAACGGCAATATTTCCGGCGCGGTGCGTACCTGACTGACAGCGCCGCGGCTGTAAGGAGGGCTTTTATTTTGTTTTTCAAGGCGAAAGGAAAGAGGCTGGGACTCGCTTTGGCAGGTTTCATGGCGGTGGGAACACTGCTGGGCGGCTGCGGCAGCGGCGGAGATCGTGCCGGCAGCGGGGTAGCCGTCAAAGCAATGACGGTTCTCCAGCAGGATACGCCGCTATCGTCGGAGTACGCCGGACAGGTGCAGGGGTTTGATGAAGTCAGGATACTGCCCCGGGTCTCGGGAACGATCGTGGAGAAATTCTGTACCGGCGGTCAGTTTGTCCGGGAAGGGGACCCCCTTTATCGCATTGATTCCCGTCAGTATGAATCAGCGGTGCTGTCGGCCCAGGCGACGCTGGCCCAGTCGGAGGCTACGCTCAATAACGCCCGCATCGACTTGCAGCGGGATGAGGAACTCTTAGCGTCGGCGGCCATTGCCGAACAGACGGTCACGACCCAGCGCGCCAGAGTGCATGAGTACGAGGCGATGGTGGCGGCCAACGCGGCCCTCTTGAAGCGGGCGCAGGAGAATTTTGACGATACTACGGTGTACGCGCCCTTGAACGGCCGCCTAGACGTCAATGATGTGGCCGTCGGCACTTACGCTAACGCGGGACAGACGGTGCTGGTGACCGTGGGATCGGTGGATCCGGTTTATGTGCAGTTCAGCATTTCCGAGACACAGTATTTGGCCTTTTTACGGCTGCATGAGCTGAATTCCGGTAGCATGGAAAACGCTACGGTAACCATCACTCTTTCCAACGGCCGGGAATATCCCATCACGGGGAATTTGGTACAGGCGGATCGCGCCCTTGCCTCCAACACAGGAACGCTGACCGTGAAAGCCCTCTTTGCCAATCCCGATGGGATGCTGCTGCCGGGGATGTTTGCCCGGGTGCGTCTCGGCGGCGAAGTCGTCCCCAACGCGATTCTTGTTCCCCAGCGTGCCATTCAGCAGATTCTGGATAAGACCTTCGTTATCGTCGTGGGCGCCGATAACAAATCGGAGACCCGCAACGTGGAATTAGGGGAGAAGATCGGCAGCTACTACATCATCCGAAGCGGCGTTAATCCGGGCGACGTGGTGGTGGTGGAAGGTCTCACGAAACTGCAGGCCGGCATGGATATGAACGTCACCATGGTAACGCCGGAGGAGATGGGCTTTACGCTCAATGCTGCCCCGACGGAAAAGACGACGGCGCAGTCGTAAGGGGGGTATATTTTGCCTAAGTTCTTTATTCAGCGTCCGATCTTCGCCATCGTCATCTCGCTGATGATGGTGATTTTGGGCCTCTTATCGGCGTTTAACCTGCCCATCGCCCAATATCCCCAGATTTCGCCGCCGACGGTCAACGTGGCGACGAATTACGTCGGGGCGAGTGCCAGCGTCATCAACGAAACAGTGGCCCAGACCATTGAGGAGCAGGTCAACGGCACCCAAGGCATGGATTATATGTCGGCTAATGCTGATGACAGCGGGCGCTATACCCTGTCGGTGGTCTTTAAGCTGGGAACGGACAGCGATATGGACTCGGTCAAGGTCCAAAACAACGTGGCCATCGCCCAGGCGAGTCTTCCCAGTGAAGTGCAGTCTTACGGCGTCACGACGAAAAAGGCCTCCAATGACATGGCGCTCATCAGCGCCCTCTATTCGCCGGAGGGAACCTACAGCCGAGAATTCCTCAAAAATTACGCCGGCATCTACCTCATTGATCAGATCAAGCGTGTGCCCGGGGTTGGTGACGTCAATATTTTTGGCCCCGATTATTCCATGCGCGTCTGGATGAACCCTGACCGCTTGGCAGAATTGGGCCTCACCGTGTCGGACGTGACTACGGCCATTCGGGAACAGAACGTGCAAGCGCCGGCGGGTACTATCGGCCAGTTGCCGGCCCCCGCTACCCAGGAAAAGCAGTATACCGGCAAGGTTTCCGGCCGTCTGACGACGCCGGAGGAATTCGGCAACGTCGTTGTGCGTTCGGGGGAGAACGGTTCCTTCGTCCGCCTCAAGGACATTGCCCGCATTGAGACCGGGGCCCGGTCGAATGCCATCGAATCGTGGACCAATGGGTATGTTGGCATCGGGTTTGGCGTTCAGCTCACCAGCGATGCCAACGCTATGGAAACAGTCAGCGGAGTGCGAAAGATTATCGCTGAAGCGGAACCGAACTTCCCGCCGGATATGAAATATGTAGAAATCGTGGACACTACGGAATATATTCGGTCTTCCTTGGAAGAGGTCGTTCATACCTTTGTGGAAGCCCTGCTCCTCGTCATGCTCATTGTCTTTCTGTTTCTCCAGAGCTGGCGGGCGACCCTCATTCCCATGTTAGCGGTGCCGGTCTCTCTGATTGCCACCTTCGGCGCCTTTATTCTCTTAGACTTTACCATCAATACGCTGACGCTCTTCGCCATGGTGCTGGCCATCGGACTCGTGGTGGATGACGCTATCGTCGTCATCGAAAACGTGGAGCGCAACATGACGGAGCGGCACCTCGCGCCGAAAGAGGCAACAGAAATCGCCATGGACGAAGTGCAGGGACCGGTGGTGGCCATCGCCTTCGTTTTAGCAGCGGTGTTCGTACCGGTGGCCTTCTTAGGCGGCATGATGGGCGTCCTTTACAAGCAGTTTGCCCTGACCATCGCGGTCTCCATGGCCCTTTCTGCCTTCATTGCACTGACCCTGACGCCGGCGCTCTGCGCGCTGCTCTTAAAGCCCCATCGTTCGGAGGAAGAGAAGGGCGTACTGGATCGCTTCTTCCATCGCTTCAATGATTGGTTTGACCGCATGACGAAGCGTTATTTAGGCGGTGTGTCCTGGTTCATCGCCCACGCGAAAATCGCCACGGCCGTTCTTTTGACCGTCGTCGTATTGACCGGCCTTCTTTACCGGATTGTGCCGTCTACCTTCGTCCCGGCGGAAGATCAGGGATACTATGTTGTGTCGGTTTCCCTCCCCGAAGGGACGTCGCTAAACCGCACGGCGGAAACGATGCAGAAATTAGGGGCAGCGCTGCAGGCGAGTCCGGGCGTCCGCTTCGTCATGAACGTCGTAGGGTTTGATATCCTGTCCAGCGGGGCAAAGTCTAATGCCGGCGTCATATTTGCCGGGCTTGAGGAATGGTCGAAGCGCACCGGAAAAGATTTAGGAATCAACGCGCAGATCGGCCGGGCCTTCGGCATGGGGGCGCAGATCGTCCCCGAGGCGAGGGTCATCGCCTTAAATCCGCCGTCCCTCCCGGGGTTAGGGAACGTCGGCGGCTTTAATCTTCAGCTGCAGGATATGTCAGGGCATACGGACACGGAGCTGGCAAGGATTACGCAGGAAATCATCGCAACGGCCAATCAGCGGCCGGAGCTTCAGGGCGTTTACTCGACGTTCTCCATCTACTCCCCCATCTATCAGTTTGACGTGGATCGGGATAAGGTCAAAAATTTAGGGGTCAGCCTGTCAGATGTGTTCACCGCCCTGCAGGTAAATTTTGGCGGCTATGAGGTCAATGACTTTAACCAGTTTGGCCGCAGCTACAAGGTTGTTCTTCAATCGGATACCATGTACCGCAAGGAAGTAGAGGCGGCAAAATTCGTCTTCGTCAAAAGTAATACGGGGACACTGGTGCCCCTCGATACCCTCTTAAAGCCGCGGATCAATACCGGTGCTTCCATTATCACGCGGTTCAACGCGACCCGCTCGGTGACAATCCAGGGTAACGCGGCGCCCGGATACAGTTCGGGACAGGCCATGACAGCCATCGCTGAAGTTGTGCGGGAAAAAGCGCCAGCGGGATTCAATATCGAATGGTCGGGGCAGAGCCGGGAAGAGCAGAAGGCCGGAGGCCAGACGCTTCAGGTCTTGGGATTGGCCCTTCTCTTCGTCTTCCTTTGTCTGGCGGCCCTCTACGAAAGCTGGAGCGTGCCCTTCGCCGTTCTTTTGACGGTGCCCACCGGGATATTCGGGGCCCTTTTGGTGGAGGAACTGGCCAGCCAGCAAAACAGTATTTATATGCAGATCGGGGTCATCATGATCATCGGTCTGGCAGCGAAGAACGCCATCCTCATCGTGGAATTCGCCAAGGTTCGTACCGATAAGGGGATGGATCCCGTGAAGGCGGCGGTGGAAGCGGCGGGTCTGCGTCTGCGGCCCATCATCATGACCTCCCTGGCCTTCATCATCGGCTGCCTGCCGTTGGCCATCGCCAGCGGCGCGGGGGCCGCCGCCCGCAACAATATGGGTATTGCCGTCGTGGGCGGCATGATCTTCGCTACGTCCCTCGGCGTCTTCCTGATCCCTGTATTCTTTGTCATGGTAGAGACGTTGGCGGCTTCTCTGGGTTTTTCCCACAAGGTAAAGAAGACGACCTCCGACGATCTGATGTGACCGCGGCTGGGAAAAGCAGCGCGTTTTAAGGCGACAAGGGATTGAGATGGGGTAAAAAAGAAAAGCGCGGCAGCCGAAGGGAAGCCGCGCTTTTTCTGTACCGATTCCTTCCGTCGGGATTTTTCGTTGGACTGGACAGCGTTTGACGGTGATGGTATCTCATAATGTTGTGCGGTACCTGAGTTGCGAGGTCGGTCCGTTGTTTCGGCGTCCGAAGCCGCAGCAGATGACAGAGGAGATTCTTTTCCCCATGATGCTTAAAGTATTTCTTCCCTATCTGGAGCCATATCGCTGGTGGTGTGCCGCCCTGATGCTTATTATTTTAGCCGACGTGGGGGGCTCTCTTTTGGTGCCTACGGTCACTGCTGACATGATTAATTTAGCGGTGCGGGGGGCGGCGGTGGAAAAAATCCTTCAGGGCGGACTGCTCATGCTGGGGATTGCCCTTCTTTCTGGCGGCCTGACGCTTTTAGGAAGCTTTATCAGCGCAAAGTTGGCGGCAAATTTAGGGCGCGACCTGCGGAAGGCCGTTTACGATAAATCGCTGGAATTTTCCGCCGCCGATTTTGAAACTTTCGGCACCGCCTCCATGATCACCCGCACCTTAAGTGATGTCTCCGTGATTCAGCGAGCCCTCGTTCATTTTGTGGAAATGGTACTGCCCGTTCCCCTTATGTGCGTTTTAGGGATTTTGTTTGCCTTTCGTCTTCATCGGGATATGGGGTTTCTCCTCTTGGGGGCCACGGTGTTTCTTTTGCTATCGGCTCTTCTCATCATGGGGCGGGCGACGGCGATCTTCGATACGTTACAGCGTATTTTGGATCGCATGAATGTCGTTTTGCGGGAAAATCTCACCGGCGTTCGGGTCGTTCGGGCCTTTAACAAAGAAGAAGCGGAAACCGGGCGTCTGCGGGAAATCTTTTCCCGTTATGCCCGGTCGGCCATTCGCGCCAACCGGCTGTTTGCGGGGCTGGACTCTTTGGCGACGGTAACCATCAATTTTGTCATTGTGGCCGTTTTTTATTTCGGCGGCAGCGCCATTGGCACGGGAGAGATGGAGATCGGTGATATCACGGCGGTGGTGGAGTACGCCATCTGGATTCTGTTCTATGTGATGATGGCCCAGATGACCATTTTGATGATGCCCCGGGCTTTGGCCTCACTGCGCCGGGTCTTTGCTGTACTGGTGTGCCGGCCGGAAATTGTCGATGGCCCGGCGGTACGGCAGGCGGATCCTGGAGCGCCGGTACTGGCCTTTGAAGCGGTGACCTTTCGTTTTGCCGACGCCGACGAAGAGACGATATCAGGGCTCTCCTTTTCCTGCCTCCGGGGGACGACTACGGCGATCATCGGCGGGACGGGCAGCGGGAAATCTACTGTGGCCAAGCTGCTCCTGCGCTTTCATGACGTGACCGCCGGGCGGATCACCCTCTTTGGGCAGGATATTCGAGATATCTCTCAAGTGGCGCTGCGGGCGTGCATTTCCTACGTGCCGCAAAAAGCGTGGCTCTTTTCCGGCACGGTGGCAGAGAATTTGCGCTACGCTGATCCCGACGCTTCTGAGGAAACCCTGCGCCGGTCGCTTCGGATCGCCCAGGCGGATTTTGTCTTAGAGAACCCCGAGGGATTGCATACCATCGTCGCCCAAGGCGGCACGAACCTCTCCGGCGGCCAGCGTCAGCGCCTCTCTATCGCCCGGGCGCTGACGAAAAAAGCCGATCTTTATGTTTTCGACGACAGCTTTTCCGCTTTGGATTTTAAGACGGATGCGGCGCTTCGCCGGGCGTTGGCGGAGGAAATAAAAGAGGCGGCCGTGCTGATTATTACCCAACGTGTCAGTACTATTCGCCAGGCCGACCAGATCATCGTGCTCCATGACGGAAAGTTAGCGGGGATCGGCCGGCATGAGGAACTTCTGGCGACGTCGCCGGTCTATCGGGATATCGTCGCTTCGCAGCAAAAGGACGGTGACGGACATGGATGAGAAAAATTCTATCCCCCGGCCATTGACAGCACGCCACGCAGCGAAGACGATGCGGCGCTTTCTGCATTCTATGGGAGAGCAGCGGCTGCGGCTCGTCATCGTGTTTCTTTCCGTGGCCGCTTACAGCGCCCTGAATGTTTACGCTCCCTTTTGCAGCGCCACGGTGGTGGATCTTCTCTGGACGCACACGAAAGCGCTGCGGGCAGCAGGAGAGAATTTCTATATCACCTGGGAGACGGGCGGACGACAGATTTTTCTCTTGTTTCTCATCTTTCTCTTTGCGGGGAGTTTTTATATTCTGCAAAATTTTCTCATGGCCAGTTTCGCCGAGCGGTTAAGCCTTACACTTCGCAGCGAGGTGGCGGAAAAACTCCATCGCCTGCCTCTCGCCTTTTATGACCGCCATCAGGTGGGAGAAGTGATGAGCCGCGTGACGAATGATCTGGAAATGATGTCCCAGGCGCTTCAGACGGGCCTCTTGCGTCTGTTTGTTGCCGTGGGGACGATCTTGGGCTCCCTCGGGGTCATGGCGTATTTCAGCCTGTCACTGACCATCGTATTCCTCTTTTTCGCCGGAATCGCGCTCTATCTGACCCGATTCGCCGCGCAGAGAACGCTGCGATACGCGGGGGAGCGGCAGCAGACGATGGGCCGGCTCAATGGACTCATTGAAGAAGCCTACACCGGCCGCATGATCATCAAGGCTTTTCATGATGAAGAGCGGAGTGCGGTACGGGTGCATCAGGCGGCGGAAAGGTTGGCTCGGACGGCGGAAAAGACGGATTTTTTGATGAGCGCTGTCAATCCCGGCATTCGGCTGGTCAATCGGGGCGGCTTGGCGATCATTGCCGTCTTAGGGGGCGGAATGCTGTTGCGGGGCACCATGACACCCGGCGTGTTTCAGGCCTTTTTCCAGTATGTCAATCAAGCGGGGGAACCCATCACCGAGCTTTCCTATATGATGAACGCTTTGCAGGCGGCATTGGCGGCCGTGGAGCGTGTCTACGCCCTCCTTGACGAGCCGGAAATGGAGCCGGAAGCCGTTGCGATGGCGATGCCGCAGGAGGTGCAGGGGCGGGTGATCTTTGAACGGGTCTGCTTTGGCTACACGCCGGAAAAACTCTTGTTGCGGGGCGTTTCCTTTCGGGCGGAGCCAGGGCAGAAGATCGCCATCGTCGGTAATACCGGTGCGGGAAAGACCACGCTGGTGAACCTTCTCATGCGTTTTTATGAGATCGGGGGCGGCCGGATTCTGCTGGATGGAAAGGATACGGCCGCGCTCACCCGGGCGGCTTTGTGGCGATCCTTCGGCATGGTCTTGCAGGATGCGTGGCTCTTTGCCGGAACCGTGGGGGAAAATATTGCCTACGGGAAGCCCGACGCTCCTCGATCTGAGATTGTGGCGGCAGCTAAAGCGGCACGGGCGGACTTTTTCATTCGCACCCTGCCTAAAGGATACGATACTGTATTAAAAAACGACGCGGAAAATATTTCAGCCGGGCAGCGCCAGCTTTTGACCATTGCCCGGGTGTTTCTCTGTGACCCGGCTATCCTGATCTTAGACGAGGCCACTTCTTCCGTGGATACGCGAACAGAAATAGAGATTGGCCAAGCCATGAAAGCGTTGATGAAAGGGCGTACCAGCTTTGTCATCGCCCATCGCCTCTCCACTATCGTGGATGCCGACCTCATCTTGGTGATGCACGAGGGAGGCATTATCGAGCAAGGCGACCATCGAACACTGCTGGCCGCTGGCGGCGCCTACGCCGAACTGTATAACAGTCAGTTCGCCTGAATCGAAGGCGATGCATTCAACATGAGCGTATCGGCAAGCAAAAGGGCGGCCGCGTCGAAGTGACGTTGGCCGCCCTTTGAGGTCGCTGTTGGCGCGGTCAGTCCTGGCCGCAGAAGGCTTTCAGCGCCGTGACCATCTTTTCTCGGGAAGGGTTTTCGTGTTCCGGGTTCCAGTGGGCGATGATGGAGATGTGGTTTTGCCCGCCCACCAGAGGAATAAATACCAAATTCATGGTATTGGCAATGAGGTTGCGGAAAAATTCCGGGAGCAGCGTGATGCCCATGCCGATGCTGACTAAGAGGAGGATGGTCTCCACGCTGTTTTTGTGCTGGTTCGGTTTAAATTGATTGTGCCGCAGAATCTCCTGCAGGCTGGCGGGGGCGCTGGTCAGGTTGAGAGAATCAATGAGATCGTAATGAACGAAAGGCTCGTTTCGGATCTGTTCCCAGGTCAAGGACGGCGCCCCCGCCTGGAGGTGATCCGGCGGCAGAACGATGTAGAGGGGATAAGAGGCGAGTTCTAAAAACGCGTTTTTCGCAAGATATTCTTTGTCTAATTCAAAGGCCAAGTTAAAGGCGATATCGTAGGTCCCTGAGCGCAGGCCGTTATACATGCCGGAGATGGATTCGTTTTGCAGCGTCAGATCAATGTTGGGATACTGGTGGTGGAATGTATGGAGAAATTGCGGGAACGGTGTCTGACCGAATCCGGCAATGAAGGCCAGAGATAAGGTGCCGCTAAAGCCGGAGGAAGCGGCCCGAGTTTTGGCGACGGAAGATTCGATCTTGGCGATGATGCTGCGAGCCTCACCTACAAAGATTTGTCCCGCCGGCGTCAGTTCCACGTGGCGTTTGCTGCGTTCAAAGAGCTTCACGCCCAACTTTTCTTCTAAGGATTTGATTTGCTGTGTGATGGCTGTTTGAGAAACGAAGAAGTTGCGGGCCGTTTGGGTGAAGCTCAGCGTACCGGCAAGATCAAGAAAATAGTTTAATTGATGGATATTCATGACGACGGATCCTCCCCTTGATAAGATAAGCTACCTCTTATTATACGTGATTTTAAGAAAATTTCATAGAGAAAAATGAATTTTGGAGATTTTTATTTAGGGAAGAAGATTAAAACGTATCTAAGTCAAAACGGCATAAGTGCCTGGCCGACGAAAGATCGGTCAACAAGATGATGAGAAAATGAGTGATAAGAAAACGAAATAAAAAGTGTTTTCGCGGGACTGTTGGAGAGCTGGGAAAATTGGGCGGTTGGCGGTGGAGCGAGAGCGATCGCTAACCACGGGCAGGAAAATAATAGTGGAAGGCGGCCGGGATGCCGTAGCGCTGAACGGCCTCTTGGGACGTGACCCAAAGCAGGGGAGGAAAGGGGGCAGATGCGCGAGACGCGAAAGTTTCAGCCATATCGTCGCTGGCGAGGGTGAGATGCCAGCCTGTGAGCTGCCATTCAACGTGGGTAAAGATGTGGCGGGCCGGGGGTAGGGATTTCAGCGACAGGAGCTTTCCTCCCGCTTCTTTGATGAGGCGGCGAATGTCGGCCCGGGTGAGAGATCCGGCGAAGTTCGGCAGCTCCCAAAGCCTGGCCAAGAGACCCTTCGCCGGGCGGCGATCGATGGCGATCAGCCCGTCTCGTTCCATGAGAAGCACAGTGCGCTGCTCTATTCGGCGAGGCTTTTTGGGCGCTTTCACGGGAAATGATGCTGTGGTTCCCGACGTTTGGGCGCGGCAGAGGCGGGCCAAGGGACAGATATCGCAGCGGGCTGCGCCCCGGGGCAGGCAGACGAGGGCGCCTAATTCCATCAATGCCTGATTGAATGCCCCTGCATCGGCGGGAAGAATGGCAGCGACGGCCTTTTCGGCTTCCCGTCGGGTATGTTCTTTCATGATGTCGCAGGGACTGGCGGTGAGCCGGGTGAGGACCCGCAGGACGTTGCCATCCACGGCGGGGCAAGGCGCTCCATAGGCGATGGAGCTGATAGCCCCCGCCGTGTAGCGGCCGATGCCGGGCAAGGTTAAGAGGGTGGGAAAATCCCGCGGAATAACGCCGTTGTGTTCGTGGAGGATGATTTGCGCCGCTTTTTTCAGGTTGCGGACGCGGCTGTAATAGCCGAGGCCTTCCCAAAGCTTCAGGAGGACGTCTTCCGGGGCGTCGGCCAGCGCGGCTACATTGGGAAGCGCGGTGACGAATCGCGTGAAATAGGGAAGTACGGCTGTGACGCGGGTCTGTTGGAGCATGATTTCCGATACCCAGACGTGGTACGGCTGCGGATCGTCCCGCCAAGGGAGGGTTCGTTTTTTCGTGTGGAACCAAACGAGAAGCGGCGCTACGATAGCCGTCAGTGGTTCGGTGAAAAGTGTGCCCGCGTTTTTCCCGCGGGCTGGGGTTTCGTTGGGCATGAGGTACCTCCGAGGCATAGATTGGCTCATTATATCATGGGAATGGCGCGGAGACAACCAGCGGAAACGGCTTGCGCTCAACGAGATACTGAGGAGTCAGTTCGCGGCTCTGCTACAGTATGGTGTGCACCGGAGGGAAAAGGGGGCTTCTCTGTCATTGCCGGCGCAAATATGATATGATACAGGAAAAGAACGCCGACAACAATAAAGGAGAGAGGTGCGGGTGTGGAGATGGTGTCAGAGTCGCCGGAGGCGACCTGGTCGGTAGGAGAGTTTGTGGGAAAGCGGTTGAAAGCCGGCATGGTGCTTTGCCTGACGGGGAACTTAGGCGCGGGCAAGACACTCTTTACCAAAGGGGTTGCAGCGGGGCTGGGAGTAAAGGAAGATGTGACCAGTCCATCCTTTACCCTGATGAATCTCTATGACGGGCGGCTTCCGGTGACCCATTTTGATCTCTACCGGCTGGACGACGAAGGGGATTTGGATGAAATTGGTTTTTATGAATATGCTGATGAACCGGTGGGGGTAGCCATCATCGAATGGGCGGATAAATTTCCCGAAGCGCTGCCGCCCCATCATCTTTCGGTAGTGCTGTCGCCGGGGAAAAACCTGGAGGAACGGCGTCTTTCCTTTACGGCGAGGGGCGATGGATACGAGGGTATCTTAGCGGCTTTAGAGGAAAGTTTTGCACAGGCGTGAGACGGTAGACGGCGGCAGTAGGCTGCTGGCCCGTTGCCGATGCGTGCGTTAGAACAGAGGAGTGGCGAAGCGTGTTGATTTTGGCTTTGGAGACGACGACGGTGGTATCGGGGGTGGCGATAGCGACGGAGGCGCGCCTTTTGTCGGAGGTGACGGCGGCGAGGCTCACCCATTCGGAAACCTTGCAGGCTCACGTGGCGATGGCCCTTGAGATGGCAGGCGTCTCCAAAAGCGAGGTGGAGGCGGTGGCGGTGAGCCTCGGGCCGGGTTCTTTTACAGGGCTTCGCATTGGTTTGGCGGCGGGTAAGGGGATGGCTTACGCGTGGGGCGTTCCCTTGGTGGGGGTGCCGACCTTGGCGGCGCTGGCGGCGCAGTTTCCCGTGCCGGGGGCGCAGGTGGCGGCCCTGATGGACGCCCAGAAGGGAAACGCCTACATGGCGCTGTACGAATGGAGAGAAGAGGGCCCGGTGGAAGTGTTGCCGGTCACCGTCTGTCCGCTGGCAGAAGTGTTGGCGAAATGCGGGGCTGTCGAGGGGCCGGTGATCTTGACGGGGGACGTGGCGCAAAAGAGGCTGGCCCAGCGCGGCGACCTGCCGGCTAACGTGTGTCTGGCTCCATCGGATATGATCATGCCCCGGGCGGCGGCGGTGGCACGGTTAGGACTTCGGGAATTGGCGGCAGGCCGAACCGGGAGCGTCATGGACATGGCCCCGGTCTACGTGCGCCGCTCCGAGGCGGAGGTGCTGTGGGAGGCGCGGCAGAAGAAGGCCGCGCCATGATTTCCTTTCGTGAAATGCATCCGGAGGATGCGGCGGCGGTGGAAAGGATCGAGCGGGCGTCCTTCGCCGTTCCTTGGTCGCGCCGCGCCTTTTGGGAGGAGGCGGCCAATGAGCGCACGCTGTACCTGGTGGCGATTGCCGAAGGGAAAATCGTCGGTTATGCCGGGGCGTGGATTGTGCTGGACGAGGCGCAGATCACCAATGTGGCCGTGGCGCCGGAAAAGCGTGGGCAGGGCGTTGGCCGCCGCCTGATGGAAGAGATGATGGCCCGGGCAAAGGCGCGGGGGGCGGTGCGCATGACCTTAGAGGTCCGCCCTTCCAATGAGGCGGCCCTGACACTCTATAAGTCCTGCGGGTTCGAGGATTATGGCCGTCGGCCGCACTATTATCGGGACAACGGTGAGGACGCTGTCATCATGTGGCATATGCATCTGTGACGAAGATGGAAGGGTGAAGAGTGAGAAGTGAGAAGCAGGACGAGCAGTTGACGTTGGGCATTGAAACGAGCTGCGACGAAACGGCGGCGGCGGTGCTTCGCGGCGGGCGAAGGCTGCTGTCGAACGTTATCGCCACGCAGATTCCCGTGCATCAAAAATTTGGCGGTGTGGTACCGGAGATCGCGTCCCGCCACCACATTGTCAACATCATGCCGGTGATTGACGAGGCATTGCGGCAGGCGGGGGTGACGCTGCCGGAGATCCATCAGGTGGCGGTAACCTATGGGCCGGGCTTGGTGGGGGCTCTTTTGGTGGGAGTTTCGGCGGCGAAGGCGCTGGCCTTTGCCCGGGACATTCCCCTCATCGGGGTCAATCATTTGGAAGGCCACATTTTCGCGAATTTTTTGAGCACCCCTGATTTGACACCGCCTTTTGTAGCATTGGTAGTTTCCGGCGGTCATACGGCGCTGGTGGAAGTGCGGGCTTACAATCATTTTGCTCTCTTAGGAGAGACTCGAGACGACGCGGCGGGGGAGGCCTTTGACAAGGTGGCGCGGGTGATGGGGCTGCCTTATCCCGGCGGGCCGGAAATCGATCGGCTGGCGAGGGAAGGAGACCCCATGGCGATTGATTTTCCTCAGGCGCTCAAGGACAGCGGCGACTATGCCTTTAGTTTCAGCGGCCTGAAATCGGCGGTCTTAAACTACTTAAACGAGAAGAAGATGAAGGGGATTGAGGTCAATCAGGCTGACGTGGCGGCTTCCTTTCAGCAGGCGGTGGTGGAAGTACTGACGGCGAAAGCGGCGCAGGCCCTTCGGGAGACGGGCCTTTCCCAGTTGGTTTTAGCGGGCGGTGTGGCGGCGAACAGCGCCTTGGAAGGATATCTGCGGCGGATGACGGCGGCGGAGGGGGTGAAATTTTATTATCCCAGCCCTATCCTCTGCACGGACAACGCGGCCATGATCGCCTGCCGGGGCTATTATCAGGCCTTGGCGGGGGAGTTCTCGGATCTTCACCTTAATGCTGTCCCAGGCTTGGGGCTGCACGACCGGGGCGCATAGGCGAAATACCGGCGGCAGAGAACGGCAAGAAGGGGAAGATGGAGTGAAGGGCTGGGCTTTAGCACGAATGAACGATGAGGACAGTAAGGAAGGAGTGTGGGATCATGGAGGCGGACAGGGAGAAATTGACGGCCATCTTAAAAGAGAGCCGTCGCATTGTGTTCTTCGGCGGAGCAGGGGTATCTACAGAGTCGGGAATCCCGGATTTTCGCAGCGCTGACGGGCTGTGGAACGAAAAGCTCCAGATTGCCCTCACGCCGGAGCAGTTGGTGTCCCATACCTATTTTGAAAAGTATCCGGAGGATTTTTTTACTTTTTACCGGGAGAAGCTCCTCTATCCGAAAGCGAAGCCCAATGGCTGCCATCGGGCTTTGGCTAAATTGGAAAAAATGGGGAAACTTCAGGCCGTCGTCACCCAGAATATTGACGGTTTACATCAGGCGGCGGGATCGGAAACCGTGTATGAACTTCACGGTTCGGTGCTGCGAAACTATTGCCAACAGTGCGGCGCTTTTTACGGTGTCCAATTCATTTTAGATACCGCGCCGGAGGTACCGCATTGTCCGCGCTGCGGCGGGATCGTTAAGCCTGACGTGGTTCTCTATGAGGAACCCCTCAATGATCAGGTTATACGGGATACGGTGGAAGCTATCGGCATGGCGGATACTCTCATCATCGGCGGCACGTCGCTGGTGGTCTATCCGGCGGCAGGGCTCATCCGTTATTTTCAGGGGAAACATCTCGTCCTCATCAATATGACAGAGACCCGAGCCGACAGACTGGCCGAATTGGTCATTCGTGCTCCTATCGGTGAAGTCATGGCCGCGGCGGTGGAGAAATTATCCTGTGAAACTTAGTGTTCTGCCGGGCCTAAGATGAATCAGAGGGGGAAATTTGCTGTTAGGGAGGAGAAGTGTTATACTTAGATTAGAAAATAAAATGATATCAGGTGCAGAGTGCTTCCTTGCCGATGATTTTTCTCGACCTTCGGTGAGAGAAAACCGGCGGACAGAAGCTTTGAAATCCGCCGGTTTGTTTTTTAGGTCAGAAAAATCGGAACTGGAAAAAAGAGAAACGTTGGCGTGCGTTTTGGGAAAGAGAACGGAAGGGTGCTCGGCGGCGGTGAGGGGATGATACGGTGCGTCATCGTGAGGAATTATATACTTTTTCTCCCGAAGTGCGGGAAGCGTATGAGAGACTGAAGTTTCCTTTTGCTGTATACCAGTTTATTGACGAGGAAAGCTTTGTGCTGTTGATATCCGACGGCTATTGCAGCATGAAGGATATTGTTCGGGACGCGGTTCCCTTATACCAGCCTAAGCGCTTCTACGGCGGCGTTCATCCCGAAGATTTCAGCCGGGTCACGGAACTGGAAGCGCAATTTATCCGTGAGCAAAGCGATTGGAACGTCATTTACCGCAGCAGGAATTTAATGGATAGGACGTATCACGAGATACATGCTGTCGGGACTTTCTATACGATGGAAGACGGTTCGAAGGTGGCTTTTATCATCTATCGGGATCTGAGCCGGGAAGATCCGGAAAAATCCGTCAGCTATACCACCACCGCCCAAATGGAGCGCTGCTTTATTGATCCCATCACGCGGCTGCCGAATATTGAATGTTATCATAAATTTGCCGAGGAAGCGATGATGAAAATGTTCGCGGCAGGGAAGGCGGCAGCGTGTATCTATGTGGATGTTGACGGCATGCGGTTTTATAACGAAGAGTATGGGTTTGAGGAGGGCAACCGCCTGCTGCGGCTGATTGCCGATGCCTTTCGCGCCGGATTTGAGAAGGCTCTCATCACCCGGGTAGGGGATGATCACTTCGCCTTGCTCACCGTTTGGGATGATCAAACCTGTGAAAGATTGGCGGCGGTCATTAAGCGGATTGGACAGCGGGCCTTAGGACGTGCGACGGCTGTCAAGGCGGGGATTTCGCCCCAGACGGGCAAGACGAAGAACGATGCGGTCAAGGCCCTCGATCAGGCGAGATTTGCGGCGAAGTGCGTGGGTACCGATCTTCGGCAGCGCTATGTGGTCTATTCCCCGAATATCGACGATGAATATTGGAGCCAGCGCTACATTCGGGATAAGTTTTCCACCGCTATCGAAAAACAATGGATCACCGTCTTTTATCAGCCCATCATCCGCGCGAAAACCGGAAAAATCTGTAATTTTGAGGCGCTGGCCCGTTGGATTGATCCGGTAAAAGGACTGATCGCCCCGGATACGTTTATTCCCGTCCTGGAAAAGTATCACCTCATTCCTCAGTTGGGGGCGTATATGTTGGAGCAGGTCATTCGGCAGGTGAAGAGCTGCGCTGCTTCAGGGTTTCCTTTGGAGCCGGTCTCCGTCAATCTCTCAGTGCTGGATTTTGAAGCCAACGACATGGTGGGCCTGATCGTGAGTCTTCTGAAAAAATATGATGTGAAACCGAAATGGATCGTCGTGGAGATCACGGAGCGGGATATCGCCCAGACAGCCAACGCTTTCCGGCAGCAGATCAGGGCGCTGCGGCGGCACGGAATCCAGGTGTGGGTTGACGATTTCGGCAGCGGTTATTCGGCGCTCAATGTTTTGAATCAGTACGAATTCGATCTCCTCAAGTTAGACATGCAGTTTCTCCGCCAGTTGGACGAGCATCACGGGGCGAACCGCGTCATCATCAAATCCATCGTTCGAGCGGCTCACGAGTTAGGGGTGCAGACCTTGACCGAAGGGGTGGAGACTGAAGTGCATCATCGTTTCTTAAAGGAAGCAGGGTGCGATAAGGAGCAGGGCTATTACTTCGCCAAGCCGCGCCCGATGGAGGAGAGTTTACAGGAGGTTCGAGGGCTGCCCCGGGAGACAGAAGAAGAGGCACGACAGTACGGAAGGCGGTCTTGACAGAGTATTATGGAAAAAGGATAGGGAGAGCATCGGCGTCGAAAGCGGGGTGACACCATGAAAAAGGCGATAACGCAAGGCGTACTCTTGCTGGTTATCACAGTGATCGTCGGGACTTTCGTCAACTTTCAGCAGGCCGAGTATGTGAAAACCCGAAAGGAAAAGGCGGAGCTTATCAGTCTTTCGATCGCCACGCAAGTAGAAGAGAAGATCAACCGGGAGATCTATATCACGAATCTTTTGGAGGTTTTGATCCGAGCCAATGACGAGGAGCCTTTCCCGGCCTTTCACCGGGCAGTTTCGGATATTCTGCGGGTGGCTCCGTCGCGAAATGCGGTTCAGCTGTCGTCGGATGGAGTCTTCGAAGAGCTGGCTGCTGCATCGGACAGCAGCATGGAAGGCAGATCTTTTTATGCCCTGCCCCCGTCGCCGGTGGCAGCCGTCATTCCGGTTCCGGGGCTTGAGCCCGGCGGAATGGTTCGCTCCGTCGACGTAAAGAAGAGCGGCCGCTTGGTCGCCTATCATCCGGTTTATGACAGTGCCGGCGATTTTTTGGGATTTTCTCTCGTGCCGGTGAATTTGGCTGATCTATTCCAAAAGACACGATCTTTCCAGGAGATTACGCGTGATAACTATTGTACGGTAGCGGTGCTGGCCGATACCGATACGCGGATGCTCTATTCGAATTTGGGTGAGGCCGTTGCTTTAGAGCCGGTGCGAACGGAAATTCGCCTAGCGAATGGGACGATATGGGCCATGACGCTGGTTCCCAAAGAAGGGTGGATCAGCCTTGGGCATCGCTGGATGAATGGGGCAGCGGCGGTCATTGTCATCCTCGTCCTGTACCGCGTCTTATCCAATATTGGTAAAATCAAGCGGCAGTCAGTGATCAATGAGCGCATGGCTTCCCTGGACGCTTTGACCAATCTCTTAAACAAACGGGCCTTTGAACAAAAATTAGGCGAGCTGAACGGTGGCATCGAACCCTACGGTTTAATCTTCCTCGATTTGGATCATTTTAAGGAGATTAACGATCAACACGGACACGATGCCGGGGATCAGGTGTTGTCTGAGACCGCTCAACGCATGAAAAAAGCTGTACGGGAGGTGGACAAGGTATATCGGGTGGGGGGCGATGAATTCGTCATCCTGATAGCGGGAGGGCTTTCGCTTCAAGCGTACGAAGAGGTTCGCAAGCGGTTGAAGGGAGATGTGGAAGGAAAGCCGGTTTTGGCGGGCCTTCAACCACTGCACGTTCACGTCAGCATGGGCTATGCTGAGCACCCGGCTGACGGTGATACCGCCTGCGAGGTGCTGAAGGTGGCGGATCAACGCATGTATGAAGACAAGCAGCAGAATCACCGCCGCCGTGCGTCGGAAGGGATGACCTGCACTGTAGGCGATTAAGGGCTGGCGGTCATTTTCCGGATCAATGACGTCGTAAAATCGGAAAAGGCTCCCTATGTTAGGAGTTGACGTGCGTCTCTACGGACGGAGGGTTGGCTCTTTTTTTGTGGCGTTTTTTACGTAGAGGAACGAGACGGGGCGGTGATTTCAATCTGGCACATTTGCATGACATCCAGAGCCTTTTGATGACTTTCCGGCGTCACGCCGGCGCAGGCAGAGGGATCGACGAGAATACGTTTTTCCGGGTAGAAGGCTTTGAGGAGGAGGGCGTTGGAAATGACACAGATATCCGTGCAGAGGCCGAGGAGCAGGATTTCATCGCAGTCTCTCACTGTCTCGGGGAGCGTCGTAGAGCCGAAAGTACCTTTTTCTATGACGACAGCTTCTTTGGCATAGGGGGCGAGTGCCGGGCAGATTTCCCAGCCTTTTTGCGGTTTAATGCAGTGCGGGACGGGGAGCTTTTTCCCTTCGGCGCTGGCCAGGTAATCGGCGGTGTGAGTGTCCTGGGTGAAGAGGAGGAGAGTGTCCGGGTCGGCAGCTGCGGCTTTGACGCGGGCGACGGCGCGAGGCACTATAGCTTGCGCCTCCTTGGTGCCTAAAGAGCCGTCAATAAAGTCGTTCTGCATGTCAATAACGATGAGAGCTTTTTTCATGGCGCTGTTCCTTTCTGTGTCACTGCCTCGCTGCGGCGCGACGGCGCTGTGTTTTTGGGAAAAGGGTCGAAGCACCCTTGGTTCCGTTAGGCTGCGCGATGGGCGCAGCAAGAAGGGACGAGGGGCTTCGGCCTTGTTTTATCTGGCGTCGGCAAATTCATACTTTTTGTGGACGTGGTGATAATGGGTGTGAAGGAGGGCATGGGCGGTTTCTCCTAAGGGTTCGCCTAAGAACTCGTCATAGAGTTTAATGATGTCCGGATTTTCATGGGATTTTCGGTAGGGGAGATGGCGGTCGATTTCGTAAAGCGCCTTGATGCGCGCCTGCCGGACGGCATTGGTGGTACCGATGGGCTGGCCGCCGCCGCCGATGCAGCCGCCGGGGCAAGCCATAACCTCGATGAAGGTATAATCGCAGGCGCCGGATTTCAGCCGTTCCATCATCTGTCGAGCGGCCAAAAGCGTGTGAACGATGGCTACCTTCACGGGTTTATCATTGAGCTGAATGACGGCTTCTTTGATGTTATCAAAGCCGCGCACCGCCTCAAATTCCAGTGGCTTGGCTTCATGTCCGGTGAGTTTTTCATATACGGTTCTCAGCGCCGCTTCCATGACGCCGCCGGTGGCGCCGAAGATCGCGCCCGCGCCGGATCCTGTGCCCAGCGGCGAATCGAAATCGCTTTCTGGCAGATGGTCGAAGTTCAGGCCCACGTATTGGATCAGTTTGATGAGTTCCCGGGTGGTGAGCACCGCGTCTACGTCTTGATGCCCGTCGCGCCCCATTTCCGGACGGGCGGCCTCGAATTTCTTCGCCGTGCAGGGCATGATGGAGACGGTAAAGATGCGATCCAAAGGAACGCCCACCGCTTTGGCATAGTAGGTCTTGGCGACGGCCCCGAACATGCTCATGGGGGATTTTGCCGTGGAGAGGTGGGAGAGGAGTTCGGGGTAGTGTTTTTCGATGAAATTGACCCAGCCGGGGCTGCAGGAGGTAATCATGGGGAGGATACCGCCCGTGGTGAGGCGGTGAACGAGTTCGGCGCTTTCCTCCATGATGGTGAGATCGGCGCCGAAATTCGTGTCGAAGACCCGATCAAAGCCCAGCATGCGCAGGGCCGTCACCATCTGTCCGGTGGCGATGGCGCCGGGGGCAAGACCGAAAGCATCTCCCAAGGAAACGCGTACTGAAGGCGCAGTTTGGACGATGACGTGGAGATTCGGGTCCTGCAAGGCGTCAAGCACTTTCTGGGTATCGTCTTTCTCTACGATAGCCCCCACGGGGCATACGAGGCTGCACTGACCGCAGAGGGTACAGTCCGTTTTCTCCATAGACATATGGTACGGCGTGGTTACGATGATTTGGTCGCTGCGGTTGGCAAAGGTCAGGGCCTCGATGCCTTGGACGTCCTTGCAGGCGCGGATGCAGCGGCCGCATTTGATACATTTTGACGGATCGCGTACTAAGCTGGGATTCGTGTTTACAACTGGATGCGCTTTATTCACGTTGGGCAGATGTGGGTCTAAAATGTTAAAGCGGGTACAGAGACGCTGCAGGTCGCAGTTTTCGTTGCGGGGGCAGGTCAGGCAGCTGGCGTTATGATCTGCCATGATGAGCTGTAGGATGCCCACTTGCGTATCCCGGACGATCTGGGTGTCCGTGAAGACTTCCATCCCTTCCCAGACTTCGGTGGAACATGCCGCCAGGAGCTTTTTCTTGCCCACCACTTCCACGGAGCAGAGGCGGCAGCGGGCTTTTACCCGCTGGTCAGGGTGATAGCAGAGATGAGGAATATCAATATTGATGCGCTTCGCCGCCTCAATAATTTTCGTGCCTTTTGGCGCTTCCACGGGAATGCGATTGATTTTCAGATGGACCATTTCCATTTAACAAGCACCTCCGACGGCAAAGGTATCGGGGAAGACCTGCATGGCGGAGAGCAGCGCGGCCTGCGCTGTTTCTCCTAACCCGCAGAGAGAGGCGCGTTCCATAATTTCGCCGATCTTTTTCATCAGGGCAATGTCCTCTGGTGTGGCTTCGCCCCGAGCAAGTTTTTCCAAGAGAATCTTTTGATGCGCGTTGCCTTCGCGGCATGGGGTACATTGCCCGCAGCTTTCGTGGGAAAAGAACGCCTGGGTCATACGGAGAAAATCTAAGACGCTGGTGCGCTCGTCAATGACGAGAATGGCGCCTGAGCCCACGGTTACACCGGCGGCCTTGAGGTCGTCGTATGTATAAGGGACATCCAAGATGCGGTCATCGGTGATCTTTCCCGAGGCCCCGCCAAATTGGATGAGCCGCAGGGCGTGACCGTCGGGGATTCCCTGGGCCAGTCCGTAAATAATCTCCCGCACCGTGGTGCCGAAAGGAATCTCGTAAACGCCGGGGCGGCGTACATTGCCCCCGACGCTGACCAATTTCGTGCCGATGGATTCGCCGCTGCCGTGACTCATATAGACGTTTTCCCGGTCGCACAGGAGGTGCGGGACGATGGCGAAACTTTCCACGTTGTTGACGCAGGTGGGCAGCGCGAAAGCACCGCTGACCTTAATGAAGGGCGGCTTCATGCGGGGGCGGCCGGCTTTCCCTTCAATGGAGCGGATGAGGGCCGTTCCCTCGCCGCAGACGTAAGCCCCCGCGCCAGAGTAGAGATGAATGTGAAAATTAAAACCGGGGATTCCTAAGATATTGTCGCCTAAAAATCCTTTTTCCTCCGCCTGCCGGATGGCGTTTTTGAGCCGCGCCCGCAGGTGCCGGTACTCCTCCCGGAGATAAATGTAGCCGTCCTGCGCTTGAACGGTGTAAGCACCGATGATCATCCCCTCAATGAGGTTGAAGGGATCCCGGCGGATGATCTCCCGGTCTTTGAAGGTACATGGTTCTCCCTCATCGGCGTTACATATCGTCAGCTTGTGGTCACCCTTTACGGCGCGGGCCTGGGACCACTTGCGCCCCATGTCGTAGGCTGCGCCGCCGCGCCCTTTGATCTTGGCGGCGCTGATGACGGCGGCGATGTCCTCTCCGTCCATCTGTACCGCTTTTTTTAAGGCGGAAAAACCGCCGATGGCTAAATAGGCGTCGATGGACATGGGGTCGTATTTATCAAAATTTTTGGTAATGAAATGCACTTCGCTGCTCATGTGCCGTCGGCTCCTTTATATGAATTGGGCCAAGAGGGCCTGTACTTTTTCCGGCTGGTCGAGATGACCATAGACCTGCCCGTTGATACGGATCGCCGGTGCCTCATCACAGGCGCCGAAGCAGGGGACTTCCTCTAACGTAAAACGGCCGTCATAGGTGACTTCCCCCACTTCAATATTAAGGAGGCGGCGCAGCGTGTCGAGGAGGGAATCACTCTCATTCACGCGGCAGACCACCGAGCGACATACTTGCAGCGGATATTTGGCCCGGGGCCGTTCCGACAGACTGGCGTAAAAGGTGAGACAGTCGTAAATGATGGAGAGCTTGATGGGGAGCTTTTCGGCGATGTAAAACGCCACCTTTTCCGGGATGTACTGCCGCTCAATCCGATCCTGTACATCCAGCAGAATACCGACAATCTGCGTGGCGTCCCGGTCATGCGCCTCCATCACCTCGTCGATCTCCGTCATCAGCGCCTGCGTCAGATCAAATTCGCGCTGTGGCTCCCTTGGCATACCGACCCCTCCCGTAACGAGTTTCCTTAAAGTATATTACCCATTATATACACTTTAGTCCTGTTTGCCTATAGCGAGGGAGAAAATTTTGGAAAATGAAAGAAATTGGGAACGAATCTCAAATGACCGAAGATTGCCGCCGTTTCCAATAAAAAAACAGCGTCGGTAAGACCGACGCTGTTTTGCTAACCTATGGATATACCAGGCGGAAACGTTCCTCGCAATCAGTGAATGGAAGCTACGATGCTGTTTAGCTGTGCAAGACGGGTGGAGAGTTCGTCGCTCATGCTCTGGATATGCTGAATCGCGTCCCGCGAGGTTTGAACCTGCTCTAAGTTCTTGGCGACATGCTGGTGGAGACCGTCGAATTGCCCGTGGAAAGACTCATCCGCTTCGCGAATCCTGGCTTCAAAACTCTTGTTGTCGGCCAGGATGCCATCGATGGCTTCCACATCGGCCAGGAGCGCCTTAGTGGCTTTATCGGAAGCGGCCAGGCCTTCTTTGGTGCTCTCCGAGAGCTTTCGTACTTCATCGGCCACTACGGAAAAGCCGCGGCCCGCTTCCCCAGCCCGAGCCGCTTCGATGGCGGCGTTGAGGGCTAAAAGATTCGTCTGGGAGGCAATGGAGGTGATCATGTTCATGATGGATTCGATCTTTTGGGTGCTTTGGGTGAGCTGTTCGATCTTCGGTATGATTTCGTCGTTTCGCGACAGGAGGGACTGGACGATTTCCTGTTGACCATCCACGCCGGAAGAAATGCCGTTTAAGAGCGTGCCCACCGTCTCCACGCTGCTGGAAATAGCGGCGATGGTGGAGATGATCTGAGGGATGTCCCGCTGGTAGCCTTCAAAATAGTCGATGATGCGATTTTTGAGGCGGGCGATGCTTTCGTGACGGCGCAGGTCACGCTCCAGAAAGAACCGCTGATAATCCGCGTAGGCGGTGATGAATTTTTCCATGTAGTCGTCCCCGAAGGGTTCTCCTGCGGGGATGTGATAGAAAAAGAGAGCCGTTAACGTCTCGTTGATGTGGAGGCCGCTGATTTCACCGAAAGCGGAAAAGCCGGCGATGGGGATGCCGGCAAAGTAATCCATGCTGCCGGTTTCCTGGGGGAAAGTCAGGCGGCGCAAAATGCAGTCGTTTAATATGCCGCCGATGGGTTGAGGTTTGCCGCGGGAAAAAGCGGCGTAGTCAGCAGCGAGGGTCGATTTCAGCGAGGTGCGCCGCATGAGATGGAGATCCTCCCCCGAAACTACGTCGCAGTAAAAATAGACTCGATCCTGTTCGGCGTCTACGGATTGAACGGAGCGGATGAAGTAGGCGTCGTTTACGGTGGAAGCGAAAGTGTACGAGGCGAGAGCGGTGTTGATTTCCTCCAGAGAAGAGGCGTGGAAATATTTTTTTAAGGATGCTAAAAAGGAAGTGGGGATGCCGTTTCCGTCGTCGACGCTTTCCACATAGCGCTGCGAGGCGTTGGCACCGATGATGCGGTAGCTCGTCCCCGTATCTTCGGCGGCCTGGGTCTTGAAGATCGAATAGCGATAGTCTTTCGCCAATTTAAAGAGAAGAATTACCGCGTGGTTTTCCCGTACGCTCTGCCCGTCGTAAAGATAGGTATGCTGAAAATCTAATTTCCCTCCCGCGCTGCCGCCGATGTAAGGGCAGGGGAGCTTTTTCGATCGATAAAGCGCCTGAAGAAGAAATGTTTCGCAGGCCGACAGGCCGTCGGCGTAAATGAGGGCAAAGGTATCGCGAAAATCTACGGTAAAGGGGATCGTTTGCTTGTTCACTTCACTTTGCAGGCGCGCGATGCGATCTTCGGTGGAAAGACGCAGCTCTCCGGCCCTGAGATCTTCATCCGGAAGCGGAATCGTCATCAAGTGTGTCCGTTCCACCAAGCGGTGGGAAAAAATCTGTAAGACGATCTGCTGCCGATTCTCTTCTGCCGGGCAGTAATATGTACTGCTGCCCTTTTCCCGGCAAAGTTCGCCGGCCGTGGAGAGGAGAACCAGCTTCGTATTCGGGGGCAGCGCTGTGGACACGGCGCGGGCGACTGCGGCAAAATCGCCGTCGGGAGACACGAACCCCACGATGGCAGCCGGTCCGCCCGGTACGTTGAGCGCTTCCCTCAGCTTGCTGCCGGAAATTTCGCTGTGATGAAGGGCGACGGTGCGCATGTCTTCTCCCGAAGCGATGGGCGAGGGGATCGATGAGACTGCGGCTTTTGGTGCGGCAGTTCTTGCCGTTCTTTGGGGAGAGGATTGAGAATTGTGGAGAAAATCCAACATGATATGCATCCTTCTTTCTGTGAGGGTATGGCGCCATCGATGGCTCATTTAAGTCTATAAATAATTTAATTTCATTATAACACTTCTTTAACTATTCGGGTTAAGAAATTATCTAAAAATAGACGGTAAAAATTTATAAATAAGAGATATATTTTCGGAAGCTTTAGAAATTTCGGTGATGCTTTTCTCACGGCGCCGGCTAAGTTGTCAACATATTTTCTGAAGAATAGAACGACGAATTTTATTTTGCGGTTGGCAAACTTGTTTTCCTGTGGTATAATAATCCCGTCGTTTGGATGAATGACAGCCACACTGCCCGGCGAAGGGGGATTTTGCCGGTGCAAACCTGAACCTATGCCGTTTTAGGCCGCTGGGTTCGACGGAAATGCGGATGGGCGGCGGCTCGCCTCCGAGACGCCAGATATCAGCTTTTCCCAAAAAAGTGATGGGGGGATATTCATGGCAATCAGGAACGTGGTAATGGACCGGCGTGACAGTGCAGATTATCGCAATCATCTGAAACGAGGAGGCTTCCTGTCGGCGAGTTATCTGTCGATCAGCGGCTTTGATGCCGTCCGGCTGAAAAAACTCGCCTTGCAGGGAAAGTTAGACGCCATCCGCTGCGCCATCGGGAAATCTATTCGGTGGTACTATTCAGAACAGCAGGCCGAGCTGGCCCATCTGCGGGGCGAAGCTTAAAAGAAAAAAGTATGAATTTCTGCCGTGCCCTTTGGGCATGGCAGTTTTTTTGCCTTTTCAGCCGGGTTTCAGCTTGGCTGGGCATGATTAAACTTGTACGTGTACGGCGTGAGGGATAGAGCGCCGGTGATGACACGAATGTTTCACGTGGAACATTAAGCTTGTGTGTGCGGTGCCAGGGATGGCGTGTGCCATTTTCACGGGCTAAACGATCGAATCGTATGACGCTATATAATATTAGGAAGGATTTTTGAAGGAGGAGATTTTGTGCTGATCTTCTGGCTGATCCTGCTGACGGTTTTAGGGGCAGTGGCCGCTTTGGCGTGGTGGGGCATGGGGGCGGTGGCCCAGGGGGGGCGGTTGGCCGCCTATCGCCGTTGGCTGCTTCTTTTTGACGTGGTTTCGCCTCTGCTTCTCCTGGCGGGGGAGCGCCTTTTTCCTTGGCCTGACTGGTTAGCACGGTGGGTGTTGATTCTTCTGTCGGGGATTTGGATGGCGCAGCTCATCTTTGGCGTTTTGGCAGTACTGCTTCGCGGGCTGCACCGAATTTTACAGCGTTCAGCCGCGGTGCCTCTGGATCCTGAACGCCGCCGTCTTTTACAGGGGGCGGCGGCTTGTCCGCTTTTGGCCGGGGGAGCCGGAGTCTACGGCAGTACGGCGGGACGAAAGCACACCGTGGTGCGGGAATTTCCTGTGCCGCTGTCGGGGATCGGACCGGAGATTGACGGTTTCCGCGTCGCCCAGATCAGTGATATCCATTTGGGGCTGTTTTTCTCCCTGGACGATCTCACGACGCTTTTAGAAAAAACGGCGGCCCTCGGTGTGGACGCTCTCCTTATTACCGGTGATCTTTTCGATGACGATGAAATGAACACAGCGGCGGCGGAGCGGGTGGACAGTTTTGTAGACCGCTTCCCTCATGGCATTTGGTTTTGCTACGGCAATCACGAATATTTCCGCGATATTGACCGTACCAAACAGGCGCTGGCGAAAAGCCGCATCCGCGTGCTGGCGAATGATCGGGCCCGAGTGGTAAATGGCGTGCGGCCTCTCTATTTCGTGGGGGTAGATTATCCGGTTCCTCGGGCGGAATTCGATCGCTTGCGGGTGCGCTACACAGAGCAGGCCATGCAGGGGGTTCCCCAGGGGGCGGTGACGATATTTTTAGCTCATCATCCCGATTTTATCGATGACGCCGCTGCTTACGGGGCGGCTCTCGTTTTGACGGGACATACCCATGGCGGGCAGATTGGCGTTTTCGGCATCCCCTTGGTGCCGCCGGTGTTTAAATACATGCGCGGACTGTACCGCGTGAAGGATACCATCGGTTACGTGCATTGTGGCAACGGCAGTTGGTTCCCTTACCGACTGGGCTGCCCGCCGGAAATTGCCGTGTTCCGAATAGAGAAAACTGCATGAGAAAAAAGCCGCTTTCCAAAAACGCAGAGGGGAGCGGCTTTTTTGCGGGCAATATGATTTTTAATAAAAAATTTTCCTTCGGGGCTTGCTTTTCAGTTTGCTATATGATTAAATATTCACATGAAGGGGGCCCTATTAACTTTCCAAAATTTGAGGAGGGTATCACAATGAAAAAGAAGTACAAGATCGAAGTGGATTGCGCGGCTTGCGGTCTCAAAATGGAAGAGGCGGCTAAGAAAACGGAAGGGGTTGCCGCCGCGGCCGTGGGCTTCATGGCCCAGAAGATGACGGTGGAATTTGCCGAAGGGGCCGACCCGGCGGTGGTGATGCCAAAGGTGCGGGAGGCCTGCAAAAAGGTGGAGCCGGACTGCGAAGTGTTTATCTGACGAAGCAGGAGGCCTAGATTGGTTTGGTTCCGGTGCCATGAGAGATGAGCCGTGTGGCTGATACGCAGAATGTCAGCGGGAAAGGAGAAAGAAGAGGATGGAAAAAAGAGAGAAAATCATGCTGGGACGTATCCTGCTGACGGTGGTTCTCCTTGTCGGATTGGAGTTTACTCCGCTCGACGGTCTGACATTGGGCGCGCTTTATGCCGTGCCGTATCTTCTGATCGGCTATGATATTCTGCGCAAAGCAGGGCTCGGTGTTCGCCATGGGGAGTTCTTCGACGAGAGCTTTTTGATGGCCATCGCCACCCTAGGCGCTATGGGCATGGGCGAATACCGCGAGGCAGCGGGGGTTATGCTGTTCTATCAGATCGGTGAGATGTTCCAGCGCTACGCGGTGGGAAAGAGCCGGGGCAGCATATCAGCGCTGATGGATCTCCGGCCGGATTACGCCAATATCGAACGGGACGGGGAAATCGAGAAGGTGGATCCCGACGAGGTGGAGGTAGGCACTGTCATTCTCGTTCAGCCGGGGGAAAAGATTCCTATCGACGGGGTCATTGTGGATGGTACATCGACCCTCGACATGCATGCGTTGACCGGGGAGAGCCTGCCCCGGGAGACGGCGGTGGGGGATGACGTCCTCTCGGGGAGCATCAATCTTACCGGCGTCCTTCGCATACGTACGACGAAGGAAGCGGATGAATCTACGGCGGCAAAAATTCTTGATCTGGTAGAAAACTCCAGCATGAAAAAATCCCGTTCGGAAAATTTCATCACCCGCTTTGCCCGGGTCTACACGCCGGCGGTCTGTGCTGCCGCCGTGGGATTGGCGCTGGGCGTTCCGTTGGTGCGCCTGTTCCTTTTGAGTTTGGATCCGATGTGGCCGGTATGGATTGAGCGGGCGCTCATTCTTTTGGTTATCAGCTGCCCCTGCGCGTTGGTCATCTCCGTACCACTGACGTTTTTTGCCGGCATCGGCAGCGCTTCGGCCAGCGGGGTCCTGGTGAAGGGGTCGAATTATTTAGAGGCGTTGGCGAACGTCGATACCATGGTTTTTGATAAGACCGGCACACTGACTCGAGGGGTCTTTGAAGTCACCGCGGTGCACCCTGAGATTATCGGGGAAGAGGATCTTCTCCATTTGACGGCCCATGTAGAGCGCTATTCTTCCCATCCTATTGCCAATTCTCTGCGGGCGGCATATCCCAAGGAAAAGGACGGCTGCGATGTGGTGGACATTGAGGAGATCGCCGGGCACGGCATTACAGCGCGAATCAACGGCCGGGTGGTGGCCGTTGGCAATGGTAAGATGATGGAGACTATCGGGGCCGTGTGGCATGAGTGCGATCGGTTTGGGACTATCATACACGTGGCCATCGATGGGCAGTATGTGGGTCATGTCGTTATCGCCGATGTGGAGAAGCCCCACGCCAAAGAAGCTTTGAAAGCCCTTAAAGCGGCTGGGGTAAAGCGATTGATAATGCTGACGGGGGATTCGGCGGCAACGGCGGCGGAAGTCGGGAAAAGTTTGGGGCTGGATCAGGTTTACAGCGAACTTTTGCCCGCTGATAAGGTGAATAAGGTGGAGGAGATTTTAGCGGAGAACGTCGGCACGAAGCATCGTGTCGCCTTTGTGGGGGACGGGATCAACGATGCGCCGGTGCTCTCCCGGGCCGATGTGGGCATCGCTATGGGGGCGTTGGGATCCGACGCGGCCATTGAAGCGGCGGACGTCGTTTTAATGGAGGACGATCCTCAGCAGATCAGTCAGGCTATGTACATCGCTCGGAAGACGATACGTATCGTCAAGCAGAACATTGTCATGGCGGTGGGGGTGAAGGCGGCCTGCCTCCTTCTCGGCGCTTTCGGCATGGCCGATATGTGGTTCGCCATTTTCGCTGACGTAGGCGTCATGGTGCTGGCTGTGCTGAACGCCATGCGGGCCATGGTTGTGCCCCGGAGAAACGCGGCTGACGCGTGACCTTGGCGCGTGAAGAACCGTAACGGTTTATTTGCTCATGGTATAAATATAAACTATGCTCAGAAAAGAAAGAGACTCTTTTCTGGGCATTTTTGCTGGAATGGCATAACTCATTTTTATGAGTTGATGAAAAAATGATGAAAAAACCCTTGACAAAGTAGATGTTTTCCATAATAATAAATTCAACAGTATTCGCTGAGTAAGCGAAAAGTTCGAGAAAATTTCATCAGACGTTATGAGTGCCGGCGATATGCGCCGGGCGATGAGAGGAAAACGGGTGTGATTCCCGTGCTGTCCCGCAGCTGTGAGGGTGAGCCGGTTCCAGAAAGTCACTGGGTATTATTTCTCGGGAAGACGGGACCGACGCTGAGCCTGAGCCAGAAAGCCTGCTCATAATGAGGTTCATCGTTTGACTTACGACCGATAAGGAGATGGATGCGGTTCGAGGCTACAGGTATGCTTGTGCCTGTGGGGGCGGATTGTTTCTGGCGGATCATCGTGGGTGAGCGGTGGTCTGTTTTTGTTGTGTCTTATGGGGTCGTACTTTGGCCGGCGCCGCGATGTTTTTTAGGAAGGGATGATACGTTTGGGAAAGAAGGAAGTAATGCGCCGTTTGCTGCAAATGGTCATTACGCTGCTGGGGGTCACGGTACTGACCTTCGGTCTCACTTATATCGCGCCGGGGGATCCGGTGGAGATGATCTTGGAGGTGGGCGATACCATTGTGCCGCCGGAGATCATCGAACAGACGCGTCGGGAGATGGGGCTTGATCAGCCCTTTTATGTGCAATATTGGCGCTGGTTGACAGGAATTCTTCACGGAGATATGGGGCTCTCCTACTCGGCCAAGATGCCGGTAGTGGATCGCATGATGCTGGGCGTACCTGGTACGATGGCTTTGGCCGGGTCGTCACTCGTTATCATGGTGGCCGTTTCGGTGCCGCTGGGGATTTTGATTGCGATACACCGCAATCATGCCATTGATTATATCGTGCGCTTTTTTTCCTTTATCGGCGTATCTATGCCGAGTTTCTGGGTGGGACTCCTGCTTCTCTATTTCTTCGGCCTCAAATTGGGGATGTTTCCCATCGCGGGGGGCGAGGTTTCTTTTGACCGCATGGTTCTTCCCTCGCTAACGCTGGCCATCGTCCTTTCTTCAAAGTTTACCCGACAGGTGCGGACAGCGGTGCTGGAAGAATTGGGGAAGGATTATGTGACCGGAGCTAAGGCACGGGGGATCCCTATGCGGAAGATCCTTTGGCATCATATTCTGCCCAATGCCTGCCTGCCTCTGGTGACACTTTTTGGAACCTCTGTCGGTTGGCTGCTCGGAGGCGTGGCCGTCGTCGAGATGGTCTTTTCCTGGCCGGGATTAGGGGCTATGGCGGTGCGCGCTATCATGATGCGCGATTACCCGCTCCTCATGGGCTTCGTCCTCTGGATTGCCACGTTCTACATGGTCATTAACCTCCTGATTGACGCATCCTACTATGTCCTTAATCCGCGCCTTAAGAAAGGGGGCGAGTGAGATGGGCTTTTTGAGAGATGAGCACTCGCTCTTTCGCCTGTACTCCGGCCTTGTTCTTTTGGTCATTCTGGTGGCGGCTTTCGGCCCGCTCCTTTTGTCGGAGGATCCCTATGCTTCCAATATGACAGCGTCGCTTTTAGAGCCGTCGGCTGAGCACTGGTTTGGTACGGACAAGTTAGGGCGGGACTGCTTCACGCGGATCATCTACGGGGCAAGGGTCTCTCTCTCCATGACCATCATGGTCGTCTTTCTGATGAGTGTCGTCGGTACCTTAGTGGGCATTGTTTCCGGCTACTGCGGGGGATGGGTGGATACGCTGCTCATGCGCTTTACGGATATGATGATGGCCTTTCCCGGCATCGTCTTGGCTATCGCCATCGCCGGTGTCATGGGCGGCAGCGTAGTGAATACGGTGCTGGCGCTGGCTACCGTGGGTTGGACGAAGTACGCCCGCCTCGGGCGCAGCCTCACCCTGAAGCTCACCCAGAGCGAGTTTATGGCGGCGGCCATCACCAACGGCACGAAGCCCTTGGCGCTTCTTTACCGCCACATTTTGCCCAACACCTTCCAGATGGTCATCGTTACGGCTGCCATGGATATCGGCTCTATCATCATGGAGATTGCGGGTCTCTCCTTTTTAGGGTTTGGCGCGCAGCCGCCCACGGCAGAGTGGGGGCTCATGCTGAACGAAGGACGGCAGGTTCTTCAAACGGCGCCTTGGGCGATGATTTTCCCCGGCCTGGCCATCTTAGTGGTGGTAGCAATTTTCAATCTCTGGGGCGACAGCCTGCGGGATCTGATGGATCCCCAGAAGGCGAACTGAATCGGCTGGAGATACGGAAAAAGGCAGTATGGCCCGCGGATGGGGCCTTTCATATCATCTACAACAGAAAGAAGGGTATTTATGGTATTGAATTCTAAACTCAAAAAGCTCGTTACGGCAGGTTTGGCTGTAGGTATGGCGACGACGTTCCTTGTGGGCTGCGGGGGCGGCGGTTCATCTTCGGGGGGCAGTGCTTCCACCCTGAAAGTGGGCGTCACGAACTTCGCTGATACTTTAGAGCCGACGGAGAACTTCTTCGCGTGGGTGGTCATGCGCTACGGCGTCGGCGAGACGCTGGCGAAATTCGACGAGAAGATGCGTACCCAGCCTTGGCTGGCGGAAAGCTGGAAGATCAGCGACGATCATCTGACGTGGACGTTTAAGATCCGCGACAACGTTAAATTCTCCAACGGTGATCCAGTGACGGCGGAAGCGGTTAAAGACTCCATTGAGCGCGCTTTTGCCAAACAGAACCGCGCCAAGACTTTCTTTGAATACACCAGCATCGAAGCCAACGGGCAGGAACTCATCATCCACACGACGAAGCCGGTGCCGAACATGCCGGGGCAGCTGGCTGATCCCTTGTTCCTCATCGTCAACGTGAAGACGGAGAAGGACGGCCGCAATTTCGCTAAAGAAGGTCCCATCGGTACCGGCCCTTACATGGTGGAGAGCTTTACCCGCGATAAGTGCGTTCTCAAGAAGAATCCAAATTATTGGGACGGCCCGGTGCCTTATGAGAGAGTCGAGGTACCTTCCATCGATGATCCGAACACCCGCGCCATGGCGCTCCAGTCGGGGGAGATCGACATGGCGGTCAATATCGCGGCTGGCGACATCGGTCTCTTCCGAAGCAACGACAAGTTCCATGTGGATGAGATCGCGTCGCTCCGCACGGTGCTGGCCCGTATCAACCAGAAGCCGGATCATATCCTGAGCGACAAGCGGGTGCGCGAGGCCTTCATCAGCGCCTGCGACCGCAAGAATTATAATGAAGTGCTCCTGAAGGGAACCTTCATGCCGGGCAAAGCGCCGATCCCGCCGTCTCTCGATTATGACTTCGATAAGCTGACGGATCCCAACAGCTACAATGTGGAACGCGCCAAGAAACTCTTGGATGAAGCGGGCTGGAAGGATACGGATGGTGACGGTATCCGCGACAAGGATGGCAAGCCCTTGCAGCTTGATTTTGTCGTTTACAACAGTCGGGCCGAGCTGCCTCTCTACGCGGAAGCTGTGCAGGCTGACGAGAAGAAGGTTGGCATCGACGTCAAAATCAAGACCGTGGATTACAACCTCATCGACAAGATGGGCATCAACGGTGAATATGATCTCCTGATCTCCAACATCACGACAGCCGCCACCGGTGATCCTCAGAGCTACCTGAATCAGTACTGGCACTCCAACGTGGACGGTTCCAATCCCCAGAACGGTTCCGGCTACAGCAACCCCGAAGTGGATGCGAAGTTGGACGCCCTCAACGTGGAGTTTGATCCGGCAAAGCGCCGTCAGCTCATCGTCGAGATCGAACAGCTTTATCTAAATGATGCCGCCAGCCTCTTCCTGGGCTATCCGTACACCAATATCGTCAGCTCCAAGAAGATTAAGAATGCCATTATGCATCCGGCGGACTACTACTGGATCACGAAGGATATTGCCCCGGCGAACTAAGCATCGTTCTTATTTCGCCTCGGGTCACGGGAAAAGCGGAGGGCGAAGCAGCCCTCCGCCATTCTCCTGTCCGAAGGGAGACAATCGCTCTTTTCTGGCCGGGAAACTCGTCATGAAGGAGATATTATGCTATTAGAAGTATCGAATCTTTCCATTTCCTATGGAGATCATCCCATCGTCCATGATGTGAGCCTTTCCCTTGATGAAGGGAAGGTCATCGCTATCGTCGGCGAAAGCGGCAGCGGCAAGACCACCGTCATTCGTGCTATTTTAGGGTGTCTGCCCAATGAAGGGCGCGTCACCGGCGGCAGCATTGTCTTTAACGGGAAAGATCTCCTAAAAAATACGCCGGAGGAATGGCGCAGAATCAGCGGCCGGGATATTTCCATGGTTTTTCAGTCCAGCGGTTCCATGATGGATCCCATCCAGACGATTGGTAAACAGTTCGTGGAGTATATTCGCGAACACGCCGATATGGCGGAAGAAGAGGCGGCGAAACAGGCCGTGGCCATGCTGGCCCGCATGAATCTTCCGAATCCGGAAACGATCATGGAGCTTTTTCCCTTTGAGCTTTCCGGCGGCATGAACCAGCGGGTCGGCGTAGCCATGGGGATGTTCTTTCAGCCCAAACTGCTTCTGGCCGATGAGCCGACCTCTGCTCTTGACGTGACGACCCAGGCACAGGTAGTGGAGGAAATGATGGGAATCTGCCGGGACGATAACACGGCGATCATCATCGTTACCCATAACTTAGGCGTGGCGGCGTACATGGCGGATGAGATCATCGTCATGCGTTACGGCGACATCATTGAGCGGGGGACGTCGGAGGAGATCGTCGATCACCCGAAAGAAGATTATACGAAGGAACTTTTGGATGCCGTGCCGCAGATTGGAGATGTGGATCATGGAACATACTAAACCGTCTCAGGAAGTGGTGCTCGACATTCAGCATATGGTGAAAAATTTTGACTTGGGGGGCGGCAAGGTACTCACCGCTGTGAATGATGTTTCCTTACAGCTTCATAAGGGGGAATCTTTGGCCATCGTCGGCGAGAGCGGCAGCGGCAAGAGTACCCTGGTTAAGTGCTTAGTACGGCTGCATCGGCCGACTTCCGGTGCGGCGATTTATGACGGTACCGATCTCATGAAGCTGGGGGGAGAACCTTTGCGGCAAAGCCGCCGCCATATTCAGATGGTGTTTCAGGATCCCAATACAGCCTTTAATCCGAAAATGCGGATCAAGGATATTATCTGTGAGCCTCTGTACAATTTTGATCTTATCAAGTACTCTGAAGCGGAGGCCAAGGCGAAGGAAATGCTGCGCTTGGTGGAACTGCCGGAAGATATCGTGGACCGCTATCCGGCTAATATGTCCGGCGGCCAGCGGCAGCGTATCGGCATTGCCCGAGCGCTGGTGCTAAAGCCCGAGATCCTCGTCTGCGACGAGGCGACCAGTGCCCTCGATGTGTCGGTGCAGAAGAAGATCGTCGATCTGCTTCTCTCCATTCAGAGGAAGACGCAGCTGTCCATCATTTTCATCTGCCATGACTTGGCCTTGGTCTATCAGATGTGCCATCGGGCTGCCGTCATGTATCAAGGAAGCGTCGTGGAGGTACTGCCCGCTGGGAAACTCCGGGAAGCGAAACACCCGTACACTCGGAAACTGTTGAGTTCTATCTTCCCTTTGCGGGGCAAGAAAAGAATAGAGCCATCGACGACTGCACCCGAAGCGGTCGGCCCGGTAGAAATTCCGGCGAGCTGAGTAGCGCCGGATGGTGCTGCGGGCAGAGACACGCGCACAGCCGATAAAGTTTTTAACTGTTGGATATGTCGCTGGCAACATGCCAAAAGAAAAAAATAAGGGGGAAACAACGTGAAAAAATTCTTAACCGCCGCTGCTGCCGCAGCAGCCATCATGACCGCAAATACGGTCAGTTACGCCGCCGCCAATCCCTTTGAGGATGTACCGGCGGATCACTGGGCCTACGACGCGGTGGCACAGCTTGCTGCTGACGGCGTCATCGAGGGCTACGGGGATGGTACTTATCGGGGGGACCAGGAGATTACCCGCTACGAAATGGCTCAGATGGTGGCCCGGGCTATGGCCCGCACCAATGTCAGCAGTGCTGATCGTGCCATGATCGACCGTTTAGCCGCTGAATTTGCCGACGAACTGAATAGCCTTGGCGTTCGCGTAGCCGCCTTGGAAAAAAAGGTAGACAACGTGAAGTGGAAGGGCTGGATCGGCTATGAGTACTGGCGGGACAGCCACGCCCAGCCGACGAATGATCGAATCGGCAATACCTCGGATGGCTCTGCTTACAAGTGGCAGAAGGTGCAGTTCCAGCTTAATCCTGTCGTCACCATTAACGAACACTGGATCGGGCGGGCACGCTTTAAGTATTATTCCGACATGAATACGGCGAAGAACAATACTTCGGCGGATGCTAATGAGTTTCGTGTTGACCGCGTTTGGGTCGAAGGAAAATACGGCAAGACAAAGATCCAGCTTGGTAAGATCCCCTATGAGACCCGCTTGGATAGGGGCCTTGTCTTTGGCAATCGTCTCACCGGCGGGATCCTGACCTTTGGCAATCAGCTTCAGGCAACTATCGGCGCGGGCCGTCAGGCGCGTGATCCAAACCGGAACCGGGCTAATACAGTCGATAATATGCAGTTCTTGGAATTGACCTATCACGCCAGCGACAAGTTTGACATTGGCGCAGCGTACTACCATTTGAAGAACGAAAGCGCTTACAAAAATGGCACCGGACGGTTCCGGAAGAGCTGGGATACTTCGGATGCCTTCGGCAGCGAAAACCGCAATATCTGGGAAGTGGGCATGACCTATACTTTCTCGCCCCAGTGGCTCATGAACGTTGCTTATGCGAAGTCCAACGGCGATTGGGAAACGAAGTATAAGCAGGCGTACACGATTGAACTTGCCTATAACGGCGGCATCTATCCCGATATGAAGCCGGGGAATTTCGGCGCATTCTTGGCCTATCGTTATCTGGGACGCGGCGCGGTTATTGGGCCGACCTACAACGAAGTTTATTACAACTACAACGGCAGCCAGAAGGGGTGGAACATCGGCGGGGCCTACGTGTTCGCGAAGAATATTATGGGTACGGTGCAGTACTGGCGCGGCAAGGACATTGAAGCGGCAGGCGACACCGATATGTCCACGCTCTACACGACCCTCCAGTTCTTCTTCTGATTTTTACGTCCTTTTTTCACCTGAGATTTTCTGAGGCAGTCCTTACGGGCTGCCTCTTTTTTGCGTTTGCCGCCGGGGCCTCTTCCTGACATCGGGCGAAGAGCATGGTGTGGTAGTCCGAGACGCGGGAGGTGAGGAGGCCGTTTACGATGTCTATGGAGAATACCGGGCCGGCGATCTTCTGTCGGGCGGCGTTGATGCGGTCGAGGTAGAGGGCAACCGCCTCAGGGAGCCGATGGGTATGGGTTCGGTAGAGAAAGCAAAGAGAGTTGCCGCCGGGAACGTAGCTGGTTTCTTCCGCGGGATAATGCTCGGGGTGGTCGATTTTGAGAAAGTAGGAGGGGGAAGTGAAATTTCGACGGCGGACGTCGTTTCCATCGTACAGGGCGCCTAATAGGAAATGGGGCCAATGATTGCGGTGGAATCCTTTGAGGAAAAATTCGTTGGCGATATTCGTTTCGTTGCCTACCGCCGACGTGATGTCTAGTTTTGGCGAACGCAGGATGAAATATTCCGGAAAGTAGGTCGTGAATAAGGTTTCCGGCGGGTGCTGCTGATAGAAATTGAAGTAATAGGACAGATTGGCGATAGTCGCTTGCAGCGCCTGGAGCTCTTGGACGCGCTCTTCTAAGTTGCCGTAAATTTGGCGGTATTTTTCCATGGTGACGTTAGGGTCGTGTTCGTTTAGGAGTTTTTTGATGTCGGCGAGATACGTCTGGGAACGTACGCCGAAGAGGATGCGGGTGAGCTGGAGCGCTTGTTCCGCCCGATAGTAACGGTAACGATTTTCGCCCACGTAGGCCGGTTTTAAAATGTCGATGCGGTCGTAGTGCTTGAGGGTGTCCACCGGGGTATGGGTCAAGGCGCTGAATTCCTTGATTGTCATGAGGGAAGAATCTTTCGCGGTCATGGAATTTCTTCCTTTCTTCGTGTCGCTTATACCAGACGGGCGATGCCGCAGCTTTCCGAATAGGTGCCGTAAGACGCCGCCCGGCGGGGCGTCGCCGCGCCGTAGCAGCAGATGTGGTCGTGATAATATTTTTGCGGGAACTTTTCCTGTAAAGACTTTGGCAGACGCCGATGGATCGCGTGGGTAAAGAGGCAGTCGGGGAAATACTGGGTTCCGGCGGCCTTGGCGAGGAGGAAGGCGCGTTCTCTCACCTCGCCCAGCCAGATACAGTCACCGAAGAGGTGGTGTCCGGCGTATGCAGCGTTATAGTGTAGCGTGCCGCAGTCGGCAGCCAGCGCCGCTTGCAGGGGAAGGGCCGCACCTTTTGAAAGGCGCGGCCCTTTTCGGCAGATCGCTGCGATCGTCTGGGCGGCGGCATAGGCACTGCGGATTCCGGCGCGGTCAGCGGGAAACGTGAGCAGAATGTGATTGGATACTTGGGCGATCTTGCGGCAGGCCGCGATGCTTTCTCCGTAGGCAATGATATCGGAGAGAACGAGAGAAAATAGCGCGGCAAAGGTCGGGTTGCGGGTGAAATTGGTGCTGGCCGCCGGGGAAAAGATGCGAGCGCACAGGATGGCGGCGTCAACGGTTTCGACCGGCGGGAGGGTGGAGGGAGAAATTTTTTTGAATGACATGGCAAATCCTTTCATCAAACTATTGACATGTGAGTTACTCACGCCTTTATAATAACATACATGATGCGTCATGACAAGGACGCGCGGCGGGAGGACCGCTGACGGCAGGGAGGCGATGGGATGGGAGAACGATGGAAGCAGTGGATGACGAGCGGCCTTTTTTGCGCCGTGATGTCGTCCTTGGTTTTCAGCGTGATGAACGCGCTGGTCAAGGCGGTCAGCGTCCACATTCCTTCCAATGAGATCGTTTTTTTCCGCAGCGCCATCGGAACGGCGCTGATCCTGCTCCTGATGCGCGCACAGGGAGTGCGGGCGTCGAACGCCGGGATTTCCCTCTTAGTCCTGCGGGGGAGTTTGGGCGCGCTCTATATGCTGGCGTATTTTTACACCATCGCCTATATGCCCTTGGTGGACGCGATTATTTTGGTCAATCTTTCGCCGGTCTTTTCCTTTATCTTGGCGGCGATTTTCCTGAAGGAGAAGCTGCCGGGCCGCATGGGGCTGATTTTGCCGGTGATTTTTGCCGGGGCGATGCTGACCATCAATCCCTTAGGCTACTCCACCTATTCGGCGGTGGCGCTCTTTGGCATTGCCGCCGCGGTGCTTTCCGGCGCGGCGGGGGTCTGCATCCGCTATCTGAGCCGATCTTTCCATGCGTATGAAATTATTCTCTATTTTATGGCGGCGGCAACCTTGATCTCCATTCCGCTCATGTGGCGGGATTTCGTCGTGCCGACGCCTTGGGAGATGTTTCTCCTCACCGCTATGGGGGTCGTTTCCCTCTTGGCGCAGGTGTTTTTGACGAAGGCGTTCACCCACGAGAACGTCGTGATCGTGGAAGTCGTCCGCTATATCGGGATCTTGTTCAACGCTTTCTGGGGGTTCGCGATCTGGGCGGAAATCCCGACGTGGAACGTCGTGGCCGGCGGGGCGCTGATCGTTTCCGGCTGCATTCTCCTCTCCCACACCGCAGCAAAAAATCGGCCGAACTAAGGAACCACTGCTAAATTCAGCACCGCTACCTTGGCGCATCTTTTCCGCTCTCTCTGCGTCGATAAATCCTCCGCATCGCCCTGCGATGCGTTCGGTTTATCTCCTTGATAGAACGAAAAATCGGCACCAATTAAAGAGACTTCATTTGATCAGTGGTCCCCTAAATGTTTCACGTGAAACATTTGTTCCTATAAAAATGATACCTATTTTTTAAGGAGGTCAAGAAATGAGAAGTTTGGGGAAAAGTAAGCGGTATGTGTTTGGCCTGATGGCGCTCTTGACGGCGGCCCTTTTTGCGCTTAGCGGGTGCGGATCCGCGCCCGCTGGCTCGGGCGGATCCTCCGGCGGCAAGGCGGCGAAGGTCATGACGGTGGGGGTCAATCTCTTCAGTACGACCCTTGACCCGCATAAGGATTATGACGGCTGGTTCGTGGTGCGCTACGGATTAGGCGAGACGCTGGCGCGGGTCAGTGATGAGATGGCGCTGACGCCGTGGCTGGCGACGAAATGGGAGATGGTGGATGAGCATACATGGAAGATCACCCTGCGCGACGGCGTGAAGTTCCACACCGGGACGCCCATGACGGCGGAGGCGGTGAAGGCGTCGCTGGCCCGCTCCGTCGCTACGAATAAGCGTGGCCCGGCCAATCTTTCCATTGATATTATGGAGGCGGCGGGGCAGGTGCTGACCATTCGCACGAAGGAGCCGCGCCCGGATCTCATCTACGAGTTGTGTGATCCCTACTGCGCCATCGTGGACGTGAAAGCGGCGGAGGGGCCGGAGGGCTTCCGCAAGACCGTCGCCGGGACGGGGCCTTTTAAGGTCAAAGACTTCACGGAGAATATTTCCGTCACGGTCACAGCCTTTGACGAGTACTGGGGCGGTCGGGCGAAATTAGATGAAGCGATCTTTCGCTATCTCAATGACCCCGATACGCGCATGATGTCGCTGCAATCGGGCGATATTGACGCTTCGATCAACATCGACAGCAAAAATCTCCAGCTCTTTTCTGACAAGGCCAAGTACACCATCAGCCGCTGCCCCAGTATGCGGGCCACCTACGTTTTCTTCAATACGAAGAACCGGTTCCTTCAGGATAAAAATTTGCGGACGGCCCTCATCATGGCGGCGGACAAGAAGAACTACCTCAAGTCGGTGTTGGGCGGCGTTGGCGTCGAGGGCGTGTGCCTCTACCCGACTTCGCTGCCATACCGTTCGGCGGAGCTTACGTATCCGGCCTTCGATCCGGCGGGGGCGAAGAAGCTGTTAGCCGATAACGGCTATGTGGATCAGAACGGCGACGGCCATTTGGAAAAAGACGGCGAGACGGTGACCCTCACCATTTCCTGTTACACTTCGCGGGCGGAGATTCCGGGCTTCGCCACGGCCATGCAGGCGGATTTTGAGAAGCTTGGCATCGCGACGAAGATCGTCACCTACGATACCCTGCCCCGGGAGAAGTTTACGGCGGGGGATTATGACATCGGCTTCACCAGCTTTACGCCGTCTACCAACACGCGGCCCTTGGCCGGTCTGCGCACGGCTTTTGTGAAGGACGCTATCGAGAATTATTACAATTACTTTTACGACGAGCGGGTGGAGGAGATCGCCCAGGCGCTGCCGACGGAAGCGGATTACGGCAAGCAGGATCAGATGGCCTTTGAGGCCCAGCAGCGCATCTTGGACGCCCGCACCAATATTTTCTTGGCGTACACGGAAAATCTCTACGTTTCCAATCATCGGGTCAAGAATTTCAACGCCCATGCCTTCGATTACTATGTGATGGATAATCAGGTGGACATCGAGAGCAAGTAAGCCGCGCCGCCTTAGGGGATACGGCTGAGATCGCCGGACGCGCCGCAAGGGTCGCGTCCGGCGATGTGTGTATTGGCGCAATATGAAGCGTCTGGCAGACGGTGAGAGAACAGGAGTGAGCTATGGGAAAGTTTATTCTGAAGCGTTTTTTTAATATGATCCTCGTCCTGTTGGGGGTCAGCGTCATCGTGTTTTTGCTGCTGCGGCTTTCAAGCGGCGATCCGGCTTACATCAAGCTCTCGGGGGTAGGCATCCCGGTCACGGATGAGCTGCTCCATGAGACGCGGGAAGCGATGGGGCTTAATCTGCCGATGTATCAGCAGTTTTGGAATAGCTTTACCGGGATACTGACGGGGGATTTGGGGATGTCGTACCGCACTGGCCGCCCGGTGTTGGAGGAACTGCTCAAGGGGCTGGGGCCGACGCTGAAATTGGCCGGGGCGGCGTTTTTCCTGACGGTGGCGCTCTCCGTGCCGCTGGGGATTGTGACGGCTCTCTACGCCAATCGGGCCATCGACTACATTATCCGGGTGACGTCCTTTTTGGCCACGGCGATGCCCCTCTTTGCCTTGGGATTGCTTTTGATTTACGTCTTTTCACTGGAACTGCAATGGCTGCCGGTATCGGGGAGCGAAAGCATAGCGGGGTTGGTTCTTCCTACGCTGTCCCTCTCTTTGGGGCTAGTGGGGCGGTACACGAAGCAGATTCGCGGTGCAGTCTTAGACGAGATCGGGCAGGACTATGTGGCGGCGGCCCGAACCCGCGGCCTGCCCGAACGCATCGTCCTCATCCGTCACGTCCTGCGCGGGTCGCTCATCTCCGTGGTGACGCTCTTGGGTTTGTCCTTCGGGGCGCTCTTGGGGGGAACGGCGGTCATCGAGATCATGTTCGTCTGGCCCGGTGTGGGAAAGCTCATCGTCGAGGCCGTCCGGCACCGGGATTTCCCGATGGTGCAGGGCTTCACGCTCCTGATGGCCGTCATTTACTGCGGGATCAATTTCTTGGTGGATATGTCTTACGGGTTCTTGGATCCGCGGATTAGAAGCAGGAGCTGAGCGGATGATGAAACGAAAGGTAGATTTTTCCAAGGTGTTGTGCGGCGTCTTTTTGCTGCTCTTGACCATTTTGCTCCTGATTTCCCTCTGCGCGGCGGAGATCGCGCCCCACGATCCCCTTAAGATCCAGTACGACATCGCGCTTCAGGGGCCAAGCGCGGCGTTTCCCTTCGGCACCGATGATTTCGGCCGGTGCGTGTTTTCCCGCATCTTGTACGGGATGCGCTCGTCGCTCTTCATGTCGCTTCTCATCGTCGGGATCAGCCTCGCGATCGGCACGACGGCGGGGATCGTTTCCGGGTATTTCGGGGGGTGGGTGGACGACTGTATCATGCGGCTCACCGATATGTTTTTGGCGTTTCCCGGCATGGTGTTCAGCATCGCCGTGGTCGGCGTCCTCGGTGTGGGCTGGGGGAATACGGCCATCGCACTGATCCTGCCGGGATGGCTGATCTTCGCCCGCCTCAGCCGGGGCCTCGTTCTCACCGTCAAGGAAAAGGAATACCTGCGCTCGGCGAAGGCGGCGGGCCTTACGACCTTTCAGATCATGCGGCGCTACATTCTGCCCAATATTGCCCAGCAGCTTGTCATCATCGCCGCCATCGAGATCGGCAGCACCCTGATCAGCTTCTGCGCCTTGACGTATCTGGGGATGGGGGCGCAGCCGCCGGAGCCGGAACTCGGTCTCATGCTCAGCGAGGCCAAGTCAAAAATGCAGATTGCGCCGTGGATGATGTTTTTCCCCTGCCTCACGGTGTTCGTCATTGTGATTTTGTTCCAACTCTTGAGCGACGCTCTGCGGGATGTTTTAGATCCTTCGCGCGCGGAGAGCGGACAATCAGGCGCGGCGGGCGAAAGAAAGGAGGGGCGTGGGCGTGACGGAGCAGCTTTTGACTGTGGACAAGGTTTCTATCGGCTATACATACGATATCGTGCGTCAGGTGAGCTTCGACGTGGCGGAAAAGAGCGTCTTAGCCATCGTCGGCGAGAGCGGCAGCGGGAAATCCACTCTCTTAAAATCCCTCATCGGCCCTTATCCGGGGGCCGGAATTGTGCGGCAGGGACGCATTCTTTACCGGGGAAGGGATCTCCTCGCGATGAGGAAAAAGGAGCTGGCGGCCATCCGGGGGCGGGACATATCGCTGGTCTTTCAGTCTCCCGGGGCGACGCTGAACCCGGTGCGAAAGATCGGCGCCCAGTTTGAGGAAACGATCTGCTGCCATACGGATCTGACGCGAAAAGCGGCGCGGGAAAAAGCGGCGGCGATTTTGCGCAAGCTCAATATGCGCGATGTGGATCGAGTGCTGGATGGCTATGCCTTTGAGCTGAGCGGGGGGATGAAGCAGCGTGTGTCCATCGCCATGGCGCTGGCCTTGGAACCGAAGATCCTCTTGGCGGACGAACCCACCAGCGCCCTCGACGCGACGGTGCAGAAAGCGGTGGTGGAAGAGCTATTGGCGCTCCACCGGGAGATGGGGACGGCCATTGTCATCGTCACCCACAACATGATGCTTTCCGCCTACATGGCGGATCGCATTGCCGTTATGTACGCCGGGGAGATCGTGGAGATCGGCGCGACGGAGGAAGTGATGGGCGCACCGCAGCATCCTTATACAGAGGCCCTGATCGCCTCCATCCCGCGCCTCGATGAAGAGAAAGAACTCAAGGGGATCGACGGGCGGCGCATTGATTTGGCGGCGCTGCCGCCGGGCTGTATCTTCGCCAACCGCTGTGACCGGGCCGCTGAGGTTTGCCTGACGCGCCCGCCAATCTTAGCGGCCGTAGGCAAAGATCATCACGCCGCCTGTCATCTCTGCCGAAAGGAGGAAACGTGGGATGCCGGACAATAACACGCCTCTTTTGGAGATCAAGGATTTAGTCGTATCCTTCGGCACGGGCCGCCGAAAAAAGGAGGTGCTGCACCGTATTTCCTTCAATATAGAGGAAGGGGAATGCGTGGGGCTGGTGGGGGAGAGCGGCAGCGGCAAGAGCACGGTCTCCAATGCCGTCATGCACTTTATTCCCGTGGAAGAAGGGCAGATCCTCTTTCGCGGTCGGGACATCACCGCATTGACCGACCGCGGGCTGCGTCAGATGTACCGCGACATCCAGATGGTGTTTCAAAGCCCCGACGAGTCCATCAGTCCTCACATGAAGATCGGGTCGTACCTCACCGAGGTCTGCGAGAATTTCGGCCTGTCACGTCCGGCTGATCGCGCCGCCAAAGCGCGGGAACTCCTGCGGTCCATGGGGCTGGACGAGGCGTATGCGGATCGCTATCCGGCGTTTTTGAGCGGTGGGGAGCGACAGCGCATCGCCATCGCCCGGGCGGTATCCGTGCTGCCATCGCTCCTCATCTGCGACGAGCCGACCTCTGCCCTCGACGTGTCGGTGCAGGCCCTCATCGTGGAGCTTTTACGCCGCCTTCAGCGGGAGCGGGGCATGACATACCTCTTTATTTCCCACGATCTGCCGTTGGTGGGGCATCTTTGCCAACGCGTGGTGATCCTCTATCAAGGGGAAATCGCGGAGATCCTGCCCAGCGCCCGCCTCGTCCGGGAAGCGCGTCATCCCTACACAAAAAAACTCCTGTCCGCGGCTTTCAGCGATGCGGCGGAGAAATCCTGCCCTGCCGCGGCGCTTCCTGCGCCGGATCTCACCCCCGGCGGCTGCGCGTTCAAGAACGAATGCCCCTATCGTCTTGATCGCTGCTGTCAGGAAAAACCGCTTCTTTCCTCCGTAGCCCCGGAACACACCTTGGCCTGCTTCCTCGCTGCCGACTGATCGGGAACATTGTCCGACAGGGCGAAAGGCAGATCGTCACCATGTTCATCACCGCCATTTCTGAGACAGTCCTTACGGGCTGTCTCTTTTGTATGGGAAATGTGGGTATTAGAGAAAGCACTGATAAATTCAGCCTTACTATCTTGACACATCTTTTTCGTCCTCTCGGCGTCGACAAATCCTCCGCATAGCCCTGCTATGCGTCCGGTCTGTTTCCTTGATAGGCCAAAAAATCTGCACGAATCTGATGGACTTCATTTTATCAGTGCTTCCTTTGACGTTGGCGGCAGTGATGTCTGCATGGTGGGATTGTCGTGGATTGAGATATTTTAGGCGAATGCGACAAAAAGAAATGGATATTTTGAAAATTTTCGTTGGTTTAGATTTTGCTATTTTGTGCGAACATGTTAAAATAGAAATGGATATTTTGAACATTTTTGCGGAGTAATAAGCGGATAGATTGGGTTCCGAGGGGCTGGTACGGTGTTTAAGCGAAAGATTTATGACCAAATGAGGGCATGGAAAGAGAAACGGCAAGGGCGTACCGCTTTGCTGGTGGAAGGGCAGCGCCGCGTGGGAAAATCCACCGTTGTGGAAGCGTTTGCCCGCAACGAATATAAAAGTTATATTTTGTTGGATTTTTCTGCGGCGGCGAAGGAGGTACGCGCCTTATTTGAGGATGTATCCGACTTAGATTATCTCTTTCTTCAATTACAGCTTCGCATGGGGGTTCGGCTCTTCAAGCGCGATTCGGTCGTCATTTTTGACGAGGTGCAGCTATGCCCCTTGGCGCGGCAGGCAATCAAGGCGTTAGTCAAGGATCGGCGTTACGATTACATCGAAACAGGTTCCTTACTTTCGATTAAAAAGAACGTAAAAGACATTTTAATTCCCAGCGAAGAAACCCGTCTTTCTATGTATCCGATGGATTTTGAAGAGTTCCTTTGGGCGCAAGGGGATACGGTGACGATTCCCTTGCTGCGCGACTTGTACGAGAAAAAACGTCCCGCCGGAGAGGCCCATCGAAAGCTTATGCGTTCTTTTCGGCTTTACATGTTGGTGGGCGGAATGCCGCAGGCGGTATCCGCTTACCGAGAAACAAAGCAGTTTGAGGATGTGGATCAGATCAAACGGGAGATCCTCCATCTTTATGAAGAGGATTTCCATAAAATCGACGGAACGGGACGATTATCGCAGCTTTTTGACGCGATTCCGGCCCAGCTCAATAAGAAGAGTTCCCGTTACGCTGTTTCGGGGGTATTGCCGCATCTTCGCCCGGGCCGCTCGGCCAATCGCATCTCGGAATTGCTGGACTCCTGCACGGTTTTAGCCGCTTATCAGGCGAATGAACCGAGTGCCGGTTTGTCGCTTACGCGGGATATGAAGCGATTCAAGTTATTTTTGGCGGATACTGGCCTCTTTGTTACGCTGGCCTTTAAGGACAAGGCGTTTACGGATAATACGATCTATCAGAAGCTTTTGGGTGACAGGCTGCCCGCGAACTTGGGCTACCTCTATGAAAACGTCGTGGCTCAAGTATTGACGGCCGCCGGACATCGGTTATACTATCATACCTTTCACCAGCTGACGACCACCCACAGCTATGAAATTGATTTTCTCATCGCCCGAGAGAGTAAGATTTGCCCACTGGAAATAAAATCCTCCGGCTATAAGCGTCATGTGTCGTTGGATGTGTTTGGGCAAAAGTATGCCCGTCATATTGCGGAAAAATATCTCATTTACACAAAGGATTTACAGAAGGAGGGAGAGGTGTTGTGCCTGCCGGTCTATATGACCCCCTTCCTTTGAACGAGTGAGCGCGAAGCAAAGTGGAGCGTTCAAGAACATTTTTGCCGAGGAGAAGCATTTAGTGCAGAAAAGAGCGGCTGCCTCAGCCATGCATAAAAAAGATAAAAAACAATGTTGACTTTTTGACTTTATGGTAGTATATTCTTTATAGACAGTTAGCACTCCCCTTGGTTGAGTGCTAATCATGGGGGACGAGGCGGATGGATGAGCGGAAAGAACGCATTCTGCGAGCGATCATACAGGATTATATCGGATCGGCGGAGCCGGTAGGCTCTCGGACCATCGCCCGCAAGTATGATCTGGGCGTCAGTCCGGCCACCATTCGCAACGAGATGGCCGATTTGGAAATGCTCGGTTACTTGGAGCATATTCATACCTCTTCGGGGCGTATCCCGTCTTCTAAGGGATACCGTTTTTACGTGGAGGATCTCCTGCCGCCGCCGGATTTGGGGGCGGAAGATAAGGCGCGGATTGAGCGCTGGTATCGGGAGCGGGTGCGGCGCATTGAGGAGGTCTTCCAGGAGACCGCACGACTTATTTCCCGCCTGACGCGCAATCTTTCCTTCGTCTTAGCTCCGCAGATGGCTCAAGCGGCCTTTCGCTGTCTGCAATTTCTGCCTCTCGACCCGCGGCGGGCCATCGCCGTCTTGATGACGGACGCGGGCTTTGTGGAAAATCGGATCGTGGCGATTCCCGATGGAGCGACCTTTGAGGATTTTCAGCGGATGGCCCGGGTGATCAACGACTGTCTGGCGGGAAAGACCTTGGATGCCATTTCGGCGGCGACGATGAAGCGAATCCGCCGAGAGGTGGGCGATGCGGCGCTCTATGAGGCGGCGGTGGAGATCATCCATCGGGCACTGGATACGGAACAGCAAGAGCGGCTTTACTTAGGCGGCACCACGGAGTTGATGGAGCAGCCGGAGTTTCACGATGTGGAGCGGGTGAAGGAGATCCTCCTGATGTTGGAGGAGGAAGAACTTTTGAAAGATATCCTTCACGCCCATCAGGGGGAGGGGCTGCAGGTCTCCATCGGGCAGGAAAATTCTTACCGGGGATTACAGGATTGCAGCGTCATCACGGCTACTTACCATTTGGACGGAGCGCTTTTAGGAACTATTGCCGTCTTGGGACCGACGCGCATGGAGTACGGGAAAACGATGACCCTTTTGGGGTACATGAACAGCCATCTCTCCGACGTAGTCAGGATGTTTCACTGGTGAGGGCAGACTTATCGAGGGCAAGAGGTGAGCGATATGCCATTTATGAAAGAGAAAATGAAGAAAAAGGATGAGGCAGATTTGGAAGACATGCAGGAACAGATCAACGAGGCCGATCTTTCGGGACCGGTTGCTATGGAAGCGGCGGAAAGCGCGGAGGAAGGGGTAGAGGAGGCTTCGCCCGCTGAGGTCGAGGCACCGGCGATGGAGGCACTGAGTGCGGAAAACGAGAAGCTCACAGCGGAGCTGGCCGAGCGGGATGATCGCTACCTGCGCTTACAGGCGGACTTTGATAATTTCCGGCGGCGCACCCGGCAGGAAAAGGAAGAACTGGCCGCAGTGGTCACCCAGTCGCTCTTAAAGGACATGCTGCCACTTTTAGATAATTTTGAGCGGGCGCTGGCGGCGGATAAGGGGGCCGAGACTTTCCATCAGGGGGTGGAAATGATCTATAAGCAGATGGTGGAGGCGCTGAAAAAGAACGGTCTTGAGTACATTGAAACGGCGGGGAAGAAATTTGATCCAAATTTTCATGAAGCCGTTATGCGGGTACAGAATCCGAAAATGAAGGACGATGATATCGCCCTGGAAATGCAGAAAGGCTATATGGCGAAAGGGCGCGTGATCCGCCCCAGCATGGTTCAGGTGGTGGCGAATTAGCCGCGGGCCTGTTGAGAGATGATTTTAAGGCATTTATGCCGGAAATTTCCCGGCGTTGATATAAATTTGACAAAGAATCTGTAACGATTTGATATGTACAGGGAGGAAATAGACATGGCAAAAGTAATTGGCATTGATTTAGGAACGACGAATTCCGTCGTATCGGTGATGGAGGGCGGTGAGCCCGTTGTCATCACGAACCCGGAGGGCAGCCGCCTGACGCCGTCGGTGGTAGGTTTTACGAAGGACGGGCAGCGCCTTATCGGGCAGCTTGCCAAGCGGCAGGCGGTATCAAATCCTGATCGCACCATTCGCTCCATTAAGCGGCACATGGGCGAGACGGATTACAAGGTGGAGATTGATGGCAAGAGTTACACGCCGCCGGAAATTTCGGCGATGATTCTGCAAAAATTGAAGGCAGACGCGGAAACGTACCTCGGTGAGTCGGTAACCCAGGCGGTTATCACTGTCCCGGCGTACTTTAACGACAGTCAGCGGCAGGCGACGAAGGATGCGGGGAAAATCGCGGGTCTCGACGTTCTGCGCATCATCAACGAACCGACAGCGGCGGCGCTGGCTTACGGCCTGGATAAGGATAAGGATGAGACGATTTTAGTCTTTGACTTGGGCGGCGGCACCTTCGACGTCTCCATCTTGGAGTTGGGAGACGGCGTCTTTGAAGTCAAGGCGACGAACGGCAACACGCACTTGGGTGGTGATGATTTCGACGCCCGTATCGTGGACTGGATGGTGGCAGAGTTCAAGAAGGACAACGGCATTGATCTTTCTGCGGACAAGATGAGCGAACAGCGCCTCGTGGAGGCGGCGGAGAAGGCGAAGATCGAGCTTTCCAGCATGATGTCCACGAACATCAATCTGCCCTTTATCACTGCCGGCCCCAGCGGTCCGCTCCACTTGGATCTGACGCTGACGCGGGCGAAATTTGACGAGCTGACCCATGATCTGGTAGAGGCGACGATGGAACCGACCCGTAAGGCTATGGCCGATGCGGAGCTGTCGCCGTCGGATATCGATAAGGTCATCCTGGTGGGCGGGTCGTCGCGTATTCCGGCGGTGCAGGAAGCCATTAAGAAATATCTTAATAAGGAGCCGAATCACGGTGTTAACCCCGATGAATGCGTGTCGGTGGGCGCGGCCATTCAGGGCGGTGTCCTGGTGGGCGATGTCAAGGATGTGCTGCTCCTCGACGTTACGCCGCTTTCCTTGGGGATTGAGACGTTGGGTGGCGTCTGCACGAAGATCATCGAGCGCAACACTACTATCCCCACGTCGAAGAGCCAAGTGTTCTCCACGGCGTCGGACAACCAGCCCTCAGTGGACATTCACGTTCTTCAGGGCGAGCGGGAGATGGCCGCGGGGAATAAGACGCTGGGGCGGTTTGAGCTTTCCGATATTCCGCCCGCACCTCGGGGCGTGCCGAAGATTGAGGTCAAATTCGACATTGATGCCAACGGTATCGTCCACGTTTCGGCGAAGGATTTGGGCACGGGTAAGGAACAGAAGATCACCATTCAGTCCGACAGCGGCATGAGCAAGGAAGACATTGACCGTATGGTCAAGGAAGCTGAGGCCCACGCGGCGGAGGACAAGAAGCAGAAAGAGACCGTCGAGATCAGAAATAACGCTGACAACCTTGTCTATCAGGCGGAGAAAACCGTTAAGGATTTAGGGGATAAGGCGGACCAAGGACAGGTCGAAAAGGTGAAGGCTGCTGTGGAGAAGGTGAAGGAAGCTCTGAAGGGCAGCGACAGCGAGGCCATCAAAAAGGCCACGGAAGAGCTGCAAAAACCTCTCTACGAGATGAGCGCCGCGGCGTATCAGGAAGCTCAGCAGGCTGCTGGCGCCGGCGCACAGACCGGGCCGGAACCCGGCGCTTCAGAGGAACCGAAAAAAGAAGAAGAAAATGTCGTCGACGCCGAGTATACCGAGGTCAAAGACGATAAGAAATAAGGAGTCGAAATCAGCGGGAGTGAGGGTGAAAGCTCACTCCTGCCTGATTTATGGGGTGATCTGAGTGAGCGAGAAACGCGATTACTACGAAGTCTTAGGCGTCGCCAAAGGGGCGTCGGAGGCAGATATAAAGAAGGCTTTTAAGAAGCTGGCCCGCAAGTACCACCCGGATCTCAACCGGGATAATCCGAAGGCAGCCGAGGAGAAGTTCAAAGAGGTCAATGAAGCCTACGGGGTCCTTTCCGATCCCGAGAAACGCCAACAGTATGATCAGTTTGGGCATGCGGCCTTTGATGGGGCGAGCGGCGGTCCTGGCGGCGGTGGTTTTGGCGGCTTTGGCGGTTTCGGCGGATTTGGCGGCGGCAGCGGTGGCTTTGATGATATCTTTGACGCTTTCTTCGGCGGAGGCGGTGCCCGCCAACGGAGAAATGGCCCGGAGCGGGGCGCCGATCTCCGCTATGATTTGGAGATTTCCTTTGAAGAAGCGGCCTTCGGGAAAGAGGCGGAGCTTACCGTACCGCGCACCGAAGCCTGCGAAGTCTGCCACGGGACGGGAGCGGCTCCGGGAACGGATCCGGAAACCTGTCCCGAGTGTAAGGGCAGCGGCCAAGTGCAGCACGTGCAGAATACGCCTTTCGGACGCATGGTGAATACGCGCACCTGCGGTCGCTGCGGCGGTACCGGTAAGATCGTCAAGACGCCGTGCCGTGAGTGTAACGGTTCGGGAGAGAAAAAAGTGCGCCGGAAAATCCGGGTCAAGATCCCTGCCGGCGTAGACGAAGGGTCGCGCATCCGCGTCAGCGGAGGCGGTGAATCGGGACGTCGGGGCGGCTCATCGGGAGATCTCTATGTCTATATCTTTGTTCGGCCCCATAAACTTTTCCGGCGCGACGGGACCGATGTCCTCTGCGAGGTGCCAATCTCTTTTGTGCAGGCGGCACTGGGAGACACGGTAGAGGTGCCGACGCTGGACGGCAAGGTGGATATGAAAGTGCCCGCCGGCGTGCAGTCCGGTACGGTGCTGCGCCTTAAGGGCCGCGGCATTCCCTATCTGCGGGGCAGCGGCCGGGGAGATCAGCATGTGCGGATGAAAGTGCTTACGCCGCAAAAACTATCCGCCCGGCAGAAGGAGCTTCTGAAAGAGTTCGGCGAACTTTCCGGGGAGAACGTCAATCCGGAGCAGAAGAGCTTCATGGATACGGTGCGCAAGCTGTTCAAAAAATAATGTAACAAAACGAAAATCCGGCTTGTTCCTGGGGGAACAGGCCGGATTTTTTATGGGGGCGCGATTGCGGCGCGAAAGGATGATGCCGTCGGCGTGACAGCGCTCATCTCGATAGCGGCACAGGAAAAGAGGATGGTTACATGCGGGCGGGTACAGTTTGATTTTTGCGGGGAATCAGGTACAATAGAAAGGCCGGGGGTAACGAAGCCGCGGTAAAGGAGGAGACACATGGAGTGGGCGGAGATAAGCGTCCAGACGTCTCATGAGGCCATGGATTTGGTGGCGTCGATTTTAGAAGACTTGGGGGCGGCGGGGGTCGCCATGGAGGATCCGGCGCTGGTGAACGAATATATTCATTCGGGGCTTTGGGATTATACGGATATTCCCGAACAAAAGGAAACCGCTGTGGTCACAGTGAAAGCGTATTTTCCCACGGATGATCGCTTGGCCGGAGTGCACCGGGCGCTGGCAGAGGAGCTGGCAGCCTTGGAAACGCAGGGGGTGGATGCGGCCCCGGCAACCATCGGCGAGGCACGGCTCGCTGACGAAGATTGGGCGGAGAGCTGGAAACAATATTTTCACACGGAAAAAGTGGGGACACGGATCGTCATTCAGCCGTCTTGGGAGACGTATGAAGCTAAAGCGGGAGAAGTCATCATCCGCCTTGATCCGGGAGCGGCGTTCGGCACGGGGACGCATCCCACCACATCCCTTTGTTTACGTGCCATGGAGAAGATTTTGCGGCCGGGAATGACCGTCTTTGACGTGGGCACCGGCTCCGGGGTGCTGGCCATTGCCGCCGCTAAATTAGGCGCGGGGCAGGTGACGGCGGTGGATTACGATCCTACGGCTCTCCATGTGGCGCGGGAGAATATCGCCCGAAACGACCTGACGGCGGCCATCGCGGTGGGGGAGAGCGATATCCTGAAACGCGTCGACGGCCGGGCTGATCTCATCACCGCGAATATTATCGCTGACATTATCCTGCGGCTGTTTGACGAATTGGAGGAACATTTGACCGCCGGAGGAACACTCTTGGCCAGCGGGATCATTGCCCAGCGGGCAGCTGACGTGCGGCGGGGGGCTGAGTCTCACGGCTTTGCCGTGGTGGAGGAATGGGAGGAAAAGGGCTGGGTGGCCATGCTTATCCGGCGGGAGGGAGAAAGGTGAGGCGGCTCTTTCTTCCCGGCCCGATTTTGGACACCGTGTGCCTGACGGGATCGGACGCCCATCATGTGGGCTATACGCTGCGGGCGAAAGCCGGAGACATCCTTGTCGCCGTAGGCGCGGATCGACAGGTGGCGGAGATGGAAGTCGTATCCTTCACGAAGGATACCGTGACCCTGCGCCGCCGCGCATTTTTGACGGCGGATACGGAACCGCCGGTGGAGGTAGGGCTGGGGATTTGCCTCCTCAAGGGAGAGAAGATGGATTTCGTGGTGCAGAAGGCGGTGGAGCTTGGGGTGGCCTTTATCCAGCCGCTGCGAAGTGAAAATTGCGTGGTGCGCTACGATGAGAACAAAGGGGCGACGCGTCGAGAACGGTGGCAGCGGGTAGCGGAGGAAGCCGCCAAACAGTGTGGCCGGACGATGGTTCCCACCGTGGAGCCGATTCGGGCACTTAAGGAGTGGCTGATGAATTTTCCCCTCGAGGCGGGTCTGTTCCTTCTCTACGAGCGGGAGGAACGCGCTTCTCTTCGATCTTGGCTCCGCAGTCAAGAAGGGCGGCGCTACATCGCCCTCGTTGGCCCAGAAGGGGGCTTTACCCCCGAGGAAGCGGCGGCGGCCAAAGCGGCAGGGGCCGTCTCCGTCACCTTCGGGCCGCGGATTTTGCGCGCCGAGACGGCGGCTTTGGCGGCGCTGGCTGCTGTGATGTACGAGAAAGGGGACTGGGGAACGGCGTGACGAATGTGCGAACGGTGGCCTTCATGACGCTGGGCTGCAAGGTCAATCAATATGAAACGGAAACGATGGAGGGGCTGTTTCGCCAAGCGGGCTATCGCGTGGTTCCTTTTACGGAATCAGCCGATGTGTACATCGTCAATACCTGCTCCGTGACCATGCTGGGGGAGAAAAAATCACGCCAGCTCGTGCGGCGGGCACAGCGGCAAAACGAAGCGGCCCTCATCGCTGTGACCGGCTGCTATGCTCAGTTGGCGCCGGATATCGTTGGAACTTTGCCGGGTGTACGCCTCATCGTGGGGACGCAGGATCGAGGCCGTATTGTGGAATTAGTGGAGGAAGCAGCGGCAGGATCGGAGGTTCTGCGGGACGTGGGGGACATCATGGCGGCGGATACCTTTGAAGACATTCCTCTTTTTGCCGCACCCGAGAGAACACGGGCCTTTCTGAAAATCCAAGAAGGTTGTCAGAATTTCTGCACCTTCTGCATCATTCCCTATACCCGAGGCCCCCTGCGCTCCCGCGCTCTCGCCAGTGTGCGGCGGGAAGCGGAGAAGCTTGTCGCTGCCGGATTTTGGGAAATCGTTCTCACGGGCATTCATCTCGGCGCTTACGGGCGCGATTTGACAGGGACGGTGACGCTGGCGGATGCGGCGCGGACGGTATTGGAAATTGACGGTTTACAGCGGCTGCGGTTGGGCTCGTTGGAATCGGTAGAACTCACGCCGGCACTTTTCACACTTTTGCGCGATGACCGACGCTTTGCCCGCCACCTGCATTTGCCGCTTCAGGCGGGATCGGATGCGGTTTTACGGGAGATGCATCGTTTCTATGACACAGCGGGGTATGAGCGCCTCCTGACGCGGATACGCGAAGAAGTGCCGGGAATCGCCATCTCTACGGACATCATCGTGGGCTTCCCCGGGGAGACGGAAGCGATGTTTCAGGAGAGCTTGGCTTTTGTCCGGCGTCAGGAATTTGCCCGGGTGCATGTGTTTCCTTACTCGCGCCGTCCGGCGACGCCGGCGGCGGCGCGCTCTGATCAGGTGCCTCATCCAGTGCGCCGGGAGAGAGTGAAAATGATGCAGGCGCTGGCTGACGAGATGGCGGCAGATTATCACGGGAAATTCATCGGTACCATCGTTCCGGTTCTCTTTGAAACACAGCACGAAGGTGTCGCCGACGGCCTGACGGATACGTATATTCGCGTCTATACCAAGGGACCGGTGAAAGTAGGAGAAATTACCGCCATGCGGCTTTTGCGGCTCTATCGGGACGGCCTCTGGGGAGAACCGATATGACGGCTGGACGTACTGAGGATTTTTGAGCATAGCAGGGATTTTCCCGGTGGTCGCGAATATTTTACAAAAGCGTATCTTTTTGTGCAGTTCATCATCATGAGGAGGAAACAACATGTCCGACTGCCTTTTTTGTAAGATTGCCCAAAAGACGATTCCTGCCGATATCGTCTATGAAGACGATGGGGTCATCGCTTTTCGCGACATTGAGCCGCAGGCGCCGCTGCATATTCTCGTCATTCCGAAGAAACACTACGGCAGCCTGATGGATATGGCGGAGGCAGACGATGGTGCTTTGGCAAGCCATATAATGATTGATGTGATCCCGCAGGTGGCGCGGGAACTGGACCTTGCTGAGAATGGCTTCCGTGTCGTCACCAACATCGGCCGGGACGGCGGCCAAACCGTACCGCACTTGCATTTCCATATACTGGGCGGACGATCCCTCCAGTGGCCACCCGGTTGACGATGGTCATGGCGGACAGAAAGCGCTCTTTCCTTCTACGGTGTATGGGCAAAGAAAAAGTTGCACTTCAGTGAATTTCGTGTATAATATTATGGTGTAGTTGTGTAGTTATCTCCCAACAAATCTGGAGGGGGGGAATCATAAATGGCCAATGAAGTTAAGGTCGGTAAGAACGAGAGCATCGACAGCGCGCTCCGGCGGTTTAAGCGCACCTGCCAGAAAGCGGGTACGCTGGCAGAGGTGCGCAAGCGTGAGCACTATGAGAAGCCGAGCGTCCGGCGCAAGAAGAAGTCGGAAGCGGCACGTAAGCGCAAGTATAAAGCGTAAAGCACGGGCGGAGGTGCGGGATGTCTCTGAAAGAGAAACTGACGGCTGACATGAAAGAGGCCATGAAGGCTCGGGAAGAGGGGCGTCAGCGCCTCGGAGTTATTCGTCTGGTGCGCGGCGCCATTCGCCAGCAGGAGATTGACGGCCAGCGGGAATTGGACGATGAGGCGGTGTTGTCCGTCATCAGCAAAGAGGTCAAGCAGCGTCGGGATGCCATCGAGGAATTTCAAAAGGGCGGCCGCGACGATTTAGTGCGCCAAAATGAGGCGGAGATCGCCATTCTCATGGAATATCTGCCCCAGCAGATGACGGAGGACGAGGTACGAAGCGCTGTGCAGGAAGCCATTGCGGCGACGGGTGCGTCCACGCCTAAGGATATGGGCAAGGTCATGAAAGAACTTATGCTTACAGTGAAGGGCCGGGCGGATGGAAAATTGGTGAACCAGATCGTTCGCGAACGGCTTGACGCCGGAAAGTGAAATGGAGAGCTGTCGCGTTTGGCGGCGGCTCTTTTTTTGTAGATGGTTGGCAACCGGACGGTTCGCCGGATACAGCCATTGCATCCATCGACGGGAGGTTGAAATGGCATGAATCAGAAAGCGGAAGAATTTAAGAAGTATTTGGACGAGAAGAAGATTGAAGGGGTCTTTGCCATCGAGGAAGTGAAAGGGGACGACGAATGGCAGACAGTGCTTTTTCGTTCCCAGGTGGACATCAATGGGAATAAACTCCCCACGGTGGTCATCTTTGATAAGAGCGTCTACGGGCTGCTGCGGGTCCTCATTGCGCCGCAGGTCTTGCGGGATGAAAATGAAACGGCGGTCTTGAAGCTCATTAACGATTACAACAAGAAGTATAAAGCGTTCAAGTATTATGTGGACGATGCCGGCGCTCTGGTACTTGATGTCTGCATGATCGCGGCGGACGGAAAAGATGCGGGAGATATGGTGTACGCCATGTTCGACGTGATCATTCAGCATCTTGGCGAATCTTACAAAGATATCATGAAGTCTGTCTGGGGTTGAGAAGAGGCCGCAGATTTTCTTTAGGCACGGCAGCAGGGCGCGTCGATCTTTTTCGGCGCGCCTTTCTTTTGCAGGAGAATTTCACGTGAGGATGGAATACTTACTAAATGTAAATTGTGATTTTTTCAAGGGTGCGTCGCCAGAGGAGGAACGCTGTGGATATTGTGCACGGACCGGTACTGGAAATACTGCTCCTGACCATTATATTTTCCGGCCTTCTGGTGGAGATTAAAACCGGGGGCTTAGGGGCGGGGGCTCTTTTAGGTCTCGTCGCGGCGGCGGTATTTTTCGGCAGCCGCTACATGAACGGCCTGGTGGCCATTTATCCCATCGCTGTCTTTTTGAGCGGGGTTCTTTGTCTTGTCATTGAGATGTTGGCTCCTACGGTGGGCCTTCTGGCGGGACTGGGAGTCGCGGCTATGCTTTACAGCATCGTGCTGACGCTGGGTGGGGACATCGGTGCGCTGTACGCGCTTTTGGCGGCAATGGCGCTGTCGATCCTCATTTTTGTTCTTCTTCTTCGTCATCTGCCCTCGAGCCGCCTATGGAACAAGGTGATTCTCAGGGATGCCAGCACGGCGGCGCGTGGCTACGTCAGTGCTGCGGAACATTCTGAACTCGTTGGTCGGCAAGGCCGGGCGGAGACAGATCTGCGCCCAGCCGGGACAGTATCTTTTGGCGACATACCGATGGACGTGGTGTCCGAGGGCGGTTACATTCCGCGGGGCACCATTGTTGTCGTCGTGGCGGTGCAGGGCAGCCGCGTGGTTGTTCGTCCGGCGGGTCCGGAAAAACAGGGATAAGCGCAAGGCATTTTCACCGATTATTTCAGCCGATAAGGAGGGGTTGTTTTGGAATTACTGTTAGGTACGGGCTTTTCCATCATTATTTTAGTGGTGGCGCTCATGGTCTTTTTGCATTTCGTGCCGCTGGGCCTGTGGGTTTCAGCTATCGCGGCCAATGTCAACGTGGGGATTTTTACGTTGGTGGGGATGCGGTTGCGGCGGGTGGTGCCGCAGAAGATCGTGCTGCCTCTCATCAAGGCGAATAAAGCGGGCCTTGATGTGTCGGTCAATCAATTGGAAGCACATTATCTGGCGGGAGGCAATGTGGATCGTGTAGTGGATGCCCTGATCGCGGCTCACCGCGCCCAAATTCCCTTGCCCTTCGAGCGTTCGGCGGCCATCGATTTAGCGGGGCGGGATGTCTTGGAAGCAGTGCAGATGAGCGTCAATCCGAAGGTTATCGAAACGCCGGTAGTTTCGGCGGTAGCGAAAAACGGCATCGAGCTTAAAATCAAAGCGCGGGTCACGGTGCGGGCCAACATCGACCGTCTGGTGGGCGGGGCCGGGGAGCCTACTATCATCGCCCGCGTTGGCGAAGGCATCGTTACCACTGTCGGTTCAGCGGAAAGCCACACAGCGGTTTTGGAAAGCCCCGATGAAATATCCAAAACCGTGCTGGGGAAAGGTCTCGATGCCGGCACGGCTTTTGAGATTCTCTCCATCGACATTGCCGACGTGGATGTGGGCCGCAACATCGGCGCGGAACTCTTGACGGATCAGGCGGAGGCTGACAAGCGCATCGCCCAGGCGAAAGCCGAGGAACGCCGGGCTATGGCCGTCGCCAAGGAGCAGGAGATGAAGGCCTACACGCAGGAAATGGAAGCCAAAGTAGTGGAAGCACAGTCCGACGTACCCCACGCCATCGCGGAAGCCTTCCGCAGCGGGAATCTTGGTGTCATGGATTACTATAATCTGAAAAATATTCAGGCGGATACGGATATGCGGGACGCTATCAGCAAGGCAGGCGGCCCCACGGGCCCCACGCCGCCGGTGGTGAAGTGACATGCCGGGCAAGGGAGGAGTCCTGTTTTTCGTAGCATCTTTCCTCGTTCTTACGGCGATTTTGACAGGCGGACGGATCCTGCCCTTTATTATTGTGGGCATTATCTGGCTCTACCGCTGGGCGAAAGAAAAAGAAAAACCGGCGCCGCAGCGTCCGGTACCGGGGCCGATGTCGGTACCGGCGGAAAGACCGGCGGATTTTTCCTACGGCGCCTCGGACGGGAGCTTGGGCTTTGAGGTTCCGCCTCTGGCGGGGGCGCCGAAAAGTGGTGGAGACGGCGTGTATCGGGAACCGTCCGTACAGGAAAGGCCTGTCAGCGAACGGTCTGCGGCTCGGGAGAAGGTACGGTTGCGTCGCCAAGGAGCGGCGCAGCGGGCAACGATCGCCAGCCCTTCCATGGCGGCGGGGTCCAGCTCTCCTGGCCCCCGTCTCACTCCGGCTGCGTTGGCCGACGCCGTGGTATTGGCAGAGCTTTTGGCGCCGCCGAAAGCTCTGCGGCATCGGCATCGAGGTTTATAGAAAACAAGACACCCCGCTCGGCACTGGCCGGGCGGGGTGTGAGTGATTTCTGAGACAAAGACAAAATAGGAGGGAGGTTTTCTATCCATGGACGGCAAACGGATCGGATTCATCGGATTGGGTGTTATGGGCACCAGTATGGCGGCGCATCTCATGGCCGCAGGGCATTCGCTGACGGTTTTCAACCGTACGCGGGAAAAAGCTGAAGGACTCATCAAGCGCGGAGCGCAGTGGGCCGATACTCCGGGGGCAGTGGCCGCCGCTTCGGATATTCTCATTTCCATGGTGGGCTATCCCCATGACGTAGAGAAGATTTATTTTGGCGAGGGGGGCATATTGAGTGCCATGAAGGCCGGAGGTTATGTCGTTGACATGACTACTTCCAGCCCGAAGCTGGCCCGCCGCCTTTATGAAGCGGCGAAAGAGCGGGAGATCGCGTCCCTCGACGCGCCGGTTTCCGGCGGGGATATCGGGGCGCGGAACGCTTCTCTCGTCGTCATGGTCGGCGGGGATCGGGGGGCGTTCGACGCAGTAAAGCCTATCTTTGAGCTTTTGGGACGGACCATCCGCTATTTTGGTCCCGCCGGCTCCGGACAGTACGCCAAAATGGCCAACCAGATCGCCATTGCGTCCAATATGATGGGGGTGTGCGAGGCCGTCGCCTACGCGAAGCGGGCGGGCCTCGATCCGGCTGAAGTAGTAGAAACCATATCCGGTGGGGCCGCGGGCTCTTGGTCACTGTCTAATTTAGCGCCGCGTATGCTCCGTGGTGATTATGCGCCGGGATTTTTCATCAAGCATTTCATCAAGGATATGGGCATCGCGCTGGCGTCAGCGGAAGAAATGCACCTTGATCTCCCTGGCCTGAAGCTGGCCAAGCGACTCTATGACGAGCTCTCGGCCCGGGGCATGGAAGACAGTGGCACCCAGGCGCTGATCCGATGGTATTTGAAAGCATGAAAGAGGGGGTTATGTCGCTTCGTTAAGACCGATCAGTTTCATGTAATCTGTCATGTCCGTAAAACCTATCTTATGGTAAAGATTTTTGGCCGGCGGGGAACTTTCCAGATAAATTTTTTCCGTCCCTTTGCGCCGGGCATCGGCAATGAGAAACGCTACGATTTTCCTTCCGATTCCCTTACCGCGAAATTCCGGGAGCGTGTAAATATTCATCAGGTAGCCGTTTTGGCCGCTGGGATTATCCGGTGACGGCATCTCCGCCTGATAGCATATTCCCCCGCAGCCGACGATCTGCCCATTGTCGCCGTTCAAGGCAAAACAGGCGGTATGGCTGCCCTTGGCCAGATGCTCTTTATAATAGGCTTCATTCTTTGTGCGCAGCGCGATGCAATCAGCGGCCTCGGGGAAGGAAAAGACCTCGCTGAGTACCTGCATCCGCCACGCCAACAGCGTATCCAGTTCTTCCAATGTGGCGTTTCTCACTTCGATCTTCATGCGCTGTTATCCTACCTTCATCACTACCGGCATTCTTTCCATATCTGGTTTTCCGTTGGTGTTTAAGGGAATTTGCGGCATTTTCACAATAAACTCGGGGATCATGAAATCTGTCAAGTTTTCGGAAAGTTCCTGCCGCACTTGTGAGCTCTTCAGATCATGCTCCTTGGGGACGATGTAGGCGACCATGTAGGGAAGACCTTCTTCATCGGTAAACGCACGAACGACGGCCTGCTCCACGCCGCGGCACTGATGAAGCCTCGATTCCACTTCCATAACTTCCACGCGCTTGCCGTAGATCATGATCTGCGTATCTTTTCTGTGGAGAAAGGCAATATTCCCGTCGGGCAACAGGTATCCGAGATCGCCGCTTCGGTACATGGTGCTGCCATTCGGCAGTTTCACAAAGGCTTTATTTTCTTCGGCATGATCGCCGATGTATCCCTTCGATACGCCGTTGCCGAATATGCAGATTTCCCCCGGTTTTCCGGCGGCGACCTCATTGCCGGCCTCATCCAGAATTTTTATGTCGGTTCCTAAAATCGGCTTGCCGATGGGATAGGTTCCGTCGGGGAGTACCCCGCCGTCACGGCAGCGGTAATACGAGGCGCATACGGTTGTCTCGGAAGGCCCGTAGGTATTATATACCTCGGCTTTATTAAGCAGACGGTTTACCTGGTGCCCCCGCAGCACATCCCCGCCGCTGATGAGGAGACGAAGGGAGGAAGGGATAGATTCTAAGCGGTTTATCTCCGCCAGCAGATACGGAAAGCCGGAAAGCATCGTCACGCCGTGCCGCTCGATAAAAGCCATAAGACTTCGTATATCCTGTTTGTCATCTGGCGAAGGAATGGCCAGGGCTGCACCGTTTAAAAGGCTCGCAAAAACTTCTTCGACAAAAATGTCAAAGGAGCATACCGAGTGCTGGAGCATAATATCGCCCGGATGCGGATGGAATTCTTTCTGAAAGGCATCCACATAATGGCAGACATTACGGTTGGTGACGGATACGCCCTTCGGCCGCCCTGTGGTCCCGGATGTATAGAGGATATAGGCCAGATCGTCGGCATGCCGCTCGTATCTTCGATCCCGGTCTTTGGCGCCGGCTGCTGGGGCGGCGCTGTCAATATAATGTTGGTCGCACCCTTCCAGTTTCGACTTAAAGGGCATTTCCGTCAGCACGAAGTCTGCTTTGGCTTCATTCATCATGTAATGAATGCGTCCGGTGGGGAATGTTGGCTCCGCAGGAATGTACATCGCTCCGGTTTTTAAGACCGCCAGAAGGGAAGCGATCATCTCTGCCCCATGCTGCATGACGATCCCGATCGCCCGGGCATGGTCGGGGAAACTATCCGCGATAAGATCCGCCCGGCGGGAAAGTTCTTGAAAGGTTATAATTCTCTGATTTTCGATAATCGCGGGGGCTTCTTTTTGCTGGTTGGCTGTGGCCATAAACCGGCCATAGATGGTATTTTCCATGTTGCCTGCTCCTTTCTCTGATTCCCTGACGGTATCAGAGAATTGCTAAAATTCCCTTGGCACTGCGCCTGGCCGCATCCTGGAAGTGATTTCCCGGATTCAGTTCCCATATGACAGAAAGACCGAGACTTCGGTAATGATCGGCGAGGCTTTCGGTATTATCCTGTACGGTACGCAGCAGTTTGTTTTTCGTTTTCGCTTCCCGGTCGCCCAAGGAAAGATAGATTTTGCCGGGGATTCGCTTCATGGCGTGGGAGAAACAATATTCGGTGAAATCAGGGAACCACAGCGAACCTGATATACTTGCTGCCCTGTCAAAAGCGTCGCTTTTGTACAGGGCGTAAAGAGCAAACAGCCCCGCCAGGGAATACCCGGCGATCCCCACCTGGGGTGGGATTCCCGGTATCCGTTCTTTGGCTTTCGGAAGAATTTCTGTCAGCAAAAGCGGCAGATATTCGTCGGCGCCCCCCGTACAGGGCGTGTCTTCGGGGGAAAGGGGCGGTGCGTACCACGGCGTCATATCGTGATCCCAGTTCAGGTTGCCAATGCATAGTAGATTCAAGTCTGGACTGTGAAGGTCCTTTAGCGCGGCCATCACCGCACTGCCGTCCCCGGCATAGTTATGGAGAACAACCAGCGGTCTATCTGCCGTATCGGCGGCATAAAGCGTCAGGGAGAGGCGGTCCACATTAAAGTTTTCGATGGTCATGCGCGCCAGCTCCTTCTTGACATTTTTAAGTATATTTATTATATTTACGGCGGAAAAGTTTTTCAAGTACGCAGAAATTTTATACATAGTATAAAAAATATACTTGAGGGAATTGTATGAACGCCTATATGTCCTATGAAGAATATCTGAGCAAAGTGAAAACCGGGATTTTGACAGAGTCCGGCAACTGCCCCGTGACGCCGCTCTTGCTCATGCTGCAGGGGAAATGGAAAACGCAGGTCCTGTATGAATTCTGCATTCATGACCACATCAGGTTTGGCGAACTGAAAAAAGACTTGCCGGGGATTACCAACACCATGCTGACCAACACCCTTCGTGATTTGGAACAGGATGGTTTGATTGTCCGCAGGCAGTTCAATGAGATTCCGCCGCATGTAGAGTATTCGTTTTCCGAAATGGGAAGAGATCTGCTCCCCGTATTTTATGCTATCATGGTTTGGGGATTTAAACATGAAAAAGCTGGCCGGGAAAATCAAAGGGGATAACCGTCGGCTCTCTTAGTAGGAGAAATGAGCGTTTGTGTGGTCGGATAGAAGATTCGGACGCGAGGTGCGGCCATGTTTTCCCGACAGGGAAAAAGGAGCGCGGGTTATATGCTGGATTTTACGGCGATTGATTTTGAAACGGCGACGAAAAGTTATCATTCGGCGTGCAGTGTGGCGGTGGTGGAGGTGCATGGCGGAGAGGTTGCAGATTCTTTTTACACGCTGATCAAGCCGCCGGGCATGCGGTTCGACCCGGTGAATATCAGCATTCACGGCATCACGCCGTCAATGGTGGAAAAGGCGCGGGACTTCGCCGGCGTATGGCCGGAATTGGAGAGATATCTCCGGGGGCGGGTGGTGGTGGCGCACAACGCGCTCTTTGACATGGGGGTTCTGCGGGCGTCACTTAGGGCGAATCATCTGCCGCCGCCGCAATTTTATCAGTGCTGTACAGTGCAGATCGCGCGCCGTGTCTGGCCGGAACTTCCCAACCACAAACTTAATACGGTGGGGGATTTTTTGAACATCGCGTTTCGTCACCATGATGCCTTGGAGGACGCCCGGGCCTGCGCGGCGATTCCGGTGGCGGCGGCGAGGGATCGAGGAGCGCGGGATATGGCAGAGTTAGCGGAAATGCTTCGGGTACCGATTCGCCCGTTTGCGATGAGGTGATGAGATGATTTTGGTGAGCGCATGTCTTTTGGGGCATAAGGTGAGGTACGACGGCGGCGAGAACGGACAGGCACTTTTACTGCGTTACGTGACACGGGGGCAGTTTCTCCCCGTCTGTCCCGAGAGCGCGGCGAAGCTGCCGGTGCCGCGCCCACCGGTGGAAATACAGGCGGGGACGGGAGCGGATGTTTGGGCAGGGCGGGCCGTGGTGCGGGATGCCGAGGGCGTGGATCGAACGACGGCATTCCGATGCGGTGCGGAGAGCATTCTTTCCCTGGCGGAAAAATATCAGGCGCAGGTTGCCATTCTCAAGGAAAACAGTCCTTCCTGCGGCGTTCATCAGATTTATGACGGCACATTTTGCCGGAGGAAGATCGACGGACAGGGCGTAGCAGCGGCGCGATTGGCAAAAGAAGGCCTGCGGCTCTATTCGGAAAAAGACTTGACGGAAGAGGTGCTCTTAGCGCTGTTGGCTGAAGATCAGGCGGCGGAAGAGGGGCAGTCCTCACGCCGCGGAGCACGATAAGAGAGGGGCGCGATGATGGGGCAGGTCGTGGTGACGGGAGTTACCGGACAGCTGGGCCACGATGTGGCAGCGGAGTTGATGCGCCGGGGAACATCTGTCATCGGGGCGACCCGGCGGGAAATGCCCCTCACCGAAGCGGCGTCTTGTGCAGCATTTGTGGAGACGGTGCGGCCTGAGACGGTGATTCACTGCGGCGCTTATACGGCTGTGGATCAGGCGGAGGAGGAACCGGCGCTTTGCCACAAGATCAATGCCGAGGCGACGGGGGCCATCGCGGTGGCCTGTCATCGGGTTGGGGCGAAGCTTATTTATATCAGCACGGATTATGTTTTTCCCGGAGATGGAGACATTCCCTATGAAATAGATGCGGCGACGGGGCCAAGAAACGTTTACGGTGCGTCGAAGTTAGCGGGGGAAGAAGCGGTGAAGGCGGCCTTGGCAGCGTATTTCATCGTGCGGACTTCGTGGGTGTTCGGCGGGCACGGGAAAAATTTTATCCGTACCATGCTGCGCCTGGCCAAGTCCCAGGAACAGCTGAGGGTGGTGGCCGACCAGATCGGCTCGCCCACCTATACCGTGGATTTGGCGCGGCTGTTGGCGGATATGGCAGAAAGTCAGAAATTTGGCGTTTACCATGCCACCAACGAGGGTTTTTGTTCGTGGTATGATTTGGCGGCGGAAGTATTTCGCCAACGGGGACTTCCCGTGGCGGCGGCGCCGGTGCTGTCGGCAGCGTATTCCACGAAAGCGCGGCGCCCGCATAACTCACGCCTTTCTAAGCGTTCACTCGACGTGGCGGGATTTGATCGCTTTCCCCCTTGGCCGGACGCGGTGAGGCGCTACTTAGCCGAATTGGCGGTCATGGGGGCGTAGGGGTGGAAATAAATGTTTGACACGTCGCCCTCGGCCGATGTATAATGTTTTTCGTTGGCAGATTCCTTGATAGCTCAGTTGGTAGAGCAATCGGCTGTTAACCGATCGGTCGTAGGTTCGAGT
>ERZ773003.12-NODE-12-length-172825-cov-24.427649_pt1 | contig 172825 bp, 151 predicted proteins | sample MGYA00580668_ERZ773003 | MGnify/ENA primary metagenome ERZ773003 (study PRJEB29015, sample SAMEA2738002) | human oral metagenome | biome: human oral; feature: human-associated habitat; material: dental | place: China | collected 2126 ...
TTGCTCCGCAAGCAAACGCTCTATCCAGCTGAGCTACGGGTGCAGATGTGGATATCATCTAAATCCAAGGACTCAGATGATACCCACCTAGAAATTAAATGAGCATCACGTTGCCGTGACATCTATATTATAGCATATTTAATTAAAAATCATAGAGGTGTGTTATAATTTATTTAATAAAAAGGAGTCTTATGGAAGAAAATAACACAAATAATGTAGCCAACCAACCTTTAAATACCGTTAATACCGCCGAACCTGCGCCCTCCACGCCTACTCCAGAGGCCTCACCACAAACCACAACCCAGTCTAGCACTGATGCTCTAAAACAAAAATTACAAGAGGTTTCCAAAAATCACCTTGTCAGTTTTATCATTTCCGCTCTCACAAAACCAACTTCTACTTTCAAAGAAAAGCTCTCTGGTTTTTCTACTTTCAAAAAGGCCTGGCAGCTTCCCCTTATCACCACTGGACTCTTTACTACACTTTCCGTCGTCAATACCATTATTGCCAAAGTCTACACTCCAGCTCACAAATCCTTCTTCGGTAAACAGGTAGCCGCTTCTTGGAATTGGAAAAAACTCGAAAAATTTGATTGGTTCCAAACTATTTTTTCACAAATTATTGCCTACCTCATCCCAGTTCTCGCCATCACCGCCATCTATTACATCATTTCTCTTATCTTCAAAAAGAAAAGTAACTACTTCCGCCTGTTAACTATCGCCGCCGTTTCCAGCATCCCTGCCATCCTTACCACTTACGTTCTCATGCCTCTCGGCACTATGATTTCATTAAACCTTGGCTTCATTCTTATGTTTGCTGGTTTCGCCTACTCTTCAACCTTAATTTATGAAGGTCTTAATCAAGACATTGACTATCAAAACGATCAGCGCATCTTCGCAAATACCATCGTCATTATCACCATTTACGCTCTAGCCATCATCATCTTCACCTCCTTCCTCAAACAAAGCCTTGGAGATAGTGATTTTCCAACTCAAATCTTAAACAACCTAATGAACAACTAATTTGGTAAAATATACATAATGGACAACAATCTCGACCCAAAACCAACAACTTCAAAACTCACCGGCAGCCGTGCAGGTCGTATTAAAGTACGTCTTCTCAAGACCTACTATGGCAACATCTTAAAAGATATGCGCATTATCTGCATCACCGGCACCACCGGTAAAAGCGTCGTTGCTCATTATGTTTACCACATCCTCAAAGAAGCTAATGAAAAGGTGGCCATTCTTGCCTCTGAAGACGAGATTAAGGTAGGCACTCTCTATAAATTCTTTAGCGACGCCTGGAAAGCTGGTGCTGATTACTGCATCATCACCACCCCTGCCCACTCCCTCAAAAAAGACGTTTTCTATCAACTTCCAGTCTATCTAGCCGCTCTCACCGACTATGTCCCATCCAAGCTTTCCGATCTCACTCCTGAAGAATACGCCGCAGCCGAAAATACTCTCTTCAGCCTCGGCCCCGAGTACGTCGTACTCAATCGTGATGATAATAATTTCCTTGAATTCTCAAAGTTTAAAGGCAAACAAGGTACCGCCACTTATGGCTCTGATCACTACAGTGACACCAAAATTGAGCGCCGTACTCTTTACCGCAAGGGAAGCGAAGCAACTTTAAACATTGAAGGCCATCGCTTCAGTGTCGCCAGTTTTCTCACCGGGGAACCAAATATTTCCTATATGGCAGCCGCCGCCACAATTGCCCATCTTATGCATCTTTCAGAAGATCAAATCATTAATGGCATTAGCAACTTCGACCCTGACCACATCACAGGATAAGCTTTAGTGTTTTAATCACTTATAAAAATTCCAACAACAAAATTACCTAAAAAATACAACCCCCCGGTTGTATTTTTTAAACGCCTTTATTTCTTTATCATTTTCTTTAAGACTTTTCGGACCACTTTTAAATCTTCAAAAGGCACCGCCCCCTCAGCCCTTAAAATCGTTTTTTCATGGCCCTTGCCTAACACCAGCACAATATCATCTTTTTTTGCTAAACTGATTGCTTTTTCGATTGCCTCTTCACGGTCCAGAATGACAAACAAGTCCTTTTCACGTGTTTTACCAGCTTTTTCAGCACCTCTCGCAAATTCTTCCGCGATTAATGTCCTATCTTCATCTCTAGAGTCATCCTCCGTAATAATTACAATATCTGAATTCTTTGCGCCAATTTCACCCCTCTCTGCGCGTGTAGACTCATCACGGCGCCCCGCCCCACCAAATAGAGAAATAATTCGCGCTCTTCTACTCGGCACCACCGATTCAAAGACTTTCAAGAATGCATCAGGTGTATGCGCATAATCAACAATCACCTCAAAGTCCTGCCCCTCATTCACGCGATTCATTCGACCTTCCACGCTAACAAGTGCCAAAATTCCGTCCTCAATCTGTTTTTTAGTTAAGCCCAATTTCAGCCCCACCGCCGTTGCGGCCAGGGAATTATATACAGTAAACTTTCCAGGGATATGTGTTCGGATTTTCAATTTCTCGTCTGCCTCTTTTACTTCATACTTCACTCCCTCCGCAGCCAGCTCTATTTTTTCAGCCTTTAAAATACCGCCGTTTATACCATATGTGATATATTCATCGACATCACTTGCAAAGTATGACCAACTTCCATCATCTTCATTAATCACCCCATACTTCGCTACTTTAAATAACTTTCTCTTCGCGTCCCTATAATTTTTAAATGTCTTGTGGTAGTCGAGATGTTCATGTGTCACATTAGTCATCACGGCAATTTCGATAGGCACACCATATATGCGATTCTGTGCCAATGCGTGTGAAGTAATCTCAAGCACTAAATACTCTGCTCCACTCTCCGCTATTCTTTGCATTCGTTTATTCAAGGTCTCAGTATCAACGGTAGTCATATGTTCGATCTGCTCTTCCAGCTTATCTACCCCCCAAGCCACCGTCGTCATCAAGCCCGTTTTATGCCCAGCCTCATTTAACATCTTCCAGATCATAAAGCAAGTTGAGGTCTTACCATTTGTTCCCGTCACTCCAATCACGCGCATCCGCTTCCCCGGAAACTTATACTTATGCGCCATCATCATCGCCTTTAATTTATGGTATGGAATTACTAAATTGTTATAATTTGGTATTCTATCCATTAATACAGTTTTCACACTCATTTTATACCTCTCGTTTTTCTCATTATACCATAACCACCTCTGTTAGTTTCCATTTTTACACTGTTTTTTTATTTTCTACCCCATCTCGAAAATCGAAATCCAATACTAAATTAGCACTCTCCACTTGACAGTGCTAATTTTTCCTATACAATAGATTACAGAACATCGAAAATCGTTTAAAGATAAGGAGGAAAATGACCCTAAAACCATTACAAGATCGTGTCGTTGCTAAAAAAGAGACTCCCGCAGAAAAAACCGCTTCAGGGTTTTTTATGCCAGGTGAAGCAAAAGAAAAACCTAGTTACGCCACCGTCGAATCCATCGGTCCAGATGTTAAAAACATCAAAGTAGGTGACAAAATTATCTTCAAGGAATATACCACTACTGACATTAAAATTGATAATCAAGAATATCTAATCGTAAAAGAAGAAGACATTCTTGCAACCATCAACTAATTTAGTAAACCTATTATCTTAATATCAAGATTCAATTCGAAAGGAAATTATGGCAAAGAAAATTTTTTATGCTGACCAAGCTCGTGACAAAGTCTTAAGTGGCGCCAAACAACTTTACGACGCAGTAAAAGTCACCTTTGGTCCAAAAGGTCAAAACGTTGTCATTGAAAAATCTTATGGTAACCCCACCATCACCCATGACGGTGTTACTGTTGCAGAAGCTGTTGATTTAGGTAGTACCGAAGCCAACCTCGGCGAACAAATCGGTGCCAAACTCATCAAATCTGCCGCTCAAAAACTCAACAAGGTTGCTGGCGATGGTACCACCACAGTCACTGTCTTGACCTATAACATCTTAAACGAAGCCAATAAACTTATTGCCGCTGGCGTCAACCCAATGGAACTCAGAAAGGGTATCGAACAAGCTGGTCAAGAAATTGTTCAAAAAATTAATCAAACCGCCGAAAAGATTGCCGGTGATGATAAAAAAGTCGCTGAAGTCGCTACCATCTCTGCTGGTGACCCTGAAATTGGTAAATTAATTGCCGACGTTATCAGCAAGATTGGTAAAGACGGTATCGTCACCGTTGAAGCTGGCCAAGGTCTAGAGATGGAACAGGAAATCGTTGAGGGCTTCAGTTATGACAAGGGCTACAGCTCACCATTCTTTGTCACCGATATCAATCGCCAAGAAGCTATTTTTAATAAACCCCTCATCCTTCTCACTGATAAGAAAATCTCTAGTAGCAGCGAAATTCTTCCAATCCTAGAAAAAGTAGCCCAATCTGGCCACAAAGATCTCGTAATTATCGCAGAAGAAGTTAGTGGTGAAGCTCTTTCTCTTCTAGTTCTCAACAAACTCAAAGGTGTCTTCAACTCACTTGTCCTTAAAGCTCCCGCCTTCGGTGATCGCCGCAAAGAAATTCTCGAAGATATCGCCGTTCTTACTGGTGCTATCGTTATTTCTGAGGATAAGGGCATGAAGCTTGAAGATGCAGAAGTCTCTGCTCTAGGTTCAGCCAAGAAAATCATTGCCACCAAAGACAGCTCTACAATTATTAGCGGAGCAGGTAAACAATCCGCCGTCTCTGATCGCATTGAACTCATTAAGTCCCAAGCCAACCTCGCTACCTCTGACTACGACCGTGAACAATACGAAAAACGTGCTGCCGCCCTCTCTGGTAAGGTTGCCGTTATTAAAGTTGGTGGTGCTACTGAAACTGAGATCGACGAAAAGAAGTATCGCGTCGATGATGCCGTTGCCGCCACTAAGGCAGCTCTCGATGAAGGTATCGTTACCGGTGGTGGCGTTACTCTTGTTAATCTTGCCGACCAACTTGAAGAAAAAGATGCTGGCGCTAAAATTGTTAAGAACGCCCTCAAGGCTCCTCTTCTTCACATTTTAGAAAACGCCGGACTCAATGCCCAAGCCCTTCTTGCTGCAGTTGAGAATGCCAAACCAGGCCAGGGAATTAACGTCATGGAACCTGAGAAAGGCCTCCAGGACCTCAAGAAAGCTGGCGTCATCGATCCTGCTCGTGTTACTCGCGAAGCTGTTCAAAATGCCATCAGTATCGCTGCTACTGCCATTACTATGGGTGCTCTCATTGTTGAGATTCCAGAAAAGGAAGACCAGAGCGCCAACGGCGCCGGCATGGGCGGAATGTATTAAAACTCATCCAACAAGGGCAAAATACACTAATCCCCCAGTAAGCCATTTCATTAAATTAGAGAAGGCAAAAACCTTCTCTAATTTTTTACTTTCTCTAATTTCTTACTAAAAAATAATCGCCCGTAGGCGATCATTTTTAAATCTTAGCTGTCTGCTTTTTCAACAAGGAAAAGCAAAGCCTCTGCGCGCACTTCTTCATTTCCAATTTCTTTTACTGCCTCATATGCAGAAGTAATCATCTCCTTCGAACCAGTTGTTTCGATCATTTGCTTATAAACTTTGAATTTCTGTTCCGGCTGCATCTTAATTTTATCCATTAATGGGTATAGATCCTGCAACATTTGCTTTTTTACATTCTCGAATTGATCGCCAGCCACCTCAGTATTTACCACTGGTGCGTTCACCTCTACACTTGGCGCTGCAATCGTCTCAGGCACCACAGCTGGAGTCTCCACTACCGGCTCCGTTGTACTAGCTACCGGTTCAGGCATCACCGCAGGCGCACCTGTAATTGGCGTTGGCTCCATATTTGTCAAATCCGCCATCACGCTTGAACCATTACCCGCATCAATCGGATCATTAGACAAAAAATCTGGAATTGGTGGCGCTGGTGGCACTCCCAACTGGTCCTGAATATTAATGTTAAAATCTGCATTTGAATCTGTTGCGTTCATTGCGCCCGTCATTGGTGCGCCATCATTTTGATCCATTTACCCACCTTCTTTTATTCTATATTTTTTCCAGTTTACCATAACTGTTATGTTTTTTCAATTTTCTAAACTAAACTTCAAGTATAAAAATAAGCCAGTTTTCTGGCTTATTTTGTTCGAGAGTAATTATCTTAAAATCGTAATTTTTTTACAATCTTATCGATCATATCTAGCTTCACTTCTTCCATTGGTAGTCTATGACCAAAAACATTCACGATCTCTTCACCCTTATTCTCAGGGAAATATACCGTTACAGCCGGTGAAAAACGCTTTTTTGGCATCAAAATAATCGCAAAATGTACATCGTCCTGCAATACTCCGAAAGCCTTATATTCATCAAAAGCATACATTTTCTCACCTTCCGTCAGCCCTTTCTCAGATAATACATACTGAATTTTTCTTGGTGGTCGTACCGAATAAAGAATTAAAGCAATCACTGACACAATAATTAAAGCCGTAAAAGTCCACCATTCAAATCGAATTGAAATCAACGATAAAATCACACCAATAACCACTAGGCCTAGATACCAACCCATATTTTTATCATGAGAGACATACTCCTCCGCCTCCCATTGAATCACCTCAGTATTTTTTCCCATATCACCTCAATATTCATTAGCTTTTTTAAATTATATCACAACACAATATTTCTTTAAATTCGTTCTCTAATTCTTTAAAATATGCTAAGATAGAAGGGAAGGAGAGTTACCCAAGTGGCTGAAGGGGGCGGTTTGCTAAATCGCTAGTGTGGGGAGACCTGCAGCGGGAGTTCGAATCTCCCACTCTCCGCCATAAAATAGCCTCAGCAGAGGCCTTTTTTATTTTTCTATTCTTAACTTCATCAAAAATATTACTGTCTTTTATAGTTGCTCACTCTCCTCTGGAGGATAACCTCCTATTTTGCAAAAATTGCTTTTTTAGAACATATATGGTAAAATAAGCACATCATTTAAGTAATTGCGAGATTCGATAAATTTTTATGAAAAGAATTACAAAAACCTTAACTCAAACCTTAACCGGTCTTGGTGCACTTATTTGCCTCTCAACCAGTCGTGCTCTTGCCTCTGCCATCTCTATTCAAGAAGGTGCAGATGCGGCTCGTGCTGAAGGCATGCCAACCGAGTTAATCGGCAATAATGGCGTCTTTAGTCGCATCACTAATACAATTCTGCTCATCGTCGGCCTTATCTCCGTTATTATGTTAGTTTATGGCGGTTTACGTTACATTCTTTCCGGTGGCGACAGTAAAAAGGTCACTGACGCAAAAAATACTGTCCTCTACGCAATTATCGGCCTTATCATCTCTCTTCTTGCTTTCGCCATTGTTAACTTCGTCCTCAACTCCGTCATCGGCGTCAGCACTCCTCGCTAAATACGACATATTATCTTATTAAACCTGCCCAAAAGGCAGGTTTTCTGTAACCTCAATATAATCATTACTCATCAAAAGAACAGCACTTATCTTCGTCGCTCCTGCTCTTCTCAGTATCTCACCTGCCGCTCGCATACTTCCGCCCGTTGTCCATACATCATCAAATAAAACATACTTAATCCCAGGATCGCATTGTACTCCTTCTCTTAACATATAAGCACTCTCCGCCTGCTTCAATCTCTCTTCCGCCCCTTTTCCAACTTGAACAGAGTTCCTCTTTCTCGCAATTAGATCTTCCACAGGCGCAATTTCTGAAAACCTATTAACTAAAATCTTTATATGATCAAACCCGCGAGCGCGAATATGTCGGCCAATCGTTGGCAAGGGAACTATCACCACCTTACCGCCAACCTTCTTCTCGTCATCCACTATACTCTTCAACCTCTCATAGACCGTAGCAGTCAAAATCTCAGCCAACTCCCTATTACATCCATATTTATACTTCTTTAAAAGATCCGATAAAATCCCTTCTTTCACACCCCCAATAATAATTTCCATGAACCCAAAGCTATTACTCACAACATACCCCGGATTAGTACTAGCTAGATATTTTTTACAACAATCACAAAACACTACCCCAGGAGCCCCGCACCTCTCACACCTGTTTGGCGAAACCAGCTCCAATATCATATTGACTATTGTGTTTTTTACATCAAAATACACTTTTCTCTTGCAATTTAGCATAACCACTCCTATAATTAACCATAACAATAGTTAAAAGTGGAGGAATACTTAGCAATGGCTCGTACAAATGACGACGACATGCTTATGGAAGACGAACTTGCGGCTGCATTTCTGGATAATGATAGCCAAGAAGAAGTCGAGCAAAGTCCTGCTCAACTCTCTAACAGTTTTCCATCAGAAGAAGATCCAGAGGCGTGGGACGAACCGGAAGATTTTCCAGGTCAATTAGCAGTTGATGTATATGAAACTGCTGATAAATTAGTTGTTAAGGCTCGCACTGCAGGCATTTCCAAAAATGACCTCGATGTGACCATCTCTGACAACATCTTAACCATCTCAGGAATCCTTAGTGGCGGCGAAGACGAGCAAACCACTCGTTGGCACATTCAAGAATGTTACTGGGGCGAGTTTTCTCGCACAATCGCACTCCCAGTTTCCGTCCGTGAAGATGAGGGAAGCGTTAAGGCCGAACTAAAAGACGGCGTCCTTACTATTTCCTTTGAGAAGGAAAAAACCGAAACCCCTACCAAGATTACCATTCAATAGTCTTGGAAACGTTGTGTAGAAAGTACTGCTTCGGCAGTACTTTTTTATACCCAAGATACTCCTCCACTTTTTCTATTTCAAACTAACCTAGTTATACTCTCATTTGCAGGGAATGACAATCATAATCATTTTGATGAGATAAATAATTATCAAAATGAAAATCAATAAATAATCGAATCAAAAAACCACTTCTTTTAAACCATAAAAAAATAGACCCGAAGGTCTATTTTTTATTTTTACTTAAAGATGCTTGACACTACAAAGTTCACGATAGCATATGCTAGTAGGGCAATTACTAAACCTACCACGCCATACATAATCGTGTCTTTGGCCTTTTTTATCTTGGATGCATCACCGGCAGATGTAGTATACATAAAGCCACCGTAGATGATAACAATTACCGCTAACAATCCTAAGACACCTAAAACTACATTAATAGCTATATTAATTGTATCCATCAAATTATTAGAGCCAGCATGTTCCTGTGCAATATTACACTCAGAAATTGATTTTACGTCTTGATTCTCACGTAAAGAACCGGTAGGACAGCTAACTGCGTTTACATTACCAACAAAGCCAAACACTGTAGTCAAAGTTAATGCAACGAGCCCCAAGCCTTTTTTCAAATTTATTGTCATCTTAAACTACTTTCTCAAAATTATATTTTGTCAAAGCTTTTTATTTAAATACGTTTGAGAGAATAAAGTTGACAATTGAGTAAGCCATCAAAGCAACAACAAGACCAATAATGCCATACATGATTGTGTCTTTTGCTTTCTTAACCTTACCAGAATCACCGGCTGAAGTTGTGTATTGTACACCACCAAGAATGATTACCATTACAGCTACGAAACCGATAATACCGATCACAACGTTAATAATAATATTAAGAGTCCCCATTAAATCATTAGAGTTAAGATTATTGTCTTTAAGGGTTTTACAGTCAGTAAGACTGTTTACATTAGAACCATCTGGACAACGAACTTTGCCTGCAGCAAAAGTAGGAGCAGCTTGAAGACCCATTGCTACCACGCCAAGACCACCAGCGGCTAATGTTTTGACTTTGTTAGTAATTTTCATATTTCTTCCTTTAATATTACTTTTTTTTATTATATCATAAGCATCCATAGAAGCAAGAGTATAAGACTTCTCCCACCCCCATTAATTCAAACAAAACCTAGATATTTAATGAAGTAATCACAAACTTCACAATTGCAAAAGCCAAGAATGAAATCACAAGTGACACAATCGCATAAACGATGATTCGTTTTGCACTCGCAATTTTAGCTGCATCGCCGCCCGCTGCAATATATCTTTGCCCAGCCAGAATTAAAGCTCCCACCGCCACAATTCCCGCAAGCGACATCGCAACATTTATAATTGTATTAGCAAGTTCGGATATATTTTTATGTTTTCCAGTTGGCCCCGAGCAGCCGGCTGCCTGTAATACCGATTCGTCAACATCCTCAGCGTTAGCTAATTCTTCACACACTTTATTCTTCACCCCTTCAGCATAAGTATATTGAGAAAAAGTAGCCATATTAAACAAGCCCAAGCTCAACACACCCACCAGTCCTAATAAAATTTTTTGACCAATCTTCATCTTCATCTCCTAACTTATCGATTTAGTTACAAATGACGTAATCGCCCATGCGAGCCCCACAATCACTAATCCAATAATTGCATAAGTCACAGAGTCCTTAGCCTTCTTCACTCTACTTGGGTCACCTTCAGAAATTCCAAATAAAATCGCCCCATAGACGATATAGCCAACCGCCACAATTGCCGCCATCGAATAAATCCAGTTGAAGACCACCATAACATCATAATTGTCTGTATTACCTCGATTCGGAATATTATTCAACGCATTATTAAGCGAATCCACATTTTTAATATCAAAATCATCTTTCGCAAACATCGAGCCTGCTTTTTTAATAAAATCACTTAATAAGTTACCTAGGTTCATTATTTTGCCACTCCGCTAATTACATTCACTAAGGTATCAGAAATCACTGAAGCTGAGATTGTCAAAATCAAGCCAATCACCGCCCCAGTAATAATCTTTTTACCAGTCATCACCTTTGATGGGTCGCCTTCAGACGTAATATATTTATAACCACCCCAAATAATAAATCCGGTCGCCACCAAGCTCGACACCAGGGAAGCATCATACATAAGGTTTAAAATAATTACCCAGACAAATCCCGCTAGTTTCGTATTTCCATCATCGTCAAGCGCGATTTTACCAATCGTACAAGAACCTGAGCTATCCCTCGTCACAATTCCACGATACCATGGCCTAAGACCCAGCACTGAATTAGAACAACTTGCGTCCACACTCTCCTCAATTACAGCTGCTTCAACCGGCACACTTGCCACCTCGGACCATAAAAACGTTAAACTAAATATCGAAAAAAATGCCATAACTAGCATTGCTAAACCTTGGATATGCCTTCTCATACTTTAATTATAACATTATTGCCTTGTTCTGCCTATAAATATATAATTGTTTTAGCTATCTGTTTTCCACTATTGACTATTATGCTTATGTGTGGTATAATATGCTAGTAAATTAAAGTTTTACTTTATATGAAGAAGGTCCATACAAAATTCGCTAGTCTATTACTTGTTTTGAGCTTGTTTTTTGCAAGCTTCTTTTCTACTATCTCAACTTCACTTCCTGTCTTTGCTGACCCTATTCCTTCAAATGCTACCCCTTCCACAAATCCAGACCAAACTACTCCAGATAACACCTCTGGTGATCAGGGAACTAATACCACAGATCCTAACGCCACCAATTCTAATCCAGGCGCTACGACCCCAGGCACTAATACTACGGATGGTTCTACCAGCACAGACGCCGCTTCTTCTGATAATCAGGAACCTGTCACCTGTACCTCCCAAATTGGTGCCGTCGGCTGGATTATTTGTCCAACCACTGGCCTTCTCGCCAAAGGTATCGATGCTCTTTATGGTATTATTGAAAATCTTCTCAGCGTTAAGCCCCTCGAAATGGGTCGCAACTCCCCAGTCTATCAAGTCTGGGCCTACATGCGTAACCTCGCCAATATCTGTTTCATTATTTTTCTCTTAGTTATTATCTATTCACAAATCACGGGTCTAGGTATTAATAATTACGGCATCAAAAAATCTCTTCCACGCCTCATTATCACCGCTATTATTGTCAATTTCAGCTTCCTCTTCTGTGCTATCGCTGTTGATATTAGTAATATCATCGGTAATAGTCTAAAGGATCTTCTGGCTGGCATCGCTGAAAATGCTATCTCTACCGGCACAATTGACCCCTCAAAAAATACTGGTTTTTACGCCCTCTTCACTACCATCGCTGCTGGTGGTATCGGCACAACCATTCTGCTCGCCTTTCCAGGTGGTCCTCTCGGCCTTCTCCTCGCCATTATCCCTGTTATTGTCGGTGGCATTATCTCAGTTGTCATCGGTCTCTTAGTCCTAGGTCTTCGTCAAGCCCTAGTTGTTTTTCTTGTAGCCATTTCTCCGGTCGCCTTCGTCCTCTACATTCTTCCTAATACCGAAAAACATTTTCAGAAATGGAAAAATTACTTTACTCAAATGCTCTTCTTCTATCCAATGTTCAGTATGCTCTTCGGTGTCACTAAGCTCGCCAGCATGATTTTCATTACATCTGCCACCACTCCATTCGGTATCATTATTGGTGTTGCTATTCAAGTTCTTCCACTCTTTCTTGCCGCCAATCTTATGCAACTCTCCGGTACTGCTCTTGGAGGAATTAGCAGCAAACTCAATGGCCTTGGTAATAAAGCCTCTGTTGGTGTCGCCAAATCCATTGCTCCAATGCAAGCACTAAATCGCCAGAAAGCCATCGAAAATGCCATGAAACGCAAACGTGTAATGAATCTTCTCCCATGGTACTGGGGTGGAGCAATGGCAGCTAACTCTGCTCTTATGCAACATCATTTTGAAGATGAACTTAAAACCCGTGATGATACCTTAAGGCGCTATCGTGATGAAGATCTTGATGCTCAACGTCGTGGTGCACGCATTTTATATCGTGACAAATACGGTAAAGCCGTCTATGCTAAAAAACCTCATGGCAAAGAGGAAATAGATAAAGATGGCAATCCGATCGAACGTACAACTGACTTTGTAGATCCAAAAAATAAAATTATGGAATACACCTACCAAAATCGCGTCGCTAAACTTGCCGCCGATGCTCAACACATAAGAACCGAAGATTACCTTGGCAATATGTCAGATTATCTTGAAGCATATAATAAAGGTAAGAATCCTTTCCTTGAACAACTTGCTAAGAATCAAACTGAAAATTTCCTTACTCTAAAAACTGCTGAATCCTCAAAGAAACGTAATGATTATAACGCCAATAAATTCTATGCGGATACGGTCCGTAATGCAGCCCGAATGGACAACAATGACGTTCCATTAGATGCCAAAGAATTTGAAAAATATGTCTCCGCTGGTGCTGGTACTGATGCTTGGTATATTGATAATGGCGCACTCTCTCAGGAAAAAGCCGACAGCCGTTTTATCGCCTTACATATGGTTGCAGCTGATGCAGTTGACGCCTACGAAGCTGAGCGCCGTAATAACGTTAACCGTCTCACAACCTATATGGACAAGATGGTTACACTTGACGCGAGTAAATTATATCGACGTATGTTCGAACACAATAATATCGATGGTATTATTGCGGGTAATAACGTACTTTCCCGTCGTGGCGACTATGACAAGATAACCGAGAGCCTAATTGATTACATGGATAAAGGCAGCTTCAAGCTTGGTGACGATGCAACCAATATTCTTGCCCTCAACCTTATGGGTATGAAGGATGCCGCTCCATCACTTGGTCGTTTTGGTAAATTTATCAACATGGAAACCTGGAGATATACTAATGGCGAACGTAAGACTGCTGAAGTAGACGTCAAACAATATGTTACCGGTAAAGTCGAAGGGGAAGACAATTACACTACAAAAATTAATCTTGCCACCAGTCTCGAAGGTACATCGTTTGCTAAAATCGATCGTACCGCAACCAATGTTCTAGACCTAATGATTAATCAATACGATAATTCTGAAGGTGAAGTACGCAAACAAGTCTTTAATGCTATACGTCCTGCCCTTATTTCTGCTTTTCCATCCTTTGCTTCTGGTAGTGAGCAAATTGTCAACCTTACTAGTTTTCTTACTGGTCTAAACAAAAAACAACTCACTGGCGGCTATAAAGATGCAGATAATATCGAATCAATTGCTAACGAAATCACTAATGACCAAGACTATGAGAAAAAGAGTCAAACCGCTATTTCTGAAATTAAAAATTATCTATCTAGCCTCACGACAAAAAACGCCTCCGATATGAAGACCGACGTTTTAAACGGCATTTTAACTCAACTTACAGCCTCTCACTATAAATTAGATCCAAATGAACTTAATGGTCTTAGCGAAGACGAAAAGAAAACTAAAAAACAAGAAGCTCTTCAAAAGGCTCAAGAAGAGGCTAAGCAGGATATTGTTAATACCTTCCTTACCGGCAAAAATAAGATCATCGAGACCTTTGCTAATCCAAATACCAGCCTCTTTGATAACATGAAGGGTGACCTCAAAGATATCATTAAGGATGCTGTTATGAAAGAACGAAAAGAGCAAGAAGTTAACAGGATTGAAATTCGTCAAGAAGCTCAGCAAAAAGTTAAAGACAAAAATAAAAAATAACATAGCAACACAGAAACATTATTTCTGCTTTATTCTCATTGAAATCCCCAAATATCCACCCTGTTTATGTTAAAATAGTTCTATATGGCAACATACAAGGTCCCTCAAGACGTTGAGGCGGAAGATAAACTCCTTGGCCCTTTTACTTTTCGACAGTTTATCTATCTTCTCATCTCCGCAGCAGGCATTGCAGTTATTTTTGGGCTTTTCCAAATCTTCCCACTGCTTGCCATTATTCCAGTCCCCATTGTCGGTTTCTTTCTCATTCTTGCTCTACCACTTAAAAAAGATCAACCAATGGAAGTCTATCTTGCCTCTATTGCTAGCTTCTATCTAAAATCCAATAAACGTCTCTGGACTCCTGGCCAAAAAGAATCAACTATCAAAATCACCGCACCTAAAATAGTCGAAAAACCTCGTGCTCGCAACATCACAGAAGAAGAAGCTTCCACCCGTCTCTCCTTCCTCTCTAATCTTGTCGACTCTGAAGGCTATTCCATTCGTAATAACAGTAACTTTAATGAAGATTTTATTGCCGAAACCAATGACGTACCAGACATCCTAGATCAAAATAGTAATCAAACAATCAATCAAATGATTGCCAGAGAACAGGAAAATCGTCATGCTAATATCGTCTCCAATATGAAGGCCGCCATTTCTAATGCCGATCAATTACTACCTCCTTCTCCACAAATGAATCAATCACAAGTTGATACATCAAATCCATTCCAGGCTGCCATTCAAAATCTTCAGCAGGGAAATACTACCTCCTATCAACCTACTACACCTATAGCGCAAGCCTACCCCCAAAATTTTACTCCATCCCCACAAGCCTATCCCCAAAATACCTATCCCCAAAACTTCACCCCAAATCCACAATACAATCAACAATTCTTCAACCAACCACCCATTCCTCCACAACCCCAATTTTATCCAAATACCCCTTTCGCCCCTCAACAGAATTATCCGAACCCCCCTTATCCACCTGGACCAACCCAAGCCACTCCGCCGCAATACATTAATGGCTTTATTAATCAAAATCTTAACCCAGAAGTTAATCAAGGATTCCAGAATCTTGCCAACAATCAAGATTTTACCATTGACACCATCAGTAAGCAGGCCAACCGCCTCTCGAACACTACACAGACCCAAAATTCCTCCACGAGTTCTGGTACTTTCGCTGGTATTTTCACACCGCCCTCGAATTAATTTTATATTTTAAATAAGGACCACTATGAATCCACAACAACCCCAAAATCAAGCTCAACCAATCCCGAACCAACCCACGCAAGCTACCCCCCAGGTAACTAATCCTATTCCACAGCAATCTCAGTCAACCATGCAGCCTCAAAATCCTCAGCCATACCAAGCAATCCCAGCCGCTCCTGAATTACAAAACGATCAAATCGTCCACCAAGATAATCCTTCCTCCACCCAATCCTCACTTCTTATTTCTGAGCTCCGTGATGGACTTATTATTATGAAGGATGGTTCCTTTCGTGCCGTTATTGCCTGTAAGTCCATTAACTATGACCTCATGTCGGAACCAGAACGTGATGGTGTCGAATATGGCTATAAGGGTGTTCTTAACTCACTAGAGTTCCCAATTCAAATTCTCGTCCGTTCACAGCGCATCGATATCGCACCATATCTCGAACGTCTCGCCAATATTAGACGTAATAACGACAATATGCTCCTTGGCGTATTAATGGATGACTATATTAACTTTATTGATCAAGTTTCTCAAGAAGCTAATATTATGGATAAATCATTTTTCGTCGTTGTACCATATTATTCTTCTGCGGATCTCGAAAAGGCTAGCACTCAAAGCAAAAACATTTTTAGTCTCTTCTTCGGTACCCGCGAGGGTGAAATTACTCGTATTGATCGTAATACCTATGATAAAGCCGTTACAGAAATTAATAATCGTGTACAGGCAGTTATCGGCGGTCTCTTTAATATTGGTATTCATTCTGTTCGTCTAAACACCAAAGAGCTTGCCGAGCTCTTCTACAACTTCAATAACCCCGACACTGCCGTTCGTGAACCATTTATTGATTTTAATAAAATGGGCACCATTTACACTAAAAAAGGTGAGGCACCACAAAAATAAGCGAAAGTAAGGATATATATGGCAAAAAGAAAACCCACCGCTGCTGAACTGGCAGCCCAAGCTCAATCAATGGAAGACGCTGAAGTACAGCGCGCATTTGAACAGGGTATTACCACCCTGCGTGACCTCATTTCACCATCCTCAATTGAAATTCAATCTGATCATTTTCGCCTCGGCACCAAATACGGGCGCACCCTCTATATTTATGGCTACCCTCGCACTATTAGCACCGGTTGGCTTAGCCCCCTCATTAATATGGATGAGGTCCTCGATATCTCAATTTATATTTACCCAGTCGACACAGGTGTAATTATGAAAAACCTCCGTAAGAAAGTTACTCAGCTTGAGGCTGATATTTCTCTTAACGCTGAAAAAGGTCGAATTCGTAACCCTGAAACCGAACACGCCATCCAGGATGCGGAAGAACTTCGTGATGATCTTCAACTTGGTCGTGAAAAATTTTTCCGCTTCGGACTCTATGTTACTCTTTGGGCTGATTCACTTGATGAATTAAACTTCGTTCAACATAAAATTGAAAATTACTTTGGCTCTTCCATGATCTTTTCCAAAGTTGCTACCTCTCAACAAGAGCAGGGAATGAATTCCACTATGCCAATGGCCACCGATCAACTCATGATCCGTCGCAACATGAATACCAGTGCCATCTCCACTTCCTTCCCATTCACCTCCGCCGATCTTACTCAAGAAAAGGGCATTCTTTACGGCGTCAATCTTCACAATAACGGTCTTGTTATTTTCGACCGCTTCACACTTGAAAACGCCAACCTTGTTGTCTTCGCTAAATCTGGTGCTGGTAAATCTTTTGCTGTTAAGCTTGAAGCTGTTCGTTCCATGATGATGGGTAGTGAAATTGTTATTATCGACCCTGAAAACGAATATCAAAAACTCTGTGACGCCGTCGGCGGTTCCTATGTCCGTCTCTCACTTAATTCCGATGTTCGTATTAACCCCTTTGACCTTCCAAAAGTTATTGACTCCGAAGATGCTTCTGACGCTCTTCGCGCCAACTTAGTCACCCTTCACGGCCTCTTCCGTCTTATGCTTGGTGGTACACAGTCCGGTCCTGGTGGTCAAACTGTTGCCGCCCTCACTCCAAGCGAGGAAGCCGACCTTGACCAGGCCCTCATTGATACCTACGCTCGCGCTGGTATTACTTCAGATCCTTTAACTCATCAATCCACCCCTCCTACCATCGTTAATCTCTACGATACTCTCCTTCATATGGGTGGCTCAGGTCCACAACTTGCTCAACGCCTTCGCAAATATTCCACCGGTACCTTCGCTGGTATTTTCTCCCAGCAATCCAATATTGATATTAATAACCAAATGGTTGTTTTTAATATTCGCGATCTTGAAGACGAACTACGTCCAGTCGCCATGTATATTGTCCTAAATCACATTTGGAATATTGTTCGTGCCAAACAAAAAAGACGTCTCCTAATTGTTGATGAGGCTTGGCAATTAATGAAATATGATGACTCCGCTAGCTTCCTCTTCTCACTTGCTAAACGTGCTCGTAAATATTATCTTGGCCTCACTACTATTACTCAGGACGTCGAAGACTTTATGTCCAGCAAAATGGGTCGCGCCATCGTCATGAACTCCTCTATGCAATTACTCTTAAAACAATCTTCCGCTGCCGTTGATGTTTTATCTGATGTTTTCAAGCTCACCTCTGCCGAACGTCAACTTCTTTCCAGCCTCCCCGTTGGTCAAGGTCTTTTCTTTGCTGGCCAATCTCACGTCCATATTCAAATCGTTGCTTCCGAAACTGAAACCGGTCTCATCACCACCAGTCCAGTTCGCTATAATCGCTAATTTTATCTGATTTTTCTGGCGACCTTTCATAACGCTAATGTTCGCCAAAAAATCTAATTTCTTATATAATATAGATATGCCAAAGGTCTATTATGGTAAGGATTCTATTACTCCTAGTTTTTTGCAGTCAAATCATGATTCCGATTCTGAGGTCTTTCGCTCCCAAGTAGCTAAAGATTCTTTACGTCAATCCGAAGAATCCTCCCTTGAGAGTAGCTATAATCAAAATAGCCATGAAGCCGACGTAAAAGACCTGGAACAAAAACCTTTTTACACTGGCAACACTCAGACAATCAAAAAAACATCCAAAAAGTCCCTCAGTTCTCGTTTACGTACTGCCAAAAAACTCAAAAAATACTCGCCCCTCATTCTTGCAGTTGGTGCTTTTCTAGCTGTTGTTATTTTTCTTTTTGTCTCTGTTAGTACCCTTGGACACCAGATTGAAACCCTAATCACTCGCGCCACTGATACTATGTTTGGCTCATATTCTGAAAACACCATCCGTATTACTGAAGAACTTCTCGCAAAAAAACAGGGTACTTTCCCAAAATATTTTGAAAATCGCCTCAAAACCAATGGTATTGAAGTTACCGATAAAGGCGACAGCTATAATTTTCTTTACGATGGCGCCACTATCACACCTGAAAACTTCCGTAATTTCTACACTAAAAACGTCCCCTTCCAAGAAGCTTTCACTAAAGCTAAGCGCGCCCGTTCTTCAAATTTCTTTGATAAACCCGCTGTCATGAATCTTGCCAAAATCGGTATCACTCGAAATCTTTATTCGGCCTATCGCTCCACTGGCAATCACGAAACCGATACTAAAAATTACCACACTACCGAAGAAGGCGTCTTTGGTGAAAAAACCAACACGAGTGTTAATACCACAACCGAAACTGAGCATACCGACAAAAACGGCAATAAAACCACCGAAGTTAATTCCTCCGGTGAAGATATTGATAGTAGTAACGTCGGTGGTGATACTCCTGAAGTTAAAGCTAATAATTATCTCCTAAGCACCGCTGGCCGCGTTGCCGAAGCTGGTGGCCTAGTCTGTGGTGCCCTCAAAGTTGCCAATCTCATCTCCGTTGCCGTTGCCGCCAATCAAATCTACCAAGCCATGCACTATTTTATTTCCAATCAGGAAAACATCAGCAAGACTAAAGCTGGTTATGGCAACGAAGCCGCCATTAATCCACTTATGAACTTCCTTACTACTTCCACTACCGCTGAATATACAGACATTAAAACCGGTCAGACTAAAACCGTTACCGGTGCCCCAATCCAAGCCGAAGGTTTTAATAATATTCTTGCCGGAGAAAACGTTGACCTCAATATGACTAAAAACTATTCCGTCGACTCCGTATTTCTCGCCAGTGGCGTCGCTCTCGGGCTCACTGCCGCCCGTGCTAAAGCCTGTGGTGGTATTCGTGCAGTTGGTGCAGTTATTAGCCTAGCTACTCTCGCCTTTGGTGGTGGATTAATCAAAACCGCCATCACTCTTGTCAAAACCACCGTCATTAATGTCGCCATCGCCGCCACTATTGCCGGAATGCTTGCCGTTCTACTTCCATACATTCAAAAAGCTCTCTTTGAAAACCCTGCTAAAAATCTTGCAGGTAAGCCTGCTGGTGAAGCCTATGTCAAAGGCGCCGCTCTTCTCAATAAAAAAGTAGCCCGTTCCACATCAGGCCAAGCCCTTGCTTCCAAAGAGTACGCCACCAGCTACTACCAAGAGACTGTTCTTGCCGCTGCCAGGGAAGCACAGCTAGATCGCGAAAAACGCAGTCCATTTGACACTAGCAGCCCAAACACCTTCCTCGGCTCCATTCTTGGTCGCTTTAGTCGTATCTCCACCGCCTCAAACCTTTTTGCCAATCTCGCTCACCTCACTAGCATCACTCAAAACTCTTTTAGTAGCTTCCTCGGTCAAACAACCGCCAAGGTTTATGCTGCTGATGGTTCCGAAAATTTCGTTACTGACACCGATCTTGCCGGCATCAATTATCAGAAGATTTTCAGTGATGAATCCACCTGTGAAAGTCTTTCAAATATTGGTGCTGCCTGTGACATGTATGGCGCTGAAATTACCGCCACCGATACTAGTGTCGAGAAAATTAGTTCTTCAGATCCTGAATATCAAAAAGTAGTCAGCCAAAATGTCCGAAAGAATGCCAAAGGTTTTGATGAAGTCATCCCAAATTCTCTTCTTGCCCGTAAAATTATGTTCTGCGATGAACGTGATTCACCATTCGGCCACTACGACTCCAATATCGCCAACGCCTTTAATATCAGTCTTGGTTTCGCAAACAACATTCCTATTATTTCCGATGCTGTTGAATTGGTTAATGCAGTCACCGATATGACGCCAGAGGCCGAAGGTTGGTCCACTGGCTCCTTCTGTGTTATGAGTAAAACCAATCCATACTGGGAACAAATGAAATATCTTCAGCATTATATAGAACACAATCGTATTTGCACTCAAATTAAATGCACCAGCGTCACCGATGAAGAAGGAAATGACCAAAACCCCATCACTGCCTATAAAGAAGCCTATTACGCTAAAAATCCTATCGACACTTCACGCCCAGGTATCCTCGCTCGTATCTCTGGCATTACCAAGAATCAAGCCGAAACCGTCCTAGCCCTACTCGACTACGCCTCATACTTAGCCAACTACCATCCTCCTAAATCAGAAAAATCCACTTTAAAAGATCAACTAAAAATCCATGAATCTCAAACCCCTGCCACCGTTGCCTTTGATAAAGCCACTCGTTACATTTATTATTCAGATCTAAAAACTATTACAAGAAATAGGAGTACACTAGCGTGAATAAACTAAAAAAACTCATTCTTCTCCTCATTACAGCCATTATCACTCTACAACCAACCAGAGCCTTCGCCCTTAAAGATTCCGATTGGGATATTTTTGACATCAATGGTATTTATTACTTTGATAAAGACGCCGCCAACTGCATCACCTCAAATCTTTCTGGTACCCTTAGTAAACTTTATGATGGTAATGAAATTATCAGTCAATCCGATTTAGCTAAAATCTCCGCCAACCGTCCATTTTATGAAAAAGCCGCTGCCCCTTACGGTTTTCCATGGCAACTTCTTGCCACAATTCACTATCGTGAAACCAGCCTAAGGCACTACAACCCCCCAAATGGACAAGGAGTTTATCAACTCTACACCTACACCAACGGTGGTACTAATAGTAAAGCTTTTACTAACTTCGGCGAAGTTTCTGACGCTGAATTTCAAAGGCAAACCGACATCCTTGCTCAAATGCTTCAATCGCTCTACGGTGCTGGTTTAAACTTAAAAACCGACGACGGTATTAAAACTCTCCTTTTCCGCTACAACGGTACTGCCCGCGCTTACATTGCTCAAGCTCGCACCCTAGGTTACAGTGAACAGGAAGCTGCTCGCGGTGAAGGCTCACCTTACGTTATGAATCTTGCAGACGCTAAACGCGATTCTCGCAAAAACACTAATTGGCTCCAAATTAAAACCGATCACGGTAAGCCAAGTTCTGCCAACCTTATTCCGGGCGCCTTCCTTATTTTTTCCACTCTAGGTGGCTCTAATGGTGTTAGTAGCTGTTCAGGCGGCGGTGGCAATCTCAGTATCAATCAGACCGCCCTCAATCTCGCCTGGCCATCCTCCGGCCATGGTATTACTCCAACCGACAACTATCGCAACGCCCTTATTCAAACTGGAATTAATCGTCTTGGTGACCGCTGGTCAATGATGGGTGCCAGCTGTGACGCCTTTGTTGCAGCCGTCCTTCGCTTTTCCGGTATCGATAAAAACTTTGCCTGCTGTGGTGTAAGTAATAGTGGAGCTACTTCTACTTACATACGTAATTCTGGTAAATTTATTGAAGTTGAAAACCGCCAAGGTTCACTTAAACCCGGTGATATCCGCCTCAGTTCTGGCCATATTGAAATCTATGTTGAACAAAATGGAGTAGGCAAAATCGCCTCCGCCTCACATGGTTCACGCACCGGGGAACTATTACCTTTCTATGACAACTCTTCCACATTTAAAGCCTATCGTTTCATTGGTAATACAAACATTTAAACTTAAAACTCAAATTATGAAAATCATTAATCAAAAACCCACAAAGAAAATCAAAAAACAAAACTTCATTTTTGACCGCACTAAGACCACCAACAAAAAAGGGAATCATCTTCTCAATATGATCATTTTCTTCCTACTAATTTCACTTTTTATCCTTATCTATTTCTTTATTACTTGGATTATCAACTACGATAAAACTGCCACTCTCGATTACTACATAGCCCCCGCCACTGCCACTATTTCTCTTAATCAAGAAATTCTCAAACCAGAAGGTAAAATTAAACTTAAACCTGGTACCTACAATATTACAGTTAAAAAATCCGGATTCAATGATTTTTCCACTACGTTAGAACTAAAACACAATCAAACCACTTATTTTTATAATACCCTCGAACCCACATCCGATAACCTCAACTATTACCAAACCCACCCCGATGATGCTTCGCGTGTTCAACACGTTGCCGATACCCAGGCTGACCTTGAAAGAAAAAATTACACAGATGGTGACCCTATCTTCAACATTACACCCTACTCCAGCTACCAAGATGGTTTTTCTATTATTGCCGAAAAACAAGATAATACTTCAAAAATTCTTCTCAAGATCAATCTACTAACCTGTTCTGATTCACAGCTGCAAAATCTCAAAGAAGCCGCTTATCAATATTTAAAAAATCACCAAATCAATCCCGATAACTACGATATTAATTTCTCAAATTGTTAATTAAAAAAACAAGCCACTTCTTATTCATTCCTATTATGCTAAAATAGAGTTATGAAAAAGGTCAACTTCATTTCTCGTCAATTTTTTGTCATCTTTTGTCTCCTAACTCTATTTATCTCCATTTTTTACCTAAACCATCCCACTTTTGCTGAGTCAGATGAACCTAGTAACACCCCCACCACCACCTCTCTTACCGACCAACTTTTTAATAATTTAAAAATTAACGCCAAGGTAAAGGTCTCTCCAAAGTTTCAGGAAAATGACATTATTTTCTATAACCCGAATGGTGGCAGTAATTGTTCTAGTGGCCTAGGCATTATTAGTGGCAATTGTGGTGGAGATATTACTAGCACTATCACATCAGAACGACAGGATGAAGTCATCAGAAAATACGGCGAAATCGCCATTAAACTTCAAATTGAATATGGTGTTCCATGGGAAATACCGTTTGGTCAAATGAGGATGGAATCTACCTTAGGTACCGCAGGTATCGCCAAAAAAGTTGCCGAAAAAGGTTATTACAACTGGATGGGTAAAAAATATAAAGAAGATGGCCTTTATAATATGGCAGAACCTTACCGAGGAGGTAAAACAGACTGGTCAATGTATAATAGTATTGGAAACATGATCGCTGGATGGTCAGTAGATTATATGCGAAATGGATATTACGATAAAGCTTTTCAATATCTTGATAAAAATAATTATGATATCAAAAAGTGGTTTTTTACTATGATTAAAGTATACTGTCCATTATCCGATAAATGTACCCCACATGAACAATACTGGGCAACCGTTAACAGTGTTGTTCAAAGAGCAGATCAAATCGGCAAAGAACTTGGCTGGCCCACCTCTGCCGAACTCGCCAAACAGGAAAATATCGAAATTGGAGGGAAGTATCCGGTAAAAGGCGATATTAAAAATCAATTAAATGCCGCACCGCATTCTCTTAGTGTTGATTGTTCACCAATTAAAAATTCCACTGATTCTCTGGCAAACTCTTCTAATACCACAAAGACCACAACTGAAACCAACTCCTCCACAACTACTACTAATTCCACCACAAGCACCACCCCCCCATCATCTAAAACACCATCCGCAACACCATCTACAACACCATCCACTACTTCTTCCGGTAATGGTAAGATTGTCGTCAACACCACCTGGAAGGATGGTTGGATTACTAGTGGTATTGATGGCTATGTTAAGGAAGATGCCTTTGCCTATGCCGCATCAAAAGGCGCTACCGTTAGCTCCTCTCCTCGAGGTGATTATGATACTACTATGAATGGTAAAATTGGCCCCAATAAAATTACCCTTCATAATACCGAGGGAGGCAATCAGAACGGCAGTCAAGGGTTAATTTTGTATGATCGTAATAATTTTTATCCACCACACTTCACCGTGGATCTAAAGCAACATAAAGTATATCAGCACTTCACTATTAATAAACCTTCTGACTCCATAAAAAGCTACGATGCTTCAGCTGGTATTCAAATTGAAGTTATTGGCTTTTCAACCATTGGAAAAGTAAACCATCCATGGTATCTCCTAAATACTAACATCTTTAAAGCTGACGATTGGCTTTATTTAGCAAAATTATTAGTTGCTATTAGTACAGAGACAAAAATCCCACTTACTTCATCCCTTAGCTGGAAAGGGGAACCGCCCCGTTTAAGTCCTGAGGAATATAAAAAATACGAAGGCGTCCTTGCTCATATGCACGCTCCACTCCCCAATGACCATAATGATACAAATGATATTTGGCACTTTGTCGAAAACGAATTAAAAAGAATTGATGGAGTCGCTAGTACCTCCTCTGGATCTAACTCAACACACGGCAACTCCAACTGTGGCGGAAGACAATCTATCGATCCTTCTAACATGACTAACTATCTTCAATGTGATCCTCAATGGGGGTTATCACCATTTGGATCTAGCACAATTTGCAATGCTGGCTGTGGCCCAACTTCTTTTGCTTCCTTAGCAACCATGCTCTTAGGACAACAAATTTTACCTACTGAAACTGCTAAAGTTGCGGGTGATGCTGGTATGTATGTTCGCGGCGTTGGTAGTAGTCATCTAGTTACTCAAACCTTAGCATCTCATTATGGATTACAATATGAAAAAATCCCAACTCCTGCAAATGCCAGCCAAGCCATAGAAATTATGAATAAATACCTCGACGAAGGATGGACTCTCCACATTAGTGGTAAGGGAACCGCTCCCTTCTCAGCTAATGGACATTACATTGCCGTTCGTGGCAAATCAAGTGACGGTAAATGGCTTCTCTTCAACTCAGCTGGAGCTGGTAAAGACCCCAATAATCTTATTATGGATCCACAAACCATCGTCTCAGCAGGCTTATGGCTAAATAATATAAATGCAGTAAAGAGGTAATTATGTTAAATTTTTATAATAGACTGAGTCAACAACTCGATAAAATCAAAGATAATAAGATACTGTCAAGAGTCCTAGGTTTTTTCACCATTCTCATTCTTATTGGATTTCTCACCTTCCTCTTCATTAATCAACGAAATTACAATTCTGACCAATTCCAGAAAAATCCCATCTCTGGTGAAGATATAAACCTATATTCTGGTGCCAGTATCTCATCATGGGATAAATATATTAAAATTTATAGCCTCCATAATATTAAAGATAAATCATCTATGTCAATTAATACTTTTACCAAGGTATCGTCTCTAATTGAACAATTCATTACTTTCTCTTATCCTCAGATAAAAACTGTTAGTTATAATAAAGATAGTATTAAAGAACAGGGGAGAACTTATAGCTTCAAAATTACCGGCGATACTGGTCAGGTTTTTGATATTACCACAACAGAAATCTCCGACACGCAAATTTCCACAGATTTTTATAGCTATAATAATAAAATTTTTAGTTTTAATGAGTCTGGTTTTAAAACTATCTACACCCACCCATCAAAACTTGCCCTCTTGTTACCAAAAACCTTCTACCTATCGGAAGAAAAACAGGTTACTATTAGTAAAAACTTAGATGGGCAATATCAAATTTCCGTAGAATCATGCGGTGATCAATCAATTATTAATCAAGCAAAAGAGCGCGTCAATAAGTGGCTACTTGAAACTAATTTTAATCCTGAAGAAATAAATTTTCTAACCCCAAATTACTGTGATGATGATGGACACAATCATCACGATCACGATGATCACGATGATCACGATGACTAATTAAATAAAACTATAATCATTAAAATTATAACCATACTCATTTAATAACTTCTTAATATAATCATTATTATTCACACCCTCAACTCTAAGACATAAGAAGGTTGGGCATTTCTTTAACTCATCACCCTCAACCTCATATAGCGTAGTTGTTTCAACCCCAACAACCGTTTCAATTGGCAAAATTTGATTAATGGATTTTGCCTTATCGGTCTTATAGATAAAGTCTTTCGCAGCCTCATCTGCAACCAGTTTTAATACATCATAATCATGAATATTTTCACGATATTTATCAAAACCATTTTTTTCATCTAAGAGATATGTATGAACTAAAGCAGTTTTATTACTTTCTAGATCAATATTTATTTTTTTTGATAAGAAACCATCCTTACTAATCTCAACCTCGACATTCTTTTTTGGATAAAATCGCGTAGACCCATTTACCTCTTTACCATCAATTTTTACTTTAGCACCATATGGAGCCACCAGTATATTAACCCTTGCGTTTCTCAACCCATCAATAACTAAGTTAGTTATAATAAAACCCATAAAAATTAATATTACAACAAAAACTATGCGTATAATAATATTATTACCTCTACTCTTCACTTCCATATCCCAAGTATACCATAAACTCTTTAAATCAAACTTCCTCCACCGACGTCATTATTACCTGATTATCTTTAAAATTCTTCACTAAACTCTTTTGCCTCATATTGTCTAGTTCCGAAAATACATCATCAAGTAAAACAACCGGCCTCTTTCCGGTTTCTTGAAAAATTAAATCTGCCTCAATAAATTTCATCGCCAAAATAATTGATCTAAGCTCTCCTCGACTCGCCGTTCCATCCGCCTCTCTCTCATTAAATAAAAACACAAAATCATCACGATGAATTCCAAAACCCGTATGACCAAGCACAAGATCCCTTGCTAGTTCCGCTTCTAATCGATTAAAATAATCTGCCTCGGAAATCTCACCCCCAAATAGCTCTAGTTTTAGATATACAGAATCATCATTATCCACAATTGAGTGATATACGTCCGAATATGTATTATTTAATTTTTCCAAATATTGCTTTCGTCGATTTCGAATTTCTAACCCATACTTGGCTAGTAAAATATTCCAAGAGAAGAAATCGCTCTTCGAAATTCTTCCAGCTTCACCCTCTTTTACGTATCTTTTTAATAATTCATTTCTTTGTTTTAAACTCTTCTCATATTTTAAGAGGGAACTACTATAAGCTTCATCAAATTCTGCCAATACTCTATCAAAGTAAGTCCTCCTTTTTGTCGGACTTGTTGCCACTAGGTGTAGATCATCTGGTAAAAAAAGCACCACCGGATATCGATTTCGTTTTGGCAATCTCGACACCTTTTTATCTTCCACCAAAAACTGCTTCTTCTTTCCATCGAACAATACTATCGTTTTTTTACCATCACAAAAATTCAGTTCCACTCGGTAAAAATCTGCTCCCCGCTTTAGAATCTCATTATCACTTGCTTTAAAAGATTTACCCCTTAGGGCCTCGTAGATTGCTTCCAGAACCGATGTTTTTCCAGATCCATTTTCACCGATCAATAAACTTGTTTTCTTATTACACTTCAACAAAAATTCATCGTGGCTTCGAAAATTCACTAATTGCACACTTTGAATAATCATTAATTAACTCCAGTTTTATTAGCCTAACTCTTTAGTGGCATAATAATATGGGTATAATTATTTGATTTTTCATTCCTAATTAATACCGGCGCTAATTTCCCAGAAATTCCAAAAGTTAAATTTTCTTCTTCAATTACATTAATTACATCAATTAGATATCTTGAATTCAAAATCACCTTACCATCGGCTAAAATTTCCGCTTCAATATCCGAAGCATTTTCACCAAATTCATTCGCCACTGAAGACACCGAAAAGGTCTGACTGTCACTTTTGGCTTCACATATAATCGATCCCCCAACCCCTCTTGAAAACAATGCTGCTAATTTTACAATTCGAAGCAACTCCGCCTTACTCATTTTTATATCCGAACCAACCTGTTCCGGAATCAATCTACGATAGTCAGGGAATGATCCATCGATTAGTTTAGATGTAATTTCAATCTCCCCCAAACGGAAGCGTACTTGAGAATTATCAAAAACGATTTCAATTTCATTCATATTATCAGACATTGCCCCAAGCACATCAACTAGACAACCAGAGGGCACAATCGCCTTCACATCGCTCTCCACCTTCTCAATAAATAACCTCTCAGCCAACCTATAACCATCCGTTGCCGCAATATATAAAGACCCCTCATAAGTATTAAAATATACACCAGTTAAAGCTGGCCTCGTAGTATCCGATGAAGCCGCAATTTTCACCTCATTAATTCCGGTCTTAAATGCCTCTACACTCATTCGATAAATTACTGCCTCAGCCTCATTAATATCAGGAAGTTCTGGAAAATCCTCCGCAGGTGCGCCATTAAATGTTGACTTATATTTTTCGGAAGCCACGGTTAATTTTGAATCATTACCACTTAGTTTCACCTCACCTTTTGGTAGGTTACCAACAAAGTCAGCGAGTAGCCTAGCTGGTACGGTAATTTCACCATCACGAGAATCAGCAACTCCTAAATAATTAACAATCGCCATATCTAGGTTGGTAGTAATTAACATCACCTTATTATTACTTGCTTTTATAAGTACATTATTCAAAATTGGTAAAGTCGTCTTACTTCCTGCTGCTACTCGACTCACAACACCAAGAGCCTTCGCTAATTTTCCTTGTTCTACTATGATTTCCATAACTCTCCTTTATTAAATAATTAATTGTAGTAGTAATAGGCTATGTGTAAAATGTGTATAACTATATTTTACAGAGGTAAACAAATTATTCTTTTGTGTAAAACCTGTGGGATAACTTTGTAAAACTTAGTGGATAAATCTTACTTTTCAACATCTTTTTGTTTAAAATAATTTTTCGGACTTCTTTCCACATAGTTTTCCTCTACTTTTTCACTAGGTTTTCCGCCCACCTTTCCACATCTTTTCCACAACTACTCACTTAATTGTTCTCTAATTTCACTTATCTCGTCCCGTAGACTAAAATTCAACTTCATATCGGATTCAATTTTTTTAATTCCATGCATTACCGTCGTATGGTCCTTAACTCCCACTTCCAAGGCAATCTTAGGGGTGCTCATTTGTAGATCTTTTGACATTAAAAACATTGCAACCTGTCTTGCAGTCTTAATATTAGAAACACGACTTTTCCCACATAATTCATCGGGTGTAATATTATAATAATCTGAAACTTTTCCAACTATTGTCTTAGGAGTTAGGTTTCTACTTCTCACACCACCAGTTGAGATCGATGCTAATCCGTCTTGAATAATTGACAGTGGGGAAACACCCTTTAGTTCTGAAAGTGCAATAATTTTTCCGTATAAACTCTGCAAATCTCGGATATTCGTTTCGACATTTTTAGCGATATATTCAATTGCTTGATTTTCCACATCCACTCCATCAAATTCCGCCTTTGCATGTAAAATGGCACAACGGTCTTCAAAAGTTGGGTATTGTAAATCAAATGCACCAGTCATAGTTAATCTCGATGCTAGACGTTCATCAACGGTCTTAATTTGGCTTGGTAGGCGATCACTCGTAATAATTACTTGCTTATTCGCCTGGTGCATATCGTTAAATATATTGAAGAATTCTTCTTGGCTTTTCTCTTTGCCTACGATAAATTGAAAATCATCAATAATTAAAACATCAAGTTTTTGGAATTTTTTGTGAAAATTTTCCATATCACCTTTACGCACAGCAGTAATAAAGTCGCTGTAAAAATGGTTAATTGGTGTATAAAGAATCTTTAATTTAGGGTTTCGTTTTAGTAACTCATTCCCAATCGCTTCAACCAAATGTGTTTTTCCAAGCCCTGGTCCGCCATATAAGAAAAAAGGATTATACTTATCACCAGGATTTTCAATAATATTCTTTGCTACCGCCACTGCAAGTTCATTATTTGTTCCGACCACAAAATTATCCATTGTGAATTTATTATTCAACCCAGTTAAAAGTGTTGGATTAAAATTATTTGTCGGTATCTTTATTTTTTCGACAGTATTTACTCGTGTTTGCAAATCCTCTAGCACTACCTCGCGGGGTTTTTTTACACGCGTTGCATTATTTATAATGACGTAGTTTGTATTTTTTACAGATATTTTATTGGATACGAGGGCGTCTCTAATTTGTTGGTCAAATTTCTTGCGAATATTTGCCTGCATAAAAATATTAGGTACTCCAATCTGGATCATCCCGTCATCTGTACTAATGAGGGAAGTGTTGGTTTGTGCAAAGAATGTTGCATAATTTTCCTGAGAAATTTTCTGTTCAAGTTCTGCGAGTACATTGTTCCACACATCAAACACAGCCACTACCTCCAGCTTCTTACCGTATAACCTTTATTACCCCTATTATAACAAATTTTATACTTTTCCACAGGTTTTATTTTTTTAATTTTTTATTATCTAATATAGAAAAAATTCACAGGGGTGGATTTATCCACAACTTTTAATTAATAGGGTATCTAATGTGGAAAACTTCTTGAAAAAAGTGGAAAACTACGGTATAATTAAACACAGTTTACAAATACATGGATTATTAATATAATCCTATGTGAAATAAAAGGAATAATATGCCAAAGCGTACATATCAGCCACATAAGCGTCAGCGCAAACAGGAACATGGTTTCATGAAGCGTAATGCTACTAAAAATGGGCAAAAAGTTTTAAAGCGCCGTCGCATTAAAGGACGTACTCGCTTAACTTATTAAAAGAATACCGCAAATGCGGTATCTTTTTTTCACTCTAAAATGTTTATGCTATATAATAAGTAGTATATGAAACATTTTCTTGAAACGATCCAATCCGTTTTTGAGATTGCACCCAAAAAACGTTTCGAGGTTTTTGAGCTTTTTTTAAGCTTCATGCTTTATAATCTTGTCAGTCTCTTACCACCAATTGCTACTGCCGGTATTATTTCGGTTATTACGCAAGGTTCCAATTTTCATGCCATCTGGTTTTATGTCATTCTTTTTCTACTTTTTTATATTATTGAGTACACTCTCCTTGCCTGGAAATATTACATTTATGTTACCCTTTCTCATTATTATTACAATACAGTTCAGCAAAAGCTTTTTGATCACGTCATCAATAATATTTCGATTACTGAGAAAATCTCTCGCGGTCGCATTACGGATACCTTCAATGAAGACATCTCGTATCTTATTCAAACTATCAATTCGGCGGCTATCGTACTTACCGGTGTTATTCAGCTTCTTATCATCTTTCTAATTTTTGCTAGTTATAATGTGCCTATTGCTGTCGTCGCTCTCTTAATTGATCTTTTTTACATTTTTCTCATGTCCAAAAATTCCAAATTTGTCGCCAAGCATTTTGATGGGGTAAGAAAGTATAAGGATCGTCTTCTCGATGCATTAAATGAGATTCTTAATAATCTAAGACAAATTAAAACCCTTAATCTTATGCCCATCTTAAATCGTAAAATCTCTTCAAATCGTAGTAGTTTTGATGCTCAGTTCGATAAACGCTATCTGTATCTCACTGCTCGTTATTGTAAAATCCCGATGGTTATTCAGGTCGGTAAAATTATTCTCTATGTCTTGCTTGCTATTTTGGTTTTCAAAAATCAAATTACTATTGATAAACTCGTTCTCTTAATTAGTTATTATGAAATGGTTGTTTTAAATACTAATAAGACTCTCGAAGAATTATTAAATCTTAGTACCTATAATATTCGCCTTCAACGCATTAAGTCTATTCTTAATTACACTAGTTATACTAAAGGTAGTTATGGTGATCTAAATAACGATTATATTAATGGTGATGTTCTTTTTGATAATGTGTCTTTTAATATTAGTGGCCGTGAAATTCTAAAAAATGTTTCTTTTGAAGCCAAGCCAAATGAAATTACCGCCATTGTCGGTCGTCCAGGTTCTGGTAAGACCACCATCATTAACTTACTTTATCGTCTTTATTCAATTAAGTCTGGCAATATTCTTATCGATGGGGAATCAATTTACCATTACTCTAAAAAAGTCTATACCACTAACGTCTCTGGTGTTTTTCAGAAACCACTTATTTTTAAGATGAGTATCCGCGATAATTTAAGTGTTGTTGATCGTAGTCAAAAACAGCAAATTAATGCCTGTAAGCGCGTTGGAATCTATGAAAAAATTCTTTCTCTCCCACGTGGTTTTAACACTGTTTTAAAAGAAAACCGTGGGATTTTTACCGATGGTGAATTACAGAAACTTGCAATCACAAGAGCTCTTCTTAGTAAAGCTGAAATTTTATTATTTGACGAGGTGACTAGTAATGTAGATCCAGAGACCTCAAAAGAAATTATTGATATTTTAGAGGATCTTAAAGAGGATCACACAGTGATTATTATTACTCATAAACCAGAAATTATGAAAATCGCCGACAAAGTTGTAGTATTAGACGCAGGACAAGTTGTTGCAAAAGGTAAAAATAAGGAAGTATTTGCTAAAAGTCCACTTTATCGTACTTTGCGTAATGCAACTTTCACTAAACCTAGTATTGATGATGAGACCGAACATATCATCGAGGACAGCTCCTCTGATTTTCTGGCTCATGATGAACCGGCTCTCGATCTATAATAAAATTATTGTGATAAAATAAACTAGATGTTATCTAGCAAATACCGTTTTCATTCCCGTGGTGGTGTTAAATATACTTATCAAAAGGGAAAAACTATTAGAACTCCAAAGCTCTCTCTTGTTTTTGCTCCCAATAAAAAACAAAGACAACGTTATGCTGTAGTGGTATCTAAAAAAGTCCTCAAGACTGCTGTTGGGCGTAATCGTATTCGTCGTCGTCTCTATGAGGCTATTCGTCTAGAATTCGATCCTACAATTAAGCTAGATTGTATCTTTGTGATCTATTCTAGAGATTTTTTGAAAATGGATTTTGAAAAAATAAGAACCCAGATCAGGGAATTATTAGCTAAGGCTCGTGTTGTCTAAAAGTTCTTATTATCTCACCCCTAATATGTTATAATTAACCAAATGTTTGAGTTAATTGATTTTATAATTGTAAATCCGATTATTAATATATTATTTGTTATTTATAACTACATCGGTGATTTTGGTGTGGCTATGATTATCTTTACTATCTTAGTGAAGCTACTCACTTGGCCTCTTGTTAAGAAACAGTTTCTTCAGATGAAATTAATGCGTAAGATTCAGCCTGAACTCACAGAGATTCGCAAGCGCTGTAATGGCAACAAGCAATTAGAATCCCTACAAATGATGGATCTTTATAAGCGTAATAATGTTAAGCCCTTTACTTCCATCTGGACTCTTCTTATTCAGCTTCCTATCTTCTTTGCAATCTTCTTTGCTATTCGTATTATGGTTACCCCAACTGTAAAGGATAATGTTGAAAAGCGTGCCTATCCTGTTGTTTCCGAAATGACACGTATTGATGAGATTATTAAGCTACAAAAAACATATCTTGAAAACACAGAAACTAATACCTATGATTTTAAGCCTCAACTCCTAGGTCAACTCGATCTTTCTACTCGTGCTGGCGTGCAATCCTTTAGTTCAGTTATTATTCTCCTTTTTGTCATCGGTTCTGCCTATACTCAGTATCTAATGTCAAAAATGCAGATGCCTAAAAAGAGCCAGAAGAACACCTGGAAGAAGATGGTTGAGGATGCTAAGGCTGGTAAAGATATGAATCAAGCCGACATGAATAATATGGTTTCAAGTCAAATGAATTTTATGATGCCACTCATGATGGTAATGATCACAATCAACTTCCCGGGTGCTCTCGTTATGTATTATCTTCTTTCTAACATTATCGCTATTATCCAGCAGAAAATTGTCTTTAATCAGGCTGATAATCAGATGGATGATAACACTGATCGTGTAATTCTTCGTGAATTAAAGAAGAAAACCTCTGACATTAAAGAAGCAGAAGTGATTGAGAATAAGAAGACTGGCACTAGAATTACTCGTATTTCAGCCAAAGACGCAAAAAACTCTTCTCGTGAATTTTCACAAAAAAATAAACACGAAAAATCCGATAACCAACCAGATAACGGTTAGGAGAACAGGAGTTTTTATGAATCGTGATGAATCGATTCGCTTTGCAACAAAATATCTCGAAGATCTTTTATCATTCTTCGGCATCAATGTAGCTGTATGGTCTACTATCGACGATGATGTCATTCAACTTAGTGTACCAAGTACTAGTTTAAATTCTTTATTGATTGGCAAGAATGCAGATAATCTACGTGCTCTTCAGCATGTTGTTTCTATGGCTCTTGTCGCTCATAATTCAGAGGTTACTAGGGTTAACGTGGACGTCGCTGACTATAAGCGCCAACGTGCTGAACGTATTGAGCAAAAAGCTGAAGGCTGGATTCAGAAAGTTCGTGAAACTGGTGAATCGATGATCTTAGAGCTTAATGCTGTAGATCGCCGTATTGTTCATAAGCTAGCCGAGGATTATTCGGATATTACAACCCATTCTGAGGGTGAAGGTCGTGCAAGGCACCTAGTTATTGAAAAGAAGTCAATCTAATAAAAAATACCCGGTTAACGGGTATTTTTTTATCCTTTTTTATTCTTTATTTATCAACTTTTCCGACAATTACTACAAAGTCGTAATTAGCTTTATCGATTCCGGCAGGTAACTCGTTAGCTGCCTTTATCGTAGTTCCGTAATAGGTTTCTAACTTCTGTTTAGTCTGCTCCTTGTTACCAAGATTATAAACCATAACTTTTTCTTTATATTCTCCTGTTGGAGCATTACCAGTTCCAGTCACCCTAAAGCCGGCCTTTTCTAGTTCTAGCTTCTCATTAGCTGCGATTCCAGATTCATTTGTTCCATTTAATACCAAGATTCTTGAAGTTGCAGGGGAATCACTGTAGTCCGCAATCTTTGAATCAAGATATTGTTGAATTTTCGTATAATTTTGCGCCCCTGCGCTTGGGATTACAAAGGAAATATCTAATCCGCCAACAGGGAAGCTTGCGTTTTTAACTAGGTCGCCATCACTCAGTCCAGTTAAAGGTGCCGAAGCGATATTAGCAGGGTTAAAGTTTGAAAATACTTTCGCAGCTGTCTTCATTTCATCAATATTCACATTAGTTCTTAGATTATCTCCTAGTACGTTTACTAGGTTAATCATAGCTGGAATATCTAAACCTTTTTCAGCGATCTTATTTTTGATTCCCACTAATACTTTTTGTTGGTTTTCACCTCTCGTGAAATCACCACCCACTGAACCATGCCTTGCTCTTGCGAGTCCTAAAGCTTTTTCTCCATCCAACACTGTTGGTACTCCAGCTTTCATACGAATCCCGGTGTAATAATAGTCATTAATATCATCATCTACTGTTACCGTAATTCCGCCCAAAGCGTTTACGATCTGCACTAATGAACCCCAGTTTACATGTACATAATAATGCATCTCCATTCCGCTAATTGTCGATAATTCTTTCATTACCGCTGTCGCCCCAGCCTCCTCATTCTTTCCATTATTACTGGCACATGCAAATACTTCGTTTATCTTACCAGTATAGCAAGCCTCTCTACCTACTTTTAGGTCTCGTGGTAAGCTCATCGTTACTGCATTTTTTGCATTTTGATCAACAGACATAATCATTAGCGAATCTGTTAATTGGGCCCCATCATGTACCGCATGTCCCTCAGCACCAGTCATGTCATATCCCGATGTTCCAAAAATTGCGATATTAGTGCGGCCTTTTGCATCCATCTTTAATGGAGTAACCTTTTCGGATACCACAGTTTTTACAAGATCAACTAAACCAGATTTTCCACCAGTTAATTTTGAAATTAGGCGATCACCATAAAAATATGCTGCAGCTCCGCCACCGACTAATATTATTAATACTATCGTCAATTTTAAATGGCGTCTAAAAAAACCTTTTTTCTTATGGTTATTTTTTTCTGTCTCTAAAGAGTCTTTTTCTCGTCTTTCTCCAAATAACTCGTCGGTTCCAAGTGCTACTGAATTTTCAAGGAATTCATCATAGTCTTTCTTTGATGTTTTAGGTGTCTTCTTTTTAAATAAACCAATCGACCTAACTGAAGAGAATGAGTTATTATTTTTAATATTTTCAAAATCACCCAACCTTCGACGCCTGTTGTTTGTGTCTAATCTTGCAGAGGAATCACTAAGGTCCTCGCTTAAATCATCATCAAATTCTTCAGAGGCTTCTCTTAATTCACCATCGGTAAAATCCCAGTCTGCTGTATATTTTTGTCTATTATCCTCCAATTTTCGTCGACTCTCTGCCTGTACTACTAATGGATCGTCACTCTGCGCCATTGACATGTTGCGAGCTCGAATGTTTTGTTTTCGTAATCTTTCAGCTTGTAATATTTTTTGTTGCTCTAAGTGTTGTTTTGTGGCATGAGCTTCTCCAACCTCGAGTCCAGCTCTAGGTCTTGTTTGTCTAGTTGATTTTTTGTTTCTTGAAGGTGAAACCAAACCATCAATATATGAATTACTCATTTTTACCACAAAATCTCCATCTACTATATAATTATAACAAATATGGCATTAAAATTAACCAAAAAGCAAAAGCGTTTAATGGACTTTCTGCAGGATTTTCAGAATAACCATGACTACTCACCATCCTATCGTGAAATTGCTGCCGGACTTGGTCTTCGTTCGGTCGCCTCTGTTGCTGAACATATCGATAATCTTGTACAGCTAGGTTTTCTCAAGCGTAATCCAGGTTCCGCTCGTTCTCTTGAAATTGTAGATCTCTCATTTCCTGAAACCACCGCCCTCTTTAAACAACGCCTTGAATTTGTTTCCGATCCAGATCGCGAAGTTCTATTAGAGGCTGCTCAAATACTTGGCCTCGATCTCGAATCATAAAAATTAAGCAATTCAAAACAGACTGTCTAATCAGTCTTTTTTATGACAATGTCAAAATAACAGATTAAAACCGAACAATAAGAAACCTCTATTTTTAAGAAACCGAACATCTTAATAAATCACGTTTTTCTAAAACCGAACACTAAATACAATAGTTTAAAATCCTTGTGGATAAAAACCTTCCACTGTGAATAACTAAAACCGAACAGCTAAGTGTTATTAAAAAATAAATTAGATAAAAACACAATGTGGACATGTGGAAAACTTCTGAAAAACTTATACTATGATAAAATATACAAAAAGGAGGTCTATGGGGTTATTTAATTTTAGAAAAACACCAGATAATAGCTCAAACAATAAAAATAATACACAGAAGACTTCTTTATTACGCACCAAAGGATTTGAGTATCTAAATAATAAAGAAATATACTTAGATAGCGCCTGTCAGTCTCTTCGCCCACAGCCAGTAATTGATAGCTTGGTTGAATATTATCAAAAACACAACTCTTGTGGTGAACGCGTAAAATATCAATGGGGAAAGATCACCGATCAAAAAATCTCGGAAACCAGAGATCATATTTTAAGATTTCTTAAACTTAAGAAAAAAGATTATTTTATAAGTTTTACTCTTAACACCACCTATGGTCTAAATCTTCTTCTTTCCCAATTTGATTTTAAAAAGGCGAGCATTAAGACCATTGTTACATCTGATATTGAACATAACTCTGTTTTTCTTACTACTCTTCAAGTATCACAGAACAATAAACTAGAAAGACTCGTTTTATCGCGTGAGATAGATGGTAGTCTTCCGATTTCTGAAATTCCCGACAATTCACTCGTCGTCGTTAATGTAATGAGTAATATTGATGGTCGTCTTCTTCAAAATCTTCAAGAAGTAGTGCATTATGTTCATCAAAGACAAGGTTATATTATCCTTGATGCAGCTCAGGCTATGGCTCACCACTCTGCTATTCTTGAACAGACTGAGGCTGACGCAATCTGCTTTTCTGCCCATAAATTATATGCACCATCCTTAGGTGTTATAGTTATTCGAAAAGATTTTCTTTCCTATATCAAACCTACTTTTCTAGGTGGCGGTATGGTTGATGACGTTGATAAAAGCACCTACCTCCCTTCTTTTGAATATCCCGATAAATTCCACACTGCTTTTGAACCGGGATTGCAAGCCTGGGGTGAGATTATTGCTCTTAATTCTGCTCTTGATTGGCTCGATCAACTTCCAGCTGCCGCCAAGGATCGTCTCTCTTCTTGTTCTGAGAAACTCTATCAATTTCTCTCCACTCATCCCAAGATTCATTGTTTAAATCAACATCCCTCAACTGTCCTCACTTTTTACTTAAAAGACGTTGACAGTCATCTCCTCGCTGAAGCTTTAAGTGACCAGGGAATTATGGTCCGCTCGGGATATTTCTGCGTACACTATTATCTTGATCATAAGCTAAAACTCCCGCCCCTTTTACGTCTATCTTTAGGTTATCAAAACACCGAAGCAGAGATCGATCGTGTCATTAAAATATTAAGCAGGTTTTAATCCGTGTATTATAATTAATATCTACTGGAAGGTAATCAAAAAAGGAATTTATGGTTTGTGTTGCTGCGTTTATTATCTTAAGTCTTCTCTCTATCTTTGTTGGGTTTTTAAGTATTTTTAATAAACAGTTAGGACAGAAATATTGGACAGTCTTTAAAAAAGCCTGGCACTGTGTTTTTAAAAAAGTAAGATTACAAAAATGTGACACTAATTTTAAGGATGATGTAAAGAATACTCTTTTAAAACGTATAGTCCTAAAGAATCCAAAACTCCTAAAGCCAGCCAGTCTTCTAATCGAGGTTGTCTCTGTTTTAATTGTTTTTATCACCGTTTGGTCCTTTGTTATTGCAGTTAAATCACTTCTTGCTCTCTGGGTTTTTGGCACTTGTAATGTTTCAGCGCCTAGTCAATGCGGTCTCGGAGCAGAATCTTGCAGTATTGATCAAGCCGAACCTACCGACCTTGCTGGTAAAATTGGTCGTAGTTTCTCTGAATGGGGTGAAATTTTTTCCGCCATTCCTGATCGCTTAAAAACTTGGCAAGAAAAAGAATACTTTATTTCCGCTAGTATCCCTCTAATTAATTTGACCGACGACACTGAGGATCAATCAAAATACCAGGCTCAATCAAAAAAGCTCCTTGATTTCTATCGAAATCAAGCAACCCCTGAGGGCTTAAATGTCGCTATTGATCTCGTTGATCCAGGTTGTGTTGTTTGCATGCAGTCATATCGTAATCAAAAACAGTCAGGTTTCTTTGACCGATATTTTACGGTAGCTAATCTCTATGCTATTCCAAACACCTCCGGTGCATATAAGTTTGAAAACTCTAAGCTCATTACCGATTATCTAAATACTTCAGTTTTTCTTGTGCAGGATTATTTAAAATCCCATAAACTTGAATTATCTACAGAATTATCAAATCTCTTACGTCTTCCTACTAGGCTGATTAATCGCCTCTATGCTGAAACAAAAGATAATCGAAACTATATTGAATATTTTAACTATACCTATAATGCAAACCAGGCTCTTACCGAGCTTAATCAATGGGCTAGCGATTTTGGTCTTAGTTCTCACTATCGACAATTAATAGCCGAAGTGGTTTATTCTAGACATCAGCAGCGCTTTGATCAAGATGGTATAAAAAATATTACTACCATTAACTCTCAAAAATCAAAAAAATCATCTGATCAAAAAACACAATTAGATCAAAATAGGGAAAACTTCTTAAATAAGCTTAATGCAAACGATCAAGAAATCCAAGAACTTGTTGAGAAAAAAATCAAGGCTAAAGGTATTCCCGTTGAACTTTATGATCAGAAAAAGCATAATGGTCTCTTCAAAATCTAATTAAAATTCTATTAACCACCCCTAAAATAAAAATATCAGGTATAATGACCTTATTATGGAGGTCAAAAAAGTAGAAAAACAGAGAAATTATTCTCTTGATCTTTTGCGTGTCATTGCAATTTTAATGATTATTATTTTTCATGTTTGTTATAAAGCTCTTATCTTTAATAACCTCAGTGGATTTAATAAATTAATTGTTGCTTTCTTTCTACATTTTGGTGAGATTGGCGTCAATCTTTTTATGCTTATCACAGGCTTCTTTTTGTATAAAAATAACAGTTCTAAAACTACAAAAATCATTCGTCTCATATACGACATCTGGTTTTATTTTATTTTAAATATTATTCTTTGCGCCATCGTTAAAGGTGGCTACGGCGTCACACTTAGCACATTCTTTCCGACTAGTCTCGGATATTTTTGGTACATCACATGCTATATCTGTATTTTAATTTTCTCCCCTTATTTTAATCTCTTGATCAAAAATCTTGAACAAAAAGATTACCGTAGGCTATTAATAATCTCTCTTATTATCTTGTCTGTTATTCCAACTACCAGTGGCCTAGCTGTCGCTAGTGTCGAAAATGGCCCCGTTTATAGTCGATTCATTTGGTTAATTTTTATGTATTTTCTCGGCGCCTACATTTCAAAATACCAAGAGAGCGACCATTTACTAAAAAATGATCGTGAGTTTTTTATTAAGCTTAATATCTTCTCTTCATTTCTTGCTATCATCTTCATTTTTATCTTTAAGTATCTTTCAGTCTCATTTATGCCAAAAGTACCTATGTTCTATATGTGGCCGCCAAATTCCATTGTCGTTTTTCTCATGAGTGTGAGTTTATTTATAATCTTTGTAAAAACTAATCTAACAAAGAAGACTAAGGTTATTAAGTTTATAGAAAAAAATTCTCAACACACTCTTGGTATTTATCTGCTTCATGATGCACCTTATAATTATCTCATCTTTGCCGACTGTTTTATTTGGTTCCAGGGGTTTAGTACCTCTAAGAATCTCGTCTTCGTAATTGTTCTAATCACAATCCTCGTCTTTACTGTAAGTCTAATCGTCTCGATTATTAAAAAAATTCACCGCCGACCGACTCTATCAGGTGATATTTGATAATATTGAACAGAAACTTAAAAAGTCCCTAAATTCTTCTCACTTATAAAAACATCCTCAATATGCTAAAATATAACCATAAAAGGTATGTATTGATATGGCCAAACAAGCAACAAGAAAACAGCGCAAAAATAAAGCCCCAATCTTTATTATTTTCTTTTTTATCCTTGCCATTATTACTACGATTATTGTTCTCAAAATTTTTAAAGTCATAGACCAAAAGGGAAAACCTTCTTCAAATTCTGAAAGTACAGAAATAGTTCATCAAAAAACCGATCAACCTTCTACTAATAATGAGAACCAACCAATTCACACTGAGGATGGTACAAAAGAAGATGCCGAGGCTGGTCGTACCCCAAAAACACCAGAACAGTATGAGGGGCAAGATGTTAATCAGCTTGATAAGCTAACTGGCACTATTACTTATTCCGAAAAGTCAGGCGATAAATATCGTATACGTGTTAATATTAATCAGTTTCTAAAACTTCCTGGTACCTGTAAACTCATTGTTACTTCAGCCAGTACTGTTGTATATACTCAAACTGTCAGTATTATCTCCAATCCTTCCTCTGGTAGTTGTGAAGGTTTTGATATTCCACTTTCTAGTATCCCCTCAGGTGATCTTAATATTAAAATCGAAGTTAACGCAAATCAAAAAACAGGTTTAATTGAAGGAAAAATTACTAACTAATGAAGAAAAATCTTGTACGTATTATTCCAGAGAACACGGATAGAAAAATAGTAGCCCATCATGGCGATGCGCCTGCTAATTTTTCTTTCTCAAAAACATCAAGAAATATATTAGTCCTTATTTTTGTTTTCTTTATGATTTCTGCTCTCAGTTTTTTACTTGCCAAAAATCTTAAAGAGTCGCAAGCCTATGATATTTCAAAATTTAGTGCAGGCAATATTATATCCGACTACACTATGTCAAATACTGAAACAATGAATGAACAGCAAATTCAGGAATTTCTAACCTCCAAGAATGCTTGTAGTGATCGCAATATTCAGCGGGCCGCCAACTTCCCAGGTTACCAGTACCACATTGAGAATGGAAAATTCGTCTGTCTTTCCGAAGAAACTTTTGAATATAATGGTGAAAAACAAACTGCCGCCAGAGTTATTTATCAAGCTAGTCGTGATTTTCAAATCAATCCACAGGTCCTCATTACCCTGATTGAAAAAGAGCAAAGCCTAGTTACTGATACCTGGCCAAATCACATTCAATACCGTAGTGCCACTGGTTTTGGCTGTCCCGACACCGCTGCCTGTGATGCAAAATATTATGGTTTCCGCAATCAAGTCAGAAACGCCGCCAAACTCTTTAGGGATGTTCTAGATGGTGGTTACACTAATTACCCAGTTGGTGAAAACTTTATTTATTACAATCCGAACTTCTCTTGTGGAGGCTCTAAGGTTTATATTGAAAACCTTGCTACTTCTGCTCTGTATCGTTATACCCCATATCAACCAAATGCCGAGGCTCTTAAAAATTATCCAGGCACTTCATATTGTGGTGCTTATGGTAATCGCAACTTCTATATGCTCTTTTCTCGTTGGTTTGGAGATCCTACTGTTTCAAAACAAGTTATTAAATTTAAAACCATTGCAAGACCAGACGCCACAGCCAATCAACAGGGGATTATTCAAGATGGCAAATACTTCCTCTCCACTGGTTTAGATCCAAACTTCTATCTTGATGTTCAGTATGCTAACAAAAATGAGCATGCGCTTGTTCAGATGTATTCTCAATGGTCTAAAGAGAATCAGGCTCAGCAGTGGCAGTTTACTCATCTTGGTAATAATATTTACACTATCAAAAGCGTCCTCTCTAATAAAAATCTTTCATACAGCTTCGATGATATTCTAAACAAGCCACAACTAAAGCTCACCACTGAAAATCTCGATGACTGCTCTAATCGCTGGAAAGCAGTTAAAAATCAGAATCAGTATACTTTTTATTCTTCCTGCGATGAAGATAGAAGTCTAGCTGTACGTGGTCAATCTGTTACTTACGCTACTCCAGTAGAAATCAATCTATCTAGTAATCCAACCTTGCAATCTGAACGCTGGCAACTCACGCCTGCCTCCACTCCCGCTCCCATCAAACCTCTCATTGAAGACGGCAACTATTATATTAAAACCTCCCTCAATCCAAACTTCTATCTTGATGTTGCTTTCTCTAGTCCCGCGGATTTCGCCAAAGTCCAACTCTATTCTCAATGGTCTAAAGAAAACAAAGCTCAGATTTGGAATATCAAACATCTAGGTAACAATAAATATCAGATTAAAAGCAGTCTTTCTGGTAAGCTCCTCAGTTTTAATCTCAACAACGTTTCAAATAATGAACCAGTCTTCCTCCTGTCAGAAAGAAATAACAACTGTTCACAAATTTGGCAAGCTGAACAAGTAGATGGTGGCTTCTTCTTCCATACTACTTGTGATGAGAAAAAAGCATTAGATGTTAATGGTGCTCTTGCTTATTATGGTACACAGATTCAAATCTGGGATAAATGGTCCAACACCAATAAAGCTCAAATCTGGAGTTTAGAGAAAACACTTTTCTAGAACCTCTTTTTCTTCCTCTAGCGTGCTATAATTAAAGCATGATGAAGGTAGATAAATCTTGCTTAAAAAACTGTATTTTAATATCCGGAACCGATCAGATTCTCTCGCAAAAAATTGCCGACAACCTTGGCCTTAAACTAGCAAATCGCACTTCGGATACATTTAGTGACGGAGAAGTTCACGTCCAAATTCTCGACGATATTCGAGGTAAAGATGTCTTTATTATTCAGTCTACCAACCCTCCCATCGATCAACATCTTTTTCCAGTTTTACTTTTAGCAGATGCTGCAAGGCGTGGCTTTGCCAAGAGTATTAATCTGGTTATCCCTTATTTTGGTTATGCTCGCCAAGACCGTATGGCTGAGCCTAATACTCCAATCAGTTCCAAGGTTATCGCTGATATCCTACATTCCGTCGCTGTAAATCATGTCATTACAATCGATCTCCACTCTGCTCAGACTCAAGGCTTCTTTGATATGACCATCGAAAATATTACTCTTGAAAACCAATTTGCCGCCTATATCGAAAAGCATTATAAGAAGGATTCTTTTGCTATTGCTTCACCGGATGCAGGTGGCGTTAAGCGCGCACGCAAGATCGCCGATCTAGTTCACTGTAATGATGTGATCATTATTGATAAAAACCGTTATGTTAAAAATAAAAGTAAGGTCATGAATATTATCGGTGACCCTAAAGATAAGAATATTATCATTATCGATGACATGATCGATACTGCGGGTACTATTTGTCATGCTGCCGCTGCCCTTAAAGAAAAAGGCGCAAACCATGTCAGCGTCATGGCTACTCATCCAGTTTTTAGCGGTAACGCTTATGAGAATCTCAGTAAAGAGGATATTGACAAAATTATTGTGACTAACACTCTCACTGTTAAGCCAGAACTTACCAAGGTTGACTTTATTGATATTTCAGAAATTCTTGCCGAAAACATTTATCAAATTTTTAGCCACAAGTAGGGAATTATATGCAAAAACTTAAGAATATTATCAAACTTCTCCGTCCAAAACATTCAATCAAAAATCTCCTAATCTTCCTTCCATTAATTTTTGGACTTCGCAATCTCACCTTTCAAGATTTTCGTAGTTGTATTGCCGGCTTCTTCGTCTTCTGTTTGGTTGCCTCTTCAATTTATATTATTAATGACTATAAAGATATCGAAAAAGATCGCCTGCATCCAGTCAAGAAAAATCGTCCGCTAGCTAGTGGTGCTGTTACAAAGAAAGAAGCTTGGATTACTCTAGCTATTCTCCTAATCTTAGCCACCGCTATTTCATTAATTTTCCATTTCTCCTGGGTTTCCATTGCGCTCATTGTCGCTTATTTCTTCCTTAATTTATTTTATTCTCTTGGTCTTAAGAATATTCCAATCATTGACATCTCTATTCTCGCTTCAGGCTTTCTCATCCGCCTCTTCCTCGGTAGTAGTCTCACCAATATTACTATCTCCGCCTTGCTCTACCTTGTTGTTCTGTCCGGTGCTTTTTATCTTGGTATTTCTAAACGCTATAACGAAATTACTAAAACCGGCAGTCAAACCAGGGCTGTTCTTAAAAAATATAATGCTGATTATCTCAAGTCCATCATGAATATGTTCCTGATGTTAATTATTGTTTTCTACACCGAATGGTGTATTAATGCCAATACTTCCTATCGTGATCTCTATCTCATTAGTGTCCCTCTTCTTATTATTCTGATGATTTCTTATATCTACACTGCCGAAAAGGATAAATATGGTGATCCAGCTGATGTAATTATGAAAAACAAGCACCTCGCTCTTATGGGGCTTATCTTTGTTAGTTATTTAATGGTCATTATTAGGCTCTAATATGAATGTTTATGATTTTGATAAAACCATCTATGACGGTGATGCTTCCTTAGATTTTTGGAAATATAAAGTCCGAAAGGAGCCGCTCCTATTAGGTTATCTTCCATACCAAGTCTTTTCAGCTTTTCTTTTTAAGGCTAAAATTATTAGTCGTAAAGAATTTAAGCAGCGTTTCTTTATCTTTCTAAGATCCATTCATAATTTAGACCTAAGTAATTTTTGGGATCAACACCAATCCAAAATTAAACCATGGTACCTAAAACAGAAGCAGCCAGACGATCTTATTATTTCAGCATCACCAGAGTTCATTCTCAAAGAAATGACAGATCGCCTTCAGATTTCTCTAATTGGTACTAAAATGAATCCTAAAACAGGGAAGATTACAGGTGAGAACTGTCGTGGTGAAGAAAAAGTTCTTCGTTTTAAAAAACAGTACCAAGACACCTCTATTAATCAATTCTACTCAGATAGTCAAAGTGATACTCCTCTAAAACTCTTAGCAAAAGAATCATTTCTCGTTAAGAAGGATCAGCTTAGTCCTTGGACTTAAACTAATATTCAAATATATCTCTTCAAAAAAATAAAAGCCCACATGGGCTTTTATTTTAATATAAAGCTCTCCCCCAGAAGAAAACATGTGGATGTTTTTCTTTTGCTTCGTCGTCGATTTCTCGCTTTAGAAATTCAAAATTACTTCCATCTGCCTTCACAATCTTATGATCCAAAAGATTATAAAATACGCCCATATAATGGTTATTAATTACTACCTTACTTTGTGGATTCTTTTCAATATAGGCTCTCGCTTCCATTAACTCTGTCTTAACTATGCGGTTACTCCCTGGCGTAATCGCTCTAAAATATAGAAATGGTAATTGATTTAAGAAAATAGTTACCACAAGCATTACTGACAATATCTTCGCAAGACGATCTCCCGGCTTCTGGTCCATTCGCCCTAATATGATCGCTAAGGCTATTGGGGTTAGTAGATAAATATTTGGTGCGTATCGAGCCCACCAGTTTTCCGTAGGTAATACCAAATAAAGCAAAATACTTATTAAGACGCAACTAATAATAATTTTATATATAGCCTCGTCACTCCCAGTCTTCTTCTTATTTTTAAAAACAGTAATCAAGTAACCAAGAATTATTGCAATACTTAAGATGAAGATAAAGCTATAGAAAATACCAAAACCACCAATTCTTGTATCTGTAATATTGAGACTATTAATCTCTTCATTATTCCAAGTTAGTGGAATTTTATATTCAAGTGCCTTCCAAGAATATAACTGCACATTATCACTTCTTGAAAACACAGAAATCAATAGTTTTTCAATCTGATTTTTATTCATTAATTCCGCAGGTTGCATTGTTGTGATAATATCTGAGCGGTTATCGCCAAGTAATGGATAGAAGGGATTTTTCATCGTAAGTGTATTTTTTACATAGCTAGTACTTCCAATCACTAAGATTGAGAAAAGTATCGAAAATACTGTCATTCCAAACAACTTATAATAGTCGGCAGCCTTAATTTTTTTCTGTACCATAAGAACAGTCAAATAGATGGCCAGTGGTAGAATACCAGCTGCGATCAATAGAATACCAGTTAGTTTTAGATTAGCTAAAATACAAATGCTAAAGAAGAAGATGAATAATAGGTCAACCGTAATTCGTCTATTTTTTATTAGCTCAAAAGTGATCAAGCTAATCGTTGCAATATAGATATAGAAGGCAATGGCTAGATTTCCGTCGATGTAGAAACTGAAAAATTGTGAAATCACTACTGGGGAAAAGACTGTTACACAAGCTAAGACTATGCTTTGTAAATTCTTAAATTTAAATCGTTTAAAATAATTTATCAGTATAAATAATGCTCCGCCAATCAATAGGAAATTCAGTGACTTTGCCGTCTCAATATTCCCAAATACACGGTAGACTGTAGCTCCAAAAATCCAACTTAGATTTTGATAGTGGTCTATCCAGGTAAAAATCTTAGCTCCTCGAATATGAAAAATATTATCACTATAATCTTCCGCTGTCTGATAAACTGGATTCCATCCATGTGCCATCATTCCAATCGCTCCCTTATGATAGCTATTTCCATCATAGGAGGAGTCATAAATCTTGCTAGCCACAAAAATCGCTCCAAACAACATTACTATGAATAAACCAATACTTAGTAGTTTATTTATCTGTGACTTATTATTCTTTGCTCCGATCAAGGTAAAGGTAATTAAAGTAATAATTAATGAGGACCAAAAATTAATAACCGAGATATTTAGCCTAAAGCAGAAGAGAATCACTGAAACCAGTACATCAACTACAATAAAGCCAATTAGTAACAATCCAGTACCGTACAATATTTTAAATAGTCTCTCAAATTTCTTCATAATCTCTCCCTTCTTATTTTAGTATAAATCTTGTAAAGAAATTCTGTCCCACTTCATATTTTGTAATAAAATTCTTGATGAAAACCTTTGATTCATTATGCTCGAAGTTTGCCAGAGAACCATAATCATCACTCTCAAAACGGTACACCGAGGCTTGTTTGTAAGTATATACTAGTGAACGATTAATTTCTGTCAGATTTGTCGGGAGAGACAATAGGAGTATTAAGTTAACAATCCATAATCGATATTTCTTTACCGTCTTGTCTAGATAGAAATTTACGGTCTCAATAAATAATAGAATCATAATTGGTATTGTCGATCGATTGCCGAAATCTGCTCCTCCACCAAGATAAAAGAGCGGTAGAATCGTTAATAAAATAATTGCAAACAGCACCGTGCTTCTGTTCTTCTTTGTTAGAATTGCCAAGAAGATCGAAACTTCAAACACTAAATAAACTACATAAGACAGTAGATATTCTCTGAGAGGAACAATATATGTCCTAGAAAACATTAATCCCACAGGACTCGAGTTTTGTTTATATAGGAATAAAATTGGCATAACACTTAGTGCCGGAATAATATTCTCAAAACAACAAGCTTTCTTAAAAGTCGCCGAAAAACCCTCTTTTCTTACATCAATTATTAGCTCACGTATCATTATTAATAAAAGACCTACCGTGGGTAGCGGTGCAAAAGCTACTGCAAGTGATAAATATATTCCAAAAAGTCTTATATCTTTATTATTCATTAGTAGCATAGTGACAATCCAAATTGGAATCGCTTGATGAAAAACCCAAAACCAATACGTGAAAAAACCATGAAAGGAGAACATCTGTAATGGTGTGTCAATGTAATTGATCATGTTAGGAAATTCAAAGCTTCCACGAATTAATAATCGGTCAAAGAAATAGGCTAGAAAATCAACTCCTGTTATCGCAATCAAGATTAACAAAATTTTTAAACTTGCTTTCTTAAAAAACCGAAAAATCAGATAGCAAATCGCCACCACTCCAAAATATAAATAGAAGAATAAAAAGAGTGAAGCCACTGTATAACTCTTACTAATTTTACCCACTGCCGCTGCCGGTAAAAACCAAGCCAAATAATAGGATAGCAGTCCTCGCTCTGAACCGATAAATTTCGCTTCTTTAGAATCAGCTTCAAAATCATACTTCACCGGCCACTTATGATTGACCATATCATGAAGCAAAGCATTTCGACTATTATAATCCCAGTTCTGAAACATTAAACCACCTGCTCCTGAAATAATATTTAATCCTAGAATCATCACTAAACTTAAAGTAATTACTTTAATATTAAAGATTTTTTTATATTCCTCTAAAGTTCTAGTCTGAATACTTTTATAAAATATCACTAGTCCATAGATAGCAGCCAACATACAGGGAATTGCTACATATACTTTAAACCAGAACCATAGCCATATCAAAATTGGTATCATTAAGAAGATATAAATGAGCAATAAAATTGTTTTATCAACCTTCTTGTAGAAGTTCAGCCAGTTATTCTCAGTTTTCATTGTCACTCCTTATTATTCAACATTAGAAACATCTCAGAGGCATGCCAAATACTAGATAGTCTTGGCCCCTTCTCATGACTATAGTGTTCATTGATCAGTTTTTGTTCTTCCGCCTCAGTTTCGGTTAATTCACCATCAAAAGTTAATGGGTATGCTTCATCCAAAATTGTCGTCAAACCATAATGACCAGGTTCTTGATGTACGCTCGCCCATTCTTTTGCCGGATGCATTGGATCTACAATATTGCCATGTTTGGCTTCTTTATAATCATTTAACCACCAAGTTAATCCCAGGTATTTATCAGGCTTTCCCAAATTAAAGTCATATCCAAGTTCAATCCTGTTTTTTCTCCCCCCGTTGATTAATAGGGCAGTCGGATAGTAACCCATTTCTTCCTCATCAACCTTACCAGTAAATTCTCCATCAATGGCTTTTTGTTTTACTTCAGTACGAATTTTATTTATCAAATCTTGTCGATTATTAGTAATCGCGCCAAGTAGATAAAGTAACTGGCCAGGATTATCTGCAGACTCTACGCATTTCGGTTCATTTTTTTCTAGTTTATTGCGACAATCGTAAATAGAACCAATCTGTTTCATCCAATTTTCAAACAGCCAAGTATTCTTAGTTTCTTCAAGTACCATAGCTGCCATCATACCCTCCCGGTACAATCCAGATTCATTTGTTTTTGCCATTAATGTTGTTCTTGGTTTTCCTTGGTTAATATTCACCAAAATTTCTTGATGTAGAACTTTTAGGATTCGACCTACTTTAGATTCTTCAAAGTTAGGTAGATTAATCTTATTTTTGCTGGTAGAAATAGTTTCAGTTGTAATATTTTCAACAAGTTTCGTTTCGCGATTATTAAGTCTATCATCTTCCCATTGGTTGTAATTATTCCAGTCCTCCCAAATTCTCGCCATGCGTCCTTTTTCAATATGTACGCCGGTTTCATCTTCATAAATTCTTGTAATTTTACCAGCCTGGTCAAGTAATAACACGGTGTACATGTTTGGGATAATCATCTCGTGGGTAAAGTCAAAACTTCGAACTGTTTGCTTAGTCTGTAAGTCAATTAATTTACCTTTTTTATAGATCAGCTTCTTGCGATCGCCCATGCCAAAACTAAAGAAATCCGAATTCTTTTTGTGGCTGATTTCATATTTTTGAATAAAATATGTCTGAGCTCTTAGCGGTACATCAAGTTCATATAGATACTCAGCTAATTCATTCGTCATTTGTTTTGTAAAATCATTTCTCAAAAATGGCTTATAATCAACCCCCGCTCTGTCTAGTGCTTCAACATTTTTTATCTCACGATTGTTCAGGTATCCAGAGAATGAAACCCATCCAACTAGGCTCACTATAACTATTATCACTCCAGCCACTACTTTTAGTTTTACCTTCCTAATTACCACTGCCGCAAAAATTACTAAGCTTAATACGAATAATATTAGGACGTATTTTGGCATTGTTGCTTTGAAGCCAAATTTAGCGTGAACTTCTTGAAGATATTTTATAATGCCAATCACCTGTATGAATATATAAGCAGTTATTATCTGTATCTTGTATTTTACAAAGAAGTCGCGCACGTAATTTAAGAATTTTGTTTTTTCATCCAAATGCGTAAAGATATAAAATAAGATTGCAATAATTAAGAAATTGTAATGTAGTACATACAGAAAACTTTCGTATGGATTATAGAAAATATGTAATACAAAATTAAAACCATAGGCAAAAAGTAAGGCGAAATAAATTTTTTCCTTAAAGATTTTTCGCTTAGCAAAGAAGTAATAAAAATTGATTAAACTAAAAAGCCCAAAGCTTGCTAGTCCCAACACGTTTATCAAATTATTTTTTTCTAGAGTTAAACCTCCTAGTAGGCTGAATTGATACACAAATGAGGTGTTCATTTGGAATATTACACGTTTAGTACTCCAGGCTTTTTCAATATATGTAAATTCTTCAGAATTCTTATCTAGCAAAAAGCCATTAATACTCGAAGTAAAGAAATTATTTGCAGATGGCCAAAAAGATTTTTGAATACCAGCTAACATTACGGTGATCGAAAGTGCCACCAAGAGGACCGAGCTAAATTTAATAAATTTGAATTTTACATTTTTGTTTAAAAAGATAATTATGCTAAGTAAAATTAAGAACTGTACAATGTTAGTTAAAGTAAAAGCTAAGCTAAAAATCCCCGCGATCACTAATAGTGCATAATCTTTTAACTCTAGTTTTTTATCAATTAAACCAGCTGCAATAACCCACATCACCATTAAGCCAAACTGTGAGAATACGTAAGTTTCGAAAATAGAATTAAAGGCTACTTGTGTAAAGGATAATGTCAGAATAACTGTTGCAGTTAAACTGGTTTTTTTACTTATCCCAAGCTTCTGCATAAAACGGTAGAATAATGTTGCGCTCAGTGCTCCGATGGCTGCCTCAAAAATTACTGCAGCAACAATTACTCCAGTAAATCTTCCGAGCAATCTTACAAAAGGTTGCGTTAATATTACAAACAATGGGTGTACTGAGGTTCGATAATGTAGGCCTTCTTGCATGGTCATATCTTGCAGTACACGTGGTGTATCGCCACCATAGAATACGTCGGTCTCTGTTCCGTTTGTAATTAGGTTTACAAAAGAGAGTAGGAACAGATTGAGGGCAAAGACTATTGTAAATATTTTCAAGAATTCTTTAATCTTGTCGCCGTGGTTTTTTAGAAAATCTCTTATCTTCATCTTTAACTCTTTCATCTTATTGTCCCTTACTCCACCTCGTTATTTTTTAGAAGTCTTCCTTCATTTTCTTAATAAACGCTTTCCAGCTATGTCTCTCCTCAAGTAATTTCTGTGCCTCCTTCACATACTCTTCGTATTTTTTCGGATTCCTCCTAAAATCTTTCAGTTTCTTTACGTAGCCATCAACATCTCTAATTTCTTTGACTAGGGAACCAGTCTTTCCATCTTGGATGAATTCATGTACCCCACCGTCATTACTTGCTAGAATTGGTAGCCCCGCTGCAGTTGCTTCAAGTAGAATATTAGGCACGCCATCACCCACACTTGTGTAAAGTAAAATATCATAATTTTCGGTTGGTAAGTTTGAGAAGCCATCAAACGCACCGCAGTAATTAATTACTGGTACTCCATCAAAGAAATTTTTATCCACGTCGTCTGAAAACGCTCCAAATACATCAATTTGAAATTCTTTTGGATCTAGCTTGTTTGCGATTAGCTTGATCATATCTGGCATTTTTTCTCTTGTTACTCGACTCGCCCAAAGTACTTTCATTTTTTTATTAGCCTCAGCATGATGAACCGGCTTTATTTTATCCATGATTGGCTGGTACTGTACCTTGAATAGTTTTTTATCCAATGCATTTTTCTCAATCGACTCTTCGACAAAAGTTTGATTATCCGTAAAGATCTTCTTTACTACTGGATAAATATCAAAGATGAATGGATCATCAAAAGAAAAGCGGCAAGTAAAATTACTCTCTGGGATAAAGCAAGATGCGAATACTGAAACGGTTAAGTCATAATGATTTTTGATTAACTCTTGATGTTTATATGCCCACGCATATGCATATTCTGAGTTAATAATGTGTAGTCTCTTACACTTAAGTTGTGTAATTACTCTTGATAATAGCTCATCTTTTTCGTAAGGTGGGAGTCCCTCCGCCAATTTACCAAATTCAATCAAATCGGTATTTTTTGGCAACATTTTAGCCCAAACATTTTTATTTGGTAATGTAGTGATGACTGTGAATTTAGAACCCGGATGAATTTCTTCTATCGCCTTCATCATATTTAACATCACCTTGTCCGCACCACCACGTACCACCCAAGGTACCATAAAAATATAATCAGGTACATGAGTCACCGACTGTGCAATCTTAAGATAAGTTTCTCCAATTATTGAAAGGTCACTTGGGTCATAAATTTGAGTTCTTTTCAAGATAAATGGGTATGGATAAAGTTGAGTTTCAAGAGGATTAATTTTTGCCCATTCTCTCACCACAAATTCCGGGATTTTCTCAAGTTTATTTTTCTGATTAAATTTATTCAAAACCTTTAAAGTTAGTTTTGCAGGTGGTGTAATGAAATAATTTAAGAAATTATTGTCTCGAATTTTCTTATATAATTTATAACCTTTTCTCTTTAGAGAAACTTCAACTGGAACATCAGCGTGCGAATCTGCACGAAACTCGCGTACCTTCGCAAAATCAAAAAGGTCCAAGTATGGAATAATTTGATGCATATTATTGCTAGAGGAAAGTCTTGAATTATTTGATCTACGGTAAAAAAGAATCGTTTCTTTTGCAATTATGTGCTTAATTCCAGCATTTGTTGTTTCCACATTAAATACATAATCTTCGTGAGAATAGCCTCCAACTAGGTGTCGATAAGGGAATTTTAATAGTGTAGAGGTTTTCGCCATTAGGATTGCACACCAACGGTTTTCTCCTAGTAGTACAATTGTGTCTTTTTCGCGTGGTAAGGTTTCCGTCTGAATAGTCAAAACGTTATTTACCTCAGTACCGAAGGTTAAAATTCCTTCCGGATGTACAATCACTTCTTCAGTTGCACCAATTAGTGCCCCATAAGCCACGACCAGCCAGTTATCTGATATTAAGTCATCTCCATCGAGAAAAGTTAAATATTCACCATTGGCTTTTTGTGTTAGGAAATTACGCGATGGTCCAGGGTCGCCAAAGTTGTTTTCATAAATTACTACATTTGGCATCTTCGCGTATCGCTTAAAATAATCCTTGGTGATCTGGTCGCCATTATCGATATGAATCAAGATTTCATAACTAATCTTTTTTTCCTCAAGTCTCTTGGTTGCCTCAAGAATACTTCTCATCGTTTTATGCGCCACCAACCCTTCGTTGTGCACAGTAACTGCCACCGTTAAATCATACCTCTTCATATTAGCTTGTATTATAGCATAGTGTATCTAATGTTATAATTAAGCCATGAGAAAAGACGCCAAAAAGTCATCCTCGAGTGCAAAAGTTGTTATTATCCGTAATACCTTTCCTCAATTTTACGGAGGTGGAGAAACCTATCAACTAACTCTTTCTAGTCTTCTGTCAGCCCATTCTTATCACCCGATTATCTTTAGTTCTTCGGAAAAACTCTTAAAGAGTAGTAAACAGTCCAAGATTTCTTGTCAGCGAGCCCCCTTCCTTAAGTTCCAAAACTGGAGTGGTCTAAAGAATCTTCTACTTCCATTCTATTTTCTTTGGCAGCTTTATCTTTATTTTTGGTATCGTCACCAGTTTAAAAAACTAAAACCCACAACTGTTATCATTGAGTCTCGCGATGATTTTCTCGCTGCCACACTCGCAGCCAAAAAACTAGGCATCCAAACTCTCTGGATCGATCATATGGATTTTCGCAGTTGGGTTCTTCAAAACGTTGAGCAGAAGTATAAGAATTTCATTGGTAAGCAAATTTTAAAAGTCGCAAGAATGGTAGATCGTATTATCTTTATTTCAGATTATGAACGCCAGTTTTTTGAAAAACTCATTAAAAAAACATCGCTGCCACCTTTTCAAAATCTAATCACTATCAAGAATGGCGCCATCGATACTTTTTCTGAATACCAAGCTCTTCCGGTTGCTCCAAAATCCCTCATTTATCTGGGTCGCCTTGAGGATTACAAAGGAATTAAGGAGTTGATTGCTGCCTTTCAGGAAATTTCATCAAACCATCAAGATGCTACTCTACATATTTATGGTGCCGGTCCTCTTGCTGATTATTGTAAACAGCATCAAACCTCGCAGATTATTTATCATGGGTTCTCCGATCAGCCCCTAGCTAAGGTCGCCTCTGCTGAAATTTTTGTTTTGCCATCATATATTGAAGGACTCAGTCTCGCTCTTATTGACGCTACCATGTTGCAAAAAGCAATCATCACAACCAATATCGATGGTAATCCAGAGGTTGTACAAGATTCTTTTAATGGACTTCTTGTTCCGGCAAAAGATCAGCACTCTCTTGCTAAGGCTATCGATAAACTTTTACAAAATCCTGCACTTACCCAAAAATTCGCTAAGGCTTCCAGAATAAAATACCTCAATGAATTTGATTTTGCGAAAACTGTTAAAGAGCAACTAATTCCAATCATAGAAGGGAAAGATCATGCCTAAACGCCCCCTAGTCTCTGTTATTGTCCCAGCTTATAATGTTGAAAAATATCTTGCTCCTTGCCTCGACTCTATTTTAAATCAAACCTTCTCTGATTTTGAAATCATCCTTATTGATGACGGTTCCACTGACCGTACTGCAGAAATTATTTCACAATATTCTTCTAATCCGCGTATTAGAGTTCATACTCAGCAAAATTCCGGTATCTCCGTTGCTCGTAACCAGGGACTTAAAATGTCTCGCGGTCAATATCTTTGCTATATTGATAGTGACGACCTCATTGCTAAAGATTATCTCGAAAAACTCATTACTCCACTTCTTCAAAATCCCGAAATTGATATCACTGTTTGTGGCTATCAAGAAGTCTATCAGACTCATAGTTTTCATCACATTCCCACTCCGAAGATCTCTTCCGGTATTCAAGCTACTCAAGATTTTCTTATCAAGCAGCAAGATCTTGATATTCTAATTTGGAATAAAATGTATCGTAAAAACTTATTTACGGATAATCACATCCTCTATCCTGCTGGTCAGATTCATGAAGACAACCTTACTACTTATAAACTATTTTTCGCTGCAAAAAATATTCAATATTTAGAAGAAGAACTCTATTTTTATCAACGTAGAAACTCTTATATCACTAAAAACTTTACTTCCACCGAAAAGACTCTGACTCGTCTTAAGGCAAAAGAGCAGATGGCGAAAGAAGCAAAGATCTATCTCCGAACTCCTGAATTTAAACTTATTTGCAATGTTGCACTTATTTTGGCCTATTTTGCCTACATTGATAATGCAATTACATGCCATATTGACCAAAAATACTATCAAGAGTATCGCGAGAAAGCCCTTCACGCTCTTATGATTAATCAAAAAAATCCCTATCTTACTCAAAAACTCCGTCTCTATTCAGTCTTACTCTCCACACCAAAGGGCTTTCTTTATCGTATATTTCGCAAAATCACCCTAAAACAGGTATAATATAGTTTAAAATCACCAAAAAAGGAGTTAACATGAAAATTCTCGTCACCGGTGGTACCGGTTATATCGGCTCCCACACTGTTGTCGAACTGCAAAATCAAGGCCATCAAGTCGAAATCCTCGACAATCTTTTTAATAGTAAGATTACTGTTCTTGATAAAATTAATCAAATTACCGGCCAAACCCCAGTCTTTCAAAAGATTGACCTACTCGATTATCAAAAAATGCGTGAACTTTTTGCCTCCACGCATTTTGATGCGGTCATTCACTTTGCTGGCCTAAAAGCCGTTGCTGAGTCTATCGAGCAGCCTCTTCGCTACTATGAAAATAATGTCACCGGCACTCTCAATCTCTTGAAGTGTATGGCTGAATTTAAGGTTAATAGAATTATTTTCTCCTCTTCTGCCACTGTCTATGGTAGTACCAACTCTGGCAAACTCGATGAGTCAATGACTACTGGTATTGGTATCACCAATCCTTATGGAGAAACCAAGCATGTCATAGAAAAAATCCTTGAGTCCGAGGCTACTTCCCGTCCTGAACTTTCAGTTGTGATCTTAAGATATTTTAACCCAGTTGGCGCTCATATTTCTGGTCTCCTCGGTGAGGATCCAAACGGCATTCCCAACAATCTTATGCCAGTCGTTATGCGCGTTGCTGAGGGTAAAATTAAAGAGCTTCAGATCTATGGTGACGATTATAACACCCCAGATGGTACCTGCATTCGTGATTATATCCATGTAGTAGATCTCGCCAAGGGTCACCTCGCTGCCTTAAAGGCTACAGATACTCCGGGTGCCAAAGTTTATAATCTAGGCTCTGGTAAGGGTTCTTCTGTCCTTGAGATTATCAAAGCCTTCGAAGATGCTAGTGGTAAACCACTCCCCCACCGCATCTCTGATCGTCGCCCAGGTGATCTTGCCGAAATCTTTGCTGATCCAAGCAAAGCCAAGCGAGAACTTGACTGGCAAACCGAACTTACGGTCGCTGATGCCATGCGTGATACGATTAACTTCCTTAACCACCAAAATTAATTTTAGCTAAAGGTAAAAATATCGAACTTAGGGTTCGATATTTTTAAATTCATGATTTAAACTAAATTTATTTTCGAATCTTTGCCGCCAAACTTGCAAAAGGTAGGATCAATGGATTCAGATATTTCCATTTTTTCACCATCGACTGGTTACTTCTTGCCACTGCTAAGGCGTGCGAAATGCGCCAGCGTATCATTACTCTTAATAGCCAGTATTTCTGATCTTTAGTTGGATTGTCTCCCACCCACGTTTTCAGATAGTTAAAGCTTCTTTGCCAATTCTTCCATGGTAGGGAAGAACTTGCTACGGTGCTAGTCTCGGTTCCATAATGATAGATATAGTATGGTTTTGCTAAAAATTTTAAATCCATCAGCCCTTCAAGTCTGGCACATTCCAAATAATGTAAAACAAAATTTGTGTCTTCCGCAAAGTCCCATCCAAGTGGAAACTCTAAGTTGTATTTTTTAATAATTTCAGCTCGAAACATTTTGTTCACGGAGGCATATAATCTGCCGTCCGAGGCCAAATTCTTCAAAATATAGGTTTTATAATCCTCATCTGCCCTACGTTCTTCTATTTGGTCTGTAAACATTTCTTTTTCTGTCTTTTGGTGAATTCTCTTATATAAAAATCCTGCAGTTACTACCGCCACACCTTCATTATTTAAAAGCTTGCTCATTTCGCTTAAATAGTTTTTAGATACAGTATCATCAGAATCAATAAATGCTACCAGCTCCCCGTGTATCTTCTTTAAAGCTGTATTCCTTGCGGCGGCAGGCCCAGCATTTTCTTGCTGAATCAGTACAATTTTTTTCTTAGAATCAGTCAATTTTTGTTGACGGCAAAACTCCGATAATAGGGAAAAGCTATCATCTTTTGAGCCGTCATCCACGCAGATAATCTCCAAATTTTCATAACGATCCTTTACTAGTCGATCCAGTAACTTTACTGCCTTGTCTCCCGTATTGTAGATCGGAATAATAATCGATATGAGGGGTGTCTTCATACGCCTATTGTACCATTATGAAAATATTTTTTGTCCAACTTCTCTATGATATAATTTAAGACATGAAAATCCCTAACCTTGGTAGTCGAAAAAACCGTATTCTTTTAAAAGAGCTCGTCAAAACTGATTTTAAACTGCGCTATCAAGGGTCTCTACTTGGGTATCTTTGGGCAGTCTTACGTCCCATGATGCTTTTTGCTATCCTCTATGTAGTTTTCGCAAAAATCCTTAAAATGGGCAGCGAGATCCCGCATTACCCAGTCTATCTCCTAGCCGGCACCGTTCTCTGGAGCTTCTTCTCCGAATGTACGAATCAGGGAATTCAAGCCATCGTTGCTCGTGGTGATCTCTTGCGTAAAATCAGCTTTCCAAAATGGATCATTGTCGTTTCCGCCACTGTCACCGCCCTAATCAACTTCCTAATCAATCTAGGTGTCGTTATTATTTTCGCAATTATCAATGGTGTGACCCCAAATCTTGGTTGGCTCTTAGTGCCACTCATTATTCTTGAACTCTACTTTCTCTCTCTCGGTATTTCTTTCTTTCTTGGCGCCATTAATGTTAAATATCGTGACATTTCCTCCATCTGGGAGGTTTTTATGCAAGCCCTTTTTTACGCCGTACCAGTTATTTATCCCATCACCATGGTCACCAGCGCCAGTCCGCTCGCCGCTAAAATCTTTCTCTTAAATCCAATTGCTCAAGTCATTCAAGATGTGCGCTACTTCCTTATCACCGATCAAACTATCACCACCTGGAATTATCTCGAAAATCGCTTCCTTTATCTTATTCCGCTTGGTCTGGTTTCTCTAGTTATTATTTTGGGTGGTATTTATTTTAGAAAGAGATCTAAATATTTTGCGGAGGAGGCCTAATGTCTAAACAGAATCAAAAAGAGCTTAAGAAATCAAATAAGGCTTCTGCCTCTAAAAAATCCTCGTCTGAGAAGCCGGTTGAAGGAACTCAGGACATAATCATTGTTGATCATCTCTCGAAGAGCTTCAAACTCCCTACTGAGCGTTCTTGGGGTTTAAAACAAGCCATCTTTAATCGCCTTAAAGGTATAAAAGGTTACACCAAGCAGGAAGTCTTAAAAGATATTAGCTTTACCGTGAAAAAAGGAGAGTTTCTCGGCATTGTTGGTCGTAATGGTTCTGGCAAATCAACTCTCCTAAAGATCCTTGCCCAGATCTATACCCCTGATTCTGGTTCTATTACGGTTCATGGTTCTCTTGTTCCATTCATTGAGCTTGGCGTTGGCTTTAATCCCGAACTTACTGGTCGCGAAAATGTCTATATGAACGGTGCCATGCTTGGTTTTTCCAATGAAGAAATGGACCAAATGTTTGATGATATTGTAGAGTTTGCCGAACTCGCCCCCTTCATGGACCAAAAACTCAAAAACTATTCTTCCGGTATGCAGGTTCGTCTCGCCTTTTCCATTGCTATTCGTGCCCGCGGCGATATTCTCATTCTCGATGAAATTCTGGCTGTTGGTGACGCCGCTTTTCAAGAAAAATGTAATCAGTACTTTGCCTCTCTCGATAAAAGTCAAACCGTGATTCTTGTCACTCACTCCATGGAAAATGTTCGTGAGTTTTGTGATCGTGCCATCCTTATCGATCAAGGTAAAATTATTGAAGAAGGTGATCCTGAAGTTGTCGCTGACGCCTACCTTAAGTTGTTTAGATAGAAAGGAATCTTATTAATTACGACTATCTAATCGTTGGGGCGGGCTTCTTTGGCGCCACTATTGCTGAGCGGCTCGCTGCTGCCGGGAAGAAAGTTCTAATTATCGATCGTCGTCCCCATCTTGCTGGCAACGCCTATTCTTACACAGATCAAGCAACTGGGATTGAAATTCATCAGTATGGCTCACATATTTTTCATACCGAAAGTGACGAAGTCTGGAACTATGTCACCAAATTTGCCGAATTTAACAACTATATCCATACTGTTTCAACTCGCCATGATGGCAATCTTTACCCAATGCCAATTAACCTTAATACCATCAACCTCTTGTATGGCAAAAACTTCACCACCAAAGAGGCGAAGGCTTTTATTGATGAAGAAATTAAAAAAGATATTGAAAAATATCAAATCAACGAGCCTCAGAACCTTGAAGAAAAGGGAATCACTTTAATTGGTGAACCACTTTATCAAGCCTTCATCAAGAATTATACTGAAAAACAATGGGGCACCGATGCTAAAAATCTCAGTGCCGAAATCTTGAAGCGCATCCCGGTCCGCTTTGATCATGATAATCGATATTTTACTTCTGCTAAATATCAAGGTATTCCAAAAGCTGGCTATACTAAAATTGTTGAGAATATGCTCCAATCAGAAAATATCGAAGTTCGCCTAAACACGAGCTTTAAAGATCTCCCAGCAGATCTTAAGATACTCACAGCCATCTATACCGGCCCAATCGATGAACTTCTAAATTATGAGCTTGGTATTTTACCATATCGTAGTCTTCGCTTTGAGACAGAATGGACCGAAGAATCCATTGGTTGTGCCGTCATCAATGAAGCAGATAAAAATATTCCATACACTAGGACACACGATTATAAATATTATCAAATTCACCAACCCGAAATTCTAGCTTCCAAAAAAACCTATCTCTGTAAGGAGTATCCGGCTGACTATGAGATAGGGAAAGAAGCTTACTATCCAGTTAATCATATCGAATCGGAGGCACTTTATCAAAAATATTTAGAACTTCTAAAAGAACGCTATCCAAACATTATTCTTGGTGGACGCTTAGGTGCTTATCGTTATTGGGATATGGATGTGGCAATTAAAAATGCTCTTGATCTCGCAGACCTCATCTTAAAAAATAAAAACATTTCCTAGAATTTTAAACGTAGTGCTATAATACCCTCATTAAGGAGGTTCACTTATGTGTGGAATTGTTGGATATGTCGGAGAAAAAGATGCACAGGAGTTTTTACTTCAAGGCTTAAAGCGACTTGAATATCGCGGCTACGACTCGGCTGGTATTGTCACCTTAAATCAAGAGAAACAACCCACCTTACTTCGTGCTGTTGGTAAAATCAAAAATCTTGAGGAAAAAATTAAAAACCATCGTACTTCCGACCATCTCGGCATTGGTCATACTCGTTGGGCTACGCATGGTAATCCTACTGAAAATAACGCCCATCCTCATCAAGCTGGTTCAATTTTTCTTGTCCATAACGGTATTATTGAGAATTACCAAGATCTTAAAAAGCAGCTTACCTCTCATAAATTTCAGTCAGATACTGACACAGAGGTCCTAGCCGCTCTTATTGATAGTTTTTATCAAGCAGGTAGTATTAGTCTCGAGGATGCCGTCACTCAGGCTCTCAAACTAGTTAAAGGTACTTTCGGCATTGCAGTTTTAAGTGTACTTGATCCCAAACATCTTGTGGTCGCTCGTTCCGGTTCTCCTCTTGTTATTGGTGTTGGCGATCAGGAAACTCTTATCGCTTCTGACGCTTCCGCCCTTGTTGGCCACACCAAAAAAGCCATCTATCTCAATGATGGCGAAATTGCTCTTGTTTCAAAAGACCATATTGAGGTCAAGACACTTGATTTGCAGCCAGTATCAGCCCAGGTCGAAGAAATTCTTACCGATCTTTCCGCTATTCAAAAAGGTGGTTATGATCATTTTCTCCTCAAGGAAATTATGGAGCAGCCAACCAGTCTCAAAGAAACTTTAAGAGGTCGCATTAATCAGTCAGAGCACCTCGTCCATCTTGGCGGCCCCGGTCTTACCCCTAAAGAACTCAAGTCCATTCATCATTTAATCATGGTCGGTTGTGGTACTGCCTATTATGCCGCTCAAACTGCCGCATATCTCTTAGAGCAGTTTTTGCCAGATGTTACAATCGAGCCAGTCATTGCCTCAGAGTATCGTTATCGTCATGCTTATATACCAGACCATTCGGTTGCGCTGATCATTTCTCAGTCTGGTGAGACTGCAGATACCTTAGCCTGTCTTCGTGAAATCAAGGGGCAGGGAATTAAAACTATTGGGATTGTTAATGCTATTGGTTCCACGATTGCTCGCGAGGTAGATGGTGGCACCTATGTTCATGCTGGTCCTGAAATTTCTGTCGCCAGCACCAAGGCCTTCACTTCGCAAGTTACCGCTCTTTTGATGTTTGGCCTAACTATTGCTGAAGCAAAAGGTGTAAATTCACGCCTCCTTGCACCTATTATTGAAGAAATCGCCCAACTCCCTGATGAAATTGCTAAAATACTGCAGTCAGTCAATCCTTTACTGTCTAATCTCGCACATCAATATAAAGACTATCAACATGCCATTTATCTTGGTCGTGATGTCAATTATCCCATCGCTCTCGAAGGGGCTTTAAAACTAAAAGAAATTTCGTATATCGATGCAAATGCTTATCCTACTGGTGAACTCAAGCACGGCCCCATCGCTCTCATCGACGACCGTTTCTTTGAAGTTGTTATCTTGCAATCCGGCTTCCTCTTTCAAAAGTCTCTCTCTGGCATTCAAGAAGTTTTAGCTCGCGGCGGCCATGTTGTCGTCTTTACGGATACCGATTTTGATTTACCGGTGGAGTCGATAATTAAAATTGATACAAACTTCACCATTCTCACCCCTATTCTCTTTAATCTATTAAACCAACTTTTTGCCTATCATATGGCTGTCGCTAAGGGCAATAATGTTGACCAGCCTCGCAATCTTGCTAAATCGGTTACTGTCGAATAATTTTTATATTCTTCTTATGTCTTAGACCCTGTACCTTTTGTTCTTTCTAGAGTAAAATAACTGTAAATGAAAAAAGATTCTAGTGTTGTATTTTTCCGTTTCTGTCTGATGCTTGGTGACTCTTTGGCAATCATTGCCTCTTTTCTGTTCGCCTATTTAATTCGTACAAAAATTGACAGTCGTCCATACTACTTCGTTTCCGATCCGCTCAAATTTACCTTTTCGGTTGCCGTCATGGTGCCAGTCTGGCTAATCATTTTAGCGATTCTCGGCCTCTATAATAAAAAAATCTTCCTAGGGCGTTCTCGTTGGCATGAAACTTCGCGCCTCCTCGCCGCCTCTGTTATCGGTGTCATGTTTTTAATCAGCTTTGATTTCTTCCTTGAAGGAGACTTATTTCCAGTTCGTCTCATTGCTTTTTATGCAATGGTTATCTGTTTCTTTTCGCTCACCATTGTCCGTTTCTTTCTCAAGGTCATCCGTCGAATTATTTTACAGCAGCGCATTGGTTCGCTTCGTGCTATTATTATCGGCAATACCAAGGCAACTTCTCGTCTAATTTCACAAATGCTTGATTACCCTGAAGAAGGTTATCGTGTGGTCGGTGTTGTAGCAGGGAATCAATTTATCCCCAAAGAATATCGTAAAAAGCTTCAATACTCCTCGCTCAAAGAGGCTCTTAAGAAATGTGAAGCGGATGTAATTTTTCAAACCGATGAGAAACAAACTGAATATGTCTATCGTCAGTCCATTAACCATCACCTTCACTATTACTTTACTCCATCTGAAACCACCCTCTCAACTTCCATGGGGGAACTGGAACTCATCGGTAGCACTCCAGTGATTATGGTTAAAGTAACCCCACTAGTTGGTAGCGCTAAGGTTGCCAAGCGTCTCATGGATCTTATTCTTGGTACCCTACTTCTCCTCCTTGCTTCACCAGTCATGCTTATTATTTGGCTTCTAATTAAATTATCCACCCCGAGCGCCCATGCTATTTATTCTGAAATTCGACTTAGCCGCTTCAATCAAAAAGTAAAAATCCATAAGTTTCGTAGTATGAAAATCAATTATTGTGGCATGAGTCCGGAAGCTGCCTTCCATAAAATGGAACAAGAAGGGAAGATCAAAGACGCAGAAAGGCTTAGCAAAGAGTATCGTGACAATGGTGATTTTCTTGAACATGATCCTCGTATTACAAAAATCGGCAGATTTATTCGCGCCACCTCACTTGATGAATTGCCCCAACTCATCAATGTAGTAAAGGGCGATATTTCTCTTGTTGGTCCTCGTGCACTTGTCCCCGGCGAGCTCAGAAACTATGGTGATCGTTCACTCCTTCTAACTGTCAAATCTGGCCTCACCGGTCTCGCGCAAGTCTCCGGACGTCGCTCAATCAGTTTCGACGAACGTCGCGCTCTTGATCTTTATTACATCCAAAACTGGTCCGTTCTCTTTGACCTTCAGATCATTTTACGTACCATTAAAGCGGTTCTAATTCGTAAAGGCGCCAAATAATGTCAGCGTCCTCTAGCCGTAGTCCTAAAGAATCCCATCATGATTTTGCTCATCAATTCAAAGATCGTAATCTAAAAGTTGCCCTTGTCTGCGATTGGCTCACTGTTGTTGGTGGTGCTGAACAGGTTCTCCGTGAAATTCATCAATTATTTCCTCACGCCCCCATCTATACTTCTCAATACCGCCCCAAGAAAATTGACTGGTTTAAAGATGCCGAAGTTAAAACTGGTTGGCTAAATTTTTTACCAGCCTTCACCAGGCGCTTTATCGCCCCTCTTCGCCAAGCTTATTTTAAAAATCTTGACCTCACGCGCTATGATCTGGTTATTTCTGTCTCCGGTTGTGATGCTAAATTTGTTAAGACCAGCCCAGGTACTCATTTCTGTTACTGTCATGTTCCTACACAGTATTACTGGGGAAAGAGTAGGGAATATCAAGCCGATCCAGGCTTTGGTCCACTAAATATTATCGTTCGTCCCATTTTTAAATTACTTCTACCAAGACTCAGGAAAAATGACCTCGAAGCCGCCGCACGTCCAGATTTTTATATTACAATTTCTGATTTTGCTAAATCTGAAATAAAAAAATATTATAAAAGGGAAGCGGAAATTATTTTTCCTCCGGTCAATACAGAGAAATTCTCAGAGGTAGCAGAATATAAAAACATCAGACAAGGGAATTGTCAAATATTAGAACAACATAAAAATGGAAAAAATCAAATAAACCAAAAACCACACGAAACAATAAAAACTACAAAAAGTCAAATTGAACAAAATATTTATCACACCACAAAATTAAATAAAAATCAAATTAAACTTGTGGAAAACTCCCAAGACAGCGGCCAGTACTTTATTAACTTTTCACGACAAGTTGGCTGGAAGCGGCTTGATCTCGCAATTCATGCCTGCATCGAGTCAAAACAACCGCTGGTTTTAATCGGTGATGGACCTGAACATCAAAAATTACTTCAGCTTAGCAAAGCTCATCCCGAATTAATCACACTTCATTCTACTCTTCCGCAATCAGAGCTTAAAGAATATTTGAAAAATGCCAAGGCCTTCATTTTTCCGTCTGAGGAACCTTTTGGTATCGCGCCTGTCGAAGCTCTCGCTGCTGGCTGTCCAGTCATCGCTTTTAATAAAGGTGGCGCCAAAGACTACATAAAAGACGGTAAAAATGGCCTCTTTTTTGAGTCGCAAACCGTCAATTCCCTTGTTTCTGCGATAAAAAAGTTTGATCAACTCTCTCAGATATCTACTGATAGTAAGATATCTCCCCAAAAAACCTCACAAGAAAATCAAACATCTCACTCTTCCCTCCTTTCACCTCTGGAAATTTCTAAAACTGCTGAAAAATTCTCAAACCTCCATTTCAAGGAACAATTAGAAGCTTATCTCGCACAGACCATCTCGGCGACAGAAGTGCAATTTCAGCAAAAACATACTAATCAAGAAAGGTAATCTTGATGACGAAAAAATCTACCAATAAAACCAATTCAAAATCCTTAGGTCTCGTCACCTCCTCTCTTTCTAAAATCCAGCAAATTATGCTTCTCTGCTTACCTTTCTGTTTATTTTTTTCTTACCATCCCGTCATTCCGATTTTTTCTACATCTACCACTAATTTTGAATTATCCATTCCGCTACTCTGGCTCCTAGTTTTTGCCATCCTCTCTCTCCCTGAAAATTTTCGCCTCTATATTAATTCCCTTAGAGTTGTCATTAAAGCCAAATCTCACGCTAATAAGGCACCTCGTCCTTCTTCTCGTCATAAAACAGATAAACTCTACCCACATTTTCTTCGTCTTTTTACGTTAATATACCCATTCTTTGTTACTGTTAATAGTATTGGCTCGCCTAATTTTTTGCGCGCCATTCTTACCTCTGGCGTCATCTGGTGTATCTGCCTTTCCCTATTGACAATTCTTCAAAATATTTCACAATATAAAACTCAAATAGGGAAAAGTTTCAATAAAAATCTTCTTATTGCCGGCACTCTTGCTTCGGCTTTTTGCTGGTTTCAATCAATTTTGGACATCGCTGGGGCCCCTCGCGAATTCACTTTTTTGTGTAAAGGCTGCACATCAACAGTCTTTGGGTTTCCTCATCCAAACGGTTTTGCCATCGAGTCGCAGTTTATGGCAAATCTCCTCCTTGCCCCAATTTTTTTCAGTCTTTTTTATCTCCTTGAGAAGCCAAAAAACCACTCCAATAAACTAAATTCCGACCCCTACCCAGCTTCAAAACTTGGCCACTTTCTTCGTTTTGGTCTTCCTCTCTTTTTAATCGCCACTCTCTATCTTACCCTTTCTCGTGGCGCTATTTTCTCGTTCTGGGTTAGCGTTTTTGTTTTATTTATCTATCAAATTGTCAAACTCATCAAACAAAAATCTTGCAGACGGGAGATTCTATTCCGCCAGCCACTCATCTTTTCTGCAGTAGTTTTTTTGCCATTCTTCTTTACATTATCGGCTCAGGGTTTATTCACCGAACTCGGTCCAACCAGCCATACTTTCTTTGATGGAGTTTCTACTTCCGTCAGCCAGCTTTCCCTAGGGCGTATTGATCTTACTAAAGTGTTTCATAAAACCAATGAAAATAATAAATCTCACGAATCTCACGAGACCAACGAGACCCACGAAACTCACGAATCTCACGAATCCAATAAACTACATTTATCAGACTTGAATACCGACGCTGCCGCCTCGGTTCAAAAAGCTCCTCAGTTCACCAGCTATATTGAAGAATCAACCAATATTCGTTTAAATCTCAACCGCCTCGCTCTCTCTTCCTGGCGAACTTCACTTAGGCGTATGCTCGCTGGTGTCGGTCTTGGTGCTGCTGGCCTAACACTATATCAAGAATTTCCTGAACTTGGCAGCCCCAAAGAAATTATCCAAAACGAATACCTCGCCATCCTCTATGAACAAGGCATCTGCGGTGTTATTATGATTATTTGTGTCGCTATTTTATTCGTTCTAACTTATAAATTACATAACAAGAACCATGAAAAAACATTAATTTATGGACGCGTCCTTGCTCTTTCTTTTGCTCTTACTCTCTGCTTTTTCTCGGGGCTCCCCAATGCTCTTCATATATATCTTCTAACCCCACTTCTCTTTCTTCTTTAAAATTCTTCTCTAGCTACTGAAAAAATAATATTTTTCATCATTATCGACATTATTAGGATTAGGATCAACTACTATCTCTGATGCATTGCAGATATAGTAATATTTTTCACGATCATTTTTTAAGTGATAAAACTGTGCAATATTAATATTAAAGTCTTGTTGAAGTAAAGTTTTTTCCTGGTCTATATTAGTTTGTTCAATATTTCTACAGATTAAGTAAAAGTTACATTCTAATTCATCTTCAAATAAATAAATTTTACAATCTTCTGCATATCCCTTCATTGTCTTAAAAGATAATTCACCGCTGGACCTTAATTCAAATTTTTGTAGTAATAAATATAATACTTTTCTTGGCAGAAACTTTGGTCCAGGTATTTTTTTAATCAAATGCCAGTACCTTTTGAAAAGAAAGACTAAAGCATTTCGTTCTTCAAATAACGAGGGAAAATCTCTTTTTTCACACAATGCTAACCAGCTTTGATTATTTAACTCTACCAAAATATTTTCCTCAAATTTATCTCCATCATTTTCAGACCAAATTTGTACATACTTAAATAAATCATAATTACATTTGGACAAATCTTCCTCTGATAAATTCTTTTGGTCAGTATTAATAATTTTTTGTGCTAGTTCTAATACTTCTTTTTGGATTAGTTTTTGAATTTTCTCTGTCAAAATATTAATATCTTGATCTGCTGGACGAGGTACTGCCGAAACAAGTTCGCAGGATATTTGTCTCTTTTCAAATATTGCAAGCTCGAGTTCGCTATGTGGTGGAATTTTACTAATAAGGTTCATAATTTTATAATCTGAAAATTTACCTTTAATTTTTGCCATTACGCAACGATCGCTATTACTAGCCCAATAAAGGTAACCCTCATAATCACCAGATTCATCTGTTTTATCTAAACCGTTATGACTTGTTAGCCATTTTTCCACCTTAAATGAGTAGGAAAAATCCTTATAATAATCTGCTTGCAAATACTTAGGCGGTTCTCCATTACCACATACCCATACGACATAATCTGATGCTTCTAGGATGTAAAAATCATCATTCTTTGCGCGGAAAAAATACCAAGTTGTATCTGGCTCAACTGCATGAAAACCTATGAAACTTACCTTATTATGTATTCGGTAATGTTTAATAATTTTCATCAGTTCTTTTTGCTGAATTTCCATAACATTTCTCTATAAATCTTTATTTGCTTCTTTACATTATCTTAGCATAATAGAATTTTATATTTGAAGTAAATTGATTTGTCTATTCTTTAAATGGTTTTATTTTTTTGAATTCATTGAACGTATTAAAACACTACGCGGTATTTTAAATGATATAATCATCCTAAAAGGAGAAATAATGTCAGTTGAACTTCGCTCATGGACTGATCAAGATTATGAAGCATTAGTCCACATCTGTAACCATATAGACCGCACCTATCTAAGTGATACTATTCCAAATCCATATCATCTTGAAGATGCCAAAGAATATATTGCAATGGCTAATCAGAGTGAAGGACAAACTGGAATTTATCGTGCTATTCTTAATGACGGAAAAATAGTTGGTAATATATCAGTTGTTAAGAAGCAAGATATCCGACAGAAAGATTCTGAGCTAGGTTATTATCTAGATAAAGATTTTTGCTCACGAGGTATTATGACCGAAGCCGTTCGACAAATTTTGCTACTTTCTTTTAATCGATTAGACATTATTCGTATTTCAGCATACACGTTTGCCGAGAATATTGCTTCCCAACGAGTTTTAGAGAAAAATGGTTTTATAAGAGAGGGTATCACTAAAAATTCCTTCTTTAAAAATAATCAGATTCACGATGAATTTCTTTTTGGTATATTAAAAGAAGGAGCTAAATAATGTCAAAAGCCAGAATCGTTTTCCCAGAGTTTACCAATCCTTATATTCAAGAAGCTATCAAGATTGCTAAAGAAAAATTTCCCGATTTTGAAGCTGTCGGTGCCGATAATCTTGAACATGCCTGTGCCGCCGTTAAGGCTGGGGTTGCTGACTCCATGATTGCCGGCATCGACTATACTTCAAGAGAAGTAATTCTAACCGCCCGTGATATTATTGGTGTCAAAAACCCTCGTAATCTTGAAAAGCCTACTTTTTCTGCTAGCTTTATCTTTACTAAAGAAAATCAGGCCAGCCCCATCGGTCAATCCGTGTTTATCCTCGGTGATGCCGCCGCTTGCAAGCATCCAAACTCTGAACAGCTTTATGATATTATTCTCCAAACCGCTGATACTGCTGCTAAATATTTCGCACATCTACAAAAAAATTCAACTGATCCTGCGGTAGCTAACTTTCTTACTCCGCGCGTCGCCATGCTTAGTTTTTCTACTCTTGGCTCTGGAGGTAAAGACGACACAATTTCTCTCATACAGGAAGTGCTTACAAAAGTAAATGCAGATCAGCCGGATCTTCTCATCGATGGTGAACTACAGCTTGATGCTGCCATTAACCCTCGTATCGGTACCAAGAAAGCCCCGAACTCAAAGGTTGCTGGTTTTGCTAATGTCTTAATCGTGCCCGATCTTAATTCCGGCAATATTCTCTATAAAGCCATGGAACAATTCGGCAACTTCACCTCTGCCGGTCCAATTCTCCAAGGTTTTAACGCTCCTATCTCGGATCTTTCTCGAGGCAGCACCGTTCTCGATATTGTCTCGGTCATCGAAGCTGAGTTAGCTCTCATTAGCTAAAATCGTGTTATGATAAACCAATAGAAAGGAGATTATGAAGGGTAAGATTAAATATTTCGGTACAGACGGAATCCGCCAGAAAGCAGACGCCTTTACTCCCGGTTTTGTTCAGGCCATCACCCTCGGCATTGTCCGCTATTTGGGTAATGCTCGTGAAACTGCTGACGGTATGGAGCGTCCAGTCAAGGTTCTGCTTGGTGGCGACACTAGGGAATCTACAGAGTGGATTCTTCGCTATTTTGAGGAAGCCCTCGAGACTGTTGGTATTGATCACGGTAACGTCGGCGTTCTTCCTACCCCAGCTATTAATTATGCATTCTATCAAATGGGCTACGATCTTGCTATTGACGTTACTGCCTCCCATAATCCTGCTTCAGATAATGGTATTAAAATCTTTGAACGAGGTGATTCCATTGGTGGTCTCGAGGCGGTTATGCCGGGCGGCATCGGTTTTAAAGGTACCGGCACAACCACAAGTGGTAAAGATCTTTCTTCCTTCGTTAAAAAATATCCATATGGCGTTAAACTAAGTCAAGCTGGCGTTCAAGCTATCGAGAATGCTCTTGAAAATGAAACTGGTTTCGATGTTGGTTCTGTTGAGTATGCTGAAGATCTTCATCAGCAAGCCAAGGATATTTATCTTGATCACCTCAAAGATTATCTCTTAAGTTTTGGCCCGTCCACACTTTCGCAGCGTGAAAAGCCAGATTTTTCAGAATTAAAAATTGGTCTTGATTGTGCCAATGGTGCCACTAGTGTTACTGCTCGCGAAATCTTTGAACACTTTGGTGCTCAGGTAGAGGTTATTCATAGCGACTCTAGCTATGGCGAGACTATTAATCAGTCTTGCGGTAGCACTCATCTTGATTCTCTAATTCAATTAGTAAAAGAGCATCAGCTTGATTTTGCCGCCGCTTTCGATGGTGATGGTGATCGCTGTTTAATGGTTGATAAGAACGGTACTATTATTGACGGTGACGATATGATTGCCTGCATTGCTAGTTACTTAAGTCTACCGAAGGTTGCTATTACCATTATGGCAAACAAGGGTCTCTTGAACTGGTCTAAGAATACTGGCATCGAGCTTGTTATGACGGATGTTGGCGATCAGAATGTCTCCGCCAAAATGCGTGAGGAGGGGATTCTTCTCGGTGGCGAACAGAGTGGGCACATTATTTTGCCAGGCGAATCCATGGGTGATGGAGTTCTCACTGCCCTAGTTATCTCCAAGATTTATAGCGAGACATTAAGAAGAAGACAGCATGAAGACCAACTTATCCTAGATTATGAAGCTATGCAAGAATCCAAAAAACGGGAGCAAGGTCAAGAATCGACCACCCCAAAAACTCCTCAAGAAGTTTCCCTGTCCTCTATCTGTTCTTCCTTACAAAAGCTTCCTCAGGTAATCATAAATCAAACAGTCAGCCCTTCCCTTAAACAAGCCTTTCGTAACCATATGCCACTTGCCGAAGAATTTATTAATCAGAAAACTGCCGAACTCAACTCTCTCGGCTGGAGTCTCAATATTCGTGCCAGTGGCACTGAGGAGCTCGTGCGTATTACTATTTGGGGTGACGACCCTGATAAAATCAACCAAAAAGCTTTAGCAATTGCTACTGATTTACAGACGCTTGAATCTTCTCTCTAGTTAACTTAGTTTTTATTACTTAATCGTAAAGGAAAAATATGATCAAGATTATTGCAGTTACAGAATATAATAAAACAGTCGCCGACAGAATCCGTCAATTGCTCATCCAACTTTCACGCAGTGGCAAAGATAAAGGTGAAATTCCGCAAGAATGGTTCGAGCAACTCATTTCTTCTCCTTGGCATGACTTACTTCTTGCAGTTGAATCTGCGGAAGATGGCAATGTTAAACAAGACCTCCCTATTCTTCCCGAGCAGATTCTTGGTATGGCCTCAGTCTCTGCAATTTTTGGTGCCGGTATTAGCAAAAATGCCTATCTTGAAGATTTTGTCGTAGACCAATCAGCTCGTGGCAAAGGTATCGGAAACCTTTTATTTAATGCTTACGAAGATTGGGCAAGGGAAAAAGGCTGTAAAAATCTCGAGTTCACTTGTGGTCAAGGCCGCGAGGCTGCCCAGCAATTCTACAGAGATCACGGTGCAGCAACCTACGACACCAACTTCTTCCGCAAAAAGCTAGATAACTAATTTCTGGAAAATCCCCTTTATTTTTAATAAAGAAAAATACATATTGTATGGCTACGATTTTATCGGTGAGGCCGACAACTCTGTTGAGTCACTTAGCTTTTTTATTAAAAGCAATGATAAAAGTTTAACTGATCATACATTTGAAGTTCTTCCAATTTCTTCCGAAAAAAATAACGATGTGATTAGCTATATATACTTCAATAAATATTTTAGAACTAAGCAATATCATCCAGTATTTTCGGACGAAATATTTTTAGTTAAAATCAATTTTCAATTATAATATATCTATGAATATCTATATTTCTGGCATCTCTGGTACCGGCATGGGGCCGCTCGCTCTCATGGCAAAAAATGCTGGCTATCAAGTTTTTGGCTCCGATCAACAACGTGGGGCTATTTCAAATGAGCTTGATCAGGCACAAATTCCCTTCGCCGTTGGCGCGCAAGATGGTCAATATCTTCAAAAAGTTCACGAGAAGTATCATCTCGATTGGTTCGTTCATACTTCCGCTCTTCCCGAAGATCATCCCGAATTAAGACTCGCCAAATCTCTTGGCCTTAAAATATCTAAACGCGACGAGCTGACCGCTACCCTAGTTAAAGAACTCAATCTCAAAATGATTGCCGTCGCAGGTACTCACGGAAAAACTACTACAACGGCCATGTTAATTTGGGCTGCCAAAAATCTTCAACTTCCCGCCGCTTACATCGTGGGTTCCACTTTAAATTTTGCTCCTTCTGGCTCCTATCAAAAAAACGATCAATATTTCATCTACGAAGCTGACGAATATGATCGCAATTTTCTCCACTATCAGCCCTGGCTCTCTCTGATTACTTTTGTTTCGTACGATCATCCTGATATCTATCCTTCTGAATCTGATTATCATCAGGCTTTTCTTCAATTTGAAAACCAGAGCCAATCTCTCATCTTTGCAAATCCGGCTGCCGCCCCTTCGGATCTTTTACAGCTCTCATCTAAGTCATTCCAGATTTTAGAAACTCCAGATCCTCGCCTCACTCTCGCCGGCTCTGCTCGTCGCGAAGATGCGAACTTAGTCTTCTACGCTATTAAACAGATCTTGGCGGATCAACCAAACTCTCATCAAGTCTCTGATCAGCAAATTATCGACATTCTTAATCAGTTCCCAGGCGTTGGTCGCCGTTTTGAGCGTCTCGCCGACGGACTCTATTCTGACTATGCGCATCACCCGGAAGAAATCCGCGCCACTGTTGAGATCGTCAAAGAAGAGGCTAAGAATCTTGGTAAAAATGGCGTAGTCGTCGTTTATCAGCCCCATCAAAATACTCGCCAACATGAAGTTTTTTCTCTTTATCAGGACGCTTTTCTTGGTGTCGATCAGCTTTTTTGGCTCCCAACATACCTTACGCGCGAAAATCCTGAGCTAAAAATCTATACCCCAGCCGACTTTATTGCCACTCTCAAAAATCCTGAGATCGCCACCTCTGTCAGCCTTGACGATCAACTTAGGCTAAAACTAAAATCTCTTCTTCAGGATAATTACCTGGTTATTCTTATGTCCGCCGGTCCTGCTGATCAGTGGTTCCGTGATAGCTTAATCTAGACCTCTCCGCCAGCTTTTCTGTTATGCTATAATTAAAACGTTTATGGGTGGTTTTATTAAGAAGGAACATCAGGAGGAGAAGCGTCGTCTTTCTCAGCTTTTTAAGCAGATTAAGACCTGGCAACTTCTTCTGGCCCTCATTCCTTTACTTTTTTTAACCGCAACCTTTTTACGTTTTGATCATCTCAAGATGCTTGATTTAAAAAATAAAGTTCTTCAGGCAGATCAGGGAAAAACCGCTGACGGTAAGGAAATCACCTCTCAGGAGGAAATTGATAATAATCTAAAAATTACTCTTACCGAATTAAAGCAATATACAAACTCGCATATCGTCATTAATTTTATCGAAAAAAATGGGCGTAATGTCCTAACTTTTGGTACAGGGCCTTTTTATTTAGAAAATCAATATAACCGTAAGGCCACTGCGGCGTTGGCTGAAGCTGAAAATAAAATTAAGGCTACTGGGGATAATAATCCTAATGGTAATATTTTTGCTAAAGCTATGGAGTCCTGCAAGCCACAAGCCATTGCTCACGGTTGGGCATGGAATAGTCCAGGTTATCTTAATTGTATGACTGGTATTATCAATAGCTATCCTTCTATGGATAACATCACTACCTCTTTAACTGCCAATATTCCCTCCACCTCCCTCTATCGTTACGATTTCTCTTCTCCTGTCTGGGCGCCCAATCTTGCTGGTTTTTCCGTTCTTCTCTGTCTTCTCCTTCTTATCTTTATATTACTTCGCTTCATCGGTTTTCTAATTCTTCGTATTGCCATTATTTTTATCAAATAAAACATTAAAATTTTCACCTCTATAAAATCCCTGAAAACCCCTTGACAGATTAACCCCCCTACCATAAGATAAGACTATATCAATTAAAGGAGGAAAAATGGCCTACAGTCACACTAACAGTAAAGGCATCACCTATTATCTACATAAATCTGAGGTTACCCTCCGTGGTGGCAAGCCTCAGACTATTTATTTCTTCACTAAAACTGAGAATAATCCAAAGGGTACTCCAGTTGATCTTCCTGAAGATCGTGTTGTCAACGAAAACCCACGCAACGGTTTCCTTACCCTTTCTAAGAAGAAATAATTTCGAGATTAAGGTTAGCTAATTTAGTAATCAAACACTAAAATCTTATAACAAACATGAAAATACCAGGTTCATTCCTGGTATTTTTATCTAGCTATTTCAAGACATAAAAAAGGACCGGCAAAAGCCAGTCCGAAAGAGAATAGTTAGTGACTCGTTTTTTCTAAATAGATTATCACCCCCTTAATCCTGAACTCTTGTATTTTATTATAACTTAGACAGCATATCTAAGAGTTCATACAGTGTCTGCGAGCTAGACCAAGCCCAGCCGTCCCACTCTTCACCAGAGTTAAGCGGTGTGCCATTGTGAGCTAGCCATACTGGGTGGCAGCTATCCAGGAAACCGTTGTTATAACGGTACTGGATTTTTAAAGTCCAGTTGTTACGTGAGAATTCCTGTTGCACGACATCGTAGTCTCCGCCGGTTGCCTTCCAGGTCTTAGTTACTACCGTAAACCCAGAGTTCTTGGCAGAGCTTTCGAGGGCATCCGCAAGTTGCATCTTATAACCGCTATACTGCTTGCGGTTATCTTCTTTCGCGTGAGCATCGGTTACCCTCTTTGTCTCAGCCATGATGGCCTTTTCTTTTTCGCCAGCAGGCTGGATCTGACCGCTTGCAGCAGAGTCTTTATTAGAGCTCGAATTGCACCCACAAGTGCAGTTACAAGTACAGCTACACTTATTGTTGCAGTTATTTGCCGCCTTGGTATTAGTCGGTATTGAAAAGAAAATTATCAATGCGACTGCTGCGATCGCCTTTATTAAGGTCTTTAACATAGTCATTTTTATCCTCCTTTTAAAAAACTATGTTGTGGCGCCCACACTATTATGGGTCATTAAAGCCACTCTTACATCAAAACTATTATAACATGTTAATGAAAAATGTAAAACATGATCTCACGCCTATCAACGTGCTATATCAAAGAAATTATAGAGGATATTTTATCCCTTATTGTTTCCGAATAGAAATTCCAACCACTGCTCAAAATTTGATAGCTTCCTGGCCTCTATTCTTTCATCAAGGGTTAGTTTCGGGTGTTTATTTTTAGCAATTTCACTATTATTCGGCAAATCAATCATCACCTCTCCTGGCAGCTGTTTTCCCAACAACTTGCGCGCCTCTAATTCTTGGTATTCCCCAGACGCATAATACTGATTTTCTAATTTTGTCTTATTTACATCAAGCTGGAGTAACTCCATCTCTGTCTGCTTGGCGTTCATTTGCTGCTGTAATTCCCAGTTTTTAGCAATTGAGCCAACCGAAGCAATTAAAAGCGCTGAAAAAAGCAAGGGAATCGAGAGCAGCAAAATATTATTAAAATCTAAGACCTCAGTTTTTAACCAAAAACGTAAACGATTAAAACGTATCCTGAATTGTTCCTTTTTCGAGCGCACACCCATATATCTTATTATATCAGTTTGTGATAAAATTAATAACAACCTGGGGGCGTAGCTCAGGGGTTAGAGCAGGCGGCTCATAACCGCTTGGTCGTTGGTTCGAGCCCAACCGCCCCCACCAGATTATAAAAAACTCGGCATTTATGCCGATTTTTTAATGGAAATATTATAAAGTATTTTCACTAGGTTGCTCTCTTATCCAATTTTAAAAGAAAAATGGGGGTAAAACCACTGCTTTATCCCCATAAAATCATTTGTTAATAATCTAAATAATTTGGTTTATAAGTTATTTTTTATCTACTAATCCAAGAAGTTCATTGTTTAGGTTCCCAGACCAAAGCGCTGCGGCTTTTTGTTTTAAGAATGGTGTTTTTTCTGGTAGCCCACGGAGTTGTGATAATCTTCGACTGGACAACATTTGAAAGTGCTCAGTTAGTTCGTCTTTATTCCCAAAGTCTCTTATCCGTCTAAATATATTCCAAAAGCTCTCAAAATTAGATTCGTTATATTCACCACTTTGCGAGGTTAATTCTGCAAATCGACAAATTTCTTTAAAGTCTGGGTCGAATGGTAATTCTTGCCTATCCTTCTCACTGATTCCCCTCATAGCAAATGTGGCTATTCTTTCTATGAAAGCAAGAGTCTTTACTTCTGAAGGCTTAATGCCAGTTTCCCCCTGGTGCTCTTTTAATAATTTGTTCATCCGTTCTACAATTTTGCCGACCTCTTTAAAGTCTACATATGCCTCACCAGTTTGCTTATTTATATTTAAATACATATCCTGGATTAAATCATTTAAATACTCATCTTCAACTTCTGGTTTTTCTAGTAGTTTGGGCTCAGTATTTTTTACTAAACGACGCAAGGCATCTACTACCATTTCTTTGCGACCAGTACCAAGTCCATTTCCTTTACGTTGCTCTTCTTCTCGTTCATAATTGTCCAAATTAAACATATAATCACCTAGACTATAATTATCACGACTTTCAGGGCCATATATTTTATAAATCTCACGCAGTTTGGCCTCCGCTTTCGTATGTTCTTCTGGATTATTTCTTGTATCATAGAACTTTAGCATAGCCGATAATATTTCATGCTCTCCAGGAGCTTCTCTATGAATGAAGCCACGATAGCTTATCAAGATACCTTCAAGTTCATAAGCATCCTCTCTATTTTGTTCGTAAGTCGCATAGTTATCTGCGGATACATCCCTACGGGCCAACAATAGTTCTTGTATATTAGTAGGATTTACCTCGGATGTTAACGCATGAATGCAAAAGTCACTAGCACGAAAGCGATCACCCTTGAAAAAAACGCTCGCAAAACCAAGCATCCGACCGTGGTCATCCCATAATCGTTGGACTTCGGTGCCCTTTTTGTTGATTAAGGGAACTACATTTTTAATGTAAGCCTCCACCCTTCTATTGTCGATAGGATGTATCTTGGCATACATACTGAGCAGTGGGTGCTTAACTATAGTATCCATGTATGTGTCGATTATTCTATCATCACCGCTAAAATTAGCTACTTCGATAGCAGTAGATAATACAGGTTTCTTTTTATAGATTTCCTGATAGAATCTGTTATCATTTTCAGTATATTCGTCATCAACTGCTCGTATTCCACCATCGTCTGGGTAGTTATTGTATGCCACATTGGCAATCGTTTGCATCTGTTTATTGATAATTCCGACCGTCGAATCTGTAATGACATTACCATAATTGAACATGAAAGTTCTAAAAGTTTCTTCTGCTAAGCTAGATAGACCTTCAATCCTTCTCATACTATTAGTTTTTTCAATATATGGATTAAGGGATTCTACGATCATTTCTTTATCTTGCCGAATCGGATTCTTTTGCTCTTCTGGTAATTCTGAAAAATATTGACCAGTTCCGTACTCACGATCAAGATTAATATCTATATTTTTTGATGTTTTAATCCATTCAATAGTTTTTCTTCTTTCCTCTTTTTCACTCTCATAATTGCGCCTTCTAGCTTCTAACTGCTTATCCACTTGCTCCTGCCATTCTTTGGGGATAGAAACATTATATTTCCAAGAGCCATCTTTGTTTACGACACCAGCCAGCCATTTCAACACTATACCGCGTTTATCCCAAAAGTCAGATTCATCGTCCCAATTAACTTTAATATCTGGAAACTTAATATTTTCTTTTACATCTCCAGCAAATTTAATATTATTAGGATTCAAAACACTAGCAACCTCATCATACTGTTCATTAGGAGATTCATTATGATTTGCGCCTTTTATCCTTTCCATTTTTGCAGCCTTCCTCTACTTTTTCTTATTATAGTATATTTACTACTTAGTTTTACGTAGACTTATCATTATAAAATGTTAACGCTTGGAAAATTCGCCATCACTAAATCTCAATTTAGTCTCGCGCCGCTTTTAAATGAATAATACTTAATTGCGAAGTTGACATAAGGTGTTACAATAATCTAAAAAGCGAGGTACTATTGTGCAAAATAATCCAGAGTCAAATAAATCAGTTAATGAGAATTTTGAATCGTCAAATGAATGGGAAGATGTAGCTAAACTTGCAAAAGAGTCTTGGAATAAGGAATCTGATCACGCCACAGATTATGCCGCAGATTTTTATCGAGCCGCTCTTGATGTTACAAGAGACTTTGATCGTCGAAGGCAGGCTCTTGAATCAGAAGATCAAAAAATGAGTAAAACCGAGTTTGAAAAATGGGAAGACGCCCTGTCTGATGAGCTTGAATTTGCAGGTGATGAGCTTGAGAAAACGGATAATACACTTGAAACGATGGCAGAGTGTGCACAGTATATGATTTTTACAACTGATGAAGAAAAGACCTATAAAACCATCGAGGCTCAAGCAGGGAACTATTATCATGAAAGATCAGCTGCTCTCAAACAAGCCATCGAGTCTTCTGGACAACCAGAGTCCAAGCAGGATCTCGATAGTATCAGAAAATTCTACTATGCCGTAGTAGACCATCTTGATTATAGATATCCCATGCCAGGAGAGGTTGAAAGGCGAGGATATGAGGAGTTTGAAAAAGAACGCACTCTATCTCACAATAATTTAATAAAAGCCTTTAATGATATTAATGATTTGGCTAGAAAGTACCACGTTCGCCCATTTACTATTCGCAATTTCTGTCCTAGTGATGCACGTGATAAGAAAGATCAAACCCCTGCTGTTGCTAGATTGATGAAATATGACAGATATGTTCTCCAAAGTTTTTATATTGCTGCATTTTCTTCTGAAGAACAACGGAGAAAAGCTAAGCAAGAGCGTGAGAATCGTCTAGGTATCTACTAAGTCACTACAATAGTCCTAGCTAAAACATTCAAAATCTTCAAGACGCACTGGCTACTCTAACCCCTCAAGTGCAACACCTTGAGACTTATAGACCTCGAGTGGAGTCTTCCACTCGAGTCTCTTTCTTGGTCTATTATTTATTAAATTCGTTATCTCAACTATATCTCGTTTTGTAAGTTTCTTGAAGTCCGTTCCTTTAGGTAAGAAATCTCGAATAAGTCCATTGGCATTTTCATTCCTGCCACGTTCCCAGGAGTGGTAAGGATTAGCAAAATATATGTTTGCATTCAATTCTTTTTCTGTGATTTTCCAAAGTGAAAACTCTATTCCGTTATCATAAGAATAGTTAATGTCTCTTTTTGTTGGTTAGTGTTGCACTTGAAGTGTTAACTCAGGGGAATTCTTGACTTTTTGCGTAAACATAGTATAGTATATATTACGTTCGCGATTTTTTTATCGTGAACAACTTTAGGAGGATTATCCCTTGTACATTTAAAATAAGGAGGAATTAGTTATGGTAAAGTTTTCTTTCTATAATCTCACCGTAGCCAATCCTGATGGAGGATACATTTTATTCAATAGTCTCACCAAGAATATTCTCTTGCTGACCGACGAAAACAAGAAATGGATCGATTCCGTTAATTTGGTAACAATTGACGTATCTGATGAGCGTTTCGCTATGCTTTATAATCTGAATTTTATCATCGATGACGATTTCGATGAATTCGAGTACTACAAACTGGAATGGTATCGCAGCCTTTATGCCTCTGGTATTCTTAGGCACACCATAATACTTAATCTTGCTTGTAATTGTGATTGTCCATATTGTTTTGAAAACAAAAATGGTCAATTCATGACAATTGAGACCGCCAAAGCGTACCTCGATTGGCTTGAGCCTCAGGTAAAAGACATCAAATACTTATATCTGAGTTGGTTTGGCGGTGAGCCTTTGCTTTCGAAGAGGCTCATAGAGTTCATTACTGCTGGCATCCTTAAGCTTGCTAACAAATACCATTTTCAATATTCAGCTTGCGTCGTGACAAATGGAGTTCTTCTCGATAAAGATTTTGTATCAAAGTGCGAAGATCTTCATATTACCAATATTCAGGCTACTATCGACGGTGAACGCGACATTCATAATCGCTATCGTTTCTTAAAGGCAAACCATGGTGAAACATTCGATAAAATTCTCGCAAATCTTTCGGATTTTTGCACCAGAATACATTCGGATACAGCTACGGTTCTTCGAGTCAATTTAACTGATGAGAATTATCACACGATCCCTAAACTTCTCGACGAAATCCCTGATGTTGTCAGAGATAATTGTGTACTGCTTTTCCGTTGGGTTTATTCCCATACTGAGGGTCGTAATCCAGGCGTAGAATTTTCCGCCGAGAAGAAAGGATCTAAACCTTACGAAAATCTCGCTCCACTGTATGAGCTTGCTCAATCTAAAGGTTTTACTACGAACTCTTTTGACGAAGGTATGAACTACAACTTCTGCGAGTGTGATTTTGATAGAGCGTTTCAGATTAACTATGATGGAGACCTGTTTATGTGCACGCATAGTATGGATAAAGCTGAAGCGATCGGGAACATCTATGACGGATTTGGTACACAGCACAATCTTTCGAGATATGCAAAATTCGTGAACACAAATCCGTTTTCAGACTCTGAATGTGTTTCCTGTAAACTTCTACCCATCTGTAAGGGCGGTTGTCGCAAAGCACGGTATCTTGATAAAAAAGTCTGTTCAGGAGTAAGATACAGTCTTGCTTCTTATATTGTCGAGAAAGCCCAAAAAGCGATTATCGATAACGAACAGTAGGAGGCGGAGAGATTACCATGAAAGGAGGTGAATACAATGAAAGTTATCAAAGCTAATATTGATCATCTAAACCTGGTCAATCAGCGTAGCTCTAGAGATGAATATCTCCGAAACGGACAGTCTATCACTAAGGCTATTATGATGGGTGGCAAAGGTTGCTGTGGTAGCACCTATGTCGAAAAGGCTTAACACCGAACCGTAAATTAGTCATATTATTCCTCTGCTTCCTTTTTAGGAACCAAAAAGGGTCGCTCCTTATGGGCGACCTCTTTTTTATGCCCCTAAATCTTATTCAAAATCTCGATTGCGGTATTAAATATATCTTCGTTTCTTCGCTCTTTCGGATCAACCGCGTTACCATCTACCGGATCATCACCAATTAAAAATTCGGTAAATTTTATACCGCGATATTCCGCTAAGGCTAATAGCGCAGATAATTCCATATCAACACCAACGCAACCACGCTTTTTCATTAAAGCAACTTTTCCGGCGGTTTCGCGATATACCGCATCAGTTGTCCAAATCTTTCCATCGATAGTTGCAAAATTATTCTTTTCGAAGATATCTTTACAGATTTTAAGGGCATCTTTATCCACTCCAATTTCATCACTCTCAGGAAGATAATGATAACTCGTCCCTTCTTCGCGATAAGCACTGGTCGGTAAAATAATTGTATTTTGTGCGATACATCTATCAAGTCTTCCACACGTACCAAATGCTACTATTTTATTAATCCCGCTTGCGATCAGAAGTTCAACATCACAGACGCATCCCGCCGCACCCATGGTTGGATAGACTAAGAGAATTTTTTCGCCATTAACTTCGATATAACGATAAGTATCAAACTTACGACCAAAAACATTTGTTACCGGAAAGGTCTCTAGATCTTTGTTCGGAAGTACAAAATCTTCCCAAATTTCGTCATCAAAAATAAGTAGACATTTTGATGGTGAGCCTTTTAGCTTCAGATCACATGGGCCGAAAACTGTTTTTCTTTCTGCATCATATTTAATCATATTTATATTATATCATAATTTCGGGTGTTTCCATTCGAGCCAGGAGATTATCCAATTATATATTTTTTTAGTCATATTCTTATAAACCTCTAATTATATAGCTACATCATATTTTCTCCTACTCTAACCCCTCAAGTGCAACACTTCAAGGTCTATAGATCTCGAAGTGTTGCACTTGAGAGGTTAATTTAGGCTGTTCTTTGACAAAAATTATAAAACATGCCATAATATATTATCTAGACATTCTAAAAGGGGGTGATTTTATGTCTAAAGATATAAAGTATGTAGAGATCATTAATGCAATTCCGAGCGAGGAATTTCGTCTTAGATTTGTCAAAGGAGTCTGCAAGACTAAGCCATTTGGCTCTCTCGCTTCTTTCAAGGCGAAAAACCTTTCACAGGAAGAAAAGACTGAGTTACGCGCAATTCTTTGCGATAATGGTTTTCCATTTGAGCTCACAGGTTCTGACCAGGAACTCGACAGGATTGCCACAGCTATATTTGATCGTATTGCTACGCTTTAATCCATACCCCCGCCCGTCGGGGGTTTGTCTTTTCTTGTATTTTCTCCCCACGCAGACTATAATCATAAGTACTATGGATAATTCCAATAATGATCAAGTCTTTCACAGTAGTAATATTGCAAATCAGACACTAGCTGGTTCTACAGCTGATCCTTTTACTTTGACTGATAAAGAGAAAAAACGTCAAGAAAAACAAGTAGAACTAAATGATAAGCGCATGCAAAGAGCTGCAATGAGGGCTACTAAAAAAGCTGAACGTACGGCTAAGTTTGCCGCACTCCGTCAACGTCTTAGCCATTGGCGAAAAAGTAACCCCCTCATCTTTATTCTATCTTCGGTGGGCGCCTCAATTCTCATTCTTGCCATCATTGTTGGTGCCAGCTGGCTGATTGTTTCGCAGATAACTCGCGAAAAAGCCACAACTCGCACAGCTAATAATAATATTGACCCTACTGACTATATTTCCGTGAACTGTAGATGCGCCAAAGGTTCTCAGGCTTACAATGATCTTAAGGAGGACTATGAAATGGCTGCGGAGCGTGAAAAGAGAATTATTGACAATTTTGACAATAAAACCGCCACTCCATTCCAAACTATTGAGTTTATTAATGCTGTTATTGGTTCAGGTTATTTAGAAGACGCTTATGACTCTGCTGGCAATCTGAATACCGTCAAGGCTTTTGATAACTACAATCAACGAATTCAAACTGCTAAGATTACTAACGATGACCAAAAAGCTCTCCTTGAACTATATTCTCTTAGTATCTATAACACAGCCAAACAGTATAATCAGACCTTAGAAAAACTTTTTAATTACATTCCTGAAAATATGTTTGACGGCACCAAATATATCTACTACAGTATTTCCTACGAAGCCTACAAGGGGCTTGGCTATACTGAAAAAGCTGATTCTATAGCTAAAATCCTAGAATCAATTCCTTACGGCTCCGGTTCTTTTTAGCCTCCCCTATCCAACTCTTTTTTCATTCTTGTCGTAGTCTTCATCTTTAAGTTTATGGTAAAACCTAAAATGCTCATGTATAATAAAACTATGCAAAAGATGCGTCATCGTTTTGGCTTCACCATCATTGAAGTCATGCTGGTTTTAACTATCTCCACTGCTCTTGCAATGGCTATTCTAAGCACTATAACCACCAATATCCATCGACAGCGTTTTTTAGACTCTTATACAGATCTCGCAAATTATCTCCGCAGTGCTTATTCTGCTACTATTAATGTGCAAAATCCTAGATTATTTACAGAAGACAGCGGCTTTTCTTGCACTTTGAACTCGCTCTGGGATGAAAACGGACGCCTTACAACAAATACCGACACCGATAATTATCCTGGTCGCAGTCGCTGTGCAATTTATGGTAAGCTCATTACTTTTGGCGAGAAAGATCCTGAAACTGGCGCTCCTAGTACAAAAGTTCACATGTACGACATTATTGGACGTGTTTATACCGGTCAAATGAATATTGAAAATTCCACCGGTGACAATGCCATTAATTCACTTAAGGCCATTGCTGCCAATGTTGTCACTCTGAGAAGTGCTCCAGGCTCCTGTCGAGTGCATTTTGCAGGACAAGAGTCCTCATATACTCCACAATGGCAAGCTAGAATTGAACAAACCGCTAATCAAGAATTATTACGTGGCGCTATCATGATCGTCAGGTCTCCAGTTTCCGGTACTGTTCATACTTATTACTATGATCAGCCAGGTCAAACTTTTGATGTTGGTGATTTGCTCGAAAAACTCAATCGTAATGCCCCTAATCAATCCTGCGAGACTGCTAGTCTTGATCAGTACCGCCCCTATGCTAGTAGTGCTCTACTTTATGGCGCACTCGGTGAAGTTGTTTCTGGTACGTCTAACATCCTAGAGTACGAGCTTAAAGATTCCAGAATGCAAAATAAACAAGATTTTACTCTGTGTGTTTCCTCTGATGATATTCCTCTCGCCCCCAAGAGGCGTCGACCAATTCGCATTAAAGCTGATGGCAACAATTCTTCCGCAGTTCAGTTAGTTGATATCGATAGTAATGATAATCCCTGCCAATAGTGGCGTATAATGGTAATGTATATGTTAAACTTTCCTAAAAATTTAAAGGTTACCCAGATTAAGAATCGTCTCTCTAAGAATTCCTCCCTTACTTCTTCTCGCCGTGGCGATACTATTGTTGAGATTATTTTCTGTTTTACTATTTTTTCAATCATTACCATTGTATCGATTGGACTCATGAATCGAAATCTTTCGCTCATTCAAGGTACTCTCGAGGTTTCTATGGCCAGAAATGAAATCGAAGCTCAGGCCGAAGCGATTCGTTTTATTCACAACTCTTATCTTTCAGAGCGTGAGTTAGTCCGCGACCAGAATATTGACCCCACGAAGTGGCAGGAATATCGTTATCTCTGGCAACGGCTTGCTAGCGTACAGAATGGTTTAAATAATAATCCTATTAAGATTTCTAAATACAGTGAACAGAATTGCCGTCAGTATTACGATGCAGCCAATGTTGCCGGTGAGGTCCATAATATTTTTACCGATAAGGCCTTTATTGTTAATACTAGAAAATTAGACCCCAAAAATCCCAATAGTACAATCGTTTCGGCAAGGGAACACCAGTCACTCTTTCAGGAGGCTTCTCTGTATCCTCGTCTAGTTTTTTCAAATTCTTCACAGGTTGGGGCTTCTAATGGGGCAGACAGTTCCGCCAATCTCAACGAGTCAAATTCTGGTAGTAACCTATATCTCACTCCCGCTTTCGTCACCCCTTATCGTGTAGAGGGTCTTTGGGTTATTGGTACCCGTGATGTCACGGGTGTCAGCAATCCTGATGCTATAGACGACTCCGGCCTTGACCAGCAAGCTCCAGAATTCTACGATTTCCATATTCGTTCTTGTTGGTATGGCCCAAATCGCAACATTCCTTCAATCATTAGCACTATTATTCGTCTTTATAATCCGGAGTTTATTAAAAAAGATTAGTATGCGAAAAATAATTCAAAAACCTACCAGTAAAAACCACTCCAAAAAAGGCTTTACTATTATGGAGCTCTCTCTCGGCCTTGCTTTTATTTCCTCTCTTCTGGTTATGGTCTCCATTATCTCTATTCATATCTCTACGACCTACCATAAGGGGCTAGTGATCCGTGCGGTTAATTCGACCGGTCGTCTCTTAGTAGATGATCTTTCACGTACAATTGCTGCTGCACCTGCAAGGGCACTTACTGACATCTGTCGTGCCGAGTATGCTTCAGATAAAGCGGAAATGCAAAAGTGTCTAAACGATAATGCGCGCATGTATGTTTATCAGCAAAACTACGGAACGGTTAGGTTGCGGTCGAATGGCTCCCTGTTGCAGAATGTCCCAACCAACGGTGTATTTTGCACTGGTCGTCATAGTTATCTATGGAACACTGGTTATGTTTTAAACAGTGAAGACTATGAACTTGTATCCGGAGCTGCCGCCACTTTTAATGATGGCCAGAATGCTGAAAAGAAAGATTTCAAATTGCTTAAAATTGAAGACAGCAATCGTGATCTCTGTTATCAGCACACACTAATGCACACCACCTCAACGGCTCAATATGATTTTGATCATACAAGAAATGATTTTCATCTCAAAGGCTCTATCTCTACCGAGCTCCTTGAGCAATCTGATGATCGTCTTGTGCTCTATGATTTTGTAATCTTCCCAGTCACTCAGCATTCTGTTACACTTCATTCTTTCTATTCTGGCACCTTTATTTTGGCTACCGAACGGGGCAGTATTGATATTACTGGTGTTGGCGAATTCTGCAAGACCCCTCCAACTGACGGCTTCTCGACTGATTTTACCTACTGTGCAATCAATAAATTTAACTTTGCGGCGAGATCGACTGGCCAAAATAGAAAGGGAGAATAATGAAACTGTTTTTCAAAAAATATCGCTCAGCTCAAGGAGTTAGCACGAAAAAAGGTGCAACGTCCATGATCGTTACCGTTTTCACTATCATTCTCTTTAGTATTATTACCCTTGCTTTTACAAGACTTATTCTTTCTGAGGTCAACCAAACCACTAACTCTAACCTATCTAAATCTGCTTATGATTCTGCTCTTGCTGGCGTAGAAGATGCTAAGGTCGCCCTACTAAAGTATCACGACTGCTTAAATAAGGGTCATACTATAAACTCCGGGAATCCTTGCAGTAAAATTATTGCTGCCATGCAAGATGGTGTTCGCCGACAAGATTGCAGTACTGTCTCTAATGTACTTGGCCGCACCATCGATGAGCAACATGGTGTCACTATTCAAGAAGTCAAAGACTCAAGTCAGGATGGTGGTTCTGCCGCCTCAAAATTACAGGCCTATACCTGCGTTACTATCCAAGAGGATCTCGCAGACTACCGTTCCACTCTCAGCTCTGATACTCGCACTCGTATCGTCCCTCTTCGTACCGATCAAATCCAAAATCTCAGATACATTAATATTAAATGGTTCTCAGACACTAATTATACCACGCAACAACGTAGCGGCAGTGCTATTAGTTGGGACCAAAATGATGGCCTTCTCCCTAGTGGACAGCACTCGATGTCACCTCCATTAATTTCTGCTGCCTTCTTCCAATCCGACCGTAATTTTAATCTCGGTGAGTTTAATATTGCCAGCAGTGAGAACAGTACAAACCGCGCGATGCTCTTTTTGAAACCCACTAATGACAAAAAGGGACGTAACGACTTCTCTGCTACTGAGGTCTCTGAAACCTTCGATAAGAATGGTAATCATCTATTTACTGTTAACTGCCAAGAGGGAAGCTTCTTCTGTTCCGCTACCTTTGAAGTTCCCAATACTTATCGAGGTAGTACTGACCGTAATCCTGCTACCACTTTTCTTCTCCTCACTCTCCCATATGGCGCTCCTGAAACCGACTTCTCTGTATCTCTCTATGATTCCAAGCGACAATTAATCAACTTTACTGGCGTTCAAGCTCGCGTTGACTCCACTGGTCGCGCCAACGATCTTTATCGACGGGTCGAAAGTCGCGTTGAGCTTGTTGACACCTATTTCCCATATCCGGAATTTGCTATTCAGCTTAATGATGACAAAAATAGTAAAACCCGAAAATCTTTCTATACCACCGTCAACTGCTGGACCGCTGTTGATGGCACTATGGACCAATGCGAGAATTATAACGAAAGTTCAAGCTATAGTCGGTTCTAACTATAAAAAAGTAGCAGGCTTATACCTGCTATTTTTTTTACGTATAATACCAAAAAAGAGCATTACTGCTCTCCTATAATCTTTAATTTGGTGGCGGGGGTTGGATTTGAACCAACGACCTTTTGGTTATGAGCCAAACGAGCTACCAGGCTGCTCTACCCCGCGATAGAACAACTTAATTATAGTGACGTTTAATTAAGTTGTCAACCCCAGATCTCAAAATCTAATTATAATAATTTTCTCGCAGTTACCCTGACGGCTTCAGCTAGGCTCATTCCCACGTGTGGGGCAGCAGCTACATCGACCACTGTTAATCCGTTTCGCATTGCTAAACTTATCTCTTGTATTAATATTTCTGCATTTGGCGCTACAATTGTTGCTCCAAGAATTTTCTTTTCACGATTGCAAATTATTTTTACAAATCCATCTTCTGCGCTAGGGCTCCAGGTTGCCTCTTTCTGCGTTAATCCAGATATGGCACTTGTATATTTTAATCCCATCGCCACACATTGCTCCTCAGTTATTCCCACGCTTGCTACTTTTGGATATGTGTTGGTCATCCGTACAAAACCATTATTTTCGACAATAGTTTTTGATCGACCATTAAACGCTACTGAAGCCGCAATTGCTCCTTCGTAAGTATCTTTCTCGTAAGAGCTGAATGGAAAATCACTAATCTTTTTATTTTCCTTTATTGTAGCTACGCCTCCTGCTGCAAAAATATTTTTATTTGAAGTTTGCATCTGATTAGAGACTAGAATTCCTTCAGGCGTATATTTTACATTGGCATTTTCAAGCCCTAAGTCTAACTCTGGTTTCTGCCCAGCAGCCAACACCACGCATTCTACTCGTACGGATTTTTTCTGCCCTCCTCGAAGTAGTGAAGCCTTGATTACTTTAGTCTTCCTGCCAGTCGCTAAAGTTTGAATCCCATCATTTTCAACACTTACCACCTTAGTTTCTGTCAAAATCTTAATACTTTTCTTTTGATTGAATTTTGCTTCAATAATCTTCGATGCCTCGAGGTCCTCTTTCGGTAAGATGCGACCGTTCATTTCTATTAGAATTACCGAGCTTCCAAGGTTTGCTAGAAACTCACTCGCCTCCACCCCACTCTGTCCAGCGCCAATTACTAGTGCCACTTTTGGAATACGTGGTAGCCCTAAATATAATTCCGCAGGTGTCACAAAGCCGGTTTCTTCAAGCCCAGCAACCTCTCCGGTACTCATTGTTGTACCGCTTGCAATTAAGAACTTCTTTGCCGTAATAGTTTTTTTCTCAGTTGCCACCTCAATAGGTGAAATAAACCTTGCACTGCTCCTAATTACTTCAACCTTTGATTCAAGTAGCTCTCTCTGTTTTGTCTCAATAAACTCCTCTGTCTTATTTTGTATCTCACTGTACATTGAAGGAAGATTTATTTTCAGCTGATCAGAATTTAATCCAACACTTGACCCCTCTCGTGCTTGGCATAACAGTTGTGAGATTTTTCCGGCCATTAATTGTGAAAATGCGCAAAGCGTATTACCTCCACCAATTAAATCCTTTTCAATAATTGCTACTTTCTTTTTTGCCGCTGCTGCCATCATTGCCCCCGCAATGCCTGCCGCACCGCCGCCAATCACCACTAAGTCGTAATCAAATTTTTTCATATAATTTTATTCCTTTCCCCTAAAATAAATGCCAAATCCTTATTGTATTTTCTTACCTCCGCAACAATTTTACGGTCGAGATCAGATTGTGTAATCGCTGTTTTGTCTGTCACCCATTGACTCACTTTTTTCGTCACTTCTTTTGCGATTAATTCTGCTGCCCCTTGTTCCAGATTTAAAGCCTTAGCTTCTTTTTTTAAATCTAGCATTAGTTGCTTTTCCGAAAACTCTAGCTCCTTTGCCTGATGCTTTTTAAGTATTCCCATTTTCACTCACCTCTTATCATTTATTTTTGAATAATTCTAAATGCCAATAGGAAGATTGCTAAGGTGATGAATAATGTCCCAGATAGGGCCTTCAAAAAGTTTTTATTGTTAAGACGCCATTTTTGAATCTCCACCACTGTCTTTCCGTGTCTCACGGCTAATCTCAAAATCACTAATGGCAGCAGGGCAATTACTGTATATAAAATCAACATTGCAATCTGTAATGTCATGGATAGTTTTAATAGACTATCTGCGGTAATTAACATTAATACGATAAAAAATGGTGCCTCAGCAAAGCTTGCGAGCAGCCCCAGTGCAAAGGCCTCAATATTGCTATCCGTCTGTTTTGCTCGTTTCATAATGTATTTTGCAACTGGCTTAGGCAGCCATAGTTCAGTTGATCTCCCTGTGCGGTAATAAAATAACCAAATACAAAGGGTTAAAGCTACAAGCACCACGGCTAAAACTACTAGACAAATCGTTGACAGATTAGCCCCAAAAAAGAGAAAGACAAAATAAGCTGTTGCTGCCAGGCTTGTTAATACTAGAAAAAATACTCCAAAAATATAGTTGGAAACTAAAAACTTTGTTCTTTTCTTTATATGTTTACCCAAACTTTCGTGGTAAAGCAGAAGTAGTGATCCAAGATTCATCTGCAAAGTGGCATGCGCTAAAGCAGCTAAGGCAATCACGCCGATCGCGGAGAATATTGTAAGACCTTCCATACCTAAATTATATCATATCTTGCTTATGCTAGATTATATCTTGCTTGTGCTAAACATAAAAAATATTTTTTCCTATCTATTACAATTAAAACCATCACGCTAATGCTTGCCAAAAGAAGTTCATAAATATACATTCAGCTCATTAGAAATTAAATGAGGTAATACTATGCAAAAAGCATCACAAACACCACGCCAAAAAGCAAGTTTAGAAGGGAAGAAACGGCAGTCATCCCACCGCAGTTGTTCACGTATGTATCAAGGTCAGTCCTCTATTTCTGAGGAAGCGCAACCACGTATTAGAATTCCATATAAACGTGAACATAAATTCAGATATTTAATCTATTCGGCTCTCCTATTTTTAAATTTCTGCTCTCTGTTTATATTGCCAGCATCAACCTTTGCCGCCAGTAAACCCTCGGACGCAAATGGAAAAAATGTTGTAAAAGAAGAAAAAACCTGTCCCAGTGGTCAATATCTAAATCCTGAAACTAAGCGCTGCAAGAAATTTCCCCCGCAAAAAATGAAAACCTGTCCTGAGGGTTATTTTCTAAACGTAAAAACCAATCGTTGCAACAAGAATCCAGTTCCCAAAAAATCTACGCAAAGTAACCCAAAACCGAAAGAGTCTACCAATCCTTCGCCTAATCATCCTGATTCAAAAGGCCAGAACGACCAAACTAAGAAGCCAGCAAAAGATTGTCTGCCTGGTTTTTTCTTAAATAAAATTACCGGTCGTTGTAATAAGCAACACGAGCAAGCCGAAAAGACCTGTCCTGAAGGAACCTTCCGTAATAAAATCACTGGACGCTGCAATAAAATTCAAGCTGAGTCTCAGAAGAAGCCCTGTCATGCTGACCAATATCGTAACCCAAAAACTGGCCGTTGTCATAAAATGGTAACGTCAACCGCACCCAAAACTTGTCCTGCCGGTAAAGTTCTCAATCCTGTGACCAATCGTTGTAAAGGTGAAGAAAAACCTCATGAGGTCAAAGCCTGTAAAGAGGGTTATGAAAGAAATGAGCAAACTCACCGCTGTCGCAAAGTCCATCAAAATACGGGCGCCTCAAATCCGGTAGAAGTTCCAAAATTAGGTGATAAGAAAGAAGAACAAAAGAAAGATTTTAACGGCACCACAGCGGTTGCTGGTTCTGCGGCGGTTGGTCTTGGTATTGCTATCTTCCAGTTTAAAAATGAAATCTTTGTCATCATTCGTAAGATTTTCCTTCATAAGTAGCAAAACTTGATAAAAAAACTATTGTTTGACCTACATATTACTACTACAAAAAAGACTTCAAAATTTATCCACCTCTGTTAAATTCCATAAAAAACTCGAATTAGCAGTCTTGACATGAGAGTGCTAATGAGCTATACTCATAATAACTTAGCAATTAAAAACGATGAGTGCTAAATAAATATAAAGGAGTAAAAATGAGTAAAATTATTGGAATTGACCTTGGTACGACGAACTCTGCCTTCGCGTACATGGTCGCAGGTAAACCAGAAGTTATTACAAATGCAGAAGGTGATCGCACCACTCCATCAGTTGTTGCTGTTACTAAAAAGGGCGAACGACTTGTTGGTAAGGTTGCTCAGCGTCAGCGCGTCACTAACCCAAAAAATACTATTTATGGTATTAAGCGTTTAATCGGCCGTAAATTTGAAGATAAGGAAGTCCAGAGGGATCTCGACATCATGCCATACAAGATTGTCAAAAAAGGTGATGGCGTTGCTGTAGAGATGGATGGTAAGACTTACACTCCAGAAGAAGTTTCTGCTATGATTCTCTCTAAAATTAAAGCAGACGCCGAAGCTTTCTTAGGTGAGAAGGTTACTGAAGCTATCATTACTGTTCCAGCCTACTTCGATGACTCTCAGCGTCAAGCCACTAAAGATGCCGGTAAGATTGCTGGTCTTGAGGTTAAACGTATTATTAATGAGCCTACAGCCGCAGCCTTAGCTTATGGTCTTGAAAAGAAGAGCGAAGAGAAAATTGTAGTCTTCGACCTTGGTGGTGGTACCTTCGATGTTTCCATCCTTGAACTCGGCGACGGTGTCTTTGAGGTAAAGTCTACGAACGGTGATACCCATCTTGGTGGTGAAGATTTCGATAACGTTATCGTTAACTTCCTCTGTGATCAGTTCAAAGACGAATCTGGTATCGATATCAAAAATGATGCCGCAGCCATGCAGCGCGTTAAGGATGAAGCTGAAAAAGCCAAGAAGGAACTCTCGTCAGCCAAAGAAACTGAAATTAACCTTCCATTCCTTTCTGCCGACTCTGATGGTCCAAAACACTTTGAATACACTCTAACTCGCTCCAAGATGGAAGAGCTCGTTGCTCCACTTCTTGATCGTCTTGCAGGTCCAGTCGAAAAGGCCCTTAAAGACGCCAATCTCAAGACTTCCGATATTAATGAAGTCGTTATGGTTGGTGGTATGACCCGTATGCCAGCCGTTGTTGAAAAGGTTAAAGCTCTCTTTGGTAAGGAACCAATGCAGGGTGTTAACCCAGATGAGGTAGTTGCAGTTGGTGCTGCTATTCAAGGCGGTGTACTTCAAGGTGATGTCAAAGATGTTCTTCTTCTCGATGTTACTCCACTTTCTCTTGGTATTGAAACCATGGGTGGTGTCTCAACAAAGCTAATTGAGCGTAACACTACTATTCCAACTTCAAAGTCTGAAACTTTCTCTACTGCTGCTGATAACCAGCCACAGGTTGAAATCCATGTCTTACAGGGTGAGCGCGAAATGGCCGCTGATAATAAATCTCTTGGTCGTTTCATCCTCGATGGTATTGCTCCAGCCCCACGCGGTGTTCCACAGATTGAAGTTACCTTCAATATCGATGCAAACGGTATTCTCAATGTTACAGCTCGCGACAAGGGAACTGGTAAGGAACAGAGTATTACTATCCAGAACTCCGGTAACATGTCTAAAGAAGATATTGAAAAGGCTCAAAAAGATGCTGAACTTCATGCAGATGAAGATAAGAAGAAACGTGAAGCTATCGACGCTAGAAATAAATTAGAACAGGCCATTTATCACAACGAAAAAATGCCAGATGAGTTCAAAGATAAGATTTCTGACGAAGATAAGGAGACTATTAAGAAAGCTGTCGAAGAAGCCAAAGAGGTGTTAAAAGATACAGCCGCTGATGCTGCTAAATATGAAGAAGCTGAAAAGGCGCTTTCCAATAAGATTATGCCTATTGGTGCCAAGCTCTATCAGTCCGCTTCAGCCGATTCATCTGCCAATGACGGCAATTCATCTAAAGGCACTTCCAATGGTGAACCTGTAGAAGGCGAAGTTGTTGATAAATAAGGCAGCATAATAGCCTTAGTTAAATATTATTCATTACATGAATATTTCATAAATACCCCGCAAGGGGTATTTTTGAAATGGTATAAAAATCGCCTAGCATCTCTATACTTATTACCTCTAATATGATATATTTAATCAGATTAAAAGGATTATATTTTTCATGAAATCACCAATCAAAAAGTTTTTTAATTTTTCATTCTCTCAAAAACTAAACTGGCTTCTAAAAATCGGCATTAGCTTTTCAGGTCTTATTTTTACTTTTTTACACTTTATTGATCCTGTTGCCTGGCACAAACTTCCCAGTTATCTAGTTACTATCCTTCTTCCGTTTGTCCCTGAACTTCTTGCAAAACTAAACTTCAAAGCCACTACTAGGCTACAAATCGCTTTTAATCTTTTCTTGATTATCGCAATGGTCTTAGGTATCGATCTTGATTGGTATAAGTCAATTATTATCATGGGGTATCCAAGCTACGATAAAATCGTCCATACTCTAAGCGGTGTTTTTACTGCGTTTTGCGGTAAAGAGATTCTGGATCACTTCTATGATGGCAAGGATGCAACCGATCACACGGGTAAGATCACTGAGAAAAAAGCTGGCTCCTCTGGTCAATCCACTATCAAACGCAAAATCTACCACTCAGGTTTCGCCTTCCTCTTCATCATCTGTTTTGTTGTCTTTACCGCTGCTATGTGGGAATGTTTTGAATTTACCTATGACCAACTTTGTGGTGGACATATGCAAGAGCTCAATGCTCCTGGGGTTGGTGATACCATGGGTGATATTATCTCTGCTTCTATTGCTGGCTTCCTCACAGCGATCTTCATTAGAAAGAAATAAAAATTTATGTCAAAAAAGCAACCCGCCGCAGTCTCTCAAGTTTCATCTACAGAAACAGCTATTCTAATTTCGTTACTTCAGCAAGTTCTTGCAAAAAATATTGCAGGAGATGTCGTTGAACTTGGCTGCTATAAGGGTGATACCTCAGTTCTTTTTCAGCGTGAATTACAAAAAACGGATAAAACTCTCTGGTTATATGACTCTTTCGCTGGACTTCCCGAAAAAACTAGGGAAGATAGCTCGGCAGCTGGTGATCAATTTAAATCCGGTGAACTTTTTGTCGCCAAACGTGAAGTTATCGAAAAATTCAAACGCCAAAACCTTCCTCTCCCAAAAATTAAAAAGGCCTTCTTTGAAGACTTAGATCCCATTAGTGATCTCCCGAATACAATCTGCTTTGCCTTTCTCGATGGCGACCTCTATACTTCAATTAAAACTAGCCTCACACTAGTTCAAGACAAGATGCAGCCCGGAAGCATTGTTATTATTCATGACTACAATAATCCAGAACTTCCTGGTTCTGCTCGTGCTGTTGACGAATGGTTAAAAAATCCTCATAACCAAATTAAGCAGTTTAAAACACAAGAAACTCTCGCCATTATTTATTTGTAGTTTAAAATTTAGCTATAACGTTCCGCAAGTTCGTCACTAGTATTTTAAATAAATAAAAAACGACCACCAAGTGGTCTGTTTTTAACATGGTATGTCTTTCGCTTCGCGAAAACCATTCCAATCTGCGTCGGTTCAATAAAGAAAAGTAACCTTTTCTTTATTTCTCCTCCTTGATTGGTCCGGGCGACAAGACTCGAACTTGCGTTTACCCCTTGGGACGTTCCGCAAGTTCGTCACTAGTATTCTAAATAAATAAAAAAAACGACCACCAAGTGGTCTATTTTTAACATGGTCGGGGCGACAAGACTCGAACTTGCGACCTCAGCGTCCCAAACGCCGCGCGCTACCAACTGTGCCACGCCCCGCTACTGTTAAATTTACCACACTCCCCCTAAAAATGCAATGTTATGTTAATATATTATTATCTGTTCTTCTTAGTTTAATGGCTTATACCCACAGACTGAGTTAAGATAAAGTAATCTATTTCGAGAAAATTAAGGAGATTAATGAACGCACAAAATTCATCTGGCAACAAACCGAAGGTCAACCTCACCAAGAAAAATAAATCTAACACCTTTAGATCGATTATTTTTACACTACTTTCGATTATTTTTATCGCCTACTGCATTAATTTATATGGCAATCATAACATCAAGATGAAGGAGGTTCCTCTCTCTGATGTCATCTCTCGTGCCAATGATGAACACGGCAATATTAAACGCATTACCGTATCTGGCAATGAACTGGAGATCACCCTCAAAGATAAAGATATTCCTACAGAAACCTCTCGCAAGGATCCTTCAGGTACCCTTTATGATCAGGGCTTAATTAACCGCTGCGCTGATAAGGTTGGTGATGACCTTAAAAAATGTCAGGAAAAATACCCAGTTATCAACTACGTTGATCCCATTAATTACACTGAAATCTTCATCAACATCCTCACTATCGCCGTACCAATCATTATTGCTGTAATTTTCTTCGGTCGTCTTCTTGGCCAGGCACAGAGTATTAATAAGGAGAATATGGGTTTCGGCAAGGCTCGCGCCAAGCTCTATGGTCCGGACAAGAAGCGTGTCCTCTTTACCGATGTTGCTGGTAATGAAGCTGCCAAACAGGACCTCTCTGAAGTAGTTGATTTTCTCAAAAATCCTAAAAAATATGAAAAACTCGGTGCTAAAATCCCTCGTGGTGTACTTCTTGCAGGCGATCCGGGAACCGGCAAGACCTTAATGGCCCGCGCCGTTGCTGGAGAGGCCAACGTTCCTTTCTTTAGTATTTCTGGTTCTGAATTTGCCGAAATGTTTGTTGGTGTCGGTGCTTCTCGTGTTCGTGACCTCTTTAGCAAGGCCAAGAAAAACGCCCCAAGCATCATCTTTATTGACGAAATCGATGCTGTCGCTCACAAGCGTGATGCTCGTGGTGGCGCTGGGCGTGAGGATGAGCAAACTCTAAACCAGATCCTCGTTGAGATGGATGGTTTTGATAATGAATCTGGTGTCATCGTCATTGCCGCTACCAACCGTGTTGATATGCTCGACAAAGCTTTGCTTCGTCCAGGCCGTTTCGATCGCCACGTAGACGTCACTCTTCCTGAGCGTAAGGATCGTTTAGCTATTTTAGAGGTTCACTTTAAAAATAAGCCAACCGCAAAATCTGTCAATCTAGAAGCACTTGCTGCTAAAACTGCAGGTTCCTCTGGTGCTGATCTCGCAAATATCGCCAATGAGGCTGCAATCACTGCCGCACGTCTCGGTCACAAAGAGATTACTGGTGCCGATCTTACAGAAGCCTTTGAGCGTGTCGCCATTGGTCCAGAGCGCAAGTCGAAAGTTATGAACGAAAAAGAACGTAAAATTACCGCCTATCATGAGGCTGGCCACGCCGTAGTTGGTCACGTTCTCCCGGATTCCGATCCAGTCCATAAAATTACCATTATCCCTCGCGGTCATACTGGTGGTGTGACTTGGTTCCTTCCTCCTGAAGATCGTAGTTATAAGAATATCTATGAATTAAAAGATACTCTTGCTCGTGCTATGGGTGGACGTATTGCTGAAAAAATTATCTTTGGTGAAGATAGTGTTACTACTGGCGCCTCTTCTGATCTCCAGCATGTTGCTGAACTTAGCAAGGAAATGATTATTCGCGAAGGCATGGGCAATAAAACCCGTAACCTCGTCTATCCATCCGAAGCCACTGGTTATTACACTATCAGCACTGGCAAGCCATACTCTGAAAAGACTGCCGAACTGATTGATGAGGAAATTGCTCAGTTTGCTAATGAGGCAGCAAAGCGTGCAGAGGCCGTCCTAAAAGCCAACCATAAGGTCTTAGATCGCGTCGCCGAGGCTCTTCTTGAAAAAGAAACTCTTGAAGAAGAAGATCTTAAAAATATCTTTGAAGGCTCTACACTTCCAGATTCTGCTAAACTCCACGACTAGCTCGTATCTATGACGGGGAATTGAACAAAAAATACCTGAATTTCAGGTATTTTTTAATCCATCGATTATTTATAAAATAAAGCGGCTATTTTTTAGCAGAGAAACAGCCAGACGTATCTTAATATTCGAAGTGACTTCACTCGCCGCACAAATCTTGTCGGCCATCGTCACAATCCAACTTTCTTTATATCTTGGCATCACAATACTAAGAGGGAACATATGCGCCTGAATAATATTTTTCTCAATGGCATTCAATTTAAATTCCTTCTTTGCGTTATCAAATGCAATTAGTGGATGCAAATAAGCGTGCGCCTTAGGCATAGCCGTTTTGTCATGCCAGTCGTACAAGAAAAAATCATGTAGGAGCGCGCCTCGGACTAATGAGACCTTATCCACCTTAACTCGAAAAATCGCAGCAAGAGTTAAACTCATTGTCGCTACACAAATCGAATGATCATAAGTAGAAACACTGGCATGCTGAATAAAACGTTTTTCACGTTTCATGTTCTCAGAATCTAAAATTTCCTTACCTAGCTTATGCACCAGGATAAGATTATTCGTTTTCACCTTTATATTATAACATGAAAATGCTTAAAAATCTCAAAAACTCCATGCGTCTGCCCCCTCAACATCATGTATAATAAATATAAGATGAAGAAATTTCAGTTTCGCTCCGTAGTTGCCATGGCAAATAGTAAACTTAGTGTGAAATATGCTGCTATTTTACTCAGTTTTAGCACTCTAATTTCTGCCCTTCTGGGCATCTTCCGGGATCGTCTCTTAAACTCCTATTATCTTGATACCTATCCAACCGGTATTGATGCTTATACTGCTGCCTTTACTATCCCTGATTTTATGTTTTTTGTGCTCACTTCTGGCGCTCTTGCAGTTAGTTTTATCCCTGTTTTCAATCAGCGTCTAGTCTCTGGCAATAAAAAATCCGCCTGGGAGCTCAGCTCTTCCATCCTCAACCTCATGGCTATCGTTACCCTGATTTCTAGTATTCTGATTATGGTTTTTGCAGACCCGCTGGTTCGTTTTATTGTGGGTCCAGGTCTCGATGAATCTGGCACTACACTTGCTATCAATATGATGCGCGTCATTGCCATCAACCCCTTCCTTTTTAGCATTGCCACAGTCTTAAATTCCATTCAGCAGGCCGTCGGTCGCTTTGTTTTCTTTTCTCTCGCCCCCGCTCTCTATAATGTCGGCATCCTTATCGGCATCACGGTCTTCACTAACGGCATTAATCTCTTCGGCTTGCAACTCTTCGAAGGTGGTATTATGGGCGTAGCTATTGGTGTCGTTTTTGGTGCCATCCTTCAGATTTTCATCAGCCTCATTGGTCTTTTTGGATTAGGTTTTGATTATCAGTTTAAAATCTATTGGAAAAATCTTGGTTTTAAAACCGTTCTGAAGCTCTTGCCAGCTAGGTCTCTCGATCAGGGAATTGATTACGTTTATTCCATCCTTGCCACCAATCTTTCATCTCGTATGGGTAAAGGTGCTCTTCGCTCTTTTCAGCAGGCAAATAGTCTCCATCAGATGCCAGTCAATCTTATCGGTGTTGCTATTTCAACCGCCTTCTTTCCTAAGTTAACCGAAGAAACTAATAACGAAGATACTACAAAGTTTGATGATGTTTTCCGTCGCGCTCTTCGTATGATTATCTGGATTTCTCTTCCAGTCTCCGTCATCGCTTATTTCGCACGTGGCTATGTTGTTAGTTTCGTAAAAAATGGTGGTCAGCCCATCATTGCCAGCGTCTTAGGTTCACTTGTTCTTGCTATTTTTGCCCAATCCATCTTTCACATCGCCTCTCGTGGCTTTTACGCCAGGCAGGACACCAAGACTCCATTCGTTGTTAGTATTATTGCCGTCGGCTTTACCATGATCCTATCAATTATCTTTAGTATCGTCGGTCTTGGCCCCGACGGCTTAGGTTGGGCTCAGTCTATTGGTGCCGTTCTTGAAATTTTCATCCTCCTTTTTCTACTCCAGAAAAAATCTCGTCAAAACCTACTTAATAAAGACTTCTGGACTGCTTTTGTTCGTATGCTTATCGCTACCATCGTCACTAGCATTTCTGCCTATATACTTACTAAACTCCTGCCACTTCGTGCCACCGACAATTCGGTCTTTGTTACTATTCCAAAATTCTTCATTATTTCGCTCGCCTCACTTGGAATCTATGGTGCAGCCAGTTTTCTCCTAGATCTTGAAGAAGTTCAGCCATTCTTTGAAAAGCTCAATAAGATCCTCTTTCGAAATCTCCGTCCAAAAGACAAATAAGCCTCAACTCTCATGTTATAATCATTACCATGACAGAGCAAAACAAGAAAGTCGTTTCCGACTATAATGGCTATGATTATAAAAAAATCTTCTGGGAAGATGCCGATCGTAAATATGAAGATATGGCAGACCGTCTCGCAATTAGGCGTCTCCTTCCTCGCAAGATGGACACTTTTGTAGATATTGCTGGTGGCTATGGTCGTCTCGCCAAAGAATATCTTGATCGCGCTAAAACCGCTACTCTTTTTGATTACTCTCAAACTGAGCTTGATCAAGCTAAAGAAGAATTTGGTGATCGTATTAATACCGTCCAAGGCGATATTTACCATACTCCATTCAAAGATAACCAATTCTCTTGTCTCCTCATGGTCCGAGCCACCCATCACTTCGAAGACCTTCCTGCTGTTATTAAAGAGCTAAATCGCATTCTTGAACCAGGTGGAGTTGCAGTGATTGAAGTTGCTAATAAGCGCACTCTTCCTAAGATGTTCCGTTACTGGTTTAAGAAATCTAAGGTTAATCCATTCGACAAAAAACCTTCCAACCTCAAAAATATTGATAAAGATGGTTTCTATAATTATCATCCAGCCTACGTTGAGGATCTCTTTAGAAAATCTGGTTTTGAAATTGCTGATATTCTTTCCGTTTCTAACTTCAGAAGTCAAACCATGAAGAAGGTCTTCAAGACTAAGACTCTAGTCAATCTGGAAAAGAAATTCCAGAAACCTCTTGCCAGTATGCGTTTTGCTCCAAGTATTTACTATAAATTAGTTAAAAAATCTACCGATAATCAATCATAATATGCTACCGCTCGCGTTAATGGGTGGTATCTAAAACAAAATCTAACTATGAAACTATTCCGCTTGAGTACCTATCGTCTTTTTCGTCCGTCTATTTTTGGTCACCATAAAAAAATGCCAGATCCATTCAAGGTTATGGTCATGTCTGACCTACATTTTAGTTATCAAGTGACGGATCAAAAGCTGGATGCCATTGTGAGACAAGTGAAAAGCCTTGCACCGAAGTATATTCTTATGCCAGGTGATCTCGTAGATACCCTTGATATGGTCGATGCTGACTCTGAGCTGAATCGTTTTTTAAATTTTCTAAAGTCCTTAGGTCAGCTAGCTACGGTCATTATTAGTGTTGGTAACCACGACATGTATCGCAAGCCGAAAGGTGGCCGCCATGGTTGGCAATATGGTGAAACTAATCAATTATTTGATCAAATTCGCCAGCTTGAAAATGTTCATTTGCTAGATAATGAGGTTTACGAGGACCAATATATTTATTGTCTTGGTTATACTCAGTCTCCGGCCTATTACAAAGCAAAAAAGAGTGTTACTGAAAATCTTCCACAGATGTTAAAGGAACTTCAATCCTTGCCGGAGAATTACTTGTATCATCTCCCAGCCAAGAAAATTAAATTTGCGCTCATTCATTCGCCGGTTTTTCTCAACGATTCTGAGGTCAAATACCAACTTCGTGAGTTTGACTATTTTATCTCCGGCCACATGCATAATGGGGTAGTACCACCAGTTTTCGATGAATTAATTAATAACTCTCGTGGTCTTATTTCGCCCACCAAAAAGTTCGCCCCCGATAATTCTCGTAATACTTTAAGGACTTACGCCGATAAGTTACTTGTTGTCGGCGCACTGACTACTTTTCACGAAGCCATTAAACCTTTTAATAAGATGAACGCCTTTTTCCCATCATATATGGCACTTATGGAATTTACCGCCAAGAAAACTTACGCCAGAAAACCTTACATCAGGCATACTTATAGAAATTGGTAATCATCTCGACTATTATTACCAATATTTGAATAAACTTTCTTTATCCTAAATACCAAAACAATCAAAAAAGATGACTGAGTAGTCATCTTTTTCCAAAAACAATAACAACAATGTGGTAGCGCCAGTAGGGTTCGAACCTACGACCTTGAGCTTAGAAGTCTCCTGCTCTATCCAGCTGAGCTATGGCGCCAAGTATTTCTATAACTATACCACAAAACATAGCTTTTGGGCTAAAATACTAGTTCTTTCCATCCCGTAATGCTAAAGTCTGCAAGATTTCTGATTTGGTCAAGATCGCGTGCATTATGCGCATCTTCAATCGCAATCACTGTCGTTCCAGCCGTCTTGGCGGCCGTAATTCCTAGTAGACTATCTTCAAATACCAACACTTTTTCAGGAGGAACTGCAAAAAAATTGATTAATTGTTGGTAGACTTCTGGGTCTGGTTTCGGCATTTTCACATCATCCAAGGTCACAATTCGATCAAAATATTCATTTAGGCTAATCTCTCTGCCGATTAACGAATTATTAGATGAAAAGAAGTTGATCTCTCGTCGTTCCGAGCTAGTGGCCATCCCTATCTTGCAGTTATATTTTTCCTTCAGATTTTTTATTACCTGAACCACTCCCGGTTTTGGCCTAACTTTACTTCGAATCATTGGAAAAATTTCAGACACTTTCGCATAAATCTCTGATAATGGTCTCTTCCCATCACCGTATTTCCTGTCTAATGCTAAATAGTATTCGTCGTCTGAGTCACTGCGAGATTTGTTTTTAATTTCATCCCTAAACTCAATAATCTCATCTATTTCCTCCCAAACTCCATACAGTTCCTTGATTAGCTGCTGATCAAGTTCTCTATATGACCTCAGGGAGTCAGCTATCGTTCCGTCAAAATCAAAAACAATCAGGTCAAAATTTGTCAAAAGAGGCTGATTTTTTGCTCTCATATGTATATCATAACATAATAAAAAAAGAGCCATTTGGCTCAATAAAAATGGTGATCTCTGCGGGAGTCGAACCCGCGTTGACGGGATGAAAACCCGTTGTACTAACCGTTATACTAAGAGACCATACAAAACTGTACTGCTATTATTTTAACAGAAAATATTTATTTTTCAATAACCCTTTTAAGGATTTTTAAAAATTAACTCTCCTTACAGCTTAGAGCAAAAGTGATCTCATAATCTTTGGCCGAAAAAGGAGCTTTTGGCTTAATTAATGCGTATGAACCATTAGTATCGCAAGCAAACTTATCGTGTGAAAAGTATTTCAACATGTCCTTGTTATTTTTTTCGCTATAATCGAGTAACTTTCGCAGTTTCACTGGCGAAAACCCCATCTGCGTGTATTTCTCAAAATACTGCCCAAGATTTTCTTCCTGTCCTACTGACACATGGTCACGCGTAAAACGTTGGTAGAAATCATTTTCATAATAATCGCGAGCCAGCTCTTCCATCTTTTGATGCGCCAGTTTAGTGCTTGTCAAATTATTTTTCACAAAAATTGCCGCAATTACGACACTCAAACAAGTTAAGACTATCATTAAGCTTAGTATGCGTATCAACTTCAAGCTTCGATTACTACATCTCATACCAGAATTATACCATAAGTATTTTATATTTTAATTCAACCGTTATATAATAAATCTATGCAGAAATTTGCTAACGAACAGCAGATGATTGACTTCGGTCAAAACCTCGCCAAGACACTTGAAGCTCCCGTCGTGATTGAACTCATTGGTGACGTTGGGGCTGGTAAAACCACGATCACCAAGGGAATCGCTCGCGGTCTTGGTATTGAGGACGAAATCACCTCTCCTACTTTTACTCTTTCAAAACGCTACTCTTTTCAAAAAGCTGGCAAAGAGTGTTTTCTTGTTCATTATGATTTTTACCGTCTAAACGACCCCGGCATCATGTCCGAAGATCTTTTGGAAAATATCCAAGACGAAAACACGATTACTATTATCGAATGGGGGGATTCCGTTAGTAATCTTCTCCCTGAAAATCATTTACGTTTTTATATCTCAATTAATGATGACGGTTCAAGGAGCATTAGCGAATGAAACTCTATCTAGACACCTCCACCCCAGAAACTATTTTAAGACTTGATCAGAAAGAATATCGTCTTCCATTAGGTAACCAACTCGCTGAACAACTTCTCTCCGTGATTCACCAAAAACTTTCTGAACACCAAGCGACTTGGACCGATCTCACCGAAATTACTTTTATGTCCGGCCCAGGCTCCTTTACTGGCTTACGTATCGGCGCTGCTGTTGTCAATACTCTAGCAGACCAGTTAAATATTCCACTCTATAAATCAACGGGTGAGCAAGTTCCAATTATTCTCCCAAATTATGGCCGTCCCACCAATATTACGCCACCCAAAAAATAAGATTCTTTGTTATAATTATTAAAGAATAAGGGCATTACATGGATCAAGAAAAAAATATTTTTACAAACAACAATTCAACGACTATTGGTGGAGTTACCTTTGGTGGCGGTTCTCCTTCTCCAGCGCCCGCTGGTGCGCTTCAATCCACTCCTGAACCCGCAAATAATTCAAGTAATATCTTTACTACTTCCTCAAAGGACCCCTTCGCTGCTAGCTCAAATAGCCCATTTGGTGAAAATGGTTTTTCTCAAGCTGCTTCAGCTGGTACTCCGAATTCTAATAATCACCTCGCTCAGCAGGCTATCGTCAATGCAGCAAATCTTGCTGCACAGCAGACAAAGAATCCTTCAGTTCCACAAAACGACCTAAACACACCTCAATCCACTCTTAATGTCCCAGTTGTTTCTCCTACACATTTTGATTTTCAAACCAGCGTTAACCCCACAGTCGCTCCCATCCCTGAGAATGAGCTGCCCCAACCCATTGATCCAAAAACCGACCCTAAAGCTATTGCCTTAAAATCTCTCAAAAAAATGACCACCATGTCTCTCGTTTTTGGCGTTCTTATGGTGATCTTCTTAGTTCTCAGTATTGTTGGGCTTGTCTTTGGCATGTCACAGGGTGATAAAATTACTACACTTGAGCAGACTGTTGCCGCGAAAAATAAAGTCATTAAAGCTGTTGAAGAGACTACTGGTGTCTCTAATATAAATAAACCTGAAGATGTCCCAGTCTATAAAGCTACTACTGGCTATATCTACTTAACAGATTGGCGCATCAAGATTAAAATCCCAGATAATCTCACCAGTGTTAGCTACATCTTAAATAGCTACGCCTTCCGTAACTCAATCTGCTTTAACGCGGTTCAAAAAGGTACTCAATATAAGCCATCCTTTGCTGATCCAGGTAAAAATCTTGGTCGTCAAGGTTGTCTCAGTCGTATTCCAGTTACTGATGGCGATTTTGATGCAACTTCTGGCATTCGTTTTGGTACCAAGGTCTTCACTTATAAAGACTTCAACTACTTCTATGTCGATCCAGTTATTTTTAGCACGGATGGGGCAGAACAGGGGTTGGAAAATACCGCCAATCAATTAATTCGCAACATGCTCACTGACAATATCGAGCCATACGAATAAGAATATGTTACAATAAAATTATTCGGGGGATGATTTTATCAAAAAATGTAATTATTATATATTTTGTTTAAAAAGCTAATATCAGGAAAATATTAGCAAACCAAAAATAACAAAAAGAAAGAGGAGTATGGAGTTTGTCCCGATTATTATCGCCGCTATCGTTGGTCTTGGCGCCGGCGCTGGTGTGGTTTTTGCTTATGATAAAAAGAATGAAAATGGCGGTAAAAATAAGGCTGATGATCTTATCAGAAAAGCGAAGAACGAGGCTTCTGATATTGTCTTGAAGGCTAGAAAAGAGGCGGCTGATCTTGCAGAAAAATCAAAAAATGAAGAGGATTGCAGGCGCAAAGATTGGAAACAAACTGAAAAACGTCTCAGTGAGCGTGAGATCTCTCTTGATAATAAATTTGATCAAATTGAAAAACGTTCTGAGCGTCTTTCTCGCCAAGAAAAGGAAATTGAGGAACTCAAAAATGAGATTCATTCCATCCGTGACCGACAGCAAGAAAAACTTGAGAAAATTGCCGCCCTCTCCAAAAATGAGGCCAAAGAAAAATTGATCGCCATGACCGAAAAAGACATCAGGGAAGATCTTGCCAATCTTGTCGTCAAACAGCAGCGCGAAATTAAACGCGATATTGATGATACCGCTCAGGCTCTTTTGGTTACCGCCATGGAGCGCATGTCTTCTGAGGTAACTGCCGATCGTACAGTTACTGCACTCAAACTTCCTGACGATGAGATGAAAGGACGTATCATTGGCAAGGAAGGTCGTAATATTCAAGCCCTCCAGCGTGCCACTGGTGTTGATATCATGGTTGATGACACTCCAGGCATGGTTGTACTTTCGTCGTTTGATCCTATTCGCCGTCAAGTTGCTAGGTACGCCTTAGAGCGTCTCATGAAAGATGGTCGCATTAATCCATCCAGTATTGAGGAAGCAGTAGCTAAAGCTGAACGTGAAATTGAAAAAGAAGTTGTTCGTGCTGGAGAAGATGCCGCTCGTGAAGTCGGTATTATCGGCATTCCGCATGAGATGTTACATCTTCTTGGTGAATTAAAATTCCGCACTTCCTACGGTCAGAATGTTCTTCTTCATTCCATTGAGATGGCTCATATGGCTGGCATGATCGCCGAAGAGATCGGTGCAGACATCCGTGTTGCTAAGACTGCCACTCTTCTTCATGATGTTGGAAAAGCTGTTACTCACAAGATTGAGGGTAAACATGCCGAAATTGGAGCCGAATTAGCTAAGAAATATGGTATGTCTGATCAGGTTGTTCATGCAATTGCTGCTCATCATAATGATATTGAGCCGACCACTCCTGAAGCCATTATTGTCAAAATCGTTGACGCCATTTCCGCCGCCCGCCCAGGCGCACGTAATATTTCTGCAGAGAACTTCGCTGAACGTATGAAGGAGCTTGAAAATATTGCCACTAGCTTCCCAGGTATTGATAAGGCCTACGCTATTTCCGCAGGTCGTGAAATCCGCGTCGTCGTTGAACCAAAACAAATCGATGATCTTACTGCTTTGAAACTCGCACGTGATATTGCGGATAAGATTGAAGCCACTATGAGTTATCCAGGTATCATCAAGGTTAATGTCATTCGCGAAACTAGGGCCGTCGAATACGCAAAATAAGAAAAAGGCACCGCAAGGTGTCTTTTTCTTGACGTTTAACCCTTGGGATGTTCCGCCAGTTCGTTGTTTAGTTTAAAAAATAACCAGTAGGAGGTTATTAACATTCGGTTAAGTGGTCGGGGCTACCAGGATCGAACTGGCGACCTCACGTCCCCCAGACGTACGCGCTACCACTGCGCTAAGCCCCGAATCAACATATGGTCTGGGCGACCAGATTTGAACTGGCGACCTCGCAGTCCCGAACCGCGCGCGCTACCAACTGCGCCACGCCCAGATATTTTTATCTTATCATGATTTTTCCGCTCTGATCGCTTTTTGTAGATTATTTATCAAACTTTATAAACAACCAAACTCCAGGATGTTAAAATAAGAACAGAATGAAAAAAGATTCGTCATCTAGGGTCACTCAACTATTGCCACTTTTTGCACTGCTTCTCGTCTATTTGCTGCTCTGTGTTCAATTCATTACCAAGCCGGTCGCAAACTCTGAGGCTTCCAATTATCTGAATTTCTTCCAACTTTCACCCACCGGTGAATCCTTATCCACGCCACGTCATAAATTAATTACGCAGGAAGTTTATTTTGGACCACTCAGTCTCTGGACGACTTTTTTTGGTTCCTCTCTTACCTCAATCCGTTCTTTTTCTGTCTTTTGTGGCGCCTTTATTATCTTTATCTTTTTCTTTATTTTTCGAAATAAATTAAACACAAAAAAAATACTTTCCTTCATCTCCATTCTTACCCTAAACCCACTTTTTATATATTTTGCCACAAGTTTTGACTCTTCTATGGAACTATTACTCGTATTATCTATCTTCTACACTGGTCTTTTTCTACTCTACCGAGCCAAGTTAAAAGACCTGATTAGCTTTAGGTATCGTCGTCACCTAATCAACTGGCGCGCCCTTGTCTTAGATAGCCCCACCAAAACTAAGTCTCAAACAATCTTTTTACTTTCAACTTCTTTGCTCGCAATTGCGCTCATCATTGGCACTCTCCTTGTTGGTTTAAAACAAGATACTAGCTTTCGCAAAATCCTCACTGCAATTTATCAATCGGAAAATATAGCAACCCCCCCTATTCATCCAAATAAGTCCAACGAGCAATCAAATCAGCAAAAATCACCTATCATTGTGGATCAATATTATTCATCCAGCCTCATTGTTGAAAATCTCCTGGTTGCCAAGGAGCTAGGGAAGACCCCGCTTCCATTTTATTGGAGCTTTAGTTTGAGCTCACTCGAGCAACAACTTAAGAATCCGCAAGATTTCTGGTTTCTCAGTAAAAAAGATCAATCCTCTTCTGATCTTCAAAAGCAGTTTTCAAAATATCGTGAAAGCGAATCGATTAAAATTGATCACTACTCTGTAAAACATTTTGTAACTGAAAGATAATAACACTATTAAATATGTTATAATTATTCAAGTTATGAGTAGATTATTTAAACGCACAAAAATCTTGGCCACCATCGGCCCTTCTGTCTTCTCAGAAGAAAAAATCACAGAATTAATTATGGCTGGCGCCAATGGCTGCCGTCTTAACTTCTCTCACGGAAGTTACGAAGAACGTGACGAGCAGATTCGTTGGATTCGCAATGCTGCTGCTAAAAAAGGTCGCTCTGTTGCGATCTTGCAAGATCTTCAAGGTCCAAAAATTCGTCTTGGTATCTTGAAAGACGATCGTCTTGATGTTAAGACTGGCGATGAACTAGTTCTTGACTATGCCATGAAAGAACATGACGGCTCCACTACTCTTCCAGTTCAGTACAACCTTGCCGAACGCATGAAGGTTGGTGAACCACTTTTCATGTATGATGGTAAAATCCGTTCTCAGGTGATTGAAATTGTTAGTGATACTGCCATTCGCGTTCGCATCGAAAACGATGGTTTTATCATGAGCCGTAAGGGTCTTAACCTCCCTGACACCGACTTTGGTGGTGATGTTATTACTGAAAAAGATATGGCCGATATCGAATTTGGCGCTTCTCGTGATTTTGACTTTGTCGCTATGAGTTTTATTCAGAGTGCCGATGACGTTGAAAAGCTTCGTCAAATTCTTCTTTCTCACGGTTCAACCGCACAAATCGTTGCAAAGATCGAGACTAAAAAAGCTATCGAAACTGACGAAAAACTTGAAGCCATCGTTAAGGCAACTGATGCTATTATGGTTGCTCGTGGTGACATGGCAGTTGAGGCTGGCAACGAAGTTGTACCAATTGTTCAGCGTAAACTAGTCAATCTCTGTCGTAAGCACGGCAAGCTCTGCATCGTAGCCACCCAGATGCTCGGTTCTATGGTTGATAATCCAGAACCATCACGTGCTGAGGTTTCCGACGTTGCCAATGCTGTCATCCAGGGTGCTGACGTTGTCATGCTTTCAGATGAGACCGCTCAGGGTAAATATCCTGTCGAGGCCGTCAAGCAGATGAAGAAAATCATTCTTTACACTCAGAATCACGTTGGTGTTAATCCACTTGACACTGATCCAAAGGGTGACAATGAGAGTTACAACGCAGTTGCTAGTGCCACTGTTAAATTAGCAGAAAAAATTAACGCTGACGTCATTGTCTGCGAAACTGCTTCTGGTGCCATTGCTGATTCAATTGCTGCAGAACGCCCAACTCTCCCTATCATTTCTGTCACAAGTAGCGCCCGTGTTGCTGGTCAGCTCGCTCTCACTTACGCCAATGCTAGCTTCGTTCGTCCATACTCTGAGAATTACGGCATTGATCTAATTCAAGAACTCAAAGCTGCTGGCTATGTTGTTCCAAAGGAAGGTTCCGATCAGGTCCTTGCTGTTATCGTTTCTGGTCAACCAAACACTGTCTCCGGTACCAATACTATCCAGATTCGCAATATCTAATTTTGCAAGAAATTAGTTTTCATAAAATAATACCCAGCACTGGGTATTATTTTTTATACTTGCATAAAAAAATAACATCATAAATAATTATCCTATGAAGCATACAGTTATCTTTACTCTAAATGATTTTGATTCCGCCTATTCTTTTGATACCAAACAAGACGCAATTGATTATATTCATCAATGTTCTAGTCTTCTTGGTGACTCCATTACTGAGCTGAAGCAAGTTAGTGATATTAAATACGAAGCTAAGGTTGTAAAGACTGGTGGCAAGGTTAAATTTGATTTACTTGAGTCTCAAGAGTCTGATATTGCCTACGAGCTTGTCATCTCTGAGAATGATAAAATCATTGGCACTCAACGTTTTGATAATCGCAAGTCCGCTCTCGAATCCGTTGCAGAAAAGCTCGCTGATGAAAATTCTGAGTTAACGCCAGGTTCTAACGAAATGGGTCGATGGTATGTTATGGATGAAGAAAAAAAGATTAAAAAAATATATTCTCTCAATTTTCTATTCCTGGATCCCAATAAAACCTTGAAGAGTGCTCCAAATAAGGCTCCAGAACGTCTTGCCATGATGCGTTTTCCAAATACCGACATGCGCCAATTTATTGAAAAACAGAGGGAGTCTCTTGATTTAACCAAAGATGCAGTAAAACGTGCCAAGGCAGCTTCCGGCTCTGGAAGTATCGTGGGCGGTTTGCTAATGATGATTATTGGTGGCGCCCTTACATTTGGCTCATACTCCAGTACCAGACCAGGCGGCCGCTACTTTGTCTTCTCCGGACTAATGATTTACGGCTTCTTCTACTTTATTGCTGGCGTCGTTAGTAAGTTAAGGAAAAAATAAGCATAAAGATATATACTATAGATACTATGTTTGATAAAACTACTATCCGTGATATTGATCCGAAAAACAAAAACATTCTTGTACGTACCGATTTTAACGTGCCGATCAAAGATGGCCAGGTTACTAGCGATTTTCGCTTACGGGCTGCCCTCCCTACTATTCAATATCTAATAGACAGACAAGCAAACCATATCATCCTCATCTCTCATCTTGGTCGCCCAAAAGGTCAGGCAGACCCCTCGCTTTCCTTAGCTCCTGTCGCTCACGAATTATCTCTCCTTCTAGGTCACCCAGTTACTTTTATTCCGCACCTCACGGGCAGCGATGTAAAGGATCAGATAGATTCTCTTCCACAAGGCTCTGTGGTTCTTCTCGAAAACCTTCGCTTCTCCGCGGCAGAGGAAGAGAATAGTCTAGATTTTGCCAGGGAAATCATCCAATCCACTTCCGCCGATCTCTACGTTCAGGATGGTTTTGCGGTTATTCATCGCGCTCATGCCTCTACAGCGCAAATTCCTCAACTTCTTCCTACCGTTGCAGGTTTTTTACTTGAAAAAGAAGTTACTAATTTAAGTCAAGTTCTCGAGCACCCAAAACCACAAGTCACGGTCATCATTGGTGGTGCCAAAATTAGTGATAAACAACCGTTGATTGATCGTTTTTTGCCAATTGCTGACCATATTCTTGTGGTTGGTAAAATTGCCGCCGATGGCTATGTCTCTTCGGATCCTAAAATCTACGTTGCTGAAGATTTTCGTCAGGATCAAGAGGGAAATAAACTGGATATTGGTGATCTATCACTATCTAAAATTCTCCCCACGATTAAATACAGCCACACCATTATCTGGAACGGCACTGCCGGCAAGACCGAGGAGCCAGGCTTTGACTTATCTTCAAAGGCCATCACCGAGGCTATTGGTCAGAAAAATCCAGAGCACAATCAGACGATTATCTTAGGTGGCGATACTTCTGGTTATGTTGAGAAACTTCTTGAAGAGCAGCCTGGCGTGTCACTAAGTCACGTCTCTAGTCCTCTCGCATATAGCTTAATTTCTACCGGTGGTGGCGCTAGTCTGGAATTCTTGCTTGGCCTCCCGCTCCCAGGTTTAGATGCAATTAATTAGCACTCTTGACTTGACAGTGCTAGTTTTTGCTTTACAATAGAACTATGCAAGATGATTTTACAGAAATTATGAATAATTTGACCGAGAATGCCCGTTTTGCACTCCAAAAATCTGATTATTATGCCAAGCGATATAATAACGGCTACATGAGTACAGAACACCTTCTCCTTGGTATCCTCTCTCAGGATACCAGTACTGGTGCCCGCTTTCTTGCGGACGAGGATATTAATCTCGAGTCAGTAGAAAAAACCATTAACCATACCGCTGTGGAGGTTCCAGGTTCCCAGATGGCCATGATGTCTCTTTCTGAGGCTGCGGTTCTTACTCTCCGTATGGCCGCCAATTTTACTAAAGAACAGGGAATCAAGATTATTGGCACCGAGCATATCCTCTATGCTCTCTTACGCCAACCAAACTCTCGTGCCAGTCTCATTCTCCAGGGCCTCAAAGTAGACTTAAATAGTCTTACTAATGCCATCGAGGAATATACCGAAAAACAGGCTGAAGATGCCAAGGTTGACCAGAAAAAAGCTGGCTTCACTCGTAAGGCTCCATTAAAATGGTTGACCAAATATGGTCAAGACCTCACTGAAATGGCCAAACAGGGAAAACTTGATACCGTCATTGGGCGTGATCAGGAAATTGAACGTACTGTTACCATTCTTTGTCGTCGCACCAAATCAAATCCTGTTCTCATCGGTGAAGCAGGTGTCGGTAAGACCGCCATCGTCGAGGGTCTCGCCACTCGCATTGTTAAAAATGAAGTTCCTGGTAGCCTAATTGGTAAACGTATCTACCAGGTTGACCTCAGCTCTGTTGTGGCTGGTACTAAGTTCCGCGGTGAGTTTGAGGAGCGCATTAAAGGTATTATTGATGAAGCTTCCGGCAATAAAGATCTCATTCTCTTTATTGATGAGATTCATCTCCTCTCAGGAGCCGGTTCTGGCGAAGGTAGTCTTGATGCTGCTAATATTCTAAAACCTGCCCTAGCACGTGGTCATATTCGCCTAATCGGTGCCTCTACTATGGATGAATATCGTAAAACCATCGAAAAAGATAAGGCACTCTCTCGCCGTTTTCAAACTGTCATCGTCGAGGAACCTACTGATACTGTTGTTCTGCGTATCTTAAAAGGCGTCAAATCTCATTATGAAAAACATCATGGTGTAGTTATCCCTGATGAAATCTTAGACACTGCGATTAATATGTCCAAGCGTTACATTAATGATCGCTTTATGCCAGATAAGGTTATTGATGTTATTGATGAGGCCAGTGCCATTGCTAAGGTCGCGGCTGATAAAAAAGGTGGTGGTGAATATAAGAAGCTTAAAATTGAGCGTGAAGATCTTCAGAAGAAAATTGAAGAGACCGCCGAGGCTGAGGATTTTGAAAAAGCAGCACTTTATAAGACTCGTGTAGCCAAAATTGATGAAGAGATTGAAAAACTTGAAAAAGCTGGCGTTAATGATCAGGTATCTCCCGTTCTCACCGAGGAAAACCTCGCTACTGCCATTAGCTTAAAAACCGGCATTCCTGTCTCTAAAGTTCACGGTTCTGAGATGAAAATGCTCACCGATCTCGAAAAACACCTAGATAAAGCTGTTATCGGTCAAGAAGAGGCTATTAGGGCTGTCGCCAAAGCTATTCGTCGAGGACGCTCTGGCATCAGTGATCCAAAACGTCCAATCGGTTCCTTCTTATTTATGGGGCCAACTGGTGTCGGTAAGACTGAGCTCGCTCGTGTTATTGCACGCGAGGTCTTTGGTGGTGATAATTCATTAATTAAGATTGACATGTCTGAATTTGGTGAAAAACATAATGTTTCTCGTCTTGTTGGCGCCCCAGCTGGCTATGTCGGTTATGACGACGGTGGTAAACTCACCGAAGCCGTTCGTCGTCATCCATATTCCGTCGTTCTCTTTGATGAGATCGAGAAGGCTCATCCTGAAGTCTTCAATATGTTACTCCAGGTCTTAGAAGATGGCGTTCTAACCGACGGACAAGGTAACCATATTAAGTTCAACAATACTATTATTATTCTTACCTCAAACCTCGGTGCCGACGAAATGTATGATGATGCTGAGTTTGGTTTTGGTAATAAAGACAAAAAGAGCGATAAATTTATCGAAGAAGAATATGAGGCCAGTAAGAATGCTGCCATGAAGGCGCTCAAGAAATCTATGCGCCCTGAGTTGATTAACCGCCTTGATGCCATTGAGGTCTTCCATGCGCTTACTAAGAAGCAAGTTGAGCAAATTTTTGACAATATGATCTCAGACCTCAAGAAGCGTCTTGCCGCTAAATCATTTGGTCTAAAACTCACCAAGAAAGCTTCTGAATTTCTCATTGAAAAAGGCTTCGACCCAAAGAATGGCGCCCGTCCACTTCGCCGTGCCATTGAGGATCATCTTGAATCTATCATCTCCGACGCCATCATCTCTGAGAAGATTAAAAAAGGTGAGATTGCCGTTGTCGATCTTAAAGATGATAAACTCACGCTAGAAATTGAAAAGAAGGAAAAATAATCTATGAAGCATCGCGCAAGGTTTGGTAGTTTTCTCGTCAGCCTAATAATCATCTCTGTCCTTCTTTGCGCCTATGCTTTTCAAGATGAATTTAAAGCAGGAGATTATGCTCTAACCGGCGATCTTTCATCTATCGCTTCCTCTCTCAATCTAACCAGTCGTGCGAAGCTCATCCTTCGTGCCACTCATCCAGAATTGCAAGAAAAAGCAAGTTTTAACCAAAGCTGCAATAGTCATAGCCAAGAGATCTATGTTCTTGGTTGCTATCGTGAAGACCAGGATCGCCTCTATGTCTATAATGTAAATTCATCTGAGCTCCCCGGTGTTCGTGAAGTGACTACGGCACATGAAATGTTGCATGCCGCCTACCATCGCTTGCTTTTTTGGGAAAAGTTAGATCTAAAAGATCAGCTACAATCAGTTTATGATCATCTTCCCGCAGGCTCTGATCTTCGCACCTCTATGCAAAATTATCATCCTGACGAATTTTATGATGAGCTACATTCTCGCATTGGAACTGAGGTCAAAGATCTTCCTGCGCCACTTGAGCGTTATTACCAGAGATATTTTACCGATCGTCAGTTAATCGTAAAATTTAACGAACAATATCATAATGTCTTTACCGAGCTTCAGCGCCAAACCGATCGCCTCAAAGAATCTATTGAAGTTAAAAAGCAATCCATAGAAAATAAAACTAAAGAATATCAAACTCAAAAGCAGCAGTTAAATGAAGTAATTTCCAACTTCAATTCACGCGCCGCTCGTGGTGATTTTAGTAGTCAATCTGATTTTAATACTAAACGCCAATCCATTGTTTCTCGTATTGACGCACTCAATCGAGAGTATGATCAGCTAAAGCAGGCTATCGAGGAGCTCAACTCGGAGATCGCAAAATATAATCAAAGCATCTATCATAATAATGAACTCATTGATCAGATTAATTCCAATTCCATTCCTAAAGTCGATAAGGGTTTTGTCTAATAGTTAATAAATAAAGGAGTAATATGAAAAATCAACTAAATAAAGCAAACGACTATCTCGTTCCCACTGTTATCGAGACCACTAATCGCGGTGAAAGATCGTACGACATTTATTCGCGCCTCTTAAACGACCGCATCATCTTTATGGGTGAAGATGTGAATTCCCATACCGCTAATCTTGTAATCGCGCAACTACTCTTCCTAGCCCACGAGGATCCCAAGAAAGACATCAAGCTCTATATTAACTCTCCTGGCGGTTCAGTTTATGACGGTCTTGCTATTATTGATACCATGAATTATATTGAGCCAGATGTTCAGACTATCGGTATTGGCCTGCAAGCCTCCATGGGGGCTATGCTACTCAGCTGTGGTGCCAAGGGTAAACGTTTTGCGCTGCCAAATGCTCGCGTTATGATTCATCAGCCAAGCTCTGGCACCGAAGGTAAAATTACCGACCAGGAAATCATGTTAAAGGAAGGTATTTTCTTGAAGAAGCGTCTCGCTGAGATTATGGCAAAGAATACTGGCAAAACCGTCGCTCAGGTCATCAAAGATATGGATCGCGATAATTGGATGTCCGCCGAAGAGGCCAAAGAATACGGCATCATCGACCAAGTCATCGAAAAGTAAATAAAAATATCCACCAACTCGGTGGATATTTTTAAGTCTCCTAGCTTCTATTTTTCTTGATGTAGGTATCCTCTTTTTCCATCTGTGCTTTAAGAGTGTATTCCTTGCATTTTCCATTAGAGCAGTTCGCTGCTTCATAAGAGTATGTACTTCCTTCACGCCCCAAGTTTACCCCACCTGGATCCGTAAAAAGGCTTGGATCCATCACCGTCAAATTCTCCTCAGAGATTTTCTCAGGGTAGTATCCATTCTTTGCGTGGAAGCCCTCCTCAAGTGCATAGTACATGGCATTAATCGCCTCTTTGCGCTGTTCGTCGCGGTGCATCGCATCCAAATTCAGTTTCTGTAGGAAAAATAACACAAGTAATAGGGAAGCAAAAAAGGTCACCACCACCAATTCAATAATCGTAAACCCCCTCTTTATTTTTTGTTCAACCATACCCATATTATACACGATTTTCTGCTAAGAACCTTTTCACCTTCGGGGCGATTGCCGTAAATTGGGGTTGCTTATAGAACTCTTCCAGGTCAACCCACTGAAAACCATCAGATTCATTTGGATCAATTATTATTTCTTGCATTTCATTTATGTCAAACAAATAACCAAAATCGTGATGCAAGTGTACTGGCTCACCCTTTTTGGGATTTTCTGGAATCTCATGAGTATTAATATGAAATGGCACTAGTGGATCATCCGGCAGAACTGCGAGATAGTTTATTTTATCTAAATCAAGACATCCTGTCTCTTCTTCAAGCTCTCGTAGTGCTGCCGCAAATGGCGTAGCATCCTCCTTTTCAATATGTCCGCCCGGTTGTAGTAGAATACTTAACGACTTATGTTTTAAGAGTAAAATCTTGCCAGAATTAGGACAGAGAATAAAAGCCGAGGCCGTAAAATGGCCATCCGAGTTTTTTCTATCAAATATCCTTTCTTCATCCATCCCCGCCTTTTCGGCCAGCTTCCTTGCCATCAGCAGATCTTCTGCTTCTTCCGGATAAAGCTCCAAATATTCATTAATTAACTCTCTTATCATAAATTTATTTTACCACTAAAGCCTGTTATAATTTTAGTATGGGAAAAAACACTAGCCAGTTTGTCTGTCAGAATTGTGGAGCCAAATACTCAAAGTGGGCAGGTCATTGTAATAACTGTGATGCCTGGAATTCCATTATTGAAGATCTTGTGGTTAGTGAAGCTAGTGGAAAAAATGCCATCTCGCAGGCCAAGACTAGTGGCCAACTTCTTAAATTCACCAAGATTAATGAGATCACGGTTACTAGCGATAAGGAACGTCTTAAAACTGAATTTCCCGGCCTCAATGAAGTACTTGGTGGCGGTATTCTACGCGGTTCCGTCACACTTCTTGCCGGGCAACCTGGAATCGGTAAGTCCACTATTTTAATGCAAATTTGTGCTGAAGTTGCCAAAAAGCATCAGGTGCTCTATGTCTCCGGTGAAGAGTCGGCCAGTCAAGTCAAAATGCGTGCTGCTCGTCTCGGTGCTGATTCTGATAAGTTGGTTTTTGCCAGCTCTACCTCTGGTAATGATATTGCCAAGACTATCCGTGAAGGTGACTTTGATCTTGTTATTGTTGACTCAATTCAGACTCTTGCCATCAATGAAATTTCTTCCGCACCCGGCACCGTCTCTCAAATTACTAATGCCGGCAACCTCATCATCCAGGCCGCCAAGTCCACAGACACCGCTGTGATCATTGTCGGTCATGTCACTAAGGAAGGTACTCTTGCTGGTCCAAAAGTACTCGAGCACCTCGTTGATGTGGTCGTTAATTTTGAGGGTGATCGTTATGGTGGTTTTAAAACCATTCGTGCCGTGAAGAATCGTTTTGGTCCCACCTCCGAAGCTGCAATCTTTGAAATGAATGAAAAAGGCTTAAGTGAAGTGCAGAATCCTTCCGCCGCTCTGCTCGCCGAGCGTCAAAACACTGACGGTTCGATTATTCTTGCCACCCTGGAAGGTACTCGTCCACTCTTGGTCGAGATTCAGGCACTTTGTACCACCACTAATTTTGGTTATCCTAAACGCGCCGCTTCCGGTTTTGACCTTAACCGTCTCAATCTCCTTATTGCCGTCATCGAACAACGCACTAAACTAAATCTCAGTGATAAAGACATTTTCTTAAACGTAGTTGGTGGTATTAAAATCAAAGATTCCGCCGCCGACCTTGCAGTCTGTCTTGCCATTGCTTCTGCCGCTGCCGGCCGTAAGCTTTCCGAAGATTATGTAGTCTTTGGTGAGGTTGGACTTGGTGGCGAAATCCGCTCCGCCTTCCGCCCCGACCAGAGAATTAATGAGGCAAAGAAACTCGGATTCAAACACGCCATCGCTCCCGCTACCATCCGTGATTCTTTCGTTATTCCTGTCAAGGATCTTCGCACTACATTAATCCAATATGTTAATGAATAAATATATCACCAGATGAATAAAAATACTAAAATTTTTGCCAAACAAATTTCACCTCAGCTTCTCAAAAATCAGGGAACTAATCCATGCGCATTCTAGGTATTGACCCTGGTACTGGTATCTGCGGCTTTGGCGTAATTGAAGTAAAACAGCAAAATGGTCGCACCACTGGGGGTGCTAAGATGATTGATAATGGCGTAATTACTACTCCCGCCCACACTCCGCTCCAGGACCGTCTCCTCGATATCTATGAATCACTTCATGAAATTATTAAACTAGACCAGCCTGACTGCGTTAGTATTGAAAAACTCTTCTTTACCAAAAATATCACCACAGGTATATCTGTTGCCGAGGCCAGAGGTGTCGCTCTGCTTGTCTGTAAGCAACACAATCTTCCCACCTTTGAATACACGCCAAACGAAATTAAGAAAACCATGACTGGTTACGGTAGCGCCGATAAGAAACAAATGCAGGAAATGGTTAAGCTTCACTTAAATCTCTCCGAAGTGCCAAAACCAGATGATGCCGCCGATGCTCTTGCCGCCGCCATTACCCACTCACTAATGCATCTTGGGGAATAGTAAAACCCTCACTTGAGACATAATCAGCTGTTTCGCCATTTTCGTTACATCTGCACAAAAAAAATAAGCCCCACGTGAGGCTTATTTTCGAGTACAGTCTTAGTAATTAATTGCACGAATTTCAAAGAAGGCCTGAGGATGGGCACAAACTGGGCAAACTTCGGGTGCTTCTTCGCCCACAAAAGTATAACCACAGTTGCGGCACTTCCAGACAGTTACTTTGTCTGACTTAAATACGACGTCATCATCAATATTCTTCATTAGTTTCAGATAACGCTCTTCATGAGTTTTTTCAATCGCCGCCACGCCTTCAAACTTGGTTGCAATCTCGATGAAACCTTCTTCGCGTGCTATTTTTGCAAATTCGGCATACATCTCTGTCCATTCGTAATCTTCACCAGCTGCTGCCGCTTCAAGATTACTTCTCGTGTCGCCTACTTTTCCGCCGTGAAGGTATTTAAACCACAGCTTTGCGTGTTCTTTTTCGTTATCTGAGGTTTCATTAAAAATCGCAGAGATCTGTTCATAACCTTCTTTTTTGGCTTGAGAAGCGTAAAACTGGTATTTCACTCTAGCCTGCGCCTCGCCGGCAAAAGCGGTTTGTAAATTCAAATAAGTCTTACTGTTCTTAAAAGTCTCAGTATCAATATCAGACATATAATCCTCCTTTAGTTAAACATAGATGTTACAATATATTATATAATACAGAACCCTCTAGCGCCAGCAGATAAAAGAGTAACCCGGAAGAAAGGACGACCATGGCAATTGAACGCGTAATTGATAATGTCTCGCATCAAGATGATACTGAAGAGCAGGTGATTGAAGTCAGTCTACGCCCGACCAGTTTTCAGGAGTATGTGGGGCAAGAACGTCTCAAGCGCAACCTTAAAATTGCCATCGATGCCGTCAAGAAACGTGCCGACGGAACTTCGCTCGACCATGTTTTGCTATATGGCCCTCCAGGTCTTGGTAAAACCACCATGGCTAACGTCATTGCGCATGAACTTGGCGCCAATCTTCGTGTTACCTCTGGTCCTGCCATTGAGCGTGCTGGTGATCTCGCCTCTATCCTCACCAACCTTCAAGATGGCGACGTTCTTTTTATTGACGAAATCCACCGTCTGCGTCGTGCCGTTGAGGAAATTCTTTATTCGGCCATGGAAGACTACAAGCTCGATATTGTTATTGGTAAAGGTCCGGCCGCTCGTTCTGTCCGTCTTGACCTCCCTCATTTTACCGTCATTGGCGCCACCACCCGTACTGGTTCTCTTGCTGGCCCGCTTCGTGATCGTTTCGGCATCACACACCGTCTAGAATATTATAAGGTTCCAGAAATTGAGCAGATTGTCTCACGTACTGCCGCCATTTTAAATACTGAAATTAAGCCTGAGGCTACGGCCCTTCTCGCCACTCGCTCTCGCCTCACTCCTCGTATTGCCAATCGTCTCACTAAGCGTGTTCGTGATTTTGCCGACGTGAATGGAGACGGCATCATTGATCCTGAAACCGCAACTCGTGCCCTAGCTCTTCTTGAGATTGATGAACTGGGCCTTGATCCTGCTGATCGCAATATGCTGGAATTAATGCTTGAAAATTACGAGGATCGCCCTGTTGGTCTCACCACTATTGCTGCTCTCACCGGTGATGAAACTACAACCATCGAGGACTATTATGAACCATACTTGATTCAGCTCGGCTTTATTGAAAAAACTCCTCGTGGTCGCCGTGTTACTGAAAAAGCCAAACGTCATCTCAAGGGAATTAAGACCAACTAATTCTTACTCAGAAGAATTCCTTCACCTTTACAAATCCCTACACACGATCCGAATCCCTCAAATAAATCATACAACATTCAGAACCTACGCAACATAAAATGGCGATAACTATTGTCGTTTTATGTTGCAAAGGTTGTGAGTGAATATGAGGTATTTTATAGTAGCTTTACAGTAGTATAAAATAATAGAGGTATAAATAAACTTAAGTGCTTTATAGTAGCTTTATGGCTATTGTGCAACGAGTTAATCTAATCGTTAATAAGCCAGACTGCTCTAGGATCGGTCGCACTTTTGCCATGTCTAATAATAAGACCTTTTTCTTCGAGACGTTGCAGACGAAGAGATGCAGTAGGCCTAGTCATATTTAGTGCCACCATTATGTCGCCAGTACCTATTCCATTTGGATTTAATCGAATAATATTTAGTACATCTTCTGATCTACTTGGTAGTTCATTCGATAAGGATTCACTTAGCCTAAGGACTGCTTCTAACCGTAATTGAACATTGCCACTCGACTGTGTATAGATTGGATCTATGTAGCCAATTTTGCGCATTTCTGTCACCATGCGCTTAATGCCCTCGCCAAGCTCCTGTCCAAAGCGTAATTCAGTGCAGACTCTTGCGATGCGTGGGTTTCGAGCGAAACGGCTAATTTTTAACAGGTCGGTAGTTTTAGCAAAGCCCGGGAATACGCCTGGGCTAATTATTTCTACTCTAGTAGGATACAATTCAATATGTATATAATCTCCGGATAAGCTATATGAGCGATGAATAAAAGCATTTACTATGCCTTCGAGCCATACGTCGCGCGGAATAATGTCTTGGAACATAAACTCTCCGTTTGAACCGAGCGATTTCTTTTTGTAAATTATTTTTTCAATAGTTTTTATGCTTTTTCGCAGAAGTGTCGGAATATTGCCATCAAAACGATAATCGTTATCTGCATCGATATTCAAGTGTGCACCCGTACCACGTTCGTCTGAGAGGAAACGAGTAATTCTAACACTTGATTGAGGAAAGATGTCTTGAGGATGTTTTGAAAAAAGAATATGACAAGCATTAGTCTGCTGATTTCGTGTGCCTATTAGAAAACGCGCTTTTAATACATTGACTGGATCTTTACTTTTTGAGCCAACATTCTTCGCGTATTCTTTGACTAAATCCTTATCTAGGTCTCTAGTATTACTACCTTTAATTAATTCTCCGTCATATTGACGTACACCTTTATTATATTCAAGCTCAAGCCTTTCCGAATGGCTTAATTCTCTAGACTCGTCACCTATCCTAAGGAAACATTTTCCCTTATTATCTTCATGAACAGTATCCGACGGAGCAATTGTTAGAATAATTATCTTATCAGGTTTTTCGTCAGAGTTAATAATATCTACTGTATCGATTGAAACGTTGATAGGTGGACGAATATAGTCATGAATCGCTTGTGGTAGGTCATTCTCAATTTCTGGTCTCTGGCGGACCCCTTCGGCTTTTCCGTTACTGACACCCAAAGCAATAACCCCTCCTTCTGCGTTGGCAAATGCAATAATAGGACGTGCAATTGAGTTCATGTCGATTCCAATACTTTTACGATCAAACCATTGATTTTCTTGACATATATTAAGTAGATAGTTAGCACGTTTTGCTACTGGCTGAGAAAGTATATTATCTAATGACACTGGCTTCATATGTAACATTATAACATGTTACTATAAAATTTTATAGTAACTTTATAGTAGAGCTATATATTACAGATATAAAATGCCTGATTGCAATCTTTATAGTAGCTTTATAGTAAACTCGTGTGCAAACAACATTCAGAACCTTTTGCAATAATTCTGAGGGAATTCTATACTTTGAACTTAATTAATAACCAGCATTTTCATAGCTTTTCCTCTTGCAATTTCTATGTTTTTACCAGTATAATATGGCATAGGTAGATTCTCCTTTTATTAAGTGATGTTAATTTAAGTATAGAATCTACCTATTTTGATGGCAATAATTTTACCATTCTATGTTGCAAAGGTTGTGAGCTATTACGTAAATTTGCAAAAACTCCCTGAAAATGCTATAATAAATACCAATTAATTGGGACCAGATTATGGCAAAAAACTCCAAAAAGCAGTTACCAGGCATCACCTTTGAAAAAGGTGAGCATCTTGTTTTAGTAATTAAACGAACCAAGCTCATTCCTCTCGGTTTTTGGGCAGGTGCTTTTATCTGCTCTATCGTCCTGATCGCCGCAAGTATCCTCATTAATGGTGGCAGTTCATTTATTTTTAACCTTGATCCCACCTCTCGCTCTTTCTTCCTTATGATTATTCTTGTTGTGCTTGGCACTATCTGGATCGCCACCCTCATTTCCACCCATGTCTACTCTGGCAACTGTCTTTATGTTACAAATAAACGCCTTATTCAAAATATCGTAACCTCCCTCTTCTCAAGCTCTACTAATGTAATCGATCTTGTTGCGGTTGAGGACGTCAGCTTCAAGCAATCCGGTATCTTTGAACATATGTTTAGTGTTGGTACCCTACGTATGTCCACCATCGGTTCTGAAACTACATATACCTTTGAACATGTTGATACGCCAACTGATGAGCTTGAGATTATTACTCATCTTGTCCATGTTGAAAAAGGTGAAGCTCCAGCTGAAGCTTGCACTGTAAATGGTGCGGCCAATGCTGCATCCACCGTAATTAATTCTAGCGCTCCTACTACCGTTGTTGCTACTCAGCCAGTTACCTTTGCAAGCACTAACGACTCAGTCCCTCCAGTCATCGAAGTAATCGCTCCCGCCACTCCACCAGCCGAAGGTGTTGATATTAGTAGTACAACATTTAATCCTCCAGCCAATTAGTCCTCTTTAAACAAAAAAATACCTGGCAGCACCAGGTATTTTTTACGTATATTTATCGTTGCTTGAGTGCTAGCCTAATACGCTCTTCAATCGGCAGACTCGCATCAACCTTCGACAGTGCATCTGTCGCCTCCTTCAACGGGAAGCCAAGCGCCATCAAGGCATCCAGCGCCTCATCATTTTCTGGTTGACTTTGTACTGATGCAATCTCAGTCGCACCGTATCTAGTTGGAAGACCTACTTTATCTTTCAAATCCACGATTACGCGTTCTGCAGATTTCTTACCCACGCCTGCTGCCTTACTCACAAATACTGCATCTGCATTGGCGATTGCGTTGCGTACTTCCTCCGGTGCCGCCAAAGAAAGAATTGCCATCGCCGCCTTCGGTCCCACTCCGTTCACCGAGATCAGCATTTCGAACATTTTCTTCGCCATTAAACTCGAAAATCCATACAGATCCTCAGAATTCTCCCTTATCGCATGGTATGTATAAAATTTCTTCCTCTCGCCCACGTTAGTTGCTTCAGCGTCAATCTGTGATAACCCAAGCTCATACCCCACCCCATGAACATCAACAATAATTGAATTTAAAAACTTTTCGGAAACTTCTCCCTCAATGTGTGCAATCATATCACTATTTTATCACAGACAGATTTTTCTCTCTCAGTCATGACTTCTTTGGTATAATAAGCGTAAAGGTTTTAAAATGTCTGAACAACTCAATCAATTCTATTCCGTAGAAAATCAAGATTCTCAGGTTATAAATGGGAAAGCATCGCTCTCGACCCTCTATCAGCCTGAGCTACAACAACAATTTTCTGATCCCGAACTTGATCTTCTTTTAACTCTTTCTTCAAGCCTTCAAGAACAAATTGGCATAAAAATGGAGAGCTCTAATTTAGACACCACAGAACAGGATGACAGCCCTGAAAATGAGTATGATGACAATGATGATTTTGAGGAAGAAGAGAACTACGAAAATGAATATGACGACGAAGATGAGCGTATCGAATTTCGTGACAGCTATAAGAAAATCAATCAATATCCTCTCACTCCTGAAATCTATGAGCGGTTCCCGTTTCTTCACGAACTTCCACAAGGCGTCGCTGTTATGGGTGGTGTCGCCAGGAGTATTACTAGGCAATTTCTCACCGGTGATATAGAACCAATTCGCGACATTGATCTCGTCCATATTAATGATCGTGAAGGAGATCAACCAGTTTCTCCTGAAGAGTTAGAACATCTTTCTCAAAAGTTCATGCCGGAAGATTATGCTTTTGGCCATGGTATCCAACCAGAGTCATTCGAACATTACTTCCGTACTCGTGACTTCACCGTTAATGAAAGTTTAATTTTAAATAATCAACTCTATTTTACCGAGTCTGCCAAGAATGACTTTCTGGAAAACATCATCCGACCTACTTACAAGGAATTACCAAATTATCAAGATGAATTAAGTAGTCGTCTCTTTCTCAAGGCCTTGATGATGCAAAGTGTCATCGCTGAATTCACCGACTCCATTCCGACCCTAGAAGACATTAATTATGTTGACCGTATCCGCACTTTTGATATAGCTCTCATGCTTAATAAGTGTATTAGTCGTGGTGCAGAGGTCGCCCAAAGTTTCACAGCTAATCTAGTCGACTGGGGTGTCATCTCGGAGGACTTTCTAGGTCGCCCGCTCGCCGCCGCCAGGGAACTACGCCAATCTCTCTACAATTTTTACTATTACCCATCTGCCTATAAGCCAAATCAAGATTCATCCTCGAACGAAAAATCTGATCAAGAAATTAAGGAATATCTTAAATCAATCAACTTTAAGGAATTTGATCTGCCAGATTCAATGTTTAGGTTTCATACCTCAGATCCCAGTATTCGACTGGCTATAAAAGAATATGAAGAAGGTTCGACCGATCAGATTCGTCTACCTCTTGATAAAGTTCCGATTGATCCCGATGATTATCCAGAGCGTTTTCATGGACAATATGAAGACTATGATTTTGACTTTATTAATTCTGAGGACTAAGCTATTACGCTTTTTTATCCTGCTATATCTTGGTATTTCTTGAGGAAACAGCTATTGGGGTAGCAATAGTAGCCATCTCTCTCGTATTCATAAGATAGTGGAATAGAAGACACCGTTAAGCAGCCACTCTTCTGTGTTTATCTAGGGCTAACTGAAGAGCCTTTTTGTAGGTGGTTTTACCAGTTAAACAGTCCATCATAGTCTGTTTTTCGTGTGCAGACAGTTTCATACCCTCCAGCCTAAGGTTGGAGTCTACAAAGCTAATCATCTCTTCATTCTTACTCATACACCTATTAAACTATATCTTCTTAGCATATTCCTCTAGCTCTAAGTGGAGTGTTTCTGACCTAATACTATATCCAAATCTATAGAAATTCAACACGATAAGGTATTAAAAGAGACCTTTCTTAAAGGTCGGAGCTTTGCTCAATAAAAAATAACGAATCTCTTCGTTATTATCCTGCTATATCTTGGTAGCACCAACTGGGATCGAACCAGTGACCTTAGGCTTATGAGTCCTACGCTCTAACCAGCTGAGCTATGGTGCCACTTGGCGGAAGGGACAGGATTCGAACCTGCGAAGCGTTAACTTGCTGGTTTTCAAGACCAGTGCCATCAACCACTCGGCCACCCTTCCGCTAACTATTTTAACAGATTATTCGGCGTTCGTAAATACGTTTGTTACATCGTCGAGGTCATCAATTGCATTTAGTAATTTATCGACTTTTTCAACATCATCCTCACTCACAGGTACTGAAGTGTTCGCAATGTAGCGAAGTTCTGCGTTATCAACCGAGAGACCAGCATCAATTAAAGCCTGTCTGACTTTCATCAAGTCAGTCGCTTCTGTAATGACTTCGATACCTTCCTCGCCTTCGTTAGCATCTTCAGCGCCGCAATCAAGTGCTGTCATCAAAGCGTCTTCGCCTTTTTCAGCAATTTCAATCACGCCCTTTCTAGCAAACTGGAACATCACGCTTCCAGGATCAGCCATGCGTCCACCATTCTTAGATAGAACATTGCGTACTTCTGGCATTGTACGATTCTTATTATCTGTCGCTACCTCAATGATGATACCAATTCCCGCAGGACCATAAGCCTCATAGGTCTCTTCAATCATTGCCGCCGCACTCTTGTCGGTTGCCCTTGCAATTGCGCGCTCGATATTCGCCTTAGGCATATTTGCCTTACGTGCTTTTTCCAGCACCATCGCAAGCGTAGGGTTCATCGTCGGGTCGCCACCACTTCTTGCGGCAATCGCAATCTGGTTTGCAATCTTCGTAAAAGCTGCGCCGCGTTTTGCATCGACAATAGCTTTCTGGCGTTTGGTTGTCGCCCATTTACTGTGTCCTGACATCTTTTGACCTTCCTATTTTTATAATTTCTTCTCTATATTATACCATTAAAGCCGTACGAAATCTCTACTGATTGTCGCCATCTTATTTCTTGGTAAATTAAATTTTTTTCCAGGCTGGTAATTTTTAATAGCCTTTAGGAAATTTAGTAGTTGAGGTCTAGTTAGTGACATGTTAGCCTCAAGACAAATCGACCTCAAAACTTCAGAACTCGTGGCGATCTCTTCTGTTTGAAAACAATCTCTTCTAAAAAATATCTCACCCTGTGAATTTTTCAGCAGTATTGTTTCTAATAGATTTTCAAGATTCTTCTCAATCTCCTCGCGTAGACTCTTCTGCTTCTCAGCAAGCTCTAGTACCGCCACCTTCTTTTCTTTTTCCAGACTTTTTAAGGATTCTCTGACTCGATTACGTAAATAGTCATCCTGATAATTCGTTGGATCCTGTCGAAAACAGAGGTGATTCTCACCCGCATAACGTAAAACATCAGTCTTATTCATCCTAAGATCGACAAGTGGTCTCCTTATTTTGCTATTACCAAAAGGCGCCAAGCCCCGCCAAAAAGTTCCTCGAATCAAATTAATTACCACTGACTCTAAAAGGTCATCGAGGTGGTGTGCCGTACAAATCTCCCCTTGATATTTATTCGCCACATGATATAAAAAAGCGTATCTTTTTTCTCTAGCTTCTTCCTCTGAAACACCTTCACCCAGTAGCAACTTTGATGATTCAAACGGCACCCCATACTCTTTACATCTTCGCTTAACAAAATCCTCGTCAAGATCTGCCGACTCTCTGGTGCCGTGATTAAAATGTGCCACCAAAATATTACTAGGTTCACTCTTGTAAAACATATCAAGTAACACCATCGAATCAATCCCACCCGAAACTGCTAGAATTTTCTTCACTCTCAAATTATACCAAAATCTGCTCATTCCATCTCTACTCCATATCTGTTATAATTAACACATGAATTCAGACCATATTCGTAACTTCTGCATTATTGCTCACATCGACCACGGTAAATCCACTCTTGCTGATCGCATGATGGAAATCACTGCCACGGTCGAGAAGCGACAAATGAAGTCTCAGCTTCTTGATTCCATGGAACTAGAACGTGAAAAGGGAATTACTATCAAGCTCACTCCAGTCCAGATGCATTACAAAGGTTTTGAATTAAATCTTATCGACACTCCAGGCCACGTCGACTTTTCTTACGAGGTTTCTCGTTCACTCCAGGCTGTTGAGTCGGCAATTCTTGTGGTTGACGCCACTCAGGGTATTCAGGCTCAAACTCTCGCCAATGTTTATCTCGCTCTCGAGCAGGATCTAACAATTATCCCTGTGATCAATAAAATTGATCTTCCAGCCGCCGACGTTGAGAAGGTTTCAAATGAGATTATTAATCTACTTGGTTGCAAAAAAGAGGAAATCATTCCAGTTTCCGCGAAGACTGGCCTCAATGTCGAAGCAGTTCTTGATGCTATCATTGATAAAGCTCCAAGTCCAAAGGCCCCGCTCAAGCTTGAATCCACCGCCGCTCCTGATGAGACTCGCGCCCTCATTTTCGACTCCTATTTTGACGATTATCGCGGCGTTGTCCTCTATGTCCGCATCTTCAATGGCCAAATCAAGAAGAACGACAATATTTTTATGATGGCTTCGAAGATTAATGGTATCGCTCTCGAAGTTGGTGTTTTAAAACCTGGTATGCAGCCGAAAGATAGTCTTTCTGAAGGTGAAGTCGGCTATATTGTGACTAACTTAAAAACCACACGTGAGGCAAAAGTCGGTGACACCGTCACTCTCTATAAAAAGCCCGCCAAAACTCCACTTCCCGGTTATAAGAATGTTCTTCCTTTTGTCTATGCTGGGTTCTTCCCAGTTTCAAATGATCAGTACAAGGATCTCAAAGAGGCCATCGAGAAACTTTCCTTAAGTGACTCTGCTCTTCGTTTTGAGCCTGAAAATAGCCCAGTTCTAGGCTTCGGTCTGCGCATTGGCTTCCTTGGTTTGCTCCATATGGATATTATTAAAGAGCGTCTCGAGCGCGAGTTTAAACTTGATCTTGTTGTTACTAATCCTTCTACAAACTACCAAGTCCGTCTAAATTCTGGCGAGGAGCTCGAAATTAAGTCTGCCTCCAATCTTCCTGATACTAGTTATGTCGCCGAGATCCGTGAGCCATGGGTGAAGGGTGAAATTATTTTGCCAGTTTCCATGATTGGCAATGTTTTGACTTTGATTGTTGAAAAACGTGGTCTTCAAAAGAACATCTCATATCTCGAAGATCGCGCCGTCATTAATTTTGAAGCCCCAATGGCTAACTTGCTTACCGATTTTTATGATCAACTAAAGTCCCTTACTTCCGGTTATGCCAGCTTTAATTATGAAATCTCTAACTATCGTCCTGAAGACTTGGTTCGTGTTGATTTTCTCATTGGTGGCGAACGTATGGATGCCTTGGCATTAATGTGTCACCGCTCCGAAGCAGATGCTATTGGTCGCACAATCACCAAGAAGTTAAAAGAAGTAATCCCTCGTCAGAACTTTGAGGTTGCCCTGCAGGCTGCCATCGGTGCTAGAATTATTGCTCGCGAAACCATCGGCGCCTTCCGTAAAGATGTCACGGTCAAGATTCACACGGGTGACCGCGACCGTAAGGCTAAGTTGCTTGAGAAACAAAAGCGTGGTAAGGCCAGAATGAAGCGTTTTGGTAAGATTGATATTCCATCCGAAGCCTTCACTGTTATGTTAAAGCGCGACTAAGTGTGTGGTATTTATTTCTTCGACACGCTCAAGGCCGCTCGGCCAAGCTGATGGTCTCATCAATAAATACGCACACAAATCTTCCATCAAAAAACTAGCATCTTCACAATGCTAGTTCCGTTTTTAACGAGAAGACTCAATAACCATAAACCAAATTAATTATTATTCCGCACGCATAAGCTTATGGAGTCGATCTGTATTATTGAGTATTATTTTGAGGTTTATTATTTATTTTTCTGAGACCATAAGCACGGCCGAGCGGCCTTGAGCGTGTCGAAGAAAAATAAATATAAACCTATTTAAATAAAGCCTATCACAATAAATATAAAACCAATCTATAGTCTCTATAATGAATCAATAAACTCAACCAACCGATCAATAACATTGGTATATACTTCATCGCGACTCCCGATCGCTGGCACCTTAACCAACATCTTTAACTCATCGTAGTGATTAAGTACTGGCATGGTTTTTTCACGAAATTCTGCAAGTCTGGTTTCGAAAACCTCGATATTCGCATCATCCGCACGTTCGCCACGATCATTCAGTTCTTTAGCTGCCTCAAAGCGATTTTTTACTTCTTCCTCTGTAAGATCGAGCATTACTACTGCTTTAATCTCATGTCCACCCGCCTTTGCGGCTTCCATAATTTTATCTTCTTCACCAGACCATCTTCCTACACTTGATAAAACCAGGGAATCATTATGTAGCTCTTCACGGGAAAAATAAGGCAAAATTATATCATAAAAGGTATTTGTCGGAATCAGCTTTCCGCTACCAGTCATATCTTCGTTCTGCTCTGCCTCGTAGGCTCGAATAATAATGCCGGAAGATAAAAACTTTGCTTGAAGATCTTCAGCCAGTCGCATTCCCACCGTGTCCTTACCGCTCATCGGTAACCCAAAAATGTTTAGGCTCCCAGTTCCCAGCCAACTTTTAATTTTTTCAAGTTTTTCATTAAAGTTCATTTTTTCCATATCTAATTATATCATGGCCTAGGCTCGTTATTTTTCATGTTCTCTTGAAGCCAAAACTACCCTTTCTTTTTTAAACTGTTTATGTTATAGTAGAAATATATAAGGTCATAAAAATCCCAAAGGGGAATCATATGTTTATTAAAATAAACACCAAAAACAAACAAAAATTAGCTATAAATAAATTTTTTCATCTACTCCCGCCTGTTCTTTTAGGCTTTGCCACTCTTATTTTTTCCATTACAACACTTTTATTTTCACAGATAAAAACTTTTGCTGCTCCCGGAACCCCTTCAGGAGCACCTGGCATTTTGGATTTTTCAGTCAAACCAACAATTGGTCTCCACTTCACTAGTTCTGAAATTCAATCCAATACTTTCAAATCCGACACCGCAGTTCTATGGTGTGACGCCCCTAATCCTACGGGTTTCTCTGTATTTCTTTCTAGTATTGACGAAGATACTAATTTAAAACATTCAGAATCGTCAATCACGACTCAGATACCGTCAATCACGGCGCCTCAATTTGGTAACATTTCTACTCCACAAACTTGGGGCTATCGCATACCAGCCAGGGCAGCTGAAGGCTGGAAACCAATTCCAAAAAACAGTAACCCAGATAAAATCTATACAACCAATTATGGAGGTGCGACAAAAGTTGGTGCTGACTTTGGTGTAAAAGCTAGCTCCAATCTCCCATCTGGAGTTTATTCTAAGCAGGTTGTTTTTACCCTTGTCACAAATCGCGCCCCCACTACCGCCACTTTAAAAGTCGGTAAAGATTTCAGATATACCGTTAACTCCCTAGGTAGATTATCAGGTATCAAAGAATTTAAGAAAGCCTCCTCTGCCCCCGCTCCAGGCACTAGTACAGAAATTGCTTCCACTGCAGACTCTGAAATGCCCGCCTATCTCTGGTATGATGCTCCTTCAAAGACCATCTTTTGGTGGAGCGATGCCGACACCGTGTATGCCAATGAGAATTCTAATGCTATGTTCTCTGATCTCGGAAATGTCGATCGTATTGATATGACCGGCATTAATACTAGTCGCGTAAAGGATATGAGTTGGATGTTTAACAGTTACGAGAATCTTTATAAGCATATTGAACTCAGTAACTTTGATACTAGCAACGCTGAGGATATGAGTTATATGTTTGGCACATCTGGCATGAAAACCATGGAAAATATTGATCCGATTGATTTCTCAAGATTCAACACAAGTAAAGTCAAAAATATGGAGGGAATGTTCTTAAAATCGTTTCTCCCATCTCTAGACATCAAAAATTTTGATACAAGCAATGTTAAAAATATGTCACTAATGTTTGGCGGTCTTAAGAATGTTAGAAACCTTGATTTATCAGATTGGAATGTAAAGAAAGTTAACAATATTCAAGCCATATTTTCTCGTTCAAATAAACTCCAGTCCTTAAATCTTTCAGGTTGGCAGATGGATTCGGTAACTAGTATGCAAGCCATGTTTATCGCTCTTTTCGATCTTACCTCTCTAAATCTTACTGGTTTCACTACAAAAAATGTTACCAATATGTCGAATATGTTTGCTGATGTGCGTAAACTTGCAGACCTCGATCTCTCGAGCTTCGATACTAGTAAAGTTACAGATATGGGCAACATGTTTAATAACATGGGCTCCCTCAATAATATTAATCTCTCGAGTTTTAATACCAGTAATGTCACTAATATGGGTGGGTTATTTTTGATGGATTATACAATGAGTCCTCCAATCTCCAGACTTGACCTCTCTAACTTCGATACTAGTAACGTTACAAATATGCATAGAATGTTTCAGGGACTTCAAAACTTAACAGAACTTAAGATTCAATCATTTAATACAAAAAAGGTTATAGATATGCAAGGAATGTTCCAAAGGTCCTTCATGAATCCAGCTAATGGTATTCTAGACATCTCAAACTTTGATACTCGTAATGTCATCGCTATGACCAACATGTTCTCCCTCTCCAAGCTTAAAACTATCTATGCTAGCCCAAGTTTTGTAACAACTGCTATTGCAGTTTCACCGAGTAACCCATTCATGAGCAACACTAATCTAGTCGGCGGCAATGGCACTCAGTATGTTCATCCAAATAATGGTATTCAGTATGCTCACATCGATGCACCAGGCAACCCAGGCTACTTCACTCAGAAACCATAATGTAATCTCTTAAATATTTTCAATGGTTATGCTAAAATTAACCATAATAACTTAGCAAAGGTCGGACGTGTTCTTAAAGCAAATCAAGAGAAAAAGTATTTTCAAATTAACAACCATGCCTATTTTTCTATTCGCTTTTTTCTTGAGTGTTCTATTTTCAACTCAACTTTCCGCTTCTGTTTATGCTTATGCTGCACCATATCTTTACCTATCTATTCCAAGAGCAAATGTTGACTTCCAATTCAATCAGGCTGAAAATGCTGCCTCTGCCTTTAAAGAAGATTTTGCTGTCGTACAATATAGCACCAATAACGTTACTGGCTTCACCGCCTATGTTTCTAGTATTGATGAGGATACAAATCTGAACCATACCGACTCTTCTGTTTCTCAAAAGATTACTTCGATCACTTCGCCAAGCAATTCATCCTCTTTTAATTCTAAAAATTGGGGGTATCTAGCTAATCAGTCTACCTATAGTGGCACTTTTAAGCCAATCCCAAAAGCTAGTCAGCCTGACCAGGCACTCAACATTGGTCTTTCAGAAACAGCCAAATTCTTTCTGCATTTTGGCGTCAAAACTGGCTCAGATCTCCCATCGGGCACCTATTCTAAAAAGATCCTAGTAACCGCCATCACTAATTATGTTCCTACCTCAGCCACGTTCCTCACGGGGCCTGTAGTGAACGGTATTATCCGTAGTGTTAATACTGGCCATGATGTAGAATTTTTTAAAAAAGCAGCTGCCGCACCCCCAGTTGGTGTTCATACGGAAACTGTATCCACTGCAGATTCTGATCTTCCAATTTATCTCTGGTATGATCAAGCTCAAAAAACCATTTTTTGGTGGAGCAATGCTGATACAGTTTATATTAACGAAGATTCAAACCATATGCTTGCGAATATTAATGATAACTCCACTCTAGTTCAGTTAATCGACATGCGCGGTATCAATACTAGTCGAATGAAAAATGCTCATCACATGTTCTGGACAAAAGAGGGTCTAACGAAGCACATTGATCTTAGTGAGTTCGATACTTCAAACCTAGAGGATGTAGGATATATGTTCTCCACTCCATACGAGACTGTTTCAACTGCACAGATTGATCCCATTGATTTTTCACACTTCAATACTAGCAAGGTTAAGATCATGACTGGTATGTTCGCTGGCTCTTATCTTCCATCAATTGATATTAGAAATTTTGATACTAGAAATGTAGTCGATATGCAGTATACCTTTGCTGGTTTAAAGAATGTTAGGCATCTTGATCTCCATGGTTTTGATGTTAGCAAGGTAAATAATATTGGCGCTATCTTCTCAGGTAACCCAACCTTAGTATCGCTCAATCTCGCTAACTGGCAGTTAGATTCCATCCACGCCATGGATTCACTATTTGCTGGCATGCATGCTCTTACAGACCTCAATCTCACAGGTTTCACCACCAAGAATGTCACGGATATGCATCACATGTTTACTGAGTGTCATGCTTTGACCGCTCTCGATCTCTCTAGCTTCGACACCAGTAAGGTAACTGACATGAACAATATGTTCCGCGATAACTTTGCACTTAAAAATCTCAATCTCTCCAGTTTTAATACCAGTAACGTTACTAATATGAAGGAAATGTTTAGACATGATGGTGTCATTTACCCATTAGATGTTTCTACTTTTGATACTAGAAGGGTTACAAATATGGATGGTATGTTCTACTGGACGCTTATGAGCCCCGAGAATGCTACTCTTGATATCTCAAATTTCGATACTAGAAGCTTGACCTCTGCTCTCGGCATGTTCAACTATACAAAAGCCAAGACCATCTATGCCTCTGATCAATTTAATGTTAATAATGTAGCTCCACATCCCCACGAGATGTTTATAACCAATACTAATCTGGTTGGCGGCAATGGTACTCAGTATGTCTGGCCAAACAATAGTAGCCAGTATGCTCACATTGATGCACCAGGCAACCCAGGTTACTTCACTCGAAAACCATAATCATTAACAGCTATCCTCAGTTCATCTTTTAAAACTTTTTACCAACTAAAATCCCTGCTAAGATTCCTTGTTTCTCACTTTTTACTTATGCTATAATAAATAATACTTAAGGTTATTTAAAAGGGGGAAAGGGAAGTATGAATTTTAGTAACACCAAACGTGTTAACGCTTTGTGTAGGTTTCAGTTTAGTAAGATTTTCTACTTACTTCCTTTTCTCACGTTGAGTTTTTTAGTCGCTCTGCTTGGTGTATTCGTTATTGAAAGTGCTGGTCGTACCACATTTGCTACTCCTGGCGCTCCGGGTTCCCCAGGTCATCCCGCCACTTTGACCACTTCGGTTTCTAGTCCAACGGTCAACTTTCATTTTAGCGCCGCTGAGCTTCAATTTTCCACTTTCAAAACCTCTTCTGTCACTGTAAATATAAGTACTAACAACGAAACTGGGGCTACGACCTACCTCTCTAGTGTAGACGAAGATACAAACTTAAATTCAACTGACCCTACAATTTCCCAGAAGTTTACAAGCATCACTTCAGAGACCGGCTCTTCTGGTTTTACTCAAAATAAATGGGGCTATCGTGCATCTACCTCTGCTCCAAGTGGAAATTACAAGCCAATAGCCAAAGCCAGTCAGGCAGACCTTCTCTATACTGAGAACACTCCTAACACAGTTACTTATAATTTGGAATTTGGCGTCAAGCCTAGTCCAGATCTCCCGGCCAGTACTTATACAAAGCAAATTCTTATTTCTTCTGTCACTAATCACGTCCCCACTTCCACCGTCTTTATTCCAGGCCAAAACTTCAAGAATGCAATTATAAGCCTCGGCCCGACCGGCGGCGTAGTTGGATCCTTTAAGCGTGCTAATGCGGCTCCTCCTGCCGGCACCGCCACTACAATAGTTTCCACCGCAGATTCTGAGGTTCCAGCTTATGCTTGGTATGATCCAGCTGCTCAGAGTATTCTTTGGTGGAGCGATGCTGATACTGCCTATGCTAATGAAGACTCTAGCCATATGTTTGAAGATATCGGCGATAATTATGGCAACATGGATTTCATTGATATGGCAGACATCAATACCAGCCGTGTTAAAAACATGAGTTATATGTTCCATGGTGGAAAATGGATTATTAAGAGACTCAATCTTACTGGATTCGATACTAGTAACGTAGAAGATATGAGAGAAATGTTTGGATCATACAATATCTGTTCACCTAGTAACATACCTGATCCTATCGACTTTTCTAGCTTTAATACATCTAATGTGAGAACTATGGCAGGTATGTTCTCTGGTGCCTGTCTTCCTACAATCGATATTAGAAATTTTAATACGATGATGGTTTACGATATGTCTCGTATGTTTGCTGATCTCACAGTAACAACCTCAATTGATGCTTCAGGGCTCCAAGTCCCTAACGTCAGTAATGTTGATAGAATATTCTCACGTAGTGAAAGTCTTCTATCTATAGATGTATCGGGTTGGAATCTCACAGGAATTTCTGATATGTCTGAAATGTTTGCAGATCTACCTTCTCTCACTAATCTTAATCTACATGGTTTTGAGACTCGTAATGTTACAAATATGAAAAGCATGTTTAAAGGCGCAAGTAGTCTTGCTAATCTTGATCTCCTCAGCTTTGACACCAGTCAAGTTACAAACATGGCTTCCATGTTTAAAGATATGGGTTCTCTCAATAATATCAACCTCTCAAGCTTCGATACCAGAAATGTCACTGATATGTCTGAGATGTTTGCGATGACCGTCGTGAACCCCCCAATCTCCAATCTTGATCTCTCCAGCTTCAATACCAGCAATGTCACGAATATGTATGGCATGTTCCAAGGTATGTCAAATCTAGTAAATCTTAATCTCCAATCATTTGATACTAGGAATGTTACTAATATGAAAGACATGTTCTACTGGGCCTTTATGACTCCAGAGAATAGCATTATTGATCTTTCGAGCTTTGACACTCGTAATGTCACTAACATGGAAGGCATGTTCTTCTATACTAAGGCTAAGACTATCTACGCTTCTCCAAGCTTTGTTACAACCGCTATTACTACGACACCACACGACCCATTTATGAGTAACCCAAATCTCACTGGCGCAAATGGCACGACCTGGGATTGGTCAAAACGCGATCGTATCTACGCCCGCATCGACACCCCCGGCAATCCAGGTTTCTTCACCCAGAAACCATAATCTAAATTTTGGCACTCTTGTATTTTGAGTGCCAAAGCGCTATAATATCCTTAATAAATTATGGAAAAACAACCTCAAATTCATCTCACCGATCGTCAGCAATCCATTCTTTTTGCCATCATCGAAGAGTATGCCGAGATGGCTGCTCCGGTTGGCAGTGTCACTCTAGCAAAACTTTTTGATGTATCGAGTGCCACTATTCGTTCCGAGATGGCCCGTCTTGAAGAACTTGGCCTTATTGCCTCTCCCCATACTTCTGCCGGCCGCATCCCCACCGACGCAGGCTATCGTTTTTACGTCAATAGTCTTGTTGAGCACGAAAATCTTATCTCGGCCAACTTCTCCGAGTCCGATACCGACTTCAATACTTCCTCTCAGGAAGATTATAATGAAGAAGAGTTAGATTCCGCCTATCTTGATGATTCCGTCAGCCTTTACCTCGACTCTTCCTATCGCAGGATCAGCCCCAGTCGCGCTCTTTCTTCGGGCCAACAAGACAGGAATCGTGGACTTCATGCCCTTGAGGTTCGCATTAATTCCCAGGCTCAAGCTGAATATGCCATTCGTACTGCTGTTGACATGCTAGTTGAATTAACCGGCAATCTTGGTCTCGCCACCATCGGCAACCAGCTCTATCTTTCTGGCATTTCTAAGCTCTTCTCACAACCTGAATTTACAGACTATCAGCGTATCCAAAATGTTTCCAAGCTCCTAGATAATCTTGAACCATGGTTAAGAGAAGCTAGGCCAGGACAGCCCCTCAATATTTTTATTGGTCGCGAAAATCCCATTGGTAAAAATTCGGACGTCTCCCTCATTATCAGCAAATTCCGCTCTCCCTACTCCGATTCCAGTTATATCGGTATCCTTGGCCCTACGCGCCAAAACTACGCTCAAGTTATGAGCCTCGTTCGTCACGCTGGTCAATATCTAGAAAATATGTACTAAAGAAAGGAAATTATGACTCAACCACAAACCGAACCACATAAAGCATCGCAAACTACGCCTCATTTTGCATCACAGCCTGAAGCGCAAGCAAAATCACACCCCGTGCCACACTCTACTCCACATTCTAATCCGCACCTAAGCCAGGCGTCTGATTCTTCTATAAACCCAGAGCTTGAAAAACTTGCACAGCAAAACGCTGAGCTCATTGGCGATCTTCAGCGCACTCGTGCTGACTTTGAGAATTTTCGCAAGCAAGTCGAACTTCAAAGGGAACAAGCAAAAACTCTCGCTAAGCACGCCACTATCAGTAAATTCTTAGCCTTAATTGATGATATGTCTCGCGCCATTAAAGCCCACCCTGATCTATTAGCCCCCGTCCAAAAAACCCTTGATAAAACCCTCAAATCCCTCAATCTAGCTCAGATCGACTCAAGTGTCGGTACTACCTTTAATCCCGAATTTCACAATGCCATCTCTATGGAAGACGATGAATCTGGCAAGGAAGTAATTGCCGAAGAGTTAATTCCAGGTTATCTTTACAAAGGACAGGTTCTTCGCGCCGCTATGGTTCGCGTTAAGCACCAGTAGTCAGAGGTCTCTACTTCATTATGATTACACTGTCTGACCTTAAGTCCTTCGTGCTATAATAAACATATGAATTATCAACAAGACGAGGCAAAATTGCAACGCACCATGGAACGTATTCGTGCTTGCAACTACCTCACCGTTACCCAAATTTTTCTTAAAGACAATTTTCTTCTCGAGCGACCATTAGCCTTTGACGATGTAAAGCCCCGCCTTCTCGGGCACTGGGGCACCTGTCCAGGTATCAATCTGGTCTATGCATCTATGCGCAATGTCTTTGCCGACCAAAAAGAGCAAACCACTTTTGTTCTCGGTCCCGGCCATGGTTTTCCAGCTCTTCAGGCCAACCTTTTTTATGATGGTGATCTAGCCGCAGTCGACCCCACTCTTTCTCGCGACTATGCTGGTCTCGCCAAAATCTCAGAACTATTTTCTCGCATTGGCGGCTTTCCATCCCATGCTAGCCCTTCTGCTCCTGGCGTCATCTGCGAAGGTGGCGAGCTTGGCTACTCTCTCGCCACCGCCTATGGTTACTGCCTCGGACATCCTGAACGCACTGCCGTTGTGTTGATTGGTGATGGTGAATTTGAAACTGCCACCACTCTCGCCAGCCTAAACTTAAATGACCTGCTCTCCTCTCCGAATAATGGCAAAATTATTCCAGTTCTACATCTCAACGGTTATAAAATTTCTGGCCCCACCGTCGCCAGCCGTCGCTCCGCACACCAGCTCAATGAACTCATCCGTGGTTTTGGTTTTCAGCCAGTTCGCATCGAAGAACGCTTAAGTCCAGTCGACACCGAAGAGCTAGATCTTGTCGATTCCTTTGATGACTCCGATGAGGATTCTTCTGTCTCAACTTTTGAAGAAGTCGAACACAAAATTACAAACCTCATTCGTGAAGAATATGATGAAATGGCCCCAGACTCTGCCCGTACCGCCTTTGAATTAACTAGTCAGGATACCGACTTAATCACCAGAAATCTTATTCTTGATCTTGAATCCGCACTTCATCAGGCTAAGAATAGTGAGAAGCCTATCTTTATTATTCTTGAAACCGAGAAGGGACTCACTGGCCCACTTATTGCTGAAGACCTGAAAGTACGCGGTAACTTCAAAGCCCACCAAGTGCCACTTCCAAAAGCCAAAAGCGATGAACACGAACTTCGCGCCTTGGAATCATGGCTTCGTTCCTATCAATTCGACCAACTATTTACTCGTGAGAAAGGTTTTATCAATGAATAATTTTGAGCCAGGCTCTACCAAGAAATCCATTGCCAAAGTTTTTGGGCATAAATTAAAAGAGCAAGCTGAACAGGATTCCAGTTTCTATCTTTTTAGTCCCGACGAGACCACCAGTAATAAACTCGATGAAATCTATCAGGCCACCACTAGGGCTTGGGGTGTTTCACTTCCCAAAAAGAAATGGGATCTTCCAGAATCCCCAGATGGTCGCATTGTTGAGCTACTTTCCGAGAATGTTCTTTTCTCGGTGATGATCGGCCACCTTCTATCAAATGAACCTGCCATGATGACTAGTTACGAGGCATTCTTTACGATCATCCTCTCGCAGATTATTCAGCACTTAAAATTTCTCGAGCAATCTGAAGAAGTCTCCTGGCGACCCCAATATCCTTCAGTCAATCTTTTAAGTACTAGTACCTGCTGGCGTCAGGATCACAACGGTTTTTCTCATCAGTCACCAATGCTGATCTCGTCCTTGCTTGATCGTCCAGGTCATCATGTCAACTGTTTCTTTCCAGTTGATGCAAGCTCGGTTGCTCCGTGTTTTGACTTTCTCATGCAGTCCAAAAACCAGGTCAACCTCGTAACTTTCAATAAGACAGACGAGCCAATCTGGCAAACTGAACAGGAGGCAATGCAAAACTTTAAGGCCGGCTGTAGCCTGTTTGAATTTATTTCAAACAAAAAGGATGACGGTACCTTCGACTATCTCTTTGTTACTGCTGGCGATATTGCCACTCGTGAAGCCGTCGAGGCAATCAAAATCCTTCGGCAGGATCTTCCAGAGATGCACTTTGGTTTAATCAATATTTCAGCACTCACCTATGGTGCCATTGGTACAACTAAAAATCCGCTCTCGCAAGCCGATTTTGATCAGCTCTTCGGCCAATCCGCCCCCATTTCTACCAGTTTCCATGGTTATCCAAATACCTTCACTGATATCCTCAGTAACTATACCGACAAAAAACGCATTAAGGGTCATGGCTTCGAGGAGCAGGGAAGTACAGTTACTCCATTCGCTATGTTGACTATGAATCATGCTTCAAGATTACATCTAGCTCTTGATGTGGCAGCTGAGTTTAATCGTAACGATCTTATTGAGAAATATCAGAAGCAATTAGGCGAATATCAAGATTACGCTCTTGAGCATGGTATTGATCATCCTGAACTTGGCATCGATAACTAAAATCTCACAAAAAATAACCTATATAAACTAAACTAAAAACTCGCGAACTTCTCCGCGAGTTATTAGATTAATCGATTTTATCTTTTACGCCCCCGCCCCTTCACGAAGCTTACATTAGGCTTACTGGTTTCGGATATTTTAGCAAACATCATTCGGCCCGAACTAGTTTGAAAGAAACGCACAAATTCAACTTCGATTGTTTTTCCAATTTTGGAAGAGGCATCGTCGACCACTACCATCATTCCGTCTGGGAGATAGCCCACGCCTTGTTTTGGATTACTTCCAGCTGCTACAATCTTTAGATTAAGTTTTTCTCCAGGTAGGTAATCTGCTCGCAGCTCCATCGCGAGATCATTAATATTTAGCACATCAATATCGAGAGTAGCCGCCACTTTACCAAGATTATAATCATTAGTCATGATCAGGCCACGATTTTCCTTGGCTAGCTGAATTAGTCGGTCGTCTACTGGCGTACGATCGAGTGGGTCCGACAAAATAACCACGTCGACATGGACCACTCTTTCAAGCTCTCGTACGATATCAAGCCCTGCCCGAGCTCGGTTCCTCTTCTCGGAATCCTTGCCGTCTGCCAGTAGTTGCATTTCACGCAAAACACTACGGGGAATAATTAAGACCCCGCCAAGAAAGCCAGTCTTTGCTACATTTAAAATTCTTCCATCCATCAAAGTTGATGAATCGATATATATCTTACGATTTTGGCCGTAGTAATTAAAACTCTTCTTAAATGAACGAATCGCCAAAAAAGAGGTCTGCAAAAATATCACTACCACTAATATTAAAATAATTTCAGTCATATTTATATTATATCATTTAGGATAGATCTAAACTATATCCCATAATTATGCCGTCAGAAGCGGCCCCTATAAATCAAGTTTATATAAAATAAATATCTCATATTTGAGATATTTATTTTATAATATTTAATTCGCCTAGGTGAGGTAATTATACTTCCATCCCAGCATAACTTACAAGTTTAAAACGAACAATCCCATTCTTGTCTGCAGGCTGTAGTGTACTCCATGGAGACATATCTTTTCCAGCTTCTCCATAGCCATAAGTGGTTCCATTTGTCACCATAAAATGGAAGTGCCCAGAGCCCCCGCCCGCTCCAGCTCCGATCACTGTGCTGGTGTTGTAATCGCTTTGTTCAGCATAGCCTCCGAACCATCCTCCTCCAGCACCTGCTCTTCCTGCTGTTTCAATTGATGTATTAGGGTAGATTGCTCCATGTGATGGTGCGGATGCCCCAAATCCTGCCCCACCACCTGCACCTTGATTTCCTCCGTTAGGGAATCTAAATCCGCTATAATTTGGATCCGCCGTACTGCCGAGATAAAATGGCTTTGTTCCAGTCAATCCTCCACCATTCCCGCCTTTTGCAATATAAGATCCACCTGCTCCTCCTCCGGCTACTAATATCCTTTCATTTGTTGGATAAAACTTCACGCTTGTTATATCGGCAACCTGGTTGGTTGTTTTTACTTTTAATCGAATCTCGACTCCAGGACCAGGGTCTCCTCCAGGAAGATGTGTTGCTGCTGGTGATCCTACTGGATAATTGAAATAAACTAAAATATAGTCTCTAAACTTTTGAATATAGACATCAGAAAGATAATGATAGCCGTAGTCATAGTATACTAATGCTCCTTCGAAATCCGAATCAGGCAAGTTTACAGTTTTTATTACCGCCTGGTATGTTCCATAAGATAAGTTTGCCCAAGGACCGTCATTTAGTAATATATCAGATTGATCCCTCCCATTCCTATATCTTAAATTATGAAAATTTACATAGTCCTGTACATCTGGTCTGACGTCGCTACTGCCGCCACCCCCAGCTCCACCAAAACTATAAGTATTTGTTCCTGGTATCAAAAGTCCCGCTGCCCCATTTCCGCCGCCATTAAATCCTCCCTTAGCGTCTCCCCCCTGTGGCCCCCTATCGCTGGCCGATGCTCCCTTTCCACCAACAAAAACCATAAATTTTTGATTTTCAAACATATTCCTTAGTCCGGAAGTGTAGCCTCCAATACCGGGAGCTAACACTTCATTCGAACCATACCAGTGTTCTCCCGCCTGAGCCTGCGTTTGATCTCCACCATTAGCACCCATTGCCTCAATCATGTATTTTCCAGTTATTTCCGACACCATCTCCTGTGGTGTACCTGTGTAGTTAAAAGTCTTTTCACCAGCTACGAACTCAATTGCATTCTGTTTTATATATGTATATCCGTATGGAATAGTATCAACTACTAGATCAGCCTTTTGTCCTGGGAGAAACCTTGGATTAGCTGTACTAAAATCTGCTACACAATCAAACGTAAAACCATCAGCGGAATACTCTATTCCATTGTTGATAATCTTACAATTAAATCTATTTCCAATAGTAACCTTGTACCGTTCTTCTATACCTTCTCCAAGAACCTCAGAATTATTCTCAAGTATCGGTATTGTTATTTTAAATCTGTGTTTTATTGAGCTTGTTAGTTGATTGCCATTGGCAAGTAGTGGCACTTTTGAATTCTCTAATACTGTTATTGGAAATTCACCAGTTGTACTTGAATTGACGATTGCAGTATAAACTAGGCGTTCCGAGTTATAATGGCCTGGCGTAGCCGTTGCAGCATTACAGCATTAATATTTACTCCGTATTCAATAGGCGCTTTTTCGTTGGTCACGGGTGTTGAGCTTTTTGAAACTAAACACTCTTCGGTCAGAGTTGCTGATCCGCAAATAGGAATTATGTAATCAACGTTGTTTCGCTTAACAAACACCCCCCAATTGTCTTCATCTAAACTAGATTTTTGTATGGAAGTACTGCCAGTGTTCGCATAATTAACTGCATACAAATTAGAAGGATTCGTCAGATTCTTCGATTCTGAAGTAAGATATAGTTTATATCCAGTTACGGAGTTGGTCGTCACAATGACTCTGGCATCCGCTCTTACCGTTTGTCTAGAATTAGTGCCATCAATACCAAAAGTGACCGACTTAGGCATAGTAAGGCTCACTGAATATCCTTGTCCTGAAGTAAATGATGTACTAGTATTGGTTTCACTACTATACGTTACTACTGCATAAGTATTCGAATGAATTATCAAAACTACTCCCAATGTTAATACCGCAATTAGCAGCATCATTATCGGAGCAAATAAATGAAGTATCCTGCCATTAATTTTATTTTTATTCATTCGTCTCATTGATCTTCTTTCCTTATTCAACACCACCTTGATAGTCGGCAATCCTTATTTTTATAATCCCGTTCTTGTCGCTAGGTTCCAAGCTAGTCCACGGAGTGGTTGGAAAACTAGCTTCACCATATCCATAAGTCGTTGCATTAGTCACTCCTCCAATATATCCTGAGCCACCACCCGCGCCAGCACAGGTCTGATGTTCGTCATAAGCTCCTTGTCCGGTAAAACCACCTGCCCATCCACCACCGGCACCCGGTCGACCTAAAACCGCATTAGCTATTTTTGGATAAACATTTGCTGGAACTGGGGCAGACGCTCCGAATCCTGATCCTCCCCCAGTTGTCTGTGTACCACCAGTTCCAGAGAAAAGATTATTATAATTCGGGTCCGATGTTGATCCAAGATACTTACTTTGTCCACCCACAGCGCCACCGCCGTGTCCACCTCTGAAGCAGAGTGAACCACCTGCCCCACCTCCAGCCACTAGTATCCTTTGATCTAAACGATAGAACTTTATACTGGTAATATCCGCTACTTGATTTGTTGTTTTAACTTTTAATCGAATTTCCACCCCCGGTCCTGGGTTTACTCCAGGAAGATGTGTGGCTGGTGGTGAGCCAACAGGATAATTGAAATAGACCAAGATGTAGTCACCAAATTTCTGATAATATACATCGGATAAATAATGATAGCCATAATCATAATAAGCTAGTAAACCCTCAAAATCTGCATCTGGCAGATTGGTTGTTTTAAATACCGCCTGATAAGTTCCATGTTCAATATTAGCCCATGGACCAGCGTTAAGCAATGCATCCGAAGGATTGAAACCTGGAGAGTACCTCATATTTTTATGTTGTCCATAATCTTGGACATCTGGCCGAATATCACTACCTCCACCACCCCCACCGGCTCCCCAATCGTTCATGGTCGTCCCCTTTACTAAAAGTCCCGTTGATCCGTTGCCTCCACCGTTAAAACCACCTTTTGCGTTATATCCGACCGTATTCATGTCGTTGCCAGACTGCCCTTTACCCCCGACAAAAACCATTGTCTTTTCACCTTCAGTAAAATCTTTATATCCGGCTGAATATCCACCTTTTCCAGAGAGGAAAGTCTCAGGCGATCCATACCAATATCTAGCCGCCTGTGCTGCTGTGCGGTCGCCTCCGTTTGCCCCCATCGCTTCGATAAAATATTTTCCTTGAATTGGCGCAACCATCTCTTGTGGTGTGCCAGTGTAATTAAAGGTTGATTCCGCAGATATAAACTCCACCGCATTCTGTTTTGAGAAGGTGTATCCGTATGGTTTAGTAGTTACCACTACTTCTGCTTTTTGGCCTGCATGAAACTTAGGATTTGCGGTGCTAAAATCAGCCACGCAGGCAAAAGTAACCCCATCCTTAGTTTTTTCAAATAAATCCTCGATATCGCATTTTATCCCACCGACGGTTGCAGTGTACATACTTGGATCAGGTCTTACCATTGCACGGTCAAGCTCCAAAATTGGCACTTCAATTTCAAAACGATGTTTTAATTTTTTATTTGTCGAACTGGTTACTGTATCGCCGTTTTGCATCAAGGGAACTTTAGTGTTCGTGATATTGCGAATCGGAAACTCAGCTGTTGAGCTAGTATTTAGGACTGCCGAATAAACTAACGGTACTGAATGATAAGATCCACTTGCAATATTAGTACCTACATGTACGCCAAACGATATATCTGGTTGTGCATTTGTTACGGGTGCGTTGCTTTCGGCAATCAAACAGGCTTCAGTTAATTCACTAATCGTGCAGAGTGGAATTACATAATCCTGCCCACTCTTCTTTACAAAGATTCCCCAACTATTTTGCGTTAAGTTGGTTTTCTGGACTGGACTTGCTGTTAAGTTATCATACGGAATCGTATGTAACCCGTCATCTGTTTTTAGATTACTATCAGCTCCCGTTATGTATAACTTATATCCAGTTAAAGAATTTGTGGTTACACCAATCTGTGCAGGTGCTTTTAATGTCTGGTTGAATGAAGTATTGTCTATTCCAAACGTAACCGCGTTTCTGTGTGAAATCGTCAGATAATATCCATTGGTAGACGTATCGGTACTAGCGGTATTCTGGTTGCCGTAAGTTACTACCGCATAAGTACTTGAATAAATCAGCAGGGAGATTGCAAAAACTGCAAGGCAGCCCAAGAAGCTAAAGACTGGTACTAGGCTTTTACTCAGTTTTCTCCTTGTAATTCTTTTCATTATTTATTTTTGACCTTCCTGTTATACATATTCTTATGACTTCCTAAGAATATAATCATTACCATTATAAATAAAAACCTAGTCGAAGTCCATTATTTTTTTATCTTAAATCTTTCAATATATTTTTGTTGCCGTAACTAAAACACAAGTGTATAATTATATAAAATTGTCAATAAAATGGAGGACAGGGTGGTTAATACTGGTAAGGATAAAGAAAAAACCGCTATGGAAAAACAGGGAAAAACAACAAGAACTAGTGGCGACCCCCTGGTTGGGCGTTCGATCAATCGCGATACTGATCGTGTGCAAACTCGCACCTCAAGTCGTTCGTCAGCTAGCTCTTCTCAAAGAACAGTTCGTCAAGAATCTGCTAAAACTGAAAAAACTTCTACTATGAAAAAATCTGAAACTAAAGCTCCAAAGCGTTCGATCTTCCATAAAAAAGATCAGAAAATGAATCTATATTCATCTCTTATTTATCGCTCTCGTGCCAAGAAAGAAGCAAAAGCTCGTAAGGATGCCGAAGAGCTTGCTAAACTTCCTAAAGATCCAGTTAAGCGCTTCTTTGCCAGGCTTCACCCAAAGCGTGTTTTTCGTTTTATCTTCTCAAAGAAAGGTCTCTTCTTCTTCCTAAAATCTGCCGCCGTCCTCTTCCTTATCTCTGTTATTGCTATTGGTGGCCTTTTCCTCTACTACAAAAAAGATCTCGATGAGATTCGCCTTGATCAAATGAAAGTTTCAGGCACCGTCAATACTTATCTAGATCGTAATGGTCAACTTCTTTGGGAAGATAAAGGAGATGGTGATTACCGACTCGTTGTAGACGGCGAAAATATTGCTACTTATATGCGTCAAGCTACGGTCGCCATCGAGGATCGCGAATTCTATAATCACCCAGGTGTCAACTTCTTTGCTCTTATCCGTGCTGCCATCTCCACGGTCACTGGTCGTGGTGTCCAGGGTGGTTCTACTCTAACCCAGCAGCTTATCAAGCAAGTTTATTTCTCAGATGAAGCCAGTAACCGTACCGTTTCCGGCCTTCCTCGTAAAATTAAGGAAATGATCCTTGCCTTAGAGCTCGAAAAAATGTATTCCAAGGAACAGATCATCACCATGTATCTCAACGAGTCTCCATATGGCGGCCGTCGCAATGGTGTGGAAAGTGCTGCTCAGGCTTATTTCAAAAAATCTGCCAAGGAGCTCACCCTAGCCGAGTCTGCGCTTCTTGCCTCTATCCCAAACAACCCATCTTACCTCAGTCCATACAATACTGCTGCCAATAGTGCCCTTATTGCTAGACAGCAAAAAACCCTCGATGTCATGGTTAAAATGGGCTATATCACGGAGGATCAGGCCAATGAAGCTAAAAAAGTTAATATCTTAGATGAAATTCAGCCAGAAGTTAGTCGCTATACAAATATTAAAGCCCCTCATTTTGTTCTTGAAGTAAAGAAACAGCTAGAAGAAAAATATGGTGTAAAGACCATGCGTGCTGGTGGTTTCACTATTAAGACCTCCCTCGATCTCCGTGCTCAGCAGCTCGCTGAAGCTGCCGTTGCTAATGGTGCTAAACTGATGAGCCGTAACGGTAGTGATAATATCTCTCTATCTTCCGTCGATGTCGAAACCGGACAAATTATTGCTATGGTCGGCTCAGCTGATTGGAATAAGCCAGTTTATGGTGAAGTTAATGCCGCCACTGCTCTTCTTGAGCCAGGTTCAACCATCAAGCCAATCCTCGACTACGCTCCACTTTTCGCTCAGCGTGAAGGCATTAATTATGGTGCTGGTTCGATACTTAAAGATGAAAACATCGACAAATATTACTGTGCTGGCTTCACTGGTAGCTGTATGCTCCGTAATTACACTGGTATCTTCTACGGTAACATCCCAATTCGTAAGTCGCTTGCTAACTCTCTTAATATTCCAGCCGTCAAGGCCCTCTATATCAACGGGGTTGAAAATAGCTTAAAGGTTGCGCACGAGCTTGGTGATCTTTCCTACTGTACCGACACTTCCGCCGGTCTCTCTATCGCCATCGGCTCTGGCTGTAATGTCCGCCCTATTGAACACGCTAACGCCTACGCCTCGCTCGCTCGCGGTGGTGTCTATAAGCCACTTGCCTATGTCCTTGAGGTGAAAAATTCTTCTGGCGATGTAGTTGAAAAGTGGGAAGATAACGCGGGGAAGCGTGCTCTTGACGCTCAAGCTGCCTACATGATAACTGATATTCTTGGTGATGCAAATGCTCGTACTATGGTTTGGGGCTCTCTCGCTCGTGCTAAAGGTTTCGTTGTTCCAGGTGTCTGGACTGCCACTAAAACTGGTACCACCACCACTACCAACTCTGCCGTCACTAAAGACTCTCTTATCGCCTCCTACTCCTCTGCAGTCGCCACCGTTGTTTGGAACGGAAACCATGACGGTTCCAGCCTTTGGAATAGCTCTAATGATATCGTTCGTACGGTTGTCAGTGACTATATGGCGCCAGTTCATACTCAGGTTTATGCCGCTGATGGCAAGTGGAAATCTGGTGATAAGCCAGTTCAACCCGCTGGAATGCAAACCCTCACCGTAAATGGCATTACCGATATTTGGCCAAGCTGGTTCAACAGTAAGAACAACGGTATCCAAAAGGAGGCCATGAAATTCAATAAATTCACTAAGAAGAAGGCCGCTAGCTGTACTCTTCCAGCTCTCACCGTAGACGTTGATATCACTTATTCAATTGACCCAATTTCCAAGAATAAGACTTACGCCACCGATCCAAACGGCTACGATCCAAACACTGAGGATGATTGTTCGTATACCCCACCATCCGTTTCCTTTAATACTCGTACCATCTCCTCTTCAACTCATCTTAAGTTCACCGTAACTGCTGGCTCAGCCTCTTCCGCAAGATATGTCATCGCTGTTGATGGTGCTGTAGTTAAAAGTGGTTCCGCTTCATCTGGTCTCAATGATCCAAACTACACTATGACGGGTACCGAATCCACCATCACCATCACCTTGACTGATGACAAGGGATACGAAGCCACCGACACGATTACTCGCCCTTAAATTAGTCGAGCTAAAAATAGTCCCCATATTGTAAACACTATATTAGTCAAACTAAAAATAGTTCCCATATTACAAAAATTGGACTAAAGATTTGAAACCGCGCCCTCTGTGCTACAATAAAGATATGAAATTATCCGAAGAACTAGCCTGGCGCGGTTTTGTCGCCGAAAACACAATTAAAAATCCAGCAGAAATTGATCAGCGTGAAAATAAAAAATTCTATTTCGGTGCCGATCCTTCTGCCGATTCTCTCACAATTGGTAATCTAGCCGCTCTCATGATGTGTGCCTGCTTCGTTCGTCACGGATATCAACCTTATCTCCTAGTCGGTGGTGCAACTGGACAAATTGGTGACCCCAAAGAAAATGGTGAGCGTGATTTAAAGACCTTGGAAGAAATTGATCACAATAAAAACTGCATCAAGAAGCAGATGGAGTCTGTTATTAGTCCTGATGGTGCGGCCAACACTCTCGGTGATGGCGATCCTACCAATGATCACTACGAGCTTACCATGGTTGATAACCTAGATTGGTTTAAAGGCATAAACTTCTTGGATTTTCTTCGTTCTGTTGGCAAGAGCTTCTCTATGACCCAGCTACTCGACCGCAAGTTCATCCAGAATCGTATTGGTGAGGGTGGCTCTGGTATCTCCTATGCTGAGTTTTCTTACACGCTTATCCAAGGTTATGATTTTCTTCATCTCTATCGTACTCATGGTATCGATCTTCAACTTTGTGGTGCCGACCAATTTGGTAACGCCTCTACTGGTGTCCACCTCATCAAGCGTCTCGAGGGTGGACGTGCTGACGTCTGGTCTACCCCGCTTATTATCGATCCTGTTACTGGTCGCAAATTTGGCAAATCCGAAGGTAATGCCGTCTGGCTTGCCGGATCCGATAATGGCTCTGGTAACTTTACTTCTGTCTTTGATTTTTACCAATTTTGGCTCAATCAGGCTGATGAGGCTGTTGAATATCTCATCAAGATCTACACTGTACTTGATAAAACGACCATCGATCAAAATCTCGCAGAGCACAAAACTCATCCTGAGCAGCGTCTTGCACAAAAGGCCCTTGCCAAAAATGTCACCGAAGTTGTTCACGGTAAGAATTCCGCAAATGCTGCCATTCTTCTTACGGAACTTCTCTTCGGCGATCGTCGTCTTGAAACTCTCTCTGAATCTGAAGTTGAATCTGTTTCTCTCCTTCTTCCAACCCTAAAACTTGCAGAAAAATCAGGCTCAATCCTCCTCCTTGATGCACTCACAGAAACTGGACTTTGTTCTTCACGCTCTGAAGCTAAGCAGTTGATCTCTGGCAATGCAATCTCTGTCAATGGCCAAAAAATAACTGACCTAAGCTACGAAATCAATACGCTATCTGTCTTAAAGCGTGGTAAAAACAAATTTGCCTTCATTAAGTAGTATATTGGCTCGATAATATCTGTCTACACTCTTAATATCTATCAATACTTTATAAAATATTTCGCAAGACTCATCTTGAAAAAACCGTGACTTCGGTTATACTGGAGATAAGAGAGCGAGGTAAAGGTTATCTATTCTTCTGTAGAGAGAACGACCGCAATTATGTTGCTGGTCAATTAATTAATTCTAAATAAAGGACAAACTATGGCCAAAGAACCAAAAGAAACCAAAGAAAATTCTGTACAAGACGGCAAATCCGAAGCACTGAAACTAGCCATTGCACAGATTACAAAACAATTCGGCGACGGCTCCATCATGAAGCTCGGCGAAAATCATAACGTTAATATCGAACTTATCAAATCTGGATCACTTTCATTGGATCTCGCCCTGGGTGGTGGTTATCCTAAAGGTCGTATCATTGAGATTTACGGACCTGAATCTTCTGGTAAAACAACCTTGGCACTCCATGCTATTGCTGAAGTCCAGAAGACCGGAGGTCAAGCTGCCTTCATCGATGCCGAGCACGCTCTGGATCCTTCTTATGCCGAAAAAATTGGTGTTCAAATTGACAACCTCCTGATCTCCCAGCCAGATAACGGTGAGCAGGCCCTTGAAATCTGTGAGACTCTCGTCCGCTCTAACGCCGTTGATCTCATCGTGGTCGACTCCGTAGCCGCCCTTACTCCAAAAGCTGAAATCGATGGTGATATGGGTGATGCGCAGATGGGCTTGCAGGCTCGTCTCATGTCTCAAGCCATGCGAAAACTTACCGCTATTATTTCAAAATCAAAGGCTACAGTCATCTTCATTAATCAGATCCGTATGAAGCTTGGCGTGATGTTTGGTAATCCTGAAACCACTACTGGTGGTAACGCCCTTAAGTTTTATGCCTCTGTCCGTGTCGATATTCGTCGCATTGGCCAGATTAAAAACGGGGAAGATATTATTGGTAACCGCACCAAGATTAAGGTGGTAAAAAATAAGATTGCCGCACCATTTCGCACTGCTGAATTTGATATTATGTATAATGAAGGAATCTCTAAAACTGGTGACGTACTCGATCTAGCCGTTCAGTACGGAGTCCTAGATAAAGCTGGCGCCTTCTTGAAATATAATGGCGAAACAATTGGTCAGGGACGTGAAGCCGTCAAGCGTCTCTTCAAAGAGAATCCTGAACTCTTTGCTGAAATCGAAGAGAAAGTTCGTGCCAAGGCCGAAGAGAGCCAGAAATAATTTGAGCCAGTGCCAAGGCTAAAGAGCTAGAAATAACCTAAACGAATCTTGAAAGTAGATGCCCACTGTTACAAGTCTGCGTGGCGCCGTTCGCGACCCTCATCGTATCAATGTTTTTCTTGATGGGAAATTTAGTTTTTCGCTAACCCTTACGGAGCTTGCCGACTCAAAATTACATCAGGGTCAGGTCTTGACCGACCCTGAAGTAGAAAGACTACGCAATCTATCCGGTCTCGGTAAGCTCTACCAGCAAACCCTGGAGTATTGTTTTTCACGTCCTCACTCCAAGAAGGAAATTATCGATTATCTCGAGCGCAAACGCCTTCGCCGAGATATCTCTTGGAAACGTTTTGAAGAGTATCAGCTGAAAATGCAGAATGACCCTGAGTATGCTGCAAAAGTTAAAGAAATCCGCCAGCACACCAAAGACCAGAACCAGAAAATTCGTGAAATAGACTTTACGGAAAATAATACCTATGAATATCGTGGCGCACAAAGAAGTAATCTCCCGACAAAGCCGGCGGATCGGATCACTCCTGAAATGATCCAGGAAGTGGTTTCTCGCCTTGAGGTACAAAATTACATCAACGACCAGGATTTTGCTCGGTATTTTATCGAGAATCGCCACCAAAATAAGGGAATTAGTACAAAGCGCCTCATTCAGGAACTAAAAATCAAGGGGATAGATAGTGACATTATCGAGCAAGCCATGTTTGATCAGGGTACTGGTAATTTTCTCAGAGATGAAGAGGTCGAAATTGAAAAAATGATCAAAAAACAACTGAGAAAAACTTCAGACCGTCAAAAAATCATCGCCTATCTTGCACGTCAGGGTTTTTCGTATGATCTCATCAAAGCCAAGCTCGACCAATTTCTTAGTGCCGAAGAAGAATATTTCTAAAATCAAAGACTACCTAAACGCTACGATATTTAAACACTAACGCGCATCTATTCGTTGTAGCAGCTATTCGCTGACAGAATTTTCATTGCCGCGTGCAATATATTTTCCATCTTTAAATGGATTTACGAAATTTGGCACAAAATCTAGCGTACCTGATTTTTTCATAATCGTGCCTTCTTCACTTTTAACGATAATCTCACTGTCATTAATTTCATGTATATCCGAGCGGCCAATCACTAGTTCTGGGTCAATCAAGGCCTTATAGATTGGTCTCTTCACGATCAGTTGCATAATTTGAAAATCCTCAGTATTTATGATGAAGTCCTCAATGCGACCCAGCATAGCTTTCTTTTTACTAACTACTTTCATATTATCCAAACTAAAGCCAAGATTAATCGTCTCCTTTAGCTTTATTACATCATCTTTTTCAACAAACTCTTCATCTGAGTCCACAATCATGCCCATTTTAGAGAACTCCCGAACACTAGAAGCTTCCAAAAATAAGCTTTGCCTAGATGATACTGCGCTGATTTCAAAGGCTACTACCTTTAGAAAATTAGGATCGATCACCAAGCTCTTTACTTCCGCAATTCTAGAAGCAGTATGTAGGCTTAAGATGGGATATTTTAAGAGTTTAGAACCTTCGATTAACATAAGCTAATTATACCATAACCCTCATAACCTAGTTTTATAAAACGCCAAGGATCCCGCGTAGTGAATACCCTGTATCTTCATGATTACGCACCGTAATCGTTTCAATCCCCATTTCAAGTACTGGAAAGTCATTCCCGCCAGGCTGTGTCATATCGCCAAAATACAAAATATCTTCGCGCTCCACGCTTAATTCTTCCATCAAATGCGTCATTCCAAAAGCTTTATTCATCCCAGGTTTTACCGCATTGATGCTGGTGGTTCCGCCGATCTCAAACATAAACTCTGGTGCCAATTCCTTCGCTCTTGCCACTATTTTTTCGCGTTTCTTGCAATCTGGGTCCCAGGCATACTTCTCCTCGGTCCCAGCCTTTTGACCTAAAGCCGAAAAAGTCACTTGCGACAGACGATTCTCAATAATCTCGTCTCCAGGTTGCAATTTATCAGCCTCCCAGAAACCAAGTTCGGTGGCTGCCTGCTCGATGGCCTTAGTAATCAGTTCGGTTTCTTCTTTGGTTAACGGATAATTGTAGGCCAGCTCCCAGTTTTTAGGGTCATATTTTTTCCCGTCATTTCCGTTTGCCATCGGTATGTATCTGTAATATTGTGTCCCTTGTGCCACAAATAAATGTAAATGCCTTAGTTGAGCTGGTGTTGCTTCCGCCACCTCAATTAATCTGTCCACGATCTGAATTAAAAATTGGTCAAACTTCTGTCCTGAAATTGGGCAAATCTCAAAGTAATTTAGGCATTCAGTCAAAAGAATCGCAATCTCTTCCGGAATCGGTGTTTTTGCAATATTTAAAGTTTGATCGATATCAAATGCGAGAACTTTCTTCATTTCACTCCTTTATCTAGTCTTAAGGTCATCATAACCGACAAAAACTCAAAAGTAAATCTAAAAATGCTATAATAGAGACATGAAAACATACGTGATGGGCAACTGGAAAATGAACTTAACGGTCGGTGATTCTTCAATTTACCTGCAGCGGCTACTAAAAAAGATTAGGCCCTCTCGCGGCCTCGAAATCATCATCGCCCCCAGCGCCATTTCTCTCCCCTCCTTATCTCTCCAACTCGAACGTAACAAATCAAAAATCAAGTTAGCTGCTCAGAATTTTTATCAAAAAGACTTTGGCGCTTACACTGGTGAAATCTCCATTGCCCAACTTCGCGGTGTTGTTTCTTATGCCTTAATCGGCCATTCCGAGCGTCGCTTTATCTTTGGCGAGACCAATAAAGATATCAGTCAAAAAGTTGCCGCCGCCATTCGTAGCGGTATCACCCCTATACTTTGTATTGGCGAAACCGAAAATCAACGCAATTTTGGTGAAACCATCGACGTGCTCCGAGATGAACTTCTTGGTGGCCTCTCTGAAATTGATACTGAAGATGTTAAAAAATGCCTCATCGCCTACGAGCCAGTCTGGGCTATCTCCACTTCTAAACAAGCTCGTCCTGCCACTCCTGATGAAATTGCCGCCTCTATCCAGTTGATTAAAGAGCAGCTGATTGATATTTATGGACAGGAAACTGCTGAAGAAATCCCGCTTCTCTATGGTGGCAGTGTCAATCCAAATAATGCTGGTGCCTATTTAACCATCCCCGGCATTAATGGTGTACTCGTTGGAGAATCCAGTCTCATTTCTGATAATTTTAATGAAATCATTGAAACCGCCAAGCGTGTACGCGAATAAACTTAAGCTATTTGTGAAAAATATTAAAAATCGAGTATAATATATAAGAATATAGATTAAAGCTTATGCAAGACGAATCAAGGACATCAATTAGAATCTCACAGCCAAGCTCAGCCAGGACAAGAATGGCCCAATCTCCAGCCTCATATAGGCGCATGGATTTTGCTCCAGCCCAGACAGCACGACGCACAGCTGTTTCTATACCAACTGATCGCGATCTCGAGCGTCATCGCATTGCAAAGCAAGAAATGCAGCGCCGAGAGGCAATTAGGCAGCAAATTGAAGAGCAAAACCGCCTAAAAAATCTCAATCAACGTCGTATCGAGGCTGCCAGGCAGGAGCTTTCCGAGTATCAGGCCGTTGAGGAACAGAGAAATCGTGCTCTTGAGGCCGAACGTCAGCGGGCTATTGAGTCACAGCGTCTCGCCCAACGTGAAGCCTTAGAAAAAATGGCCGCTCGTCGCAAAGCCATGGAGCAAGAAGCTCGTCGCCGCCAGATCGAAGAGAAAAATCGTAAGCTTCGTGCCATGCAAGAGATGCAACGCCAACAGGAAGCCTCGAAAATCAATGTTTCCCGCCGTATCTCCGTCGCACCCGTCCAGACTTCTCCATTTAAGCAGAACGCCGAAACTCAGTCTGTGGCTTCTATTCGTTCAGCCGCAGCTTCTCCTCACTCAGCCGCAACTCCACTTCGTCCCGCTGGTGCCACGAAAGTTTTGCCAGCTTCCCGTATTCAGGTGGTTGCCTCTCCAAACCGTAAGCTCTTCGGTCGCATCCGCCCTGCTGGTCCATCTCGCCAAGTTCCCCAAGACGAACAGGATCCACTAGTGCAGTCTGCACGTAATTCTCGTGTTGAATTATCTACTTCTGGTGCCTCAACTGTCTCAGACAGCGACCTGGAGGATATTCTCTATGATGCTTTTGAAGACTCAACCTCTGATACTCCAGGGAGGCTCTCAGCTAAAAGCCGCAACCAGAACCAAAACTCCGAGTCCGTTCAAGATACCTCTGAAAACAATATGAACTACATCCTAGGCGGTCGTTCACCTTTTATTAATACTGATAAAATCGTCAAACGTCCTCTCTCTGATTCCCGCAAAGATGACTCTAAAATCAGTACATCCTTTGATACTTCATCTATGCTAAAAAATAATGAGGAATCTCTCACGCCTAAAGCTCGTAAGAATGTTTATGCTAAACGCGAGCATACCAAGAAGGCGACCAAGAAAGGTACTATGATTGTCGAAGATCGCCCTAAAGGTGTCGGTATCTCACTTGCCATCGCCATCACTTTTATGATTATCCTCGGTACCGTCGTTGGCGCCCTTGTTTATTTCGCTTTCTTCCAATAAATGCTGTTAGTGGTTCGATTATTATGATTCATATTTTTTAATCGAGCTATAAGATCTATAATTATCTAAAACAAAAAATACCCCTAAAAGGTGTCTTGTATACTCTATTTTTAGTCTAGATCTCTGGTGCGAGTAGAGTAATAATGTTTACAATATTGAACTGATAAAGGATAGCGAACCTTACCCTGATTATCTCTATAAGCACATATCTGAAATAAACAATGAAATTGCACGTGGCATAAAAAACTCTTTGTCGACTATCGGAGATGGCTTTTGGACAATAACAAGGTAAGGGAGTTATAGAGGGTTAGTAGAACCAAAACGCAAGGGTTGGTTACGGTTCACCACAAAGCAAGCGACCAAGACCTTGCGTTTATAATGTCCATTTTTCTCTTTTCTTCTTTCTTTGTAGAAAAAATAGCCCTCATCTTTGAGGGCTATAAGGTTCTACATAACCGTATCGCGAGGCGGACACGGGTCGTTTCCGTTAGGGACTGTATCGCTATCCATAATTTGGCCATTCGGGCCATGAATACGAACTTCCCCGCCACCTTGATTCCGAGAAAACTGTTTTGCTAGTTTTTCAGCTTGGGCTTTTGTTGTCGTATGAACGCTTGCTCGGCTTGCACCTTCACGCTTAACTGAATATCCAGCTTTGCGGTTACCAGAAACATGGTAATTCACTTTTGCCATATAATTACGGTCCTTTCCGCCAGTTATCTCTTCGTTCGTGGACGTTAAATTATGCTTATGGTAAAATAAGAATGTAAAGCTTACGGGCCTTTATAGAAGAGACACTTTTCGAAGGTGTCTTCTTTTTTACCTCCCAAGTCCAGTCGAGCTTGGTTAGTATTATCGTAACATACCCATAAGCACATGTAAATGGAAAATCATAAATTTGTAAAAAATTTTAACATAAGTAGTTGTATCTTGACACAATGTGCGTTATAATATACTTAACGTAAGCGAAAGGGATATGGTTATGAGTGGGCAAATATCAAATAATATTACCAAGGCACGGCAAGCTCGGGGATATTCTCAAGAACAAGTTGCGCGTGCTATTGGTGTCAGTCGCCCTACATATATCAATATTGAAGCTGGAAAAAAAGAGCTGACCGTCAGCCAAGCAGAGACGTTGTCTTCCGTGTTGCGCGTAGGAATCGACGATATCCTTGGCATTTCCGATGGCTCTTCTGTTTTCTCTGACGTAATGACATCTACTGATAAATATAAACAGATTATTCTTAACGCCATTCGATATGGGGCTGATAAAAGCGACGGCAAAATCACAAAAACCAAACTTGCTAAGCTCGTATATCTTGCGGACTTTATTTGGTATTACGAAAACTCAAAACCAATGTCTGGAATGACTTATCGTAAACTTCCGCGCGGTCCAGTATCTGACGTTTATTTCCGTGCTCTAGACGAAATGGAAGAAGATGGGACAATTAAACGCGAACCAAGTGGTAAAGCCATTATGTTTTCGTTAGTTGAAAAAGAAGCTCCTACGGGTAAATTGTCAAAGGAAGAAATCAATTTGATCAAAAGAATAGGCGAGGCATGGCAAGGAAAAACTACGGACGATATAGTTAATTTTACACACGAGCAATTGCCATGGCAAATTTGTTTAGACGGAGAGGCAATTCCATATAGTTTAATTTTCCAGGAAGAGCCGGAGAAAATATATGGACCAGCACAAATATAAAGTTGTTTTTGAGGATTACTCTAAGCGACATTTTATTAAGAATTTCGAAAAGAAATACAAGTCGCGATGGACCAAAACCCAAGATGATATTATATTTGTATGTGAACACGTCGAAAATATGCTCTTAACTAAACGTGCTGATTTAATATCAGTAGCCGATAATTATCGTTTAGTGAAATTAGATTTTGCAATCTTTGGACTAAAAATATCTCCTAAATCTTCTGGGAATAGATGTATTTTATTGTTGGACGACGATATGAGAACCGTCAAAGTATTATTGGTTTATTCCAAAAATGACATTTCTACCCACAATGAAACGCAGGAGTGGAAGAATATTATAAGAAATCAATATCCAAGTGTAGGAGAGATATTTGATTTATAGGAATACAAAAAATGAAAACAGATATGGAAACCGAAAATAATATAAAACTCATGTGATTTGCGTTAGAGTTCATTGATAATTTTGGAAACAAATTTGTCCACCTTTCCCCCGGAAACGTCGAAAAATGTAAACAAATCATATTTTCGGACGGATTTTGGGTTGATGATGATAAAAATATTCACACTTGTTCTATTAGCCCAATTTACCGATACAGAAATAAAAAATCCGACAATTATTGTCGAATTCCCCGTATGGTGCGAGTGGAGAGAATCGAACTCTCGTCCCAAGTTTGGAAAACTTGTATACTAACCGTTGTACTACACTCGCAAAATTCTACAATCTATTTTATTCCAATCGCATTCACTTGTCAAAAGGCGAAGACCAAAGACTGACTTAAATATGAGCAGACTCTAGTATAAGAATAAAATATGGGGTGGGAAATCGGAATTGAACCGACGACCTTCTGGACCACAATCAGACGCTCTAACCAACTGAGCTATTCCCACCAAATTGTAAAAATTCGCTAGAATCTTATCTAGCACAGTTATTATATCAGAACCAAAACCACCTTTCAAGCTGATCAGCATTAATTTTTCTTAAAGATTCTAAACTAGTAACTTAATACCCAAACTAGTAACTAAATACCTAAACTAGCAACTAAGCGCCTAGGCCAGCAACTGTGTTCAAAAATTATTTTCCGCCAGACCCAAACTTCATCCCAAAATCAGGCTTGAAACTTTTTGCGATACTGCTCCCTCCATATCCGCTACCTCCCTGTGGTCGACCAATGCCATATCCGCCACTTCTCGAAGAATCCCCTCTGCCTTCACTATAGCCGCCGTAACTTCCCCCGTAGCGACCACCGGTATTGCTGCCACCCCGTGATTGTTCTTGGCTGAAGCTCTGTTTTGCTGCGGCCGCATAATCTCGATAGTTTGTCGTAGTATTACTATTGCCGCCTGCGCTCGCCCCCTCACACCCCGCTCCCCCGCGCAACATTTCTTGCTTTCTCGCCAAATCGTCATGATAGCGATATCCGCCAGTCTCATTCGCTCCCCTAGGACTCAATTCGGGCATCTGTCCTGCCCCACCACCTCCGTACTGTCTTCCACCTACATCGCCAGCCACTCCTTCACCCCCCATGCCGCCAGCATTCGTCCGCTCACGTTCGAACATCCCCCTTGTTCGCTCCCTAGTAATCGCAATCTGTGAATTTAAACTTGCATTCTCGTACCCCCTCACAAAACGTCGATTCTCGTTTAAATCCTGTCGCTCCGCCACTGTTTTTCCAAAAGAAGCCGCCCCGATTTTTCCCGAATTTTGTGCATCAGCATAGCCAGAAGAATGAAAAAACTCTTCCCGATTGTCGTCTCTCAGAGAAAAAGAACGCGCAAGTTCCTGATCGTTTAATGCAAAGTCATATCCCATGCTTCTATCTTACCATAACCTTAAAGAATACCGTCCAAATCGCACACTTGACTGAGCAGAATTATATGGTTATTAAGCTGTCGGTTGCCATTGACAAAAACCAGATAATATAGTATTATAAGTCCGTCTACTGAATAGTTTAGTAGAGGCTCTTTTATATAAAAGAGTTTGGATTGTTTGGGCGCGACAGCGCCAGAAAGGGGCAAATATGTCCAAGACTAAGAAAAGTGAATATTATAGCTGGGGGGAGATCCTCGATAGCTTCAAAAGGGGGGTCCTCGGAGCTGACGACGACTTCGACGATGACTTCGAAGAAGTTGAAGTCGAAGAGTCCGAAAAGTTGGCAGAGCAGGCAGACAGGAAAACAAAAGAGCCTGCAAAGTCGGCTCAGAAATCGGTTTCAAAACCAGCTCAGCAGGAGGCCGACAAGGGTTCTGACTCCGTCCTATGCAGCACTCTGCAGACCGATCTGAACGTCTTTGTTCAGACTGGTACTGCAAGTAACACTCTTCTTCAGCTCTTGAAGGAGGGATTCGATAAGAATCCCGACCTTCTGGAGCAGATTGCACAATATATTGCAATCAAAAGAAGGGGAGAGGAGAGAATTCATCCAGGATACTTCGTATCCTTTGAGGGGGCGGACTCAATGTTCCTCTCAAAGGAAAGGGTTTTGGATTATCTCCTCAGCCACCCTGGTGCAACCGTGAGGGAGACGATCTTTGTCTCTCTCGTGAAAGACCGTAAGACCGTCGACACCAGGGAGGCGACAGAGGAGGAGAAAAAGCTCTATTTTAAGCAGAAATCTTCTAAGGCTGACGCCTCAGGGCAGGAAGGCCAGGATTACTAATGTCTTTTTAAACTCTTTTACCCCCCACTCTGGGGGGATTTTTCATGTAAAAAAATTCTCCCATTATTCCTTAATCTCGCCCCCTATTAAACACTAATTTCCTCTATCTTCCCACGACCTACTTGTAAACATAAGCATAATCATTGCATAACCATTGACATTTTATGCAGAATATAGTATAATCACACCAGTCTGAGGTACGGCTTAACCCCCGCTACCAATAATGACGACCATTAAAAACCGAATCATCTCAGGTTCAAACAACGAACCTGTTTATATAGATGAGTAACTGACGCCCATAAAGGCGCCTCAACCGTTTTAGGGAGGCGTCGTGGTCCTCCTTAAAATCCATCCGCAAAAAGCGGAATTATCCCAAGGAGGGACACATGAAAGTAGCATTTTTCGTAATAATCTACATGATCCTTGGTCTGTTTGCAGCAAGACAGCTGCAGATAGGCCTCGTCAAGAACGCCAGAATGAGCGGAGCTAACACAGCTCCGCTCAGAAGCAGGAAGTTCAAAAGGCTCCTAATAGCCTTAGTCTTTCTCTTCACTGGCTTGCCTTTTCTGGCTGTTAGGTTTGTGCCTAACAGCCAACTATTCGCGGTCTTTGTATACGCGTTGGGCTTTTTTGCCATAACGGGTATACTCACCGCTTCACCCAGTCAGCCAGAATTAGGCTGGGCGATGTTAGCGTATGCGGTAGCAGCTGTTATTAGCGGCTACCATGCGTACCTGACAACAAGATTCGAGTTTTTTAGCTCGGTCTTGGCGGCGGCCGCAGCCGGACTTCTTCTCGTAGGAATCTTTCATTTCCTTCGACAGAAGGCCGAAGAGGATGACGACGAAGAAGACATTGAATCCGCAGCCGATAGCGCCATGCTTGAAGCTGCAAAGGCAGTCATTACTCCTTCGAGAGTGTTGACTGTGTTACTTGTAATCGCTTGTCTAGTTGCTGGTAAGTTCTTACTCCAGCAGCTAGGCATCATGTAGAATCTCCCCACAGGGGGAAGGAGAATAATATGAACAACAATAGAAGAAAGGGCGTCAGCCCGTTGCAGAAAATCTTGGCAACCATGGCGGTTGTCATGTTACTCGTAGGTGCTATCGCTTGGGCGAAAAACACCTACTTTGTAGGTAACAAAGAGGCTATCGCTTCTGATAGTCTCACGGAAGAAGAGCTGAAGGCCGCTAAGGCCGACCTCACCGTCGACCTTGACTCGGAGGTTCTCAATTCCGCCTATCCAGACGTGAGCCGAGAATTCCTCTACAGCAGCATGCCTAGCGAAAACGAAGCTAGGGTGGCTGCTGCCGGTTTTAGTTCCGCTCTGAGCTACCCTTTCTCTGGCGCAAGCCAGAAAGACGGTCAGGCCTACTCAAGTGAGACCGTACAGGGATGGTGGCAGTCAGAATTGACAGAGGAGCTACTCCGCAACCCAGTTTATGGGGCTGCGGTAGCAAGGGCTCTTGCAGAGTCTAAGTTCTCTGACGGCTCCACTTTGCTCGACTTGAATCCTTGGTTGGGCGAATTCGTACAGAAGTACGATGCAGCCTTCCAGGGAGATGGCAAAGGAAACGGTTATTTCCTGACAAAGGAAACCGCAGACGGACCTATTCTCGTCTCTGACGAATATAGGAAGTATGCGGTAGGAGTCAGATGGCTCCTTGACCGTTTTGTAGTCAAAGGCGTTAGTAAGCTCTATGCTGAGAAGCATTGGGGACTGCAACCTGCCAACGACCTGCAACCAAGCAGGATAAAGGCAGAGGCCTTTGAGGAACCAGAAGACCGTGACTCTCTGGTCGTTTGTTTCTTGACTAAGTCAGGAAAGAACGCTCTTATCATTGGATTCAATGTCCATGACAAGAGACCAGAGATCCCAGGATCAAAGCCGAAGCCGGTACCTGAGGAGACTCCGCAAGAGACTCCACAGGAAACCAAGCCAGCGCCTACAAAGCCTGGCAAGGATCCGGAGCCTACAACAACAACTCCACAGGAAACCAAGCCAGCGCCTACAAAGCCTGGCAAGGATCCGGAGCCAACAACACCACAGGAGACTACAAAGCCTCATAGGGATCCAGATCCTACAAGGCCTACAACTCCGAAGGAAACCAAGCCTGAGCCAACAACTCCGGCTCCAACCAAGCCAGAGCCAACGACTCCTGCTCCTACTCCTGAAACAAAAAAGGAGAGAAGTAAGGACTCTGTGAATAACGGAGGCGGAAGAGTTGGTGGCGGCTCTACTGTGATTGGAACTGACGCTTACGAGCCGAATGATCCAATTACAGAGACTGGAAAGGGTCACGGAGATCCTGCAAAGGAAACTCCAGCGACCCCGACTCAGGATCAGTCTAGTGCGAATGTTAGCGTCAACGGTGTTGATAATAACAGGACACATTATGAGACTGAAGCTGAGACCCAGTCTTCTTGGAAAAATAATCAGGGTCAAAACCTGATTACAGGATCCAAGGAAACCGCTGCTGGTTCAGGCAACACAGGCAACTCAGCTGGAAACTCCAGCACCGCAACAGAAGGCACTCCGCTAACTGGATACGGTGAGGAGTTCCATCTTGAAGACTAACTTCAGGTGGAATCCAGCTGAAAACGGGAACCCGCTACGAACCCAGGCCGCAAGGCTTGGGCGAGTGGCAACATCTAGCACTTTTTAACACCGGTAGCCTCGCAAGGGGCTGCCGGATATCCATGAACTATTTTGAATTTGAGATGATTCGGTTTTGCGTGGTAAGACGAAAATTAAAAATTCGGCTAGTAAACTTTGTGGGAATGTTTATTAAACCAATACCCAGCAAAACCAAACAAAATTAAACTGAGAAATAATTTTATAAGAAAGGAGCTTTTATGAAAAAAGCACTCAAAATTATGTCTGTAGCTGCTGTTTCTGTAGCTGCTGGTATCGCCACAGTCTCAACCGTTTACGGTTGGGGTGATAACGCTGGCGGTCGTCCAACTTACACCATCGCTGACATCAACGCTGGTAAACTTGGCGACAAAATCGTTATGAACTCTATCAAAGATGATGATTCTTCTCTTACTGAAGCTGAGAGAAGAGCTGGTGTCACTACTCCACTTACCGACGAACGTTCATTCATCGGTATCCGTGATGCTGCCACCGGCGCTCAAGGTAAAAACAACGTCTGGAATATTGGTAATGTAAACATCGAAGAAGGCAAAACCTATGTCATTCGTATGTACATCCACAACAACAACCCTAAGGGTGTCAATGCTGTTGCTAAGGATGTGACTGCACAGGTCGACCTTCCAAACATGGTTTCTAAAGAAGCTCGTGTTACTGGTTATATTAATGCCAGCAACGCAACCCCATCTCGCTACTGGGATTCTCTAAATCTTAAGAGCGCTGACGGTCGTGCTTTCTACCTCGACTACATCGAAGGTTCTGCTCTCTATGAAAACAACATTTTCAAGAGCGGTACCACTCTTTCTGACAACCTCGTCTCCACTGGTGTCAAACTTGGTTACGACAAGCTTGACGGTAACATGCCAGGTTGTTATGAATATGCTGGTTACGTCACTCTTCAAGTTAAACCAGTTTTCGAAAATACTTCAATCATGAAGCAGGTTCGTAAACAGGGTGAAAAGGACTGGAAAGAATCTGTCGATGCTAAGGTTGGTGACACTGTTGAGTATCAGATTCACTACAAGAACCTCAACGCTTCCAAAGTTGAGAACGTCATGATCAAAGACTCTCTTCCAACCAACATGGAATATGTTAAAGGTACTACTAAACTTTACCGCTCAGATCTCCGTGATGGTGCTGTTAACAACGAAGATAGTCTATTGACCAACGGTGTTAATATTGGTAATTACAACCTCCGTGGTGACGGTTACATCCGCTTCCTCGCTAAGGTTGTTGATAAGAACCTAGTTTGTGGTAATAACCGTCTTATTAACTGGGCTAAAGCTAGCGCTAACGGTTTCGCCGTTCAAGACAACGCTGATGTCTATGTGAAAAAGGAATGTGAACCTACCCCAACCCCAACTCCAACACCTACCCCAACTCCAACACCAACTCCTACCCCAACCCCAGCTCCAAAAGAGTTACCAAAGACCGGTCCTGAAACTGTTGCCACTGGCATCATCGGACTTGGTTCTGTAGTCACCACTGCTGGATACTACATTGCTAGCCGCAAACAACTTCGATAATTGACCGCTCCGAAGTATAAAAACTCTCGGACGTCAAACGAAGTCCAAAAATTCTAGGCTCAGCCTCAGAATGAAAAAGAACCAGAGTAATCTGGTTCTTTTTTGTTGCCATACGTTTCTGCTTCCACACTATTTTCTGCCCCCACACTTTTTCGACTACTCTTGACCACTATTAATTGCCCCAACATATGTTCGTTAAGCTTGTAAACTGTAAAACATATATTATAATAATTCCAACTATTCAATCATAGACTAGAGTACATTATTACGCGAGTCTATTTTTTCTTTGGGGAGGAATACTAATGAAGAGAACAATTATATTGCCACTAATTTGCATCGCACTATTCTTATTTATCGCCTATAGCCATCTAGGTAGAAAGAATAAGAAGGATGGTAAGTCCAAGAATCCAGATCAGCTCAAGAAGCCGGGTCAGTCCAAGAAGCCAGATCAATATTTTTCGAACACTGACAAGGATTCTGAGTTATAGATAGACGTGGTTTTTTAGCTAGGTAATTAATGTCAGTTTTTACGTTAAGAATCTTTTAATAAGGCCAAGAAAAAAATTGCGACCCTCTTCGGAGGGTTTTTATCTTTCCTCTGTTAATTTTTTGATCTTTGTATTACTATTAGGAAAATGATCAAGCGGTTGTTTGAAGAAAACGACAGTAATTTCTTTCACTTGCAAGATCACAAAAACATTGTTCTTATGCTTGCAAAATATAAATTTATGTAGTATAATCACGGCAACTAATCAATAAAGGACTAGAGAACTTTAAGAAGCTCTGGTCCTTATTTCTTTCATAAGGGGGTAAAAAACTATGAAAAGATTATTTACTGTTTTTATGTTGCTCGCGGCGGTATTATTTACCTCCGCATGTTCAGGCAATCAGGCAGCTGCACAAAGTGCACAAAGTGCGCAAAACGTTAAGGCTGTGAATGGTAAGAAAGGTGATTTCGCATCTACTTATCTATCAAATATAGATAAAGACGCGGAAGAATATGTAGCAGATTTTGATCTTCATCAATATCTACTTGATAGCGGAGCTATCAGTATAGATCGAGTTAGTACTGGCTTTGACGAGGAGATCTGCATTGTCGCTCGTTATCCAAACAATATAATCGTGAATTACGAGTTTGAGATACCAAGCGGACGACAGTACGGCTATTTATATTATATGGTTGTAAACGTTGCGGAGAAGGGGTATAACCTTGCAAACCTCTACGGTGCAACGGCAGATGAAGGACCTGAGACCGGCGTCCTTTCGGAATGGTTTCACAGTTTTTCGATGTTGGACCCCAGTGTTTCAACGAATGATCCATCTTATAGTCAAGATGTAGAAAAATTTTATACGGTTAAACCGGATGATATCTTCTATATCGAAACCAAGGACGGAAAAAGAAAACCTCTCGTAGTACAAGATTACTTCGACAAGGGATTCAAAACATCGATTCTTCCTTATATCCAGTTAAAAGATCCATCATATAGAAAGGATCCTATGGAAGGGAAGCTCGATGGAAAAACAAAATACGAGTATGACTAATTTAGGCCCTCTTCGGAGGGTCTTTTTCTATGTTTGTGAAACATTTAAAATATGTATTTTAAAATCCTTATGCTATAATTAAAATAACATGGGTCCAAGAATAGATTATACAACTAGTAGTGAAAATAACTATAAGATATCTAGTGATCAATTAGGAATTACTCCAGCTAGATATAATCAAATAAAAGATGACCGCAAGAAGAAAATATTTTTAATAATCGGTATTGTTTTAGGTGCCTTATTATTGGTTGTTTTACTCTTTTTTATATTTAGTAGGCAGCAGAAAACTGGATCTGGTAATATTAAAGACTTAACTTCATTCATTAAGTTATATCAGTATGGTAATGAAAATGAGAAAAAAGATGTTAACACAAATTTACCAGCAAATTATACATTTGCATATAAAATATTGTCCGAACCATTAACATCAGAAGAAAAAACACAATATGCTGAAAAGCTTGTTTCGCAATATAAAAAATTTGATAGTCAGGATAATATATCGGCACTGCTACTTCTATTTGCTGGACATCTAGAATTTGTAGAAAAAATCAATAAGATCAGAACAATTTATGCTCTTAATGACGAAAATACTGTAAAGAACCTTGTCAGTAAATATGTTTCAGTATTTGAAAAAACAGACATTGAGTTTATAGATAAGAGTGCTGGCTATATTACGGAGTATTATAATAGTTACCCAACGTATCTCGAGTACGTTAAAAAGTATGGCTGCGTTAATAATGGAAATATAGACCTAAATTGTGAAGTCGATATGAGGAGAGATCCACAGCACGAAGATTTGTACGACATCTACATTAAACTTAGTAGTTTAGAGAAACAAATTGATGAAAATTTTACGAATGTATCAGTATATCTCGATAATGCTATTATGCAAACATATAAAACTATTGTAAGTAATAAGGAAAATAAAAAATGAAGACCCTAGGGCGTAATAGTAGAACTAAAAGAATAATCATATTATCCATAGCTACTGTCTTGTTACTGCAGCTAGTCTTATCTACGATAAGTGGTATCCACATTAAAGAGAATAATGTATATGCCACGGGGGCCTTATCGCCGCAGGATAGTCTGCTTTTGAAGGTCCTTAAAAATAGCTTCCGGAAATGTATAAATAATGGAGTTCTTACGAAAAATCCAGTAATAAATTCCGCCGTAGCTGAAAGTAATCTATTCAATAAGACTCTTGCAGCCTACAAAAATGATCAAACAATTCTGCTTCCATATAAGTATGGTACGGGAAATGAAGTATCGGATGGTAATATCTCATGTCAAGAGTTATTTGGTGGCGACGAGGGGACTCCATCTTCGGCCGCAGGATTTAATGTATTTAAATCTCTTGGTGGAAAATCTCAGATCCCACATTATGGGGCAATCGAGGAGAAAAATAATTTTCTAACAGCCTTAGGTTATACTTCACAGGATCGCTCAAACGCCAATCTCTACTGTGCATCTCTAAGTTATACAGTAACAGATAATGTTAATGCGGGAACATCTGGTGTTACTAACGCAGTTTGTATTAACACTGTCAATGGTGAAATATCGCCCTCTGATGGGAAAAAGATTACTGATAATGATCTTGTTGTAAAGACAGAACCCAGTGATAAGTACTTAAAATTATCATTTTTTGACGGAAAAATAAGGCTACAAATAATTGGTAGTTCATTGCCACAAGATGATAAATGTGGCTATTATGATAATGAGATTTATGTTAGTCCAGATATAAATAAATATAAAGGCAAGACTCCAGGCACATTCTTTAATGACATGTTTAGCGAGATACAATCTAGCCAAGTATTAAACAAAGCTAAACCAAAAGGTGCAAAAAAACATAGAGCTATTACTACTAGAGCTAAATATAGTGGTTGTGGTGGCGACAAGACTTTTCTTGAAATGATTGGCGCAAAAAGTGTTGTTGCTAACGGTAAAACCTCGACAGAAACTGGAGAAAAAGTCGAAGCAAGGTCAGGTACTGCTATCAATAATTCACTCGCTAAAGACTTTACTTATAGCGGTCCCCCAAATTACGATAATCTAATGAAATATTATTTGCCATCATACGTCAGCCCTTCGGCAAATGGTGTGGGGTCACTTAATTACGAGCTATATGGTTCCTCTAGCGCTAGTACTGCGTCTGAGAATATTACTCCACTAGAAAGAGCTTACAACTGGTACTACTCGCTAAAAGATGTATTTGATGGGATATCTGTAGACGAATCAGTAGGCTGCAGCACTACGCGTCCTTCTACTGGTCTTTATCTTCAATATCTAAAACCATCAGAAGGGGATCAAAATAAAACAGAAGTTCAATACTGTCCGATGAACGAGTCTGTATTAAATATGAAATCCAATGAGATTCTTATGAAAAAAGAAGCTAATGGTAAAGGTGTTGTTAATGCAGTTGAAAGATCTAGTGATAATATCAAAGCACAGAATGCAAGGGAAATACTGGATAATCTAAATTCATTAGATATTACTAATATATGTTCTGCTGATTCCAGTTTTCCGCTATGTAAAGCTACCCCACTCGATTGTAAGTCGGATCCAAGCAAAGATGGTTGTAAGGATCTAGCTGGCGATAACGCTTCCGAGGAAGAAGATGGCGCTAATGGTGAGATGGCAAACTGTTTTCAAAATGCTGGTGCTCTCGGCTGGATCATCTGTCCCCTCATTTATACGCTCCGTGATGCTGCACAGGGAATTTTCTCTGGTTTTATTGAACCACTACTGCGCGTTCACGATTCAATTATCGGCGAGCTATCCAAAAACGACAATACTTCAACCATGTATCAAGCCTGGTCGTTCTTCCGCAATATCGGAAATATTCTCTTCGTGATCGCCCTGCTATTCGTAATCTTTTCTCAGGTTACAGGTATCGGCATCGATAATTATGGAATCAAGAGGATTCTTCCAAAACTCATTGTTACTGCCATTATCGTGAACTTTTCCTATATTATTTGTGGCTTACTTGTCGATCTTTCAAATATCATCGGTGATAGCATAAAAAATATCTTTGAAAGCGTTAAGTTTACGGCTGGCGATAAGCCAAGCGACGGTCTTGGCCCAGCTGGAATCATTACCGCAATAGTCGCAGCCATCGGCGGTGGAGCTGCTGTATTTGCAGGGGGGGCGGCTGGGCTCAGTATTATTGCTGGCGGTGGTCTCTTAACTATCTTAGTTCCTATACTTACCTTCCTTGCTAGTGCAGTTATTGCCGGATTCTTCGCCATGTTGATGCTTGGAGTTCGTCAAGCGCTTGTGATTATCATGATTGTCATTTCGCCAATTGCTTTCGTGCTCTATGCGATCCCAAACACAAATCCCCTCTTTAAAAAGTGGTTTACCTTGTTCCGCGGCCTGCTAACCCTCTATCCAGTCTATTGCTTTATGGTTGGCGCAGGATATATGGCCTCGAAGCTAATTATTAATGGATCAAATGAATTCTACCTTCAGCTTGTCGCAGGCTTAATTAGTATTGCTCCATACTTTGCTGTTCCTACTATGACAAAGAACGCCATGAAAGGATTTGATGCCGCTATTGGTGGGGTTGCAAGGCTTCAAAGTCGCGCAAGCGGGGGTCTTCAATATGCCAATAAGATGGTTACAAATTCGGAAGCGTATAAAGCTTCTGCAGGAAATGTTGCGTATAGTAAGCAGGAAAAGTTTGCCAAGAAGTATGATGGCTACACTCAGGAACAACTAGCGCGAATGAAGCCGAGCGAACGCAGGCGCCTCATGAATGCTCTTGGTGTTCTAGGAAAAGATGCTCAGCAAGCGGCTACGATCGGCGCAGCAATGTCACAGTATAAATTTAATACTAGTAATGAAGGCATGAGACGAACAGGGGACATGGCAATGACTGCTGAGGACGAAAATCAGGTCAAAACACATCAGTCCGACCTTATCAACCAAAATATGTCATACGATGAAGCTCTAAAAAAGCTTATAGACTTGCAAAGTGAGGGTTACGGTGAGAATGAGGAAGAAAATCACCAGCGTGATCTACGGATGCGTGCCTATCAGCGTCACATTCTCTCAACAAAAGATGGTCAAAAAGCCTATGAACGTTATCTCAAGAAAGGAAGGTATGAAGACGATAGTGGAAATATCATCAAATCTGGTAGCACTAGCGAGAGATCGCGTGCTGTTCTTGCAAGAGATTATATGTCAAATAACTCCAGTTTGAAGGATAAGTATGGCGTAACTTATCAACAAATGCAATCAATGCAGGGATCTGGTTCTGTTAATACTCTAAGGACTTCTGCTGATGGCTCTACAACTATAGAAAATGCTCGCACCAATGCGGTCAATAAGTTTGTTGAAACTATGGATTCTAAGGATGTTCGTGAGATTAGTAAGTACGATGCGAAAGAGGTAGATGACGCCATAAAAGAAGACAAGATTACACAAAAGACAAAGGATGATTTTAAAGTGGTCGTACAGAATGCAGTTAGGACTCTTGAAAACGATCCAACTCAGGTCGGCGAACTTAATGATAACGCACAGAATCTTATTACGAATGTTTCTGGCACTAACTTGAATAATCTAGGCAATCGTGTAATGGAGATTCGCGATAATAATGGCCAACTTACTCAGACTATTAGTTGGGGCAAGAATAGAACTGGTAACAATAACAATAACAATAACAATAACAATAACAATAACAATAACAATAACAATAACAATAA